>Ga0209579_10002331_pt1 | contig 14676 bp, 16 predicted proteins | sample Coa_R1_2_FD_187152 | JGI IMG/M metagenome (GOLD analysis project Ga0209579, IMG submission 187152) | Surface soil microbial communities from Centralia Pennsylvania, which are recovering from an underground coalmine fire - Coalmine... | ecosystem: Environmental > Terrestrial > Soil >... | reverse complement strand
CTCGGTCGGCTCGCCGAGGCAGATCGGCGAGCCGATTTGCGCGGTATAGCCGCGATAACCGGCGGCAAGCTCCATATTGATAATGTCGCCCTTCTGCAGCACGCGCCCGGACGGCCGCGGATTGCCGAAAATCTGCGCCGGGTTTGCCATCGGCGTCGAGCCGATGATCAGAAAATCGATGTCGCCGCCGCCCTCCAGGATCGCCGCGCCGGCCGCGGCACGCAGCTCATATTCCTTCACGCCGGGTTTTGCCCGCGCGACCATCGCTTCCATCGCGCGCTGGCACAGCAGGCCCGCCTTGCGCACGCAGTCGAGCTCTTCGGCGCTGTGGATCGAAAGGAGTTCGTGCAGCAAGCCTTTGGTGAAAATCAGCTCGGCATCGGGCAGGTTGTCGCGCAGCACGTTATATTGATTGACCGGCAGGTAATCGCCGTGGCGCGGATCGATTTCCATCAGTCCGACCCGGCCGCGCTCGAGCTTTAATTCGCGCAGCCGCTCCACCATGACATCGGCGTAGCGGCCGCTGCGGCTATGGCGCACGTCTTGCACCGCCACTTCGACCTGCCGGCGCACCGCTTCGGCATGCGTGCCGCCCATCGAATAGATCATGGTTGGCTCGCCTTCGAGCGGCACCAAGACGTAGCTCGCCAGCGCATGCCATTCCCAATGCCCGGTCAGCCACAGCATGCCGCCGCCGAAGCTCCAGTGGCTGGGGCCGCCCGGCACGATCAGCGCATCGAGTCTGTGCTCGCGCATTTTCGCCCGCAGCGCCTTATAGCGGCGATCATATTCGGCCTTGGAGAACTGCTCCCACACGCAGTCGCGGTAATACGGCGTGTCGCGCATATTGGCGAACGGCAACGATTGGTCGAGCTTGCCGCGCACCTGTTCCCAGGGCTGCGGTCCAATGCGCGGCGGGCGGATTTGCGTGTTCATGGCAAGACTCATAACTCGGTTGCGGGATCGATGGGGCGGCGAGACGTATGTCGGATGTGAAGGATCAAAAGCTCCCCGTCCGCTATACGGTAGAAAATGACAAAGGGATAATGCAGGACCGGCACGCGACGGTGACCTGCATTGTCGACGATACGGCCGATCTGCGGAAAGAATCTCAAGGTGTCAACCGAGGATTTGATAGCGCCTAGTACTCTCGCGGCGGCATCGGGATCGCGTTCGCTCAGATAAGCGGCAATGCCATGGAGATCGCGCAACGCACGCGGCGCGTAAACGACATTCATGGACCGTGCGAACGCCAGAACGCTTGGATCGTTTCCGCCGGTACGCGGTCGCCACGCGCAATTTCCGCTTCCGCCTCCGCAATTGCTGCTGCCTCGTCATCTGTCAGAGGCGTTGGCGGGCTTTCGGCAAGTGCCAGCATCAGTCGAGCAATGTCATCCTGAGTTTCCGGCGGTAACCGGCTGATGGCGGCTACGGCCTGCTGAACGAGCTTGGTCACGATATTTTCTCCTCAATTATAAGGTATCGCCTTTCGCTCGTTTGCGCCATCGCTTGCTAATGACACGATCAGTGCCGTATCGCTGCCTCAGTTTTTCGCCCGCACGCCCGCGCGCTCCAGCCGCGGCAGCACCTCGTCGCAAAAATACGGCACTTCGTCGAGATAATTGACGAAGGAGATGCCGATGCCGCGCACGCCGGCCTGGCTGATCGTGGCGAGCTCTTCGGCGACCTTGTCGGGCGTGCCGACGAACGGATAGCCGCCGATCGCTTTGGCGGCGAAGTAGCGGCGCTTCTGTTCGTATTCCTCGGGCGGTATGGTCTGCGGCGTGATGCTCTTGTTGAAGAGCATGCCGTCGACGGCGCCCCAGTCGGCATTCTCGATAATGGCGTGTTGGTAATAGTCTTCGGCTTCCTTCTGCGTCGGGCGGCAGATCACCTGGCCGACGGTGAAGACTTCGATGTCGCGGCCGAGCTGTTGCGCAGCGGCTTTGATCTCGGTCACTTTAGCGGCATTGCCGGCAAGCGACGTGCGCGAGCCGGCGGTGGCGACGAAAAACGCGTCGCAGTTCCTAAGCGCGAAAGCCTGGCCGGCGCCGGACGAGCCGGCATTCATCATCATCGGCCGGGTGTCGCCGAACGGCTTCGGATAGGCGCGCACCTTTTCCAGCTGCAAGAATTGGCCGCGATAATCGAACGTGCCGTCGCAAGCCCAGGCTTGCTTGACGACGTCGACCCACTCCTGTGCGTAGTCGTAGCGCGCGTCATGCTCGCGCAAGCTCACGCCGAACATGTCGAATTCGCCTTCGTTCCAGCCGCAGACGATGTTGACGCCGACGCGGCCCTCGCCGATGTGGTCGGCGGTGACGAATTCCTTGGCCGCGATCAAGGGATGAAACAGCGGTGCGTGCACCGTGCCGAACACGGTCATGCGCTTGGTGGCGCACAAAAGCCCGACCGCCCAGGTGATGGTTTCGAGCGAGCGGCCGTGAAAATCGGTGTCGCCGCCATAGCCTTTCCAGCGCGCGATCGGCAGCATGAAGTCGAGCCCGGCGTCGTCGGCGAGCCGCGCCAAAGCGAGGCAGTCCGGCCAGCTCGCCGACCAGCGCTCCGGCACCTTGGTGGCGGAGCGGCCCGACGAGCAATTGGCGCCGAACAGACCGATCTTGAGCGCATTGCCGTTGTACATGGCGACGCGGTTCTGCATCGATGCGTGGGGCGCGAGCACGGCGTTTCCTCCGGCGTTCGGCCGATCATCGCCGGGATGGTGCGGTTGAGCAAGCCGACCGGAACCGGCCGGCGCCGGCGGATTGGCCGCGTTAGTTTCCAAACGCGACCGCATGCATGATGCGCCCCGGCACCAACGTGAACAGCCCGGCGATCACCAGCGCGCCGACGAAGATGCCGACCATGGTGCGGCGGTGGCGCTCGACGGCGTGCCGCCGCGCCGCTATCACCGCTATGGGAAGCATGGTCAGCGTAAAGATCGCGAGCAGGTGGATCGGCGACCACTCTCCCCACAGCCGAATTTTATGGATGAAGAATGCGGTCGTGCTGACGATGAGCATCAGCGCGACCCAGATCCAACCCAGCGTGCGGTGAGGCAGCGTGCCTTTCGGCGCCGCAAGTTGAATGACGCCGAGCGCGAACGCAGTCATGGCGGCGAAGGCGTGAACCTGGATGGCGGGGCTGGCTTGGAGGAGCGGCTCGAGACTCATTTTCGGGCCATCGGTGGTGGTGCAGGCTTAGGAGCGAACTGAAAGCTCGACCTCCTGCATGCGCGTCTATCACGGTTCACGCAACCGATTATCCGATTTTCGGAGCCATGCCATCTATGCCGAACCGTATTGATCGGCACATCATGAAGCATTGAAGATTTGCCCGAGCCCGGCGCGCACCGCGGCGGCCCGCAGCCGTTTTACCAGATCGGAGGCAACCGGGTGGGTCAGCATCACGCGAACCGTGACCGGCTGCACTCGAATCTCAGGTGCGGAAATCGTCACGCTCAGTTCTATGACATCGCCTATCGCGTCTGCATGCGCGGTTTGCGCCAATCCCAGATCGTATGGCGGATCGTCTAAGAAGTAGATTCCCATTATCGATTCCCAGCTCGTCCGCTAGTGATCCGATTCTAACATTCGCATCCCGGTTCGGCGGGCTCTTACGCGAATGCTGGAACCATGAGGACTACTATTTGACATTCGCTTCACGAGTTCGCGGCCAAGTGAACAGCGAATGTCAAATCCGCTCCACTAGGCCTGCCTGGCGCGGAGGGTTCGACAAAGCGGATCAGGTATCCCGCTGCTTTGATATGCAATGTTGGTCACCTGGAAAGCTTACCAACCGGAAAGCACAGTTATCCACAGATCGGAGCGGTTGACGCGGCCGGTGCTCAGGCCAATCGTGGACACCCAAGATGGTGAACGTCCATGCTGAGTCATTCCGCGCGCGCTTATGAAATGCGAGTGCGCGCGGTCAAAAGCCGAGCGTCCGCGAAAAAGACCAAATCGGCGATGTTTGCCGAATGTTATCGGTTGGCGGCGGAGAACTATGAAGTCCTGGCCAAGCTGGAACAAGACTTCGCGGACCGACAGATTGCCCACCCCGAGAATAGATACATTCCGGCCCAGTAGGTTTGCATTACGGCGTGTCCGGCTTCGCCGACCATTCGTGACGCACCCCGGCAACACAGTTCCGCGCGCGCTGAAACCATCCTGTTCAGGCGCTGGAGAGTGGGGACTGCGTGCGTCACGATGCTTCGATTTATTGGAAAAACTGGTGCTGCCGGTCAGGATTGAACTGACGACCTCTCCCTTACCAAGGGAACCGGATTGAGCAAAATCAATAACTTAATGGGCAGATTGACCGCACTTACATCGTCAATTGACAACACTGTGCTCCTGATTGATCGGTAGCGACGACAACGGCAAACACACGGAAGTGAGCCGCAGCGTCACCGTGACTTTACTTCTGCTGTTAGAGGCATAACCAACATGGTGAGGCGTAGCGACTTCTTCGCTTAGGTCGATGGTGACCCAACTCGGAAGGGGTGTGCCTGAATAGCGGCTGGGAGGAACGATAATCTACTTTGCCATGTACTCGCGGAACGCAGCATCGGGATGTTCAGCAACAGCTTTGCAGCGGTTGAGATACCTAGTCGTCAGTGAGGCGAAATTGACGCACTTCCCTTCGGTCAGCTCGTTTTGATCTTCAATAGCCATTTTCAGTCTTGAAAGCATAGCGTCTAACGTCATTCCGATATTGTTTCCGACTTCAAATGATAAGTCGCTGAATTGCTTTATTACGCGATCCGCCTGTTCCGACTGGGCTTTGGTGACATTCTCCGGCGCGCATGCTTTGAAGCGTTGCCAATAGGCTGTGCAAGCTGTCAGCTCTTCCTGCACGGCGCTCCACGCGGTGATTTCTTTGTCTGAAAACTTGATGTCTTGAGCCCTTGCGGTGCTGACAGACACAAGCAGTGCAAACGCTATCCATTTCATTTGCATTATTTTCGGCCACTTAATATCGCGGCAAGCCCTATCAACGCGCCTAGGGTGCCGACCACTCCCGGAACCCACATCAAAAGCAACTCCGCCTGCGCCTTCCGCTCAGCGCGAACTAGCGCCCTCATATGATTGATACCGCGTTCTGTAAGACATACACGGTTCGGGGCCTCTTTCTCCCACATCACCTCATCCTTTAGATCAGGCTGCGGCAAGAGCATACGAGAAGCTTGTGAGCACAAATATCGTGAGTGGAGCTTTCGGATTTCATCTTGGAAGTGCCAGCCATCAGTAGCTCGGTCGCGTTCCAAGCCGTATAACTCTTCCGAAGATGCTCCGCTTTTCTTCGCTGCCTTGATGATCGCCTTGTGTTACCTATCGAGCTTACGTTCTTCGCGCTCGATCTGGCACAGCTCCCAGCGAAAACGAAGATATGCGATCACCATTGGCCCCGAACGTGTGTGTACATGCAGGGGCAGAATATCACGCCTCACAACTATGAGTAGGATTCAAAGGCCGGGCCATCGTACGCGGCCTTTTTCGTTTCGCGCGTAACATCCCGGTTGCGAGTTTCAGACGTGCCGGAAGAGCCGTGATGCGCACGTTCTGCGGATGCCATCGCCATCAACTCCTATGGGTGCTGGCCCAAAGGTAATTGACAAAAGCTGATGACAACAGCCGATTGACAACAGGGTTAAAAGTGATGAAACCGCTGTGGCACAAGGGTTTCTATGGTGCTGCCGGTCAGGATTGAACTGACGACCTCTCCCTTACCAAGGGAGTGCTCTACCACTGAGCTACGGCAGCGGCCGAAGGCGGCCTGAACGTGGTAAAAGCTTCCGAGAAACGCCGCGATCCTTGCCATAGCAGTCATTTCGGCGCAAGAAATTTGGCATCATGACCAAGCCGGGCAAAGCGGACAAATGGGCGGCGCGGAGCGAGCGGCTGTCGGCGGCGCTCCGCGAAAACCTGAAACGGCGCAAGGCGCAGGCCCGGCAACGCGAAGAGGTCCGCCAGCAGGGCCAAGGCGAGGAAACGTCCGCGCCGGATGCCGGGTTAAAGGCGCAAGGTCCCGACTTCGGCCGCAATCGAGGCCGATACTAAGGCGATCGGTACGGTCCGGATTGGGGCCGAGTGTTGGGGGGTAACATGGATCGAATTCGCATTGTCGGCGGCCGGCGTCTCGACGGCACCATCCCTATTTCGGGGGCGAAGAACGCCACGCTGCCGTTGATGATCGCGTCGCTGCTCACCGATCAGACCCTGATCCTCGACAATGTCCCCCGCCTCGCCGATGTCGGCCTGTTGCAGCGCATCCTCGGCAATCATGGCGTCGACATCATGGTCGGCGGTAAGCGTTCCGGCGAGACCGCCGACCACGGCCAGACGCTGCACATATCCGCAGCCCGCATCGTCGACACCACTGCGCCTTACGAGCTCGTCTCGAAAATGCGGGCGAGCTTTTGGGTGCTGGCGCCGCTGCTGGCGCGCATGGGCGAAGCCCGGGTCTCGATGCCCGGCGGCTGCGCCATCGGCACGCGGCCGGTCGATCTTCTCATCATGGCGGTCGAGCGCCTTGGCGCCCAGGTCGAGATCGACGGCGGCTACGTCGTGGCGCGCGCGCCGCATGGATTGCAGGGCGGTGAGATCGTGTTTCCCAAAGTCACGGTCGGCGGCACCCATACCGCGATCATGGCGGCATCGCTCGCCAACGGCACCAGCGTGATCGACAACGCGGCGCAGGAACCGGAAATCGCCGATGTCGCCGACTGCCTCAACAAGATGGGGGCGCGCATTTCTGGCGCCGGCACCAGGCGCATCACCGTCGAGGGCGTCGCCAAGCTTCACGGCGCGCGCCACGCCGTGCTGCCCGACCGCATCGAGACCGGCACCTATGCGATGGCGGTCGCCATGGCCGGCGGCGACGTTGTGTTGCAGAACGCGCGCCCCGAACTTCTGCAGGCGGCACTCGACGTGCTCACGCGCTCCGGCGTCACGGTGACGCCGACCAACCAGGGCGTCCGCGTCGCGCGCAACGGCTCAGGTCTGGCGCCGGTCGATGTGACGACCGCGCCGTTTCCGGAGTTCCCCACCGATCTGCAGGCGCAGCTGATGGCGGTGATGACGCGCGCCCGCGGCACCTCGCACATCACCGAGACGATTTTCGAGAACCGCTTCATGCATGTCGGCGAGCTCGCCCGGCTCGGCGCCCGCATCCAGCTCGACGGCGAGCGCGCCACCATCGAGGGCGTCGAGCAGCTCAAGGGCGCGCCGGTGATGGCGACCGATCTGCGCGCTTCGGTGTCGCTCGTCATCGCGGCGCTCGCCGCCGAGGGCGAAACAATCGTCAACCGCGTCTATCACCTCGATCGCGGTTTTGAGCGGCTGGAAGAGAAACTCGGCCGTTGCGGCGCGGCGATCGAGCGGCTGGCGGGGTGATCCAGTGCTCCGCACGTCGCCTCCCGACCCCCACTCCTAGCCCCCCAAAAGGGGGGAACGAGTTCACCCCGCCAATTCTTTCATGATGCGGTAGAGCCGCGCCTGGCCCTCGAAGCCGATGCCGGGCCGGTCGGACAGTTTCAGATAGCCGCTCTGCAATGTCGCGTCGTCGGCAAAGCCGCCGAAATCGCCGAACACGCCGGGATAGGATTCGGCGCCGCCTAGCCCGAAGCCGGCGGCGATCGCCAACGTCATCTGATTGCCGCCGTGCGGGAACATCAGGCTACGCGGCCATTGCCGGCTCGCCAGCATGTCGAGCGTGCGGGCATATTGCACGATGCCGTAGGCTTGCGGCGGATCGACCTGGATGACGTCGCGGCGCTGCGGTTTCAAGCCGCCGAAGCGCACCAGGTTTTCCACGTCCTGCGTGGAATACAGGCATTCGCCGGAGCCAAGCGGCGCGTCGTAGCTGCTCGCGATCTCGGCAAGCAGGGCGAAATCCAGCGGATCGCACGGCTCCTCGAACCAGCGCAGGCCGAACGGGTGCAAGCCCTTTGCATAGCCGAGCGCCTCGTCGCGGGCGAATTTGCAATTGGCGTCGACCGCAAGTTCGCCGCCGCGCGGCAGCACCGATTTCACCGCCTCGACGCGTTTGACGTCGTCGGCGAGCGGCATGCCGCCGACCTTCATCTTCACCATGGTGTAGCCGGCATCGAGGTGGCGCCGCATCTCGTCCTGCAGATCCCTGGTGGTCTTTCCGGGCGCGTACCAGCCGGCGCCGACATAGCAGAAGATTCTTTGCGCAATCTTGCCGCCGTTGTAGCGCTCGGCGAGCACAACATGCAGCGGCTTGCCGGCGATCTTGGCGACCGCGTCCCACACCGCGACTTCGATGGTGCCGATGCCGATCGAGCGCTCGCTGTGACCGCCGGCCTTCTCGTTCTTCATCATGATGGCGAGAATTTTCGCGGGCGCGAAATTGTCGCCGGCCTCGTTGAGGAGCGTCTCCGGCGGCGCCTTCAGAACGCGCGGAATGAAGCGCGCCCGCATTTGCGCGCCGCAGGCATAGCGTCCGGTCGAATTGAAGGCAAAGCCCGTGACCGGCTTGCCGTCGCGCTTGACGTCGGTGAGGACGGCGACCACCGAGGTCGTCATCTCGGAAAAATCGATGCTCGAATTGGCGAGCGTCGAATTGAGCGGAACCGCGGTCTCGCGGATGTCGATAATGCGCATTGCAATCCTAGCGGGGGAGGGGGCGTTCGTTCGGCTTCAGAAAATTACCCCCACCCGGCTCGCATCTCACAATGTTCGATGCTCGCCACCCTCTCCCGCAAGGGACGAGGGATCACGATTTCGCCTATCGTGTTTCTTTGCACCGACTACTGGACCTGCGGAATCTTGGCGTCGACGATGACCTTGTGCCATTTGTCGACTTCTTTCTTGATATAAGCGGCGAACTCCGCCGGCGTGTCGGCGACGATGTCGAGACCGACCTGCTTGCACTTCTCCTGCACGTCCGGCTGATGCAGCGCCTTGACGATCTCGCGGTTGAGCAGCGCGACGATGTCCGGCGGCGTTGCGGCGGGCACGAGGACGCCCTGCATGGTTTCGGATTCTTGGCCCTGGACGCCGGCCTCGATCATTGTCGGGACGTCGGGCAGCGCCGCGGATCGCTTGAGCGAGGTCACGGCGATGCCGTGCAATGTCCCGGCGAGGATGTGCGGCGTGGCCGGCGTCAAATTGGCAAAACCGACTGGTGTTTGATCGGCGATAACGGCCTGAATTGCCGGGGCGCCGCCGCCATAGGGCACGCTGGGCTGGTCGAGCTTGAAATCGAGCTTGAACAGTTCGGCGGCAAGCTCCGGCGTGGTGCCGAGACCGGCATTGGCGATGGCGTATTTGCCCGGATTGGCTTGCATCAGCACGATCAGGTCCTTGATCGTCTTGGCCGGAACGGAAGGGTGCGCCAGCACGATGTTGGCCGAAGCGCCGGCCAATGTGACCGGTGCGAAATCCTTGTACGGATCGTAGGGCTTGTTGGCGTAAAGGCTCGGATTGACCACGAAGCTCGAACTCGCCACCAGGATCGTGTAGCCGTCGGGCGCGGAGCGGGCGACCTGGGTCATGCCGATATTGCCGCCGGCGCCGGAATGGTCCTCGACATAGAATTGCTGGCCGAGGCTGTTGGACAGCTTGTCGGCGAGCAGCCGCGCCACGAAGTCGCTGGGGCCGCCGGCGGCGAACGGCGCGATGATCTTCACCGGATGATTGGGATAGGCGCTCTGAGCAAAGCTCGGCCCGGCCCAAGCAAGACTTAAGCACAATGCAAGCAAACGCGCGGCGAAACTCGCTGCAGACATTAAGGCCTCCCCAGACGTTTTGGCGATGCTATCATTCCCGGATCACGACCAACAGCAGGGCAGGGACGAATCGATGGCAGGGCGTAAGGTAACGCGCGACGACCTCCGTGCCGCCGCGGAGAAGTACAAGAACTGGGGCAAATGGGGCCCGGACGACGAGATCGGCACGCTCAATTATACGACGCCGGAGGACATCGTCGCTGCGGCGCGGCTCGTGAAAAAGGGCAAGGTCATCTCGCTGGCGCTCAATTTCGACAACAACGGCCCGCAAGGCGGCAAGACCAATTATCCCGCGCTCGGCCGCATCAATCCGCTGCATACCATGCTGCGCACCGGCACCGACGCCTATTCCGGCGTGCTCGACAAGCGCGGCATCCGTGCCGCCGACGACATGGTGGTCATCCCGCTGCAATGCGGCACGCAATGGGACGGGCTTGGCCACGTGTTCTACGAAAACAATATGTGGAACGGCTACGATTGCCGCGAAGTGTCGTCGTTCGGAGCGGCGAAATGCGGCATCGAGAAAACCAAGGCCAAGATGGTCGGCCGCGGCGTGTTTTTGGACGTGGCGCGCGCGCTCGGCCAGGAGTGCCTCGACGACGGCTACGGCATCACCTGCGACGACCTCGACCTGACGGCGAAGAAACAGGACGTCGAACTCAAGCGCGGCGATTACATCGTCGTGCGCACCGGGCAGATGGAGCGCTGCCTGAAAGCCGGCAGCTGGGACGGCTATCCCGGCGGCGACGCGCCGGGCTTTGCCTTCGAGACGCTGGAATTCGTCGCCAAGACCGAGCTCGCGGCGCTCGCCAGCGACACCTGGGGCTGCGAGGTGCGGCCCAACAATACCGAGGGTGGCATCAACCAGCCCTGGCACTGGATCACCATCCCGATCATGGGCATGACCATGGGCGAGATTTTTTATCTCAAAGACCTCGCCGAGGATTGCGCCAAGGACGGCGTTTACGAATTTATGTTCGTCGCGCCGGCCATTCCCATTACGGGAGCCGTCGGCTCGCCGACCAATCCGCTGGCGATCAAGTGACGCTCTGCGTCATGGCCGGACTTGTTCCGGCCATCCACGTCTTTCCTCGTTACGACTGCAAAGACGCGGATGTCGAGGCGGCGTGGCGATCTCACGCGCTTTCCCGCTCCATCGCGATCTCGGCGGTGAGACTGTCGACGTCGCGATAGATCGAGGCCACGGCGCGGATTTTTCCGCCTTTGCGGTATCGAACCACGCAATCGCGCGCGTGAACGTCGCCGTCGATGTCGAGCGCATCCCAATCGCTGGCATGGCCGACGTAATTGATCGGGACGTCGTAGTGTTGGCTCCAGAAGAACGGCACGCCGTCATAACGATCGCCGATGCCCAGCATGGCGCGGGCCGCGGCCTGGCCCTGCCGCTCGGCGACCACCCAATGCTCGACGCGGATGCTTTCGCCGCTGTGGCGGTCGGGCCAGCGCGCGATATCGCCCGCGGCGAAAATGCCCGCTGCGCTCGTCTCCAGATATTCGTTGACGACCACGCCGCGCTCGACCGTCAGCCCCGCTTGCTCGGCAAGCTGCGTGCGCGGGCGCACGCCGACGCCGACGACGACGAGATCAGCATCGAGGGTCTGCCCGCTCTGGAGCGTGACTCTATTAGCTTCGATCGCCGCGACGGTATTTTCCAGGTGGAAGACGACCCCTTTTTCCTCGTGAAGTGAGCGCACGAAGTCGCCGAGCTCGGCGCCGAATACCTTTTCGAGCGGGCGCTTCTCCGGGGCGGCGACATGGACATCCAGCTTGCGGGTGCGCAAAGCGGCGGCGGTTTCGAGACCGATGAAGCTCGCGCCGATGACCACGACGCGGCGCGCGCGCTCGGCGGCGGCGATGATGGCGCGGCAATCCTTCAGCGTCCGCAACACGTGAACATGGGAAAGGTCGGCTCCCGGGATGGCGAGACGTACGGGCTCGGCTCCGGTCGCAAGCAGCAACCTGTCGTAGGGCATGCGCTTGCCGTCCGCGAGCTCGACCTCCCGCGCACGCGGATCGATCTTCGACACCTTGGTGGCGAGCCGCAATTCGATGGCATTGTCGCGATACCAGTCCGGTGCCCGCAGCGGCACCCACTCTTCCTGCGCGACACCCGCCAGATAGTCCTTCGATAGATTTGGCCGATCGACCGGAGCATCGGCATCGTCGCTTAATACGACGAGCGATCCCTCGTAGCCGTGGCGGCGCAGCTGTTCCGCGGCGGCAAAGCCGGCGGCGCCGCCGCCGACGATCACGATGCGTGACGGCACTTTGCCGGAGATCGGCTTGCGGGCGGGCAAAGCTTTAGCCTTGCCGGTGACGAAAATTCTCTCGCCGCGTTGCTCCACGGTCCAACTGGCGACGGGATCGAACGCGGGCGCGCGGAGCGCTTCGCCGGTGCGCAGGCTGAAACACGCGTGATGCCACGGGCAGCGCACCGTGTGACCGTCGAGCACGCCGTCCGCGAGCGGTCCGCTGTAATGCGTGCAGCTGGCGCCGATGGCGAAATAGTCGCTGCCGACGCGGGCAAGCAACACCCCCTCGTCGCCGACATGGCCGCGCAATAGCCCGCCGGCGGGGATGTCCGAAGCGGCAATTCCGAGCGACAGATCGGGACCTTGCTCGGCGTCCGGCATCACCCTTGCTCTTCAGCGATCATCTTGCCGAGAACGCGCTTGTAGCGCACGCAGCCGACGTCGACGGCGAGGATCACCGGATCGAGCGGTTCCATTGCGCCCTCGATCATCCGTTGCTGCGCCTCGATCACCGGCGCGTCCTGCTCTTCAAACGCAAAGCGGCGTATTTCGGCGACGCGCGTCTGCAGATCGCGGTTGACCGCGTCGTCGGTCGTCTTGACGCCCCAGCGCACCGCGGTGAAGAAATAATGCGTCGAGCGCTCGGTCTCCGGCGTCAGGATATGAATCCCGTGATAGCCGGTGCCGCTCTCCGGCGCCGCGCCGATTTCGCAGATGCCGGTGAACAGGCACAGCGTCGACGGCGCCATCCAGCGCATCTTGGTGAATTTGTCGACGCGCGGCGGATGGTCCGGCCAGAACGGCACGAACATGCCAGGTGGAATTGCATTCGTGGCGTATCGGCTGACCAAAACGTCGTCGCGGTCCTGCTCGACCGCGGTGTCCGACTCGATGGTGTCTTGATTGCCGAGAATGCCCTCATGCAGGTAGGAGGTGTGGCTGACGTCGAGCAGGTTATCGATGATCAGCTGATAATGGGCGCGGATGACGATGCCGTCGCGCTTGGTGGTGTGCAGTTCCGGCACATTGTCGAGCACGGAGAAATCCGGGATTTTGCCGGTATCGGCCGGTGCCGCGCCCATCCAGATCCAGATGGCCTTATGCTTCTCGACGACCGGATAGCTTTTCACTCTGGCGCGCGCGGGAATATTCTTGGCGCCGTGCGGGTTGCGCACGCAGGCGCCGCTGCCATCGAATTCCAGCCCATGATACGGGCACTGGATGCGATCGCCGCCGACGATCTTGCCCATGGAGAGCGGCGCGAAGCGATGCGCGCAGCGGTCCTCGATCGCCGCGACCTCGCCGTCGCTCTTGCGATAAAGCACGATGGGCTCATTCATTATGGTGCGGGGAACGAGCTGTCCGTCGTCGATGCCGTCGGACCAGGCCGCCACGTACCAGGCATTGCGCAGGAACGCGCCGGAGATCATCTCCTGCCGCGGTTTCGCGCCATTCGTCTTCGCGTGTGGCTGATCCAGCATGGTCCTTCCCCAAAACGCTCGTCGGCATCGTTGCCGATGATGATAGCACGCCGGCAAATGCGATCTAGTTGCCCGGCGCGTATTTGATGCCGGTGGCGGCGGCGAGGCCGGCGAGCACGGTGATCACCGTGGCGAAAGTTACGTGCGCGGTGAGCGCGCCGGTGACCGATGATAAGAAGCCAATGCCGATCACCGGCAGGGAATTGCCGGCAAAACAGACGACGAGATAGCTGGAGACGACCTCGCTACGCCGGTCGGCCGGCGCGATGCGGTTGACAACTTCGAGGCTGCCGCGATAGCCGAGGCCGCCGGCGACGCCGCCCACAGCGGCGGCGAAAATCAATAATGGCATCGATCGCGCGACCTCCGCGCCCACCAGAAGCCAGACGCTCGGCAACAGTACCGCCAGCGCGCCGAGCATTGCCGCCCGGCTCTCGATCCGCCCGGTGGAGAGGATCGTCACCGCGGCAATGCCGAACAGCTCGCAGACGACGGCGCCGGCGACAAGAGGCGCCGGCTGGTGCAGGCTTTCGGCGAGCAGGTTCGGGATCAAAGCGGCGTAGAACGCAATGAGCGCGAAAGTGGCGAAGCTGGTTGCTGCGGGCGCCACGAACTGCAGCCAGATTTGCCGCGGCACGCCGAGCCGAGGCCTGAGCGAAACCTCGCTTATGCGTTTCGGATCGGCCAGCGTCTCGGGCGCGAAACAGATGGCGATGCAGACGCCGCCGAGCAGAACCAGATACAAGATGAATGGCAGCCGCAGCGGCCAGAATGCGAATTGGGCAAGTACGCCGCCGATGAGCGGTCCCGCCGAGCAGCCGAAGAAATTCGCTGCCGCAGCGATCCGCGCCGCCGCGCCTCTTGAGCCGGCACCGCCGGGGTGCAATTCCGCGATCCAGGCGGTGGCGGCTCCGGCCGCCAGCCCGGTGGAAAACCCGCTCAAGGCACGGGCCGCAAACAACCAAACCGTGCTTGCGGCCAAGGCGAATGCGCCGGTACTGGCGATGCCGACGCCGATCGCCGGCAAGCTCGCCGCGCGCCGGCCGATCTGGTCGGCGAGCCGGCCGAATAACAACAGCGCCACCAGATTTCCCACCACATAGACCGCGTAGATCAGCGTCAGCGTGACGCCGGAGAATCCGAACGCCTGCCGGTACAGCGGATA
>Ga0209579_10002329_pt1 | contig 14686 bp, 12 predicted proteins | sample Coa_R1_2_FD_187152 | JGI IMG/M metagenome (GOLD analysis project Ga0209579, IMG submission 187152) | Surface soil microbial communities from Centralia Pennsylvania, which are recovering from an underground coalmine fire - Coalmine... | ecosystem: Environmental > Terrestrial > Soil >... | reverse complement strand
CTTCTGGGGATTGTTGCAGGGCATCATCGTAACCTTGGCCGCAATGTTTATCGTGGCGCCTCCGATAGGGTGGCTGCCCAAAGCCTGGAAACCTGTAGCCCGTCTCCATCAATCCAAGGTCGACATGACTTGGTGGCAGATGCTGAAGCAACCTTCGTTCTACCTTATTTACGTCATGATGACGTTGGTAGCCTTTGGCGGCCTGGTTGTCACTTCACAACTCAAAGAGATCGCCGGCTTTTACAAAGTGGATAAAGTCATCATTGCCTGGGGCCTCTCCGCGGCGATTCTGGCAATCCAGTTGAACCGAATCGTGAACGGAGTGACTCGCCCTCTGTGGGGCTGGATCTCCGACCACATCGGCCGCGAGAATGCCATGTTTACCGCATTCCTGATCGAGGGTCTAGCAGTATTCGCCTGGTTGCAAACCATCAACAGGCCAGTGATGTTCGTATTGTTGTCCAGTCTCGTGTTCTTTGCATGGGGTGAAATTTTCTCGTTGTTCCCCTCGCTCACGGCAGATCTCTACGGAAGAACATGGGCCACAACAAACTACGGCATTGTCTACACCGCAAAGGGCACGGCCGCTATCTTCGCTGCTCCGGTCGCCGCCTACGTGATGGTAAGGACGGGCTCGTGGATCCCAGTGTTCTATGTCATGATTGCCTGCGACATTACAGCGGCCTTCATGGCGCTATTGTGGCTCAAACCGGTTGCGACGCGTGCCATTGCCAGAGCGGAGGGCTTAGCTCTGTCCGCGCAATTGATGGAAGGTTTCGAGGCCAAAGACAAAGAGAAGAAAGAGGAGAAGCATCTCACCGACGTTGCTTAGTCGTTCATTAAAGGCAAGCGTGGAAGAACATATGCGAGGTTCACGACAGATTCTTGGGCTGCACACCGGACTGATAAGCCCAAACCAGGCTGCGGGTAGTGCTCCGCCGCGGTAGAGTCGGAAATCACTCTCCGCAGCTTTTTCTCGTTTACCGCTCCACAACTTCCAACGGCGGATGCGTGGCGCGCCGAATCTGCATCTTCATCGCGACGGAAAGCCGCCGGATGCCTTCACGAATCTGCTCCGGTTTCGAGAAAGAAAAGTTTAGCCGCATATGCCTGCAGCCTTCCAGAGCATCATTGGCATAGAAACAATCGCCCGGCACGAAGGCCACATCCTCAGCCAGGGCTGCACGAAACAGCAGACGGCAATCGACATTCTTCGGCACGGTAACCCACAGAAACAGCCCACCCTTAGGGTGCGTCCACTTCACTTCCGGCGGACAGAATTCCTCGAGCGCCTGCAGCATGGCGTCGCGCCGCTCGCGGTACACCTGGCGGATCAGTTTCACATGCTGATCGAGAAAGCCATCCTTCGCGACCTCATAGGCGAGCATCTGGGTAAAACTGGACGTATGTAAGTCAGCAGCCTGCTTCAGAAGGACAAGCCTGCTGATTACCTCGTCCGGAGCAACGATCCAGGCCAGGCGAATTCCGGGGGCAAGCGTCTTTGAGAAAGTACTCAAGTAGATGACATTGCCCAGCGTGAACCCATTGTCGCGTCGTAGATTCTCGCGATCGAGCACCACCAGTGGCGCGATGTGCTCACCCTCATACCGCAACTGCCCGTACGGATCGTCTTCGATGATCGGAATACCGTATTTGTCGGCGAGCAGAATTAGCTGATGCCGGCGATCTTCCGAGAGCGTCACTCCCGCCGGATTTTGGAAATTCGGCAGGATGTACATGAATTTCGGGCTCATGCGCAACGCGTCTTCCAACTGATCGGTGCGCAAGCCGTCATTGTCCAGGGGCACGGAAATAAATTGCGCGCCGTAGACGTTAAATGCCTGGATCGCTCCCAAATATGTCGGAGCCTCGACCAGCACGCGATCGCCGGAATTGATCAGCAGTTTGCCGATCAGATCGAGCGCCTGCTGCGAGCCAGAAGTGATCAACACATTCTCCGCTTTCGCGAGAATGCCGTAGCGAGCGATGTGCTGCGCGATCATTTCCCGCAGCGGCTCGTAGCCTTCGGTGGAACCGTACTGCAAAGCCCGTGGCCCGTGCTGATCAAGCACCGTGCGACAGGCTTCCTGGAATCGCTTTACCGGAAACACTTCCGGCGCCGGAAGCCCGCCGGCAAACGAAATCACTTCCGGCCGTTGTGTAATTTTCAGAAGTTCCCGGATGGTCGAGCCTTTAGCTCGAAGCGTACGCAACGCGTACCGCGAATGCCATGCAGTTGACATGAGGGCCTCCTTACCGGGATTTCAGCGTTATACGGGTATAGCCTCCGTGGGCCGGGGCTGAATGAAGGAATCATTCTCCTGGGCATCAACCACTGCAATCGCTGCCACGCTGATAATGTCTTCCACCTGCGCGGTCCGCTGCAGAATATGCACGGGGCGACTCATTCCCATCAGGATGGGGCCAATCGTTTCCGCCTCGGCGATCTTCGCGATCAACTTACAAGCGGTATTAGCCGAAGCCAGGTCGGGAAAGATCAATACGTTGGCTCCGCCCTTCAGCGTGCTGAACGGATACGATTTCTCGATCACCTCCGGCGACAGAGCGTCATCCGCCATGATCTCGCCATCGACAATCAGCGTCGGATCCGCATAATGCAACAGCTCGACAGCTCTGCGCACTTTGCTGTTGATGGGATGCTCAACGCTGCCGAAAGTGGAGAACGAAAGCATGGCGACCCGCGGCGCGATATCGAACCGCCGTGCCATCTGCGCGGTACATAGGGCGATCTCAACCAGATCCTCGGCAGTGGGCTCGATGTTCACGCTGGTGTCAGCGAGAAAATAAACGTCACCTTTACGAGTAATCAATGCATAGCAACCGGAAACCCGGTGCAAACCTTCGCGCATGCGCACGATCTGCAACGCCGGCCGTATGGTATCGGGAAAATGTTGCGTCACGCCAGAAACTAGCGCGTCCGCATCCCCCATATGCACCATCATGGAACCGAAGACATTGCTGTCGTCAATTTGACGCCGCGCCTCGTCCAGAGTCATCCCCCGCCGCTGTCGCAGCCGGAACAATTCCTGAATATATGAGTCGCGCAGTTTGGATGTTCCCGGATCGACAATCTTCATACCCGCCAGCTTCAGCCCCAATTCCTCTGCCGTGGCCTCAATCAAAACCGAATTACCCAGAAGAATTGGCTTGGCGATCTTCTCGTCCACGAGGGTATGTGCGGCGCGAATAATTTTTTCGCTATCTCCCTCCGGGAACACAACCTGCTTCGGTTTGGCCTGCGCCTTATGAATCATGGTCCGCGTAACTTCATGTGCCTTGCCGAGCCTCCGTTCGAGCTGATCACGATAGGTGGCAAGATCGACGGGCTCGCGCGCTACTCCAGTGCGCATGGCAGCCTCTGCCACAGCGGAAGCCTCCCACACCAGCACGCGAGGATCGAATAACGTGGGTATCAGATATTCACGCCCAAAGCTCAACCGCTCCACTCCGTACGCGCGACATACCGAGTCCGGCACATCTTCTTTCGCCAGCGCAGCCAGCGCTCGCGTCGCCGCCAGCTTCATCTCTTCATTGATCGCCGTAGCCCGTACATCGAGGGCGCCGCGGAAAATAAAGGGAAATCCAAGAACGTTATTGACCTGATTCGGATAATCGGAGCGGCCCGTAGCCATAATAATGTCGCTCCGGCAAGCTTTGGCCTCTTCATACGTGATCTCAGGGTCCGGATTCGCCATCGCAAATACAATCGGATCAGCCGTCATCGACCGAACCATGTCGGCCGTGACTGCATTCTTCACCGACAAACCCACAAACACGTCCGCTCCCTGCATGGCATCGGCCAGCGTGCGCCGGTCGGTATGCTGAGCGAACCGCTCCTTGTACTTGTTCATGCCATCAGTGCGGCCGTTGTAAACCACGCCTTTCGTGTCGCAGAAGAGAATGTTCTCGTGCTTCACTCCCAACCGTTCATAATGTTCCGCCGTGGCAATCCCGGCAGCGCCGGCTCCGTTGAAGACCACGCGAATCTTGGCAATATCTTTTCCAACAATCTCTAGCGCATTTAACAGCGCCGCTCCGGTAATGATCGCCGTCCCGTGCTGGTCGTCATGGAAAACCGGAATCTTCATCGTCTTGCGCAGTGTTTCCTCAATGTGGAAGCAATCCGGAGCCTTAATATCTTCGAGGTTGATTCCGCCGAACGTAAGCTCGAGAAGCTGGCAGACTTTGATAATTTCATCCGGATCGTGGGTGTTGATTTCGATGTCGAACACGTTCACGTCCGCAAATCGTTTGAACAACACCGCCTTGCCTTCCATCACCGGCTTGCCCGCGAGTGCCCCGATATCGCCCAGACCAAGTACAGCCGTTCCGTTGGTCACCACCGCAACCAGATTTCCGCGTCCCGTATATTTGAAAGCATTGAGCGGATCCTTCTCAATCGCCAGACAAGGCTGAGCCACGCCCGGCGTGTAAGCCAGGCTGAGATCGCGCTGGGTGCGGCATGGCTTGGTCGGAGTGATCTCAATTTTTCCCGGCTTCGGGCTGCTGTGGTAATTCAAAGCTTGTTCTTTGGTAATAATCATTACTTCCTCCTGATCTCTTCAACCCACACTGCGGGCAAAGCGCCGTCCACGCATGCGCCTTTCTTCCCAGTAACGCGCCTATTCCTTCGGACTTCTTCGCCACACCGGAACATTCGGGTTCCACTTGTGAACGTCTTTATTGAAGTCTTTGCTCTGTTCTTTGGTGGCGCCTATCGCAGCCATTTCGACGTTTCCGGAACCAAACAAGTTCGCCACGAAATCTTCAATCTGCTGCCGGATCTTCGGATCATTCAGCGCCGCCACCAATTCAGGCTTCGCCACATGGGTAAAGCCACCGCACAGCGGACATTTCACCAAATCGTCATTTACCATTGCCGCCCCCTGGAAGGATTTCAATTGTCAGACGAGTTCGCACCTGTTTTTATTACATTCCCTACGCACCGTGCAGGCAGTGATAAAGATCGGCTGGTCTGGTGATTCACGTCACCAACGGGCGAGTAAAGAACTTGCGCCTCACCATTCCCCCGTCGTCAAATAGTCATGAATCGACGAGGCCGCGCGCCGCCCCGCCCCCATCGCGAGAATGACGGTCGCCGCCCCCGTCACGATGTCACCTCCAGCGAACACTCCTTTGCGAGTCGTGCGCTGCGTATTCGAATCCGCTTGAATGTAACCACGCTTATCTGTACCCAACCCAGGAGTCGTACTTTGCACGATGGGATTAGCCGTAGTTCCAATCGCCATGATCGCTACCGACAATGGCAAATCAACTTCCGATCCTTTGATCGGGACAGGCCGGCGCCGTCCCGACGAATCCGGCTCGCCCAGTTCCATACGCACGCATCGCGCCGCTGTCAGCCAGCCGTTTCCGTCCGATAGAAACTCCACGGGCGCGGTCAGCATCTGGAAATCAATCCCCTCCTGCCGGGCGTGATGAACTTCTTCAGCGCGTGCCGGCATCTCTGCTTCACTTCGGCGGTAAATCACGTATGCTTTACGCGCTCCCAACCGCAGAGCCGACCGGATCGCATCCAGCGCCGTGTTCCCACCGCCGATCACCGCCACATCTTTTCCGTGAAGATCGAGCATTGGCTCGTCATAGGTGGGAAACTTGTAGGCTTTCATCAGATTGATGCGCGTCAGAAATTCATTTGCCGAATAGACGCCATTCAGATGTTCGCCCGGAATCCCCATGAACTGCGGCAGGCCGGCGCCGGTACCAATATAGACAGCATCGAATCCCTCTTCCTGCATCAGTTCATCGATCGTTACCGTGCGTCCCACGACGACGTCGGTCTCGAACTCCACTCCCATCTCGCGCATGTAATCGAGTTGCTCACGAATAATTTGCTTCGGCAGGCGGAACTCAGGAATGCCGTACACCAGCACTCCTCCCAATTCGTGCAGAGCTTCAAACACTCTTACCTTGTGGCCTTTTTGAATCAGATCTCCGGCAACCGTCAATCCCGAAGGCCCGCTGCCAACTACTGCCACTTTCTTTCCAGTTGGCGTCACATTGGGCAAAATATGCGTGCCCATGCGTTGCTCATAGTCGGCAACAAACCGCTCCAGATAGCCGATACCAAGCGGTTTCACTTTTTTCGACAGCAGACACTTTCCTTCGCAGTGATCTTCCTGCGGACAAACTCGTCCGGTCACTGCAGGCAGTACGTTATCTTCGCGAATCTTCGCCGCTGCCCCGAGAAAATCTCCCGCCACGATCAACTCGACGAATTCCTTCACATTCACACCGACGGGGCAATTGTCGGTGCACGTGGGCTTCGCGCACTCCAGACAGCGCAGCGCCTCTTGCCGCGCCAACTCTGGGCTGTAGCCCAGATTCACCTCGTTGAAATTCTTGTTGCGTTCATCGGCAGGCTGCTCCGGCATCAGCTGCCGCGGAACCTTGATGCGCTCCTTCAGCGAAAACGGATTCAGCGACTTGGCGGTCGGGCTCACCTTTTGCCTCCTTGCGCCAGAGCGCATTGAGTCGTGGCTGGGTCTCCTGCGGAATGCTTAAATGCCTGCAGCGACTTCTGCTCGGCATCGCGATACATCGAATTGCGCTGCACCAAAACTCCAAAGTTCACTTTGTGTGCATCGAATTCGGGTCCGTCAACGCAGGCAAATTCGCTTTTGTTGTCGATCAATACGCGGCAACCGCCGCACATTCCTGTGCCATCGATCATGATTGGGTTAAGACTCACTACGGTGTGAATATTCTCTTTGCGAGTCATCTCCGCCACAGCCTTCATCATTACGATCGGCCCAATTGCCAGGACCAGGTCAATGCGGGTGCCGTTTTCGATAAGCTGGCGCAACTTGTCGGTGACGAAACCTTTGTCTGAGTAGCTGCCATCATCGGTGGTGATCATCAGAACATCACTCACCTCGCGCAGTTCCGTTTCGAGAATCACCAACTCTTTTGTGCGCGCGCCGATGATCGTGATTACGCGGTTTCCGGCGCGCTTGAATGCAGCCGCGGACGGGTATGCCATCGCCGTACCAACACCCCCGCCAATCACCACGACGGTACCGACTTTCTCGATCTCAGAAGGCTTCCCCAGCGGTCCGACAACATCCAGAATCGAGTCACCCGTATTGAGCGAATTCAGCAGTTGCGTAGTTTTCCCAGCGGATTGCACCACGATGTTGATCGTGCCGCGCTGCGGATCGGAATTCTCAATCGTGATCGGAATCCGCTCGCCCTCTTGGTAAACCCGCAGAATCACAAATTGCCCGGCCTTCTGTTTGCGCGCGATCCGTGGCGCTTCGAGGACGAATCGTTTAATCCCAGGGGCGATGAATTGTGCGTGGATGATCTTGAACACAGTCTCTCCGCTTCAGAAATTCACTGACTGATTGTCGACGGAGGCGATTCCTGCAGGCAGTGATCAAAATCACAAGCAAATGTGAGGAGAGCCCGAGATTCAAGGAGGGGGAGAGAGAAGCAGAAACACAAGACCGGATGCGCCGCACTAAACGTGCGGCTGCCGCCGCAGTCGGCACTTCCACTCCTCAAACAATCAACAATCGCAACCGGCAATAACCACGGCTAATTACGGACCGTCAGTACCGGGCACTTCGCATGTGCCACCACCTGGTGAACCGTCGACCAGGGCACGCGCGTCGTCCCATCCTTGGGGCGCGCTCCGAGCACGACCAGATCGGCGTCGAACTCCTCAGCCTTGTTGACGATCGCCTGCCACGCTGTGCCAAACTCCATCACGATCTCCGGTGCATACGCCAGCGCTGCGTCTTTCGGGACTACCGCCTGCAACCGCTGCACTGCATCCTCAATCGGCCCCGGATGTGAATCCAGATTGGAGTAGTTTTCCAGAACATGAACAAGCATCAGCCGAGCTTCGAATTGCTCCGCCAACCCAATCGCCACCGGCGCAACCTGCAGAGACTCAGGAGTAAAATTCGCCGCGTAAAGAATTCGCTGCAATTCCAGTTCGACCGGCGCCAGCGTCTTCCCCCGGCTGTCGAACTCCGGTAGCTTGGCTCGCCCGCAAACTCTAGGCCCAACCGTGAGTACAGGGCATGGCGCGTGACGGAGAATATCCTCGGCCACGGAGCCTAGCAGCATTTTGCCTACTCCCGTACGGCCGTGAGTTCCCACCACAATCAGATCAATATTATTTTCCGCAACGATGCCGCTCAGGCTTGGCCAAACCTTCCCGTGCCGAACATATCTACGGGCTGGAATTCCACCCAGTCGAGAAGCGACGCGCTCAACTTTCTCCTTCGCCAGGCAGTGGGCATCTTCGTACAGCGTACCAAAGCTCACGTAATCGACCCCGCCCGTCATCAGCAACAGGCTCGTGTCTGAGACGACATGCGCAACGTGCAGTGTGCTGTCAAACTTGCGCGCGATCGCCGTTGCGTAAGGCAGCGCCGCTTCCGATGTAGGCGAGAAATCGGTGGCGTACAACACATTTCTTACCGAAATCCCCGCCTTTTCCGAAGTCGCGGCCGATACTTTGTTGGCTTCGGGTGCGTCTTGTTTCGTTTCCACGACTGTCATAGAACACCTCCGCACCTGAATCAAGCATTACACTTCGCTCAGCTTTCGGCGACTCCAGCCGTCACTCCAGCTGGTGATCGCTGTCACATCTGAAGTTTCGGGTCAACATCACAACATGGATGTGACACGGGTAGGCCTTAGCTGCAGGATAAGCAGCAACAATACTCTCAACCGAATTGGTGGTAAGCGCAAATCGCAGAAGAGGACGGAAAATACCTTTATGCAAATCCGTCGGGCTGGCTCACCGGCCCGAGATTCGGCTGATGATCAACAGCATCGCGTCCAGCATTGATCGCCTTCAGATCGATTTCCAGCAGTGTGGGGTTTTTCACCTTCGCTTGCAGAAATCGCGCCGCCGTGGAAGCTTCGAAACACCCGGTTTCCTCCAGCATAGCGCCCATCATCACAATATTCGCGGCCTTCGTCGAGCCCAGCTTGTCCGCCATTTCAGATGCTGGAACGCAGCACACCTGAGCTTCAGTCACCAGGTCATCAGGAGCGCACCGGCCGTTGTACAGAATCAGCCCGCCCGCTGGAACCTGCGGGGCAAACTTCCGCAGCGATAATTCGTTCATCGCAATCAGCACATCCGGTTTCGCGGTGAGCGGCGAGCCGATGCGGTTCTTCGATAACGTTACCCAGCAGTGCGCGCTTCCGGAACGCATCTCCGGACCATACGACGGCAACCAGCTAACTTCCAGCCCTTGCTCGGTGCCCATTTCTGCCAGCAATTGCCCAAGCAGCAGCACGCCTTGTCCTCCAAAACCCGCGATGTTGATCGTCAGTCCCTTGAATGGCTTTGTGTTCTTGAGCTCTCGCGCCTCCGCACTAACCCCGTTACCGATTCCCAAAACTTCTGCAACCGGCCGTTGCGGTGGCGCGCCATTCATCGGCAAGGGCTCTTTGCGATCGCGAAACACCGCCAGGGGAAACTCTGGAACCATTTTCTCCAACACCCAATTGCGCGCTACAACCGGATCCTTGCCCCAAATCGTTGGGCATGGCGAGAGAATCTCAATAAACGAAAATCCCGCGGCATCGCGCTGCGATTCCAGCGCCTTTCGAACTGCCCGCCGCGCCCGCATGATGTTCTTGTTGTCGCAGAGCGCAACCCGTTCGATGTACACCGGCGCCTGCAAGGTGGCCAACAATTCCGCCATGTGGATCGGAAAACCTTCATTCGCTGGCCTTCGTCCAAATGGAGAAGTCGTGCTCTTCTCTCCGACCAGCGTCGTCGGCGCCATTTGCCCGCCGGTCATGCCATAAATTCCATTGTTAAGAAAGAAAACCGTAATGTTCTCGCCGCGATTCGCCGCATGAACAATTTCTGCGGTCCCGATGGCCGCAAGGTCTCCGTCGCCCTGATAAGAAATCACAATCTTGTCCGGACACGCGCGCTTGATTCCAGTCGCGGCCGCCGGAGCGCGGCCATGCGCCACCTGCACATTTCCCACGTCAAAGTAGTAGTAGGCAAAAACCGAGCAACCCACTGGGCTCACAAAGATGGTGCGGTCCTGCAGTCCCAGATCCTCTAAGGCCTCGGCGATTAGTTTGTGCGCAATGCCATGTCCGCATCCCGGACAGTAATGCGTCTGCTGCTTCAGATCAGACTTGCGCTCGAATAGATCGTAGAAAACGGAGGGCTTCTCGTGAACCGTTGCGTAGATCTCGGAGCTCTTGATTTCTTCTTTGACGTCAGTCGCCATTCTTTCCTCCGGCAATGGTTCTAATCGACTTGACCGGCAAAAACTTCCGTCCGCGAAGAAATGCGCGCTTCGACTTGCTCTCGCAACTCCTCGACCGTCGGGACATTGCCGCCCATTCGTCCGTAAAAATCGATGCGCTTTCTTCCGTTTAGCGTCAGCCGCACATCTTCGAGCATCTGGCCGTTGCTCAACTCCACCACCAAAACATTTGTCGCGTGTGCCGCGGCCTTGGCCAGGGCCTTCGAAGGAAATGGCCACAACGTGATTGGACGGAACAAGCCGACCGGCAACCCTTCCGCGCGCGCTTTTTCCACCATCGAGCGCAGGATTCGCGAAACAATGCCGTAACCTACAACCAGAATTTCCGCTCCTTCGGTGCAATACTGCTCGCATCGCGGTTCGCTGTTTTGCGCGCGAATATACTTTGCCTCCATCTGCCGGTTGTGCTCTTCCAATTCGTCGGTTTCCAGATAAATCGAGCTGACCAGGTTGGCTCGGGTTTCAGGCGTTCCCTTTATTGCCCAGGGTTTGGCAGGAAGCTTAGTTTCGACATAGGCGAGTTCGATCCCCTCCATCATCTGTCCAATAAAGCCGTCCGCCAGCACAATCGCAGGATTGCGATACTTGTCGGCAAGATCGAAAGCCAGCATAGTTAAGCTTGCCATCTCCTGCACGGAGGCAGGCGCGAGCACGATGTTGCGGTAGTTGCCGTGGCCTCCGCCCTTGACCGTTGCGAAATAATCGCTCTGCTCGGGAGCAATGTTCCCCAAGCCCGGCCCACCGCGCATCACGTCAACAATCACGCAAGGCAGTTCCGCGCCCGCAAGATACGAAATACCCTCCTGCATCAGGCTGAGGCCAGGTCCAGAAGAGGCCGTCATCACGCGTTCGCCTGTAGCCGCCGCGCCATACACCATGTTGATGGCCGCAACTTCACTCTCCGCCTGCACAAAAGTTCCACCGACCTGCGGCAGAAAACGCGCCGCGGCTTCTGCAATCTCGCTCGCCGGCGTGATGGGATATCCGTAATACGCGCTGCAGCCGGCTTGTATCGCCCCCTTCATCACCGCAACATTGCCCTTGCAAAGCTGGCGCATAAAACTCGTCCCTTTCCCGATCTGCGATCCCGGTCAGACTCCCAACTTGCATCCCCCAACTATTAGCCGGCCAATGTGAAAATTACCGTGATCGTCGTCTCCACTTCCACCGGCTGCCCGTTCAGCAAGTATGGCCGGTACCTCCACTGCCGAACGGCATCAATGGCTGCGGGAACCAGCATCGGGTGCCCACTCACCAAAGTTAGATCTTCAATGGTGCCTTCTTTGCTAATGATGGCCTTCAACACCACACTTCCGGAAATTCGCGCCGAGCGCGCCAGTGCCGGGTACGGTGGTTCCACTCGATGAACGAGCATTCCGGTCGTAACGCCTTGTGAAATCCGGACGCGTTGCGGCACCACTGCCTGCAGCTTGGGTATGTAAGACAAGTTCGCGGTAGAGTTCACGATGCCGCCAATTACTCCGCCGAGCTGTCCCCCAGGAATTCCGCCCGGCACGCCTCCTACTACGCCACCTGTCGAAGGCATCGGAGGGGGTGCCTCTTCTTCCTTGATCATCTGCACTTTTTGCGGAATCCGCGTCGGAGTCCGCAGCGCTCCACTGGAAAGCAGATCGCTCTGGATCTGTTTCATGATTCTCGCCACTTGCTGCTCCGCTGCCGGCGGCGGCGGGGGCGGGGGCGGAGGCGCCACCAGAAAAGTCAGCAGTTGTGACTTGGGAAGCTGCTCAGTGAAATACAGCGGTAACAACAGCAGGATACCCAGCATGAAGCACTGCAATAAGAACGAAAGAAGAGTGGCCCATGTCTGCTGCTTTTTTTGACCGCTGTATTGCAATAAGCTATCTGAAAATAATGGCCGGAACTGCGCTGGAGCTGCCACCGCAAGCTCCATCGACAATGCCGGCACGGCCCGCCGTGGCGGGGCACTCTTAACCTCTGGCTCGCGAACTTCGATCGTGCCTTTCATGGCCGCTCACCCCGTTTCGCCTCCCTGCACTGGAGGGATTTGCTTATCTTCATCGTCACTCGCCCCCGGTATTCTTCAAATGCCATTCATCACAGCAGTGCGTGTCGGCGATCACGCTCCGCCCGATCGGCCTCACACCGCCGCCGGCTGGACCGCTGGCGCCACCGCTTTTGACGGTGTCACCAGCCGGAACACTGTGATCGCCCCGGGCTCCGGACAGCAATAAAAGCAAATCCCGCAGCCAGTACAATCGCTTCCGGTATAGCGCGCCGGATGCACGCCATACGAGCTCAATTCCCCGGCGAGTTCCAGGCACTTTGGAGGGCAAGATTCCACACATAGCCCGCAACCCTTGCACTCGTCTATGCTGATTTTGACTTTGCCTCGCGCTGCCATTCGTTCACCTCGATGCCGCAAATTCAACTCCGACTGGCCGCTGTAGCCACTTGGTTTTTTCGCAATACTCATACAGCTCCGCGCGGAACTTCGGATGCGCGATCTCGATTAACGCCTTGGCTCGCTCTCGAATCGACTTCCCATGGAGGAACGCAACTCCGAATTCAGTTACCACGTACCGCACCAGCCCGCGAGACGTGACTACGCCTGCACCCGGGTTCAGCATGGGAACAATTCGCGAGATTTGCTCATCCTTCGCCGTCGCGGAAAGCGCGATGATCGGCTTGCCGCCCTTGGAATAGGAAGCTCCGCGCAGGAAATCCACCTGTCCGCCGATTCCGCTGTAGAACTGGTTGCCGATCGAATCCGAGCAAACCTGTCCGGTGAGATCGACCTGCAGCGCAGAGTTAACTGCCACCATGTTGTTGTTTCGCCCGATGCAAACCGGATGGTTCGTGTAGGCCGTCGGATGAAACTCGAAAATCGGGTTGTTGTCCACAAACTCAAACAATTTTTCTGTGCCAAGCGCAAAGCCTACGATGATCTTGCGGGGGTTGAAATTCTTACGGGCCCCGGTGAGCACACCGGTTTCGATCAAGCCGATCACCCCCTCCGACACCATTTCACTGTGCACCCCCAGATCTCGGCGATCCATCAGAAACGGCAATACCGCGTCCGGAATGCCGCCAACTCCCAACTGCAACACCGCGCCGTCCTCGATTAAGCTCGCCACATTTCTGGCGATGGCAATCTGCGTCTCGCCCATCTTGGCTGGCTTCAACTCGCACAGCGGACGCGACGATTCCACGATCGCATCGATATCGCTCACGTGAATGAAGCTGTCGCCATACGTCCGTGGCATCTGATCGTTAATCTGTGCGATGACATAACGCGCACATTTGGCCGCGGTCAGAGACGTATCTACCCCCACCCCGAAACTGCAGAATCCGTGAGCATCCGGCGGCGACAGTTCCAGCAACGCCACGTCAATCGGCATCGCTCCGCTTTCAAACAGCTCTTCAATCTCGCTCAGATTAATCGGCGTGTAGTCGGCGCGCCCGTTGTTGATGGCTTCGCGCACATTGGGCCCAATAAACATCGCATTATGGCGGAAATGTCCCGCCATCTCCGGCGCCGTATATGGAGCGCACCCCATCGTCATCATGTGAACGATCTCCACGTCGTTCACATAGGGCCCGCGACGCATGAGCGCCTCGACCAGCGTCTCCGGCTCAGCGCAGCCCGGCTGTATGTAGACACGCATCCCCGATTGCACGCGTTCCAACGCCCGGTCTGCGGTTTGAAGCCTGCTTTTGTAATCAATCTCCCATGACATTTGGATATCCCCACTATCCAGCTTTTTGTTCCTTCTCTGCCCTGCTGTTCTCCTCTGTCACCCACTCGTACCCCACAGCCGCAGAGTGAATCGCATGATCAAAAAATCGATCGAGCAGTTGCAACAACTCCTGTCTGCCAAGGATCTCAACCGGACGATCGGGATACGCCTCGTCCAGAATGAACTCCCATAAATTGTGTTTTGTCAGGATGATCGCCCAGATCAGCTCGCTGAGCGGAACCCCCTGCTGCGCGCGTCGAACGCCAATTTCTGTATAGCGTTGCTCGACTTCAGCTTCGTTTTTGTGAAGGAGCCACTCCCCCAAATGCCGGTAAATTTCTGACACCCTCTGCTTCAGATCCTCATCCGGGACTTTGCTGTAGTTCTCAGTACGGGTCGATTTTTGAACCTTATGCAGGAGGCTGGCGGCCAGGGCGTCGGAGTGGTCCTCGATTAAGCGGACAAACCTGTAGGTGATGATCATGGCCCCACCTCTTCATCATGATTGTCGTCCTCCAGGTTGGCGCAGAGCCATGATATTGGGCACGGCCACTTGTGATCGGGGTCACATTCGGAAAACGTCGGTAACGCTTCCTGCTTTGATGATCTCCTCCCGATTACCTATTTACTCAAGCGTTTGAAGATATTTGTCGCTATCAATTACCA
>Ga0209579_10002328_pt1 | contig 14691 bp, 15 predicted proteins | sample Coa_R1_2_FD_187152 | JGI IMG/M metagenome (GOLD analysis project Ga0209579, IMG submission 187152) | Surface soil microbial communities from Centralia Pennsylvania, which are recovering from an underground coalmine fire - Coalmine... | ecosystem: Environmental > Terrestrial > Soil >... | reverse complement strand
CGTTTCAGTAATCCGGGTTGGTCTTTTCATCGAGCGGGAACGTGGCGCAGGTCGCGTGCATGAGAACGTCGGCGGGCATCAGCTCAGGGTCCTGCGCCAATGACGTGTGCCACAACACGCGCTCTGACAGCACAACGACGGGCTCGTAGGTTCCGACCCGTTCCCCACACACCGCACAGAAGCGGCCAACCTTCTCCGACGCCATCCCGCCAGAGAAGATCAGGCGCGAGCCCGGGCGTCATCCGTAATCCGCCGCAGGGACGCGCCTGACGTGTCTCGCCCCGCCGTCGGCAGGCCATCGCGTGAGACTCTTGCATTGCAAGGGTTACGGAGCTATCATGCGGTGCATGGCAAACGAGAGCCGGCGCAGTCAGATGCTCCGTGGGGTGCTCGACCTGTGCCTGCTGGCGGTGTTGGACGAAGGGCCGGCGTACGGCTACGAGATGACCAGACGGCTGCGTGACCGCGGTCTCGGAAGTGTCGGCGAGGGCTCGATCTATCCGCTGTTGGGACGGCTGGAGCGCGAGGGTCTGGTTGACACCTATCGGGCCGCCAGCAATGGCGGTCCGCCGCGGAAGTACTACCGACCCTCGAGCACTGGGCGGCTGGCACTCGCGCTGGGGGTGTCCGAATGGCGAGCCGCGCGCGATGAAATCAATGCCGTGCTCGCCCCGGTGAAGATAGAGGTGGCCTCATGAGTGACTTCGTCGAGCAGTGCCGCGCGGAATGGAAGCGCCTCGGCGTGCCTGAACCGGTCGCGGACGAAATGGCGGGCGATCTCGCCACCGATATCCGGGAAGCCGAGGCCGACGGGATCTCCGTCGGAGAGCTGCTCGGTAGCAGTGCGTCTGATCCGCGCGCGTTCGCTGCCGCCTGGGCGACCGAGCGAGGCGTCGTGGGTATGCGCCGCGGCCAACCGAGCAGCCGCCGTGGGCGACTCGCGCTGGTGGCCTTCACCGGCGTGACGGCGATCATGCTGATCATTGCCCTGCTGCTGCTCGTCACCGGGGAGCCGAAGGTGGCACTGATGACGGTCCGGGCAGCGCGCCTCGGCGGGACAAACGCCTTGTTCGCGCCACCACCCGGTCGAGTGCAGGCAAGCGCCGCCGCGCCGATCGAATGGATTCTCCTGTTCCTCGCCCTCGCCGGACTCGCCTTTTCGGGTTGGCTATGGCGGTCAAGGTGGGGCCGCTCACAACCGCCAATCGCGCCCGCCTAGGGGCACAGCCAGCGGATACGATCACGCGGTGGCCCGGGCCGACGCATTCGTGGACGAGGTCGCCAACGAACTGGCGACGTGGCCGGGCGTTCACGTCGAGCGGCGTGAAGACGGCGCGGCGCTCGTCCGCTACGAGCACTCTGAGCTTGGCGTGCTTTACCCGGACGACGGCCTGGCCGAGCTGCCATTCCTAGGTGCCGAGCACGACGAGCTGGTTGAACATGGCGAAGCTGAGCCGGCCGAGCTCGCGACGGACTCACCCGGCGTGAGTCACGACCTCCGAGGGCCCAGCGACGTGACCGCTGTGCTCGAGCTGTTCGATCGCCGCTACCGGGACGTCCGCGGCGAAGACGATCCGTACAGCTCAGAGGACCCTGATTTTCCTCGCGGCCGGCTGGACCAGCTCTAGACCGAAGCGGGAGTGCCCGAGTGCAGGGCATCCCGCGCATCATTTCCACTTGCGGCGGATTCTGCTGCTTGCCGCGCGAGGCGGTCGCTGCGTCGGCCGGCGGTTGGCTAGAGCACGCCGGATCGCCCGCTCGCAAACGGAACCCAGCCAATGACCAGACGCGTACGTGAGGGCCCGGCACTGGCGTTCGAGCAAGCTGAGCGTCGGCTGTTTGCCGCCTGTGGTGTAGAGGTCGAGTCCCGGCGGGTGCACCTGGCGGATCCGCCGGTTGCTGTGCGCGTTATCGAGTCCGGCGAGGGGCCGCCGATCGTGCTCGTGCACGGAAGCGGCATGAGCGCGTCGACGTGGGCACCCCTGATGCCCCACCTCGAGCGCCATCGCCTGATCGCATTCGACCTCCCCGGGTTCGGTCTTAATGGCGAGTTTGATTACAGCGGTCGGTCGCTGCGCTCACACGCGGTCGCCCAGCTCACCTCATTGCTCGACGCGCTCGAGCTCGAGCGCGTCCCGATCGTCGGCACCTCGCTTGGCGGGATGTGGGCGCTCAGCCTGGCCGTCGAGGCGCCGAACCGTGTCGCCGGCGTGGCGTCTCTCGGTGTCCCGGCGGTCGCGCTGCCCGGCATGCGCGCCGATCCTGCCTTCACCGCGCTGTCCACCCCCGTGGTGCGCCAGATCGTCGCGCGGATCGGCTCGCCCACTGTGGCGATGACGCGCCGGACGATGGCTGGTGGCGTCATGGGTCCTCGGGCCGCCGAGAATGCGCCCGAAGGATTCTTCGAGGTCGTCCACGAGGGCTTCCGCCAGCCCGGTTTTCGAACCGCGATGCTCTCCCACATGCAGCTCGCCCTGCGGTTCGGCCGGCCCCGCCCGGAGAACTTCCTCTCAGACACCGAACTGCGACAGCTCACCATGCCCGTGCTGATGATCTGGGGCGACGAGGATCCCTACGGCAGCGCAGAGATCGGCAGGCGCGCCTGTGCCCTGATGCCCAACGCACGCCTCGAGGTGATCCCAGGCCGCCACGCCCCCTTCCTCGACGACCCCGAGCGCTGCGGCGCATTGATCGACGACCTCGCGCGCCGGGCTGCCTGACCTGACACCGTCGATCGCCCGCGACAGTCCAGGACTAGATGGGCACGGCTGGGCTCGAACCAGCGACCTCTCGCGTGTGAAGCGAGCGCTCTCCCACTGAGCTACGCGCCCGGGCTCGCCCATTCTGGCATGGACCGGTCGCAGCACGGAGGCTGTGGGAGCCTTGACACCGGCACCCCCAGATGTACGATCGCGCTCCGAGCTGGGACCGGACAGTCTGGGGAGCCGGAGTGGAGGGAAGAAACGAGCGCGTCGGCCTCAAAGGGCGACCGCCGCGGCTGCTCAGCGCCGTCGCGAACCTGCCTTCCGCCGACGGCCTGGACCTCGAGTTCGCACCCGAACCCGGGGCCGCGTTCCTGGCGGGCAGCGACCCGGCGGACTGGGAGCGCATCGAGCGCTTCGGCCTGCGCCGGCGCTTCAGTCGCGGCGAGGACATAGTCCGCCAGGGCGAGGTGGACCGTTCGCTGATCGTCCTCCTAACCGGGAGCGTCGAGTTTGTGGTCAGGCGTGGCGACGGCGCCGAGCAGGTCCTGAACCTGATCGACGCGCCATCGATCGTCGGCGAGGTCGCGTTCTTTGACCCGGGCCCGCGCTCCGGAACGCTCCGCGCCCGCACCGCAGGCGAGCTCCTGCAAATCTCGTTCGCGCAGTTCGAGGCGCTGGCCGCGTCGTCTCCGGCGCTGGCGCGCAGGATCGCGCTCGATGCCGGCCGGGTGGTGGCTCAGCGACTTCGACGGACGACCGAGCTCCTGGCGGAGTGATCATGCTGGCAGCGGAGTACCCGAGCTATCTCGAGATGCACCAGCGGCTGCCCGTGACGGCCTGGCACATCCTGCGCGGGGTGACGCTTACCGCCGCCTTTGCCCTCATCGCCGTCCTGTTCGCGGCGCCGCCGACCGGGCTCATCGCATGGTGGTTGTTCATCTTGCCCTGCGTCCCTCTCTTGCTGATGCTCGCCCCCGGTCTCTGGCGCAACGTCTGTCCAATGGCATCGCTGAACCAGGTCCCCCGTCTACTCGGTTTCTCTCGCAGCCTCCGGGTGCCAAGGTGGCTGGCCCGCAACGCGATTCTGATCCAGGTGGCGTTCTACTTTGCCTTGATCAGCACTCGGGCCCCCGTGTTTGACCACAATGGGCGCGCGGTCGGGGCCTTGATGCTCGTGGCCTTGGGGGCGGCGTTCGTCGGCGGCGTCATCTTCCGCGGCAAGAGCGGGTGGTGCGGGACGTTCTGTCCGCTGATGCCGGTGCAGCGGCTGTACGGCCAGACGCCGGCGGTCGTGGTGCCGAACTCGCACTGCTCGACCTGCGTCGGCTGCACAGCGAATTGCCTGGACTTCAACCCGCGCCTGGCCGTGATCGCCGACGTCCAGGAGAGCAGCGCCTACCGGGTCGGTCAGCTGAAGGTGTTCGCAGGCGTCTTTCCTGGCTTTGTCCTCGCCTTCTTCACCGTTCCCAACTCGATCGTGGGGGCACCCGCGCACCTGGGCGTGGCGACAGGGACCTTCTACCTGATGGCGGGCCTCTACATGCTGGTGAGCCTGGGCGTGTTCGCGCTCCTCGACTTGCTCCTGCCGGTGTCAGCGCTCGTGTTGATGGCGGTCTTCGGGGCGCTTGCCTTGAACCTCCACAACGTCCTGCGCTTCACCACGGCATTCCACGTGGCGAAGCCGGTCTGGCTCCGCGTCGTCGAGGGGCTGTTCGTCGCGAGCATCACCGCGACGTTCGTGGTCCGCACCTACCGCCATGAGCACAGGGTTGCGGCGCTCAAGGAGGCCTCCACCCTGGGGCGGGCTGACGTGCCAAGCGACGTTCGGCGAAGTCCGGCCGACAAGACCTCCGAGGTCCGTTTCGCGCCCACCGGGCCACGAGTTGTCGTGCCCACCGCGACCACCCTGCTCGAAGCCGCGGAGCGCGCCGAGCTGCCCGTCGAGGCAGGGTGCCGGATGGGAGTATGCGGCGCCGACCCGGTGGCGGTTCTCGACGGGGGCCAACGCCTATCGCCGCTCGGGGCCGACGAGCGCTCGACGCTCGAGCGGCTCGGTCTGAGCGAGGGCTGCCGGATGGCCTGCTGCGCTCGCGTACTCGGTCAGGTGGACGTCTCCTTCGATCTGACATCGATCCCGACCCTCGCGCTGCCGCGCGTCGAGGTCGTCTACGACCGGACGGTCGAACACGTTGTCGTGGTCGGGAACGGGATCGCGGGGACCACGGCCGCGGACCACGTTCGGCGCCGGCACCCGGACTGCAGCATCGATCTGATCGGGGAGGAACTCCATCCGACCTACAACCGGATGGGAATCTCCCGACTCGTGTACGGCCGCTCGGCAATGGCCGGGCTGCATCTGGTGGAGGCGGAATGGTATGAGCGGCATGGCGTCACGGCCTGGCTCAATACGCTCGCCACTCGCGTCGATCGCAACCAGCGTGAGGTGGTCCTCGGCACCGGCGAGCGGCTCAGCTATGACCGACTGATCCTGGCCATGGGCGCCACCGCGTTCCTGCCGCCGGTTGCCGGGATCGAGCAGCCAGGCGTGTTCGTCATGCGGCGTGCGGATGACGCGATGGCCGTGCGGACGTATGCCCAGCGCCACGACGCGCGCCGGGCGCTCGTGATCGGCGGAGGCCTGCTCGGGCTCGAGGTGGCGTACGCCCTGCACCGCTTCGGGCTACGTACCACCGTCGTCCACCGCTCGCGGTCATTGCTCAGAGGGCAGCTTGACGCGCACGGGAGCGAGCTGCTCGAGCATTACTTCGTCGGGCTCGGGATCGACCTCATGCTGGGAAACGCGCCCCAAGCCATCCTGGACGCTTCACCCCTCGCGCTGAGGCTCAGCGACGGCGACACGATCACGGCCGATGTCGTCGTCGTCTGCGCCGGCATCCGGCCCTGCGCTGGATTGGCCGCCGAGGCGGGACTGGAGGTCCGGCGTGGGGTGGTGGTGGACGACCACATGCGGACGAGCGATCCCGCGATCTTCGCGGCCGGAGATGTGGCCGAACATCGGGGAGTGACCGACGGGCTCTGGCCTGTCGCGGTGGCCCAGGCCGAGGTGGCGGCGGCCAACGCCGTGGGCGATTCCCGTGTCTACGATCGCCAGCCGCGGCGGAGGATCCTCAAGGGCGTGGGACTGAACGTGCAGTCTGCGGGCGAGGTCGAGGGGGAACCCGGCGACGAGGACATCCACTTCCAGCCGACTGGCGACGAGCTGCGCTACTGGAAGCTGCTGGTCCGCCACGGCGAACTTGTGGGTGCAGAGGTGTTCGGCACGTGGCCTGAGGCGGGGCCGGTCTTCGATGCCGTGGCGGCGCACGCGCACGTCCAGCCGCTGCTGGCCCGACTGCGCAACGGCGACCTCACGCCGTTGGCCGTTGCCGCGCCTACAGCCGAACCAGATGCTCTATCTGGAGACCGCGGGTGACGCCCCGCAGGTCGATGAACAGCCTGGCTCGCTCGGCCAGATCCGCGTAGTCAATTCCCGGGTGGGCGGTGACCAGGACGACGGCGTCGGCCTCCTCGAGGCCCGGATCGATGGCCACGCTCTCGAGCCCGAATTCGGGCAGTGAGGGCACGAACGGGTCGTGGTAGGAGACGTCGGCTCCGCGCTGGGCCAGGACCTCGATGACGCGGATCGCCGGCGACTCACGTATGTCGCCGGTGCCGCCCTTGTAGCTGACGCCGAGGATCAGGATGCGCGAGCCGCGGACCGGCTTGGCCACGTCGTTCAGCGCGTGCTCCACCCGCGTGACGCAGTGGTAGGGCATCTGCTGGTTGATCTTCCCGGCCAGCTCGATGAACTCGGTCGACATTTGGAATTCCCGCGCGCGCCAGGTCAGATAGAAGGGATCGACGGGGAGGCAGTGGCCGCCCATCCCCGGGCCGGGATCGAAGCGCATGAACCCGTAGGGCTTGGTGGCCGCGGCGTCGACCACCTCCCAGATGTCGATGCCCATGCGGTCGGCCAGGATCGCCATCTCGTTGACGAGCGCGATGTTGACGGAGCGGAAGATGTTCTCCAGCAGCTTGGTCAGCTCGGCCGCTTCAGGCGTGGACACGCGGACGATGTGATCGCAGATCCGTCCGTAGAGCTCGGCCGCGCGCTCGGTGCAGGCGGGCGTGATGCCGCCCACGACCTTCGGGGTCGTCCGGAGCGTGTGGTCGGTGCGGCCGGGGTCGACCCGTTCGGGCGAGAAGGCGACGTTGACCTCCTCGCCGACGCTCAGCTCGGACTCCTGCTCGAGCAAGGGGATCAGGCAATCCCGGGTCGTCCCCGGATAGGTGGTCGACTCGAGCACGACCAGCTGGCCGCGCTGGAGCACCTGCCCGAGCCCACGCCCGGCCGACATGAGGGCGCCGAGATCAGGTTCGCGGTTGGGCGTCAGCGGGGTCGGGACGCAGATGAGCACGGCGTCCGTGCGCGCCAGCGGCTGGTAGTGGGAGGTGGCCAGGATCCGCGGCAGGACCGCCTGAAGGCGCTCGTCGGAGATGTCCTCGACGTAGGACTCGCCGGCCTTGATCGCGGCGACTTTGCGCGGGTCGACATCGACCGCGACGACGTCCTCGCCCGCCTCCGCGAACGCCACGACGAGGGGAAGCCCCACGTACCCGAGTCCGATAACCCCTACAGACACAGTCAGCAAAGATACTCGGCAGCTCCTGAAAACCCTTTAGGATTCGCTGCGGACCGTGCTAGGCGGGGTGCTAGCGGTGCCCTGTACCCGCAATCCGCTCTAGCGGGGCTGAATTCCCCTCCGAGGGGCACAGGCCCCAGGGTCAGCGCCCTGTCTCGTGGCGTTGATGGTTCGGTCCCGCAGCGGTGAAGGCCCGTGAACCAGGTCAGGTCCGGAAGGAAGCAGCCTTAAGCGGTCACCTCCAGGCGTTGCGGGGACGCCGGGCCGGAGCAGCGAGACGGCGGCAGCGCCCCGGGTACCGGCTTCGAAGAAGGGTGCACGGTCCACTTATAGACTCGAATCGGTGTCCACCGGACCCTCTCTGTACCGCCGCCACCGCCCCCGGACGTTCGCCGATGTCGTCGGGCAGGAGCACGTCGTCCGCACGCTTCAGAACGCGGTTGAGCAGAACAAGGTCCACCATGCGTACCTGTTCGTCGGCTCCCGGGGGACGGGCAAGACGAGCATGGCCAAGATCCTCGCCGCCTGCCTGAACTGCGAGCGGGGACCGACGACGACCCCGTGCGGCACGTGCGATGCCTGCATCGCCATCGCCAACGCCACGTCGCTGGACGTGATCGAGATGGACGCAGCCTCCAACAACTCCGTGGACGACATCCGTGACCTACGGGAGAAGGTGGCCTATGCGCCCGTCTCGGGCCGCCACAAGGTCTACATCCTCGACGAGGCCCACATGCTCTCCTCCCAGGCCTGGAACGCGTTTCTGAAGACGCTCGAGGAGCCGCCCCCGCGGACGATCTTCGTCCTCGCCACGACCGAGGCTCAGAAGGTGCTCCCGACCGTCGTCGACCGCTGTCACCGCTTCGACTTCTCCCGGCCCTCGGTGGCAGAGGTGACAACCGTCCTGGAACGGGTCGTCGCCGCCGAGGAGATCGAGATCGAGCCCGGCGCCATCGCGCTCATCGCGCGCCATGCCACCGGTAGCTTCCGCGACGCCCTCGGCACCCTCGAACAGCTCGTGACCTATTCCGGCGGGGCCGGGATCTCCGCCGCCGACGTCCTGGCGGTGCTGGGGGTGACCGACTCAGAGCAGCTGTTCGAGGCCATCGCCGCCGTTGTCGCGCGCGATCCTGCGGCGGCGATCCGGGCCGCGGCCACCCTCGGTGAGACAGGCCGGGATCCTGGTCAGGTGCTGCGTGACCTCGAGATTCACGCCCGTGAGCTCCTCGCGGTGCAGGTGCTCGGCGAGGTGCCAGCCGAGCTGCGGCTGACTCCCGAGCGCGACCGACGTCTGGCGGAGCAGGCCGCAGCCCTCGGCCGGAACGACGCGATTCGCCTGCTCGATCTGATCTCAGCCGCCCTCCAGGCGACCGCGAACGGCGCCCAGGCGCGGATTCAGCTCGAGCTCGTGCTTGTGAAGGCCGCCGCCCCCGAGGTGGATCCGTCGATGGCTGCGGTGCTGGCGCGGCTCGAAAGGCTTGAAGGTGGGACTCCGGCCGTTCCAGCGAGCGCCGATCCGGTCCGAGCGGTCGCCACGCAGGAGGTCCCGGCGCCTAGCCCGCCGAGCGCTCCACCCGCCCCAAATCTTGATGCCGCGCGCGCTTCCTGGCCCGCGGTGGTTGATCTGGTCCGGACTGACAACGCCATGCTCGCCGGCGCGCTTGAGGCGGCGCGGCCGGTCGCCGTCGATGAGGGGTCGCTGACGCTGGCCTTCCCGTCCGGAGCGTCATTTCTCAAGCGCAAGGCCGAGCAGGACGATTACCGCCGCGCCGCCGCCGAGGCGGTCAGCTCGGTCACCGGCCAGCGGCTCGCGCTCCGCTACGAGCTGCAGGATCTTGATCAGACCGAGGAGTCCAGCGGGAGCGAGCTCTCGGGCGAGGAGCTCGTCCGCCGCTTCGTCGAGGAGTTCGACGCCGAGGAGATCCTCGAAGACGAGTCCGACAAGACCCCCACGAACTAGTGTTCAAGCCGATCCTCGCCGATACCACCTCCAAGCCAAGGAGGGCGTGATGCCGCAACAACCGAACATGCAGCAATTGCTCAAGCAGGCGCAGAAGATGCAGCAGGAGATGCTGGCTGCGCAAGAAGCGCTCAAGGAGGAGGTCGTCGAGGCCTCGGCCGGAGGCGGGATGGTGACCGTGAAGGTCTCCGGTGACCTGACAGTGAAGTCGATCGAGATCGACCCCCAGGCGGTTGACCCCGAAGACGTCGAACTGCTCCAGGACATGGTGCTGGCCGCCGTCAATGAGGCGCTTCGCTCGGCCCAGGAGCTCGCGTCCTCGCGGCTCGGCGGAATCGCCGGTGGCCTGGGTAGCCTGGGTCTTCCCGGAATGTGACCGGCGGGCGGCTCGCGCCCGTCCGGCCCGCCCGCCCGCTAGATGACCGTCTATGCCCCGCCCGTCCAGCGACTGATCACGGAGCTCTCGAAGCTGCCCGGGGTGGGCGGGCGCACGGCACAACGGCTCGCCTTCCACCTGCTCCGCGCGAGTAATGACGACGCGCTGGCGCTCGCCGAGGCGATCCGGGAGGTCAAGGCGCGGATCGGCCTCTGCGAGGTTTGCTTCAACCTGGCCGATGGTCCTCGCTGCCGGATCTGCTCGGACGAGCGGCGTGACCCCACGGTCATCTGCGTGGTCGAGGAGCCCTCGGATGTCATCTCGATCGAGCGGACGCACGAGTTCGCCGGCCGCTACCACGTCCTCGGGGGAGCGCTCTCGCCGATCGACGGTGTCGACCCGGAGGATCTCAAGATCGCCGAGCTCTACGAGCGGGTGCGCAGCAGCGGCGTCCGCGAGGTGGTGCTTGCCACCAACCCCACCACGACCGGCGAGGCGACCGCGCTTCACATCGCGGAGGGGCTGCGAGGCACCTCGCCCGAGGTGTCGGTGACCCGTCTGGCCAGCGGGCTCCCCGTCGGGGCCGACCTCGAGTACGCCGATGAGCTGACTCTGGGCCGGGCGCTCGCCGGGCGCCGGGCGCTCTGAACCTCGGCGTGACTCGGCATATTCGGCTCCCGGAGGTGCTTGCCGCGTTCGAGGGCTTGGCGCTGTTCCGGGGGCTATACGGGGCGACTGATGAGGCCGCGCAGGCCCGCCTCGAGGAACTGCGAGAGATCCTCGAGATCGAGGAGAGCGAACCCCGAGCCATGCCGATCGTGGACGTCGGCGAGGGCTACGGTCGCTGGGCCTCGACCTATGACGATCCCGGCAACCCGCTGATCGCGGCCGAGGAGCCGGCCGTCTGGGAGCTGCTCGACCGAGCGATGCCCGGCCGCGCGCTCGACGCCGCCTGCGGGACGGGACGGCATACCGCGCATCTGGTCAAGCATGGTCATGAGGTCACTGGCGTTGACCAAAGTGAGGCGATGCTCACGCGGGCGCGCGCGCGTGCGCCCGAGGCTCACTTCCTCCAGGCGGACCTTCGGGAGCTGCCATTCGATGAGGACAGCTTCGATCTCGCGGTCTGCGCTCTGGCGCTTGAGCATTTCCGTGAGCTGGCGGACGCGCTCGGCGAGCTTGCCCGCGTGGTGCGCCCGGGCGGCCCGGTGGTGCTCTCCGAGAGTCACCCTGCGCTGCGGGCCATCGGCGGGGCGCCGTTCTTCCGCGACTCCTCGGGGGCCAGCGGGGTGGTTCGCACGTTCCCGCACCTTCACGGCGACTATCTCCGGGCCTTCGCGGCGGTCGGGCTGACGATGCGGGACTGTCGCGAGGTCCGCTTCGGGCCTGCCGAGGTCGCGCTCCAGGTTCCCGCCGCCGAGCTCTACCCGGAGGCGGCCGAGGGTGCCCTGCTGGGATTTCCCGCCGTGCTGGTCTGGGACCTGGTCGTTTCCGGCTGATCCTCCGTACCCTTGCCCGGCGTGCCTGGAACCATCGTCATGAAGTTCGGCGGCACCTCGGTCGCCGACGCCGAGCGGATCAAGCGCGCGGCTCGCCGGATCGTCGCGCAGCGTGAGAGCGGCCGGCGGGTGGTGGCGGTGCTCTCGGCGCGCGGCTCGACCACCGACGAGCTGATCGCGATGGCCGAGGAGGTTTCGCCCACCCCGGACCCCCGGGAGATGGACATGCTGCTCTCGACGGGCGAGCGAATCTCGTGCGCGCTCTGCGCGATGGCCATTAACGATCTGGGACACCGGGCGATTTCGCTCACCGGCTCACAGGCCGGCATCGTCACCGACACCTCACATACGAAGGCGCGGATCATCGACGTGCGCGCGAACCGCATCCGCGACGCGCTCGAGGACGACCGGATCGTGCTCGTGGCGGGGTTTCAGGGCGTCTCGACGAGCTACGACGTGACCACGCTGGGGCGCGGCGGCTCCGATACGACGGCGGTGGCGGTGGCGGCCGCGCTCGGCGCCGAGGTATGCGAGATCTACACCGATGTCGCGGGCGTCTTCACCGCCGACCCGCGGATCGTGCCCAACGCGCGCAAGCTGCCCTACGTGAGCTTCGAGGAGATGCTCGAGATGGCGGCCTCGGGCGCCAAGGTGCTGCAGCTGCGCTCGGTCGAATACGCCCGCACCCACGGCGTTCGGATCCACTGCCGATCGAGCTTTGAAGATGCCCCCGGTACGGTTGTCCTAGGAGAGGACGAGACGATGGAACACCCCTTGATCACCGCTGTGACCCACTCGAGCGAGGAAGCGCGGATCACCTTGCTGGGCGTGCCCGACCGACCGGGCGCCGCGGCGGCCATCTTCGGCGCGCTGGCGCAGGCGAACTGCAACGTCGACACGATCATCCAGAACGAGCCGTTGGGCGAAGGACGTGACGCCGAGGTGTCGTTCACGATCGCCGCCGAGGACCTGGGCGCAGCGGAACGGGCGCTCCAGCCGGTGATCGAGGAGCTCCAGATCACGTCGGTCGATACCGACCCGGAGATCGGGAAGGTCTCGATCGTCGGGGCGGGGATGCGCTCTCATCCCGGTGTCGCGGCGAAGGTTTTCGAGACCCTGGCCGAAAAGAACATCAACATCGAGATGATCTCGACCTCGCCCATCAAGATCTCCTGCGTCATCCGCTCCACCGCGGTGCCGGATGCGGTCCGGGCCCTCCACCACGCTTTCGACCTTGGCGCCGCCGGCGTACAGCAGGAGCGGCCAATCGGACAGCAGGCGAGGTGAGCGTCCGACCGATGCCCGGGGAGGTGCACCCAAGATGAGCGAGCGGCGGCGCGTCGCGGTGGTCGGCGCCACCGGTGTCGTCGGGACGACGATGCTCGAGCTCCTGCGCCAGCGTGAGTTCCCCGCCTCGGAGGTGGTTCCGTTCGCCACGGAGCGCTCGGCCGGCCGCGAGCTCGACGGCGGACTCACGGTGCAGGCCCTGAACGATGCCGCCGACCTCGAGGGCTTTGACCTGGCGCTGTTCTCCGCCGGCGCCGGAACCTCCCGAGAGTGGGCCCCACGCTTCGTAGAACACGGAGCCACGGTGATCGACAACTCCTCAGCCTTCCGGCGTGATCCCGAGATCCCGCTCGTGGTTGCCGACGTGAACCCGCACGCGCTCGAGAACCACCCCGGGCTGATCGCCAACCCCAACTGCTCGACGATGCAGATGATGGTGGCGTTGGCCCCCGTCCACCGCGCCGCCGGCCTTGAGCGGCTGGTCGTGGCCACCTACCAGTCGGTGTCAGGAACGGGCAAGAAGGCGCTCGACGAGCTCGACGAGCAGTCGCGGGCCGATCTTGCAGGGAGCCAGGCGCCGGCGCCCCGGGTCTATCCCGAACCGATCGCCTTCAACGTGATCGGGGCCGCGGGCAGCTTCGCCGACGGCGACGACCACACCGACGAGGAGCGCAAGATGATGTTCGAGACGCGCAAGATCCTCGGGGATGAGTCGATCGGAGTCGCCGTCACGTGCGTGCGCGTCCCCGTGCGGGTCGGACACTCGGAGGCGGTCAATCTCCAGACGCGGGAGCCGATCTCGCCTGAGGAGGTCATCGAGCTGCTCGCGGCGACACCCGGCGTTGTCGTCGAGGACGTGCCGACTCCGCTGCGCGCGGCCAGACGGGATGAGGTGTTCGTGGGTCGCATCCGGCGCGACGAATCGCATCCCCGCGCCCTCTGGATGTGGGTGGTGGGCGACAACCTGCGCAAGGGCGCGGCCACCAACGCCGTCCAGATCGCCGAGGCGCTGGTCGAGCGAGGCCTGGTCAAGGCCGGCTCATACCGTACGCGGGGTCGCCGCGCAGCCTAGAAGCGGGGTCGCGGGTCGAGGGCTTTGCGGAGTGCTTGCAGCTCGACGGTTTGGCCCGCCATCAGCGGAGCCGATCGCAGCTCGAGGCTTGCGTCGTTATCAGCGGAGCCCCCGCAGCTCGCGGCGCGTCTTCACCCCGAGCTTGCGGTAGATCCGCCGCGCATGCGTGCGCACGGTTTCGATGCTCACGTGCAGAGCCTGCGCGATCTCGGCGTTCGAACGCCCGCTGCGCAGGAACTCCATCACCTCGGCCTCACGCGGCGTGAGAACGTCCGGCCCAGGTGGCGCGGGCTCCGCGGCCTCGCTGGCCGGCAGCACGTGCAGTCCGCGGGAGGCGAGGTGGATCGCGTGGAGGACGTCCCGTGCTTCGCTCGACTTCGACAGGCATGCCGTGGCGCCGAAGGCCAGAAGCTGGCGTGATTCCAGCGCTGTGGGCCGGTTGGCGAGGACGACAAGCCGCGTGTCGGGAAACCGCCGGTGCAGCTCACGGAGCTCCGCGGCGTTGTTCAGCGAGCCGAAGTTGAGGATGGCCACGTCCGGCTTGTGCTCAGACAGGGCCTCCTTCAGCTGCTCGTGCTCGATCCCCTCCGAGACGAGCTTCAGGTTGTCGTCCTCCTCGATCAGGACGCTCAGCCCCCGCTGGACGATGTCTTCGAATTGGGCGAGGGCGATGCGGACGGGGGCGCGAGTCGGCAAGGGAGGCGGCGGCCAGGGACGAAGGTCGGGGCAGCATAGCGGGGATGGGTGACGGACATCTCACCCGTTTGTCACCCCTCATTCGGGCGGTTGTCGTCACCCGCCTCACCCGACCGGAAAGCCGAGTTTCACCCTCGGCGCCACCCGAAGTTCACCCGCCGGAGGGGACGAAATCCGGACGGCTTTCGAGCACCATACGTCCTGCCTGTTGCGGGAGGTAGGAGGTTCGGGAGGCCTCCGTCGGCCTCCTCGGCTTCCGATCCACATAGGTAACACACGACAAGAGCGAGGCGGCCGGCCTCGCTTTTGTCACGTCTGGGGGGCTTCAGCGGGCTGGGGCTTGGTAAGCGGCCCGGGCTTGGTCAGCGGCCGGAGCTTGTTCGTCAGCGGTCTGGGGCTGGGGCAGCGGTGCGTCCCGTTCCCGCACATGCGCCTCGCCACCGAAATACCGCT
>Ga0209579_10002327_pt1 | contig 14693 bp, 15 predicted proteins | sample Coa_R1_2_FD_187152 | JGI IMG/M metagenome (GOLD analysis project Ga0209579, IMG submission 187152) | Surface soil microbial communities from Centralia Pennsylvania, which are recovering from an underground coalmine fire - Coalmine... | ecosystem: Environmental > Terrestrial > Soil >... | reverse complement strand
GATTGGGTGAGAGCGAGCTTTTGCGAATCGAAGCTGGAGGCCAAGAGGCGGAAGATCAGCGGCGCGGAGATGCCGGTGAGAAGCGCTGCGAAGAAGAGGACCGCGGCGGAGGCTCCCAGCACCGTTTGATACAGGCGAATGGAGGAGGCACGGCCATCGCGTTCGCGGATTTCTATGAAGGTCGGGACCAGGGCGGATTGGAGGGAGCCGGCCAGGGTGTCACAGACGAAGGAGGGGAGGAGGAAGGCGATCAGATACGCGTCAAGGCCGTCGGACATGCCAAAGGCTCGGGCGGTGAAGACTACTTTGACGCCGCCGACTAGTTTTACCAGGGCCGTGTAGGAGCCGACGGTCAACATCTGGCGGAGGACACGCAGGGAGACGCATCCTTGGGGCGAGGACATGCTTAGTTTCAGGCTAGCAGACGGGGCGCTAGAAAAAGCCTTTTTGGCCGCGAGTGGACGCGAATAAGAATTCTTAAATGAGAGTCGCGATTGTTCATTATTGGTTGCTCGGGATGCGAGGGGGGGAGCGGGTCCTCGAGGGGTTGTGCAGAGTCGCGCCTCAGGCGGATTTGTTTACGTTGTTTTATGAACCAGGGAGGGTTTCGGAGGGGATTCGGGGGAGACGAGTTACGGCGTCGTGGTTGAATCCGATGCGGAGATTTTATCGGTCGTTGTTGCCAGTGATGCCGATGGCGTTGGAATCGTTTGATTTGCGCGGGTACGATCTGGTGATTTCCAGCGAGTCGGGGCCGGCTAAAGGAGTGATCACTTGCGCTGGGACGAGGCATGTTTGTTATTGCCATACGCCGATGCGGTATCTGTGGGACCTTTATCCGGAATACTTGCATGAGTGGACAAGGTCGCGAGTGAAGAGGGCGGTGATGGGGCCGGTGGCGAATTACTTGAGGCTGTGGGATTATGCGTCGGCCGCTCGGGTAGATGAATTTGTGGCGAATAGCGAGAACGTCAAGAGGCGCGTTTGGAAAACGTATCGAAGGGAAGCAGAGGTGGTTTACCCGCCGGTTGCCGTGGACGGGTTTCGATGTGAGAGGGCTGAGGATTATTACTTGATTGTTAGTGAACTGGTGCCGTATAAGCGAGTGGATCTGGCGGTCCGGACGTTTTCAAAGAGTGGACGGAGGTTGAAGATCGCCGGCGATGGGCCGGAGTTCAAGCGGCTGCGGAAAAGGGCTGCCAGGAATATCGAGTTTTGTGGCCGGGTTACGGACGAGGAATTGCGAGGGCTGTATGCGCGGTGCAGGGCGTTTGTGATGGCGGGGGAAGAAGATTTTGGAATCACGGCTGTCGAGGCGATCGCCAGTGGGAGGGCGGTGATAGCTTTGGGACGTGGGGGGGTGCTCGAGATCGTGCCGGAAGAGGGGCGGTTCTTGTTCGACTCGGCGGATGAGGAGGCGATGGAGGGGGCGATCCGGAGGTTCGAAGCGGCGGAGAACAACCTGCCAGTGGAACGGATACGAGGGGCGGCGAAGAAGTTTTCGGAAGAGGAATTCGACCGGAAAATGCGGTTGGTATTGTATAGGGAGTGAGCGAAACGCAGGCATCCGAATCTATTCGCGAGCGGCTGGAGCAGGTGGAGGAGCGCATCGAGACGGCGGCTCGACGAGCGGGGCGGGCGCGGTCGGAAATCACGCTGGTCGCGGTGACGAAGAAATTCGACGCTGCGGTGATGCGAGAAGCTTACGATGTAGGGCTGCGGAAGTTCGGTGAGAACTATGTGCAGGAGTTCGAGGGGAAATATCCGGCGCTGAAGGATTTGAAAGACGCGGAGTTTCATTTGATCGGGCATCTACAGTCGAATAAGGCTAAGGTCGCGGGGGAGTTGTTTCAGGTCATTCAGACGGTCGATTCGGAGAAGTTGGCGAAGCGACTGGATCAGGTGGGGCCGGTAATCGAAGTCATGATCGAAGTGAAGTTGTCGGAGGAGGAGACAAAGGCGGGGGCGTCGCCGGAGTCGCTCGCCGGGTTGATTGACGGGATTCGCAGATGTGGGAATTTGCGGCTTACGGGGTTGATGACGATGCCGCCATGGAATCTGGATCCGGAAGTCACGCGACCGTATTTTCGACGCCTGGCGGCGCTGGCGCGGGAGTATGGGCTGGCGAAGTTATCGATGGGGATGTCGCACGATCTGGAGGCGGCGATTGAAGAAGGGACGACGCACGTCCGGGTGGGGACGGCTTTGTTCGGGGCGCGGAAAAAGGGTTAGGATCGACGCGTTCGACTTGCGCGCGCGGGCATCGACGGCGAGTTGAGCGTACGAGCGGGGCGGCGTTAGCTGTGAGGATAGTGTGCCGCTTATCGCGAAGTTCAGTCTGATTGCCGGATTCGGCTTTGATACGGATTGTTGAAGATTCGCGAGCTTGGCGAGTGTCTGCCCCTCTACTCAGAATGAAACGTGGACGGAAGCGTCCAAACGAATTCCTGGATAGAGTTCCGGCTATTCTAACTGGGCTTGCGTCGAGAACTGTGTTCCCTGAATGGAAAATGTGACGCTCAGATTCGAATTGGCCTTGGGTACCGTTGATTGCAGAGAGGTGAGCGTCGACACGGCGGACTTGGTGCCGGAGATCGGCGCGCTGAATACGGCGAGGTCCGGCTGGACCGTAAAGCTTCGGGACGCCCTTACGGTGATCGAGTTGGAATCGAGCTGCGCGAAGGCTAGTCCGGCGGAGATGACAAATAAATGAACGGGGATTTTTCGGGACATCCCGCGAGTATACGGGAATTATTTGTAAAAATCAGCCTTTGGCGAAATACAGGGATGCGGCGCGTTCCATTTCGGCTTTGGTCATGATCGGGCCGCGGCCTTCGTACATGCCAATGGAGAGCAGAATATTGCAGATGTCGGCCGGATAGCAGGCGCGCAGTTCAGTGCGGCCTTCGCGCAAGCAGAGCTTGCGGAGATACTCGGCGCTGTCGGGCTCGGCTTGGATGCTCCGGGATTGTACGACACGGGTGAAAATCTGGTCGAAGCACTGGGCATTCACGGCTTCCACGTAAATCTTGTTGTGAATACGCCGCAGGAATGCTTCGTCGGCGAGATCCGACGGTTCGAGGTTGGTCGAAAATACGACCATCGTTTCGAAAGGAATCTGGAATTTGACGCCGTAGCGAAGCGTCAGGTAGTCGACGCGGCGGTCCAGGGGGACGATCCAGCGGTTTAATAGATCGCGCGGGGACATGAGCTGGCGGCCAAAGTCGTCGATGATCAGGATGCCGTTGTTCGCCTTCATCTGAAGCGGCGCGGCGTAGATTCCCGAGGCTTCGTCCAGACGCAATTCGAGCATGCTGGGGATCAGCTCGCCGCCGACGATGATGCAGGGGCGCTTGCACAGGACCCAGCGTTGATCGATGTCGGTTTCGTCGTTGTCGATCGGCTGATGGACCACCGGATCGTACAAACTGATGATCTGGTTGTCGACTTCGACGGCGTAAGGGATGAGCACGGCGTCCTTATATACGCGCAGCATGCGTTCCGCGAGACTGGTTTTGCCGTTTCCGGTGGGGCCGTAGACGAAGATCGAATTTTGCGAAATGATGGCGGGGCCGAGCTGATCGAGCATGCGATCGGTGACGATCAGGTCTGAGAACGCACCGCGAAGGCTGGATCGGTCAACGTGGACCTTGGCGGCTTGGACTTTGGTCGCCGAGCTGTATTCTTTGAGCGAGACGGGACAGGCGCCGGCGTACTGGGAGACCTGGAACCGTTCGCCCGCCAGTTGCTTGCCACCCGCCGAAAGGGTGAACTTGTAATCGTTTCCGGCCATCCCTTTGATCTCGACCAGTTGCTGGGAGCGCATGTGCTTGAACGCCAGGTCGATGATGGGTACCGAAACACGGAGGGAGCGGCTGAGGCCCTGAAGACTCGAATATCCTTCGATCAACATGCGCCGGAGAACAAGGTCGAGGATGAGAGACTCGGAAATCCCCAATTCGGCGAAGTTCTGTGGAATCGCCGGGTTAAAGGCGGATCGGACGGGTGCAAGCGTAACCATGTCTTAAGCGCGCTCTCCTGTGAGGCTCTATCGGCGGAAACGGCTGGCGAGTTTACGGGTTGCACGCTTGGACGGCGGCTGGCGTCTATCTCTTTGGTGAGGTTTATCTATAAGTTAGCCGCGTTCGTCGGGATCGCGGCCATGTGCGCCGGCTCGGATTTTGCCGAAAACCTCTATAAGGCGGGCCAGAAGGCCGAACGCGCAGGAGATACGCTCCACGCTTACCTCCTGTATGCCCGGGCGGCGGCGCTCGATCCGGCCAACATTAATTATGCGGAGCGCAGGTTCGCGTTGCAGGCGATGGCAGCGTCTTCAACGCGGCACGAAGTAGCCGCGGAGCCCGCCGATTCAGAGGACACGGATGTTATTCCCCGGGCCAGCGCGTCCGATGTTCTGGAGGCGCGCGTGGCACTGCCTCCGCCGCGGCTGGTCGCATCGATCGAGAAGAAAACCTTCGACCTGAAGGGCGATGCACGGACAGTTTTTGAGAAGGTCGGCGATGCCTACGGGATTCAGGTGGTCTTCGAGTCCGATTATCAGGCGACTCCGGCGTTTACGTTCCGGATGACGGATGTGGGCTTTGAGGAAACCTTCCGGGCGCTGGAAACAGTGACGAATTCGTTTGTGGTGCCGGTGAACGCGAGGCTGGCCCTGGTGGTTCGGGATACGGCGCAGAAACGGGCGGATCGGGCTCCGGCGATGACGGCGGCGATGTTAATTCCCGATCGTTTGACGGCGCAGGAAGCGCAGGAGATTATCACGGCGGTGCAGCAGACGCTGGATATTCGCCGAGTCAGCGTCGATCCCACGCGGCATCTGGTGATCATGCGCGATCAGGCGACGAAGATCGCGGCCGCGCAGATGATGTTCGCGTCGCTCTCGAGGCCCCGGCCGCAGATTGCGCTGGATATCGAGTTCCTGGAAGTGGACAAGACGTCTTCGCTGGGATACGGGATGACGCTGCCGAATCAATTGTCGATCGTGAACTTCGGCAATTTCATGAATAATGTGCCATCGATCCAGAGCGCCTTTTCGACTTTTATCAAGATTGGCGGCGGCTCGACGCTGTTCGGGCTGGGGATTACGAACGCGTCGGCGTTCGCGACGCTGGCGCGGTCGTCGGCAGTGAATCTGCTGAATGCGCAAGTGGTCTCTGCGGATGGGCAAGCAGCGACGCTGCATGTGGGCAACCGGTATCCGATCGTGACGAACGGATATTACGGGAATGCCACGGGAACCGGGACGGTATATACGCCACCTCCGACGATCAACTATGAGGACCTCGGGCTCGTGTTTAAAGTGACGCCCTCGGTGCATGATGAGGGCGAGGTCACGCTAGACATCGATACCGAGTTCAAGGTACTGGGCGCGTCGAGCAGTATCTCGGGAATCCCGATCATTTCGAGCCGTAAATATACGGGGAAGGTTCGATTGAAGGAAGGCGAATGGGCGGTGCTGGCGGGACTGACGGAGACGCTCGATTCGGATGTGCGGACGGGGATTCCAGGACTCATGCAGATTCCCTGGATCGGGCGGCTGTTCAGTCAGAACAACATCGAGCACGATACGACCGAAGTTCTGCTGGTGTTGAAACCGCACCTGACCAATCTTCCGCCGTGGGAGACGGTCTCAAAGCCGATTTGGATCGGGACCGAGACACGTCCGGTTACGCTGTTCTGAGAACCTCCCAATAACGAGCGGCAGCGATTTGAACGGCGTGCTCGGCCGCGATGTGGCGGGCGGCCCGGCGGCCGATTTCCGCGGCTGCTTCGCGATCCTGCGCTAACCAGACGATGGCGTCCGCGAGCGATTCCTCTTCCGCGACTCCAATATCGATACGCAGACACGTGGTTTCGGGAAGGCGCGAAATTTCTTCTCCTTCGGTGAAAATGACGGGTTTGCCTATGCCCATTAACCGGATCGCGATGCCGGAGCTTTCTCCAGCCGTGGGAAATCGGAGATTCACACAAAGGTCAGTGGCGGAGGCGTAGCGCCAGAAATCGGGCTCGGCCAGATAGCGGGTGCGTAGGATTTTGGGGTCCCGGAGAATCGGAGTCAGGGAGCGCTCAAGATCGGAGGAAGAGAATTCGCCGGCGATCAGGAGGCGGGCGTCGGCTCCGCGAGCCCATGCCCGGCGCATCGCGCGCAGCAGGACCGGCAGGCGCTTCGATTCGCGGAGGTGTCCGAAAACGGAGACCAGAAAGGTGCGCGGACCGAGACCGAGGCGCTCGCGGAATCGAAGGACTTCGGCGAGGTGGGGCAGGTCGGGCGAGACGAAGAGATGCGGGATCTCGAACACCTTAGCCTCCGGCGCGTGGCGACGGATGGCGCTGGCTGCGGCTGGGTTGTGGACGATCACGGCTCGCGATTGAGATGCGATGCGCTTCAGCATCGGGTATTCGAAATAGCGGGCGCCGGCGGCGGAGCGGGCGCGACTTTTCCAGAGATCGTGGGCGAGAGGACGCATCCATTCCCCGTAGTTGTGGACGAATTCGCGGCAGTACTCGGTCTCAGTGAGTGTGCCGAGCAGGAAATGTTGGAGGACGGCATCATGCAGGACGATCACTCCGGGTTGAGTAAGCGCTTTGTTGTAGATGTCGCGATGGAGATGATTATTTCCGATGTGGTAAAGGGCGACGGCGGAGCGGGTAGGATTGGCATCCACGGAGCCGGATTTGCGCATCTCGGTGAGCAGCGCGGCGGCGTAATCGGCAACGCCGGTGGGAGAAGGTGGGAGCGGGGCGAAGAAACCTACAGAACGGCGCTGAGTTCTTTCCACTGCTTACCTTGCGATTCCGCGACGGCGGGGTAAACCACGTGTCCCTGATAGGTGTTGACGCCTTCGCAGATCGCCTTACTGTGGCGGCAAGCGCCCTGCAGGCCGCGATTCGCGAGTTCCAGGAGATACGGAAAGGTGGCGTTGTTCAGCGCAAACGTCGATGTGTGCGGGACGGCGGCGGGCATGTTCGAGACGCAGTAGTGCAGAACGCCGTCGACGAAATAAATGGGATCGGTGTGCGTGGTCGCGTGGGAGGTTTCAAAACAACCGCCCTGGTCGATGGCCACGTCGACCATTACGCTGCCTTTTTTCATCGAAGAAAGCATGTCGCGGCGGACTAATCGTGGAGCGGACGCACCGGGGATCAGGACGGCTCCGATGACCAGATCGGCGTGACGGAGAGATTCGCGGATGGTGTAGTCGTTCGAGGCAAGGGTGACGATCTGGCTCGAATAGATATCGTCGAGCTCGCGCAGCCGGTTCAGGTTGCGATCGATGATGATGACGTGGGCGCCCAGTCCGACAGCCATTTTCGCGGAGTTGTGACCGACCACGCCGCCGCCTAGAATAACGACCGTCGCGGGGGCGACACCAGGAACGCCGCCGAGCAGGATGCCTCGTCCCCCCATGGGGGCTTCCAGATATTGCGCCCCGACCTGAACGGCCATGCGGCCGGCGACTTCGCTCATCGGAGTCAGCAGCGGGAGCGAGTTGTCGGGCTCGCGGATGGTTTCATAAGCTACGCCGTTGACGCGGGATTCAAGAAGTTTGTCCGTGAGCTCGGGCAGCGGGGCAAGGTGCAGATAGGTGAACAGAGTCAGGCCGGGTCGTAGAAATTGGTATTCAGAGGGCTGCGGCTCTTTGACCTTTACGACCAATTCGCTCTTGTTCCAGACTTCTGCGGCGGTGGAGACGATGGTTGCGCCGGCGTCTTTATATTCCTGATCGGGGAGGGAGCTTTCCAGTCCGGCTCCGGCTTGGGCGAGGACTTGGTGGCCGGCTTCGACCAGGGCCTTGGCGCCGCTGGGAAGCAGGCCGACGCGAGCTTCCTGATCTTTGACCTCTTTGGGGACGCCAACAATCATTGGTTCGCCGTTTTCTCAGTGGCTGGTTCGGGCGTATTGCGCTTGGGGCCTAGGCCTAGGGCGATCAGCGAGAGAGAACCAATCTTGCCGTCCTCGACGAGGCTTTGGTCATGCTGGAAGCGCTTGAGGGAATCGATGGACTCAGGACCCCAGGTGCCGTCGGGGTCGCCACGGAAGTAGCCGCGGTCGGCCAGGGCCTGCTGGATTTCTTTGTATCGATCGGCAGTGGGTTGTTGCTGGGCCCAGCGCCGGGGGACGGCTACCGGCTTCTTCCCGGATTTTCCCGTGGATTTGGCGGTTGTTTTGGAGGTTCGGTGGGCGACGGGTTTTGTAGTGGATTTCGCGGTCGAAGTCGACTTGGCAGTTGGAGCGGACGCCTTGGATGTGGTCGATGTAGTGGATTTGGTCCGGGTCTTCGCGGTGGACTTCGATTTGGCAGCGGATTTGGTCGCGGGCGCGTCCTGCGCTTGCAGGCTTATCGCCGCTACCAGTAAGGTAACAATGAAGAAACGCAAACGTTCAGTCTAGACTAGCGGTCGGCAGAGTGCAACTTGCCGGGGTGCGTGCGGGGAATTCCGTTAAGTTCCATCCCGGGTCGAACTTGCCGAAGGTGATGAAAAACGGTTGGGGGACCCCGCTCGCTGGCGCTCGCGGCTCTGTGTCGGTTTTGCGTCATCAATCGCCGACACGGAACCGCGCACGAAGTAAGCGGGTTCACGGTGTTTTCAATGTTCCTTTACTTCGGGGACCCGCTCGCTGGCGCTCGCGGCTCTGTGTTGGTTTTGCATTATCAATCGCCGACACGGAACCGCGCACGAAGTAAGCGGGTTCACTGTTGTTTTCAATGTTCCTTTACTTCGGGGACCCGCTCGCTGGCGCTCGCGGTTCTGTGTCAGTCTTGCGTTATCAATCGCCGACACGGAACCGCGCACGAAGTAAGCGGGTTCACGGTCGATTTCACGGAGGCACGCACGAGTGAACGAGTCGGCGGGGGGATTGTGCAGAATCGCGTGTTGCCAATGCGACAATGAGGGTGTGGTGGTTTACGGGTTTTACTACGGTGGCTCCCTGCTGGCGGCGGGTGCGCTGATCGCGTACCTGGCGGGGTGGTACTATGCCGTGCCGTTTGTCATCCTGGCGGCGTTTTGTTTGTACTTCTTTCGCGATCCGGACCGGGAGTCGCCATCGGGGCCGGTCGCGGTGGCTCCGGCGGATGGAAAGGTGGTCGCGGTGAAGCCGGATTCGGCCGGGGCGAACCGGATCAGCATTTTCCTCAATATTTTTGACGTGCATGTGAATCGTACGCCGATCGCAGGCAAGATCATGTGCGTGAAGTATCAGAAGGGGCAGTTCCTGGTCGCGAGCAAAGAAGAAGCCAGCCACTCGAATGAACAGAACACGATCACAGTGGAATCGAACGGGGTCCGGGTGGTGTTCAAGCAAATCGCTGGGCTGATCGCGCGGCGGATCATTTGCTACAAAAAGCCTGGCGATTTGGTCGAAGCCGGCGAGCGGGTCGGGCTGATCAAGTTCGGATCGCGCGTCGATGTATTTCTGGGGCCCGAGTGGAACGTCACGGTAAAGGTGGGCGAACGGGTTTCGGCGGGATCGAGTGTGATCGCACGCCGTTCGGAGCCAAGGAGGACGGGCAATGAATCTGCGTGACCGTTTGATTGATCCGCGTTCTCCGGACAAACAGCCCCGGAGAGCCGCTTACGCGCTGCCGACGCTATTCACGGCGGCCAACGTTTTTCTCGGGTTTTACGCGCTGCTCGAAGTATTTCAGGGCGCGATTCAGATGGCGACGGATGTCGGATCGGCCAGTCTGCATTTCAAGTTTGCGGCGATGGCCATCGGGGCCGCGGTGTTCTTCGACGGGCTGGACGGTCGCATTGCGCGGATGACGAATACGGTCAGCGATTTCGGAAGAGAGATGGATTCGCTCGCCGATGTGATTACGTTCGGCATCGCTCCAGCGGCGCTGGCGTTCGCGTGGGGCGTTTTTTTTGTTCCGAGCATCGATTTCTTTACGCTGGAGCAGTTGCGGCGGACGGGATATTTTCTGGCCTTCGTATTTCTGCTTTGCGGGGCGGCCCGGCTCGCCCGGTTCAATATTCAAAAAAATCCGGTCCCGAAGAATCCGGGGCGGCCGGACCGGAAATATTTCGTGGGACTGCCGATTCCGGCGGCGGCCGGGGCGCTGGCGAGCATCGTGTATGCCGCCGAGGGCGTTCCGCTGAACTGGTGGATGCTTTCCGCGGCATGGCTGACGCTGGTAGGGCTGCTGGCGTTTCTGATGGTCAGCACGTGGCGGTATCCCAGCTTTAAGGATCTGAGCCTGCTGCGGCCGCGGTCGCCGGTGGTGTTCGTACTGGTAGGGAGCTTGATTTATTTGATCTGGAATTTTTCGCAGCCGGTGCTGTTGGGCTTGTCGGTGTGTTACGTGGGCAGTGGAATTTTAATTCGTGCGGGTGGAATCGTCCGGCGCAGAATACGGCCGGCGCCGCCGCGGGAACCGGAGCATCAGGTTGGCTGAAGAACATTTGACGGATCGACCGCTGGTTGCGGTGGTGGGCGGAGATTCGCTGCTGGCGCGCGAAGTTCGGGAACTGCTGGGAGAATCGAAACCGGCTCCGCGTGTGGAGCTGATTTCGGCCACAGCGGACGGGTCCACCACCTTGGGCGCGGAGGATGAGGAGCCGGTGGTGATGGCGCCGCTTGCCCCGGAGAGTTTGGAGGGCGCGCGCGTCGCGTTCCTGGCAGGATCGGCGGCATCGAGCCGCAGAACGCTGAAAGTGAATCCGGAGAATGGTCCGGTGTTGATCGATCTGACGGCTGCCTTGGAAGAGCAGCCGCAGGCCCGGCTGCGGGCTCCGCTGGCCGAACCTCACGGGGTTTCGGCGGCGGCGAAAATTCAGGTGATTGCGCATCCGGCGGCGATCGCAATTGCCATGGTCGCGGCCCGGCTGGGGGAACTGGCCACGGTCCGGCGGATGATTGTGCATGTGTTCGAACCGGCGAGCGAGCTCGGCCAGAAAGGGCTCGACGAGTTGCAGCAGCAGACCGTTGGAGTGCTTTCCTTTCAGAAATTGCAGACCGATGTTTTCGATGCGCAGCTTGCGTTCAACATGCTGGCTCGGTATGGAGAAGAGGCGCTGGAGCCCCTAGAGTTGGTCGAGCAGAGGATCGAGAGACATCTTGCGTCGCTGCTGGCGGCTTACCCGGCGGTACCCATGCCGTCGCTGCGGTTGATCCAGGCGCCGGTATTTCATGGGCTTAGTTTTTCCGTGTGGGTGGAGTTTGAAGAGAATCCTGGGGCGGGGGCGATTGGGCACGCGCTGGAGCACGGGGGGATGGATGTGCGGCGGGACGATCCACCGAACAACGTCGGCGCGGCGGGACAGAATGGCGTGAGCGTCGGGGCGATTTTCGCAGATCCCAATCACGCTCGGGCGTGCTGGTTATGGATGGTGGCCGATAATCTGCGGCTGGCGGCGGAGAATGCGCTGGCGGTGGCGAAGGAGTCGCTTTGAGGGGCTTGGTGGTTGCCGCATTGGCGTTGGTGACGAGCTCCTGCGGGTATCACGTTGCGGGACATTCGGATCTTTTGCCGAAGACCCTGGAAACAATTTGTATTCCGGCGTTTTCGAATGCGACCACGCGGTATAAACTGACCGACCGGATGCCGGAAGCGCTCGCGAAAGAAATTATTTCGCGGACGCGCTATCACGTTGTTTCCGATCCGAATCAGGCGGACGCCGTGCTGCGCGGATCGATCATGAATTACATTTCTTACGCGACGGTCGCGGATCCGACCACGGGTCGTGCCACGGCCGTGGATCTGCGAGTGTATTTGCAGGTGAGCCTGGTGGAGCGGAAGACGTCGAAGGTTCTGTTTTCGCGGCCGGGCATGGAAGTACGCGAGCGGTATGAGATCAGCGTGGATCCCCGTGCGTATTTCGATGAGAGCGATGCGGCGCTGGAGCGGGCGAGTAAACAGGTGGCGGCACAGATCGTGACGGCGATTCTCAGTAATTTTTAGAGTGGGCGATGGTGGAGCGTGGGGGATCCCCTTACTGGCGTGCGCGGTTCGGTGGTCGAGAGTGGATGCCGGGGTGTGGAGTGACGGTCCTGGTGGGGTTGGAGGCTCTCGCGGTGAACTGGTGGGATAGATGACACCTGAGGTGTTTTTGGAGCGGTTGAAGAGCGGGGTTGCGGCAGCTTATTTGTTTTTGGGGGCGGAGGCGTATCAACGGGAACGGTGCCGCCGGGCTTTGATCGATGCGGTGCTGCCGGCGGAGGATCGGGAGAGTGGGTTTGCGCGGCACGATCTGGATCAGACTACGCTCGCAGCGGCGCTGGATGATGCGCGGTCGATGTCGTTATTTGCGTCGCAGAGGGTGATCTGGCTGGGGAGTGCGGAGGCGGCGCTGCCTCGCGGGAAAACGTCGGAAGACGATGAGGGCGACGCGGGCGTACTGGCGGCTTATTTGAATTCGCCAACGCCGGGGACTGTGGTCGTGATCGAGGCGAGCCGGTACGATTTCGATGGCGAGGATAAATCGAAATTGGAACGAGTTCAGAAATTTTATTCCGCCGTGCCGGCGCAGGTGGAGTTCAAGGCGTTTTCGCCGGATGCGGCTCGCGCGCTGACGCAGCGGATGGCTAAGGACGCGGGGCTGCAGTTGGGGCTCGCGGAGCTGGCGCTTCTGATCGAGGCTACGGCGGGGGACGTGGCGAGGATTTCTGTCGAGATCGAGAAGCTGCGGCTGTTTGTGGACGGGCGCAAAGTGACGCCGGAGGACATTGCCACGCTGGTTCCGGATGCGCGGGCGTCGACGATTTTCTCTTTAGTGGCAGCGCTGGGGAAGGGCGATCGGACGCGGGCGCTGGAGATCCTGGATACGCTGACGCGGGAGGGCGAATACATGCCGCTCGCGCTGACGTTATTGGCGACGCAGTTCCGGATGGCACTGGTGGCTCGGGAGGTGAATTTACGGAATGCTTCGCAAATTCAGGCGCACTTCAACAAAGTAGGGGCGCGGATCTGGCCGGAGCGGGCCCGCCAAATCGAGCAGACGGTGCAGGAATTTTCCAAGGCTCGTTTGGAGAACGCGGTGGTGCGGCTGTTCGAGGCGGATCGGGCGTTAAGAGATTCACGGCCGGATGACCGGATCGTGATGGAAGAAATGATCTTGGCGCTGACGGCTGGATAAGGCCAGCGGGATGGAGGAGTTTAGGGAACGCGCTCCACGACTGGCGCGGAGCGGACCGATTATGCCGTTGCGCTGATTTTGCGGAGGCGCAGGGTCAGGCGGCTCTTATAACGGGCGGCCGTGTTTTTCTTGATTACGCCCCACTTGGCGGAGCGGTCGATCATCGAAAAAGTCGCGGGGACGAGGGCAGCGGCGGCCTTTGCGTCTTTGGCTTCAAAGAGGCGGCGGATGGCCCGAATCTGATGACGCAGACGCGACCTGCGGGCCCGATTGACGGCCGTACGGCGCTCGGCGGTGCGCACGCGCTTCTGCGCGGATATTGTGTTTGCCATTCGAAACTTTAGGATATCGCAGGGGTGGGGGTGGGGTCAAACGGCGCGCGCTTGAATAAGGGCTCGACGAGAGGCGCTCGACCTTCGTTTCGGCCACTGACCTGTTCGCCGAGGCTAACGCCCGGTAAAAGCAGGCGCCCGCTTTTCCAGAAAATGCGCGACGCCTTCCTTGAAGTCTTCGGTTCCAAAACTCGCCTTCATTTCCTCGGTCGCAAGGTCGAAAGCTTCGCCTAGATCCTGCAAAAGGCCGGTGTAAATCTGACGCTTCATGATGCGTAGAGATCGCGGGGAAACCGTCGTGGCCATCTCCCGCGCGAACTCTTGCACGGCGGGCAGGAAATTCTCCTCGGGAAGGACGCGTGTCACCAGGCCGATTCGCAGGGCTTCGGACGCGTCTACCATCTTCGAGGTGTACATCAGTTCGATTGCATTGCCCAGGCCGACCAGGCGCGGCAGAATCCAGGCGAGGCCGTACTCGGCAACCAGGCCGCGTTTGGAAAAGACCACCGAGAATCGGGCTTTTTCAGAGGCGAAGCGAAAGTCGCAGTAGAGCGGAATGATGAATCCGAGGCCGACCGCGGGTCCGTGGATCGCGGCGAAAATCGGCTTCGGCACCGACAGCAGCCAGGCGTGCTTCTTGCGAAAATCCGCACGGACGTTGCCGTCGACGTTCACGTCGGTGAGGAACTCGGCGCGGGGTGAACGTTCCTGGGAGATTTCCGACAGCAGGCTCATGTCGGCGCCGGCGCAGAATCCTTTTCCCGCGCCGGTCAGGATGATCGCTTTCACGCGATCGTCCGCGGCTGCGGCGCGGATGGCGGCAGTTACTTCTTCCTCCATCTTCTGCGTCCAGGCATTGAGTTTGTCGGGACGGTTCAGCGTGAGGGTGGCAACCGGCGGCGCGACATCGTAGAGGATCTGTTCGTAGGAATCCATGGTGCTCTTACTTATAAAACAAAACGGGCGCGAGCGTGATCGCCCGCGCCCATACAAGGAAGAATCGTGGACGGGTCAGCGCGCCTGCGCCATCTGGCGGAATCGCGCGGGCGTCAAGCCAACCTGGCGGCGGAAGGTCGCGGAAAAATGGCTCTGATCGGAGAAGCCGCAGGTCATGGCGATTTCGGCCAGCGCCGTGTTGGTGGTCGAGACCAGGTGGCAGGCGTGCTCGATGCGCTTGCGCCTTAGAAATTCGCCGACGGTGGTCGAGAAATAGCGGCGGAATTCGCGCGACAAATGCACGCGATGAACTCCGGCGGCCCC
>Ga0209579_10002326_pt1 | contig 14695 bp, 11 predicted proteins | sample Coa_R1_2_FD_187152 | JGI IMG/M metagenome (GOLD analysis project Ga0209579, IMG submission 187152) | Surface soil microbial communities from Centralia Pennsylvania, which are recovering from an underground coalmine fire - Coalmine... | ecosystem: Environmental > Terrestrial > Soil >... | reverse complement strand
GCCTGAAGGCTGGCGAGACAATGCTCGTGCATTCGGCGGGCGGCGGCGTCGGAATCGCAGCAACGCAGATCGCCAAGTACATCGGCGCCACGGTGATCGGCACCGCATCGGCCGCCAAGCACGCCGCGCTGCAGGGCCAGGGCGTGGATCACCTGATCGACTACCGTACCGAAGATTTCGAATCGCGCGCGCGGGAGATTACCAAGGGGCGCGGGGTCGAATTGATTCTCGATGCGGTGGGCGGCGATTCGTTCAAAAAGGGCTACCGCCTGCTTTCGCCCACCGGGCGACTCGGCATGTTTGGAATCTCATCGGCAGCCACTGGCAAGGAGCCGAGCATGGTCAGCATGCTGCGAACGATCGCAAGTATGCCGTGGTTTCAATTCACGCCGCTCGCGCTACTCAATGCGAACAAGGGCGTGTTCGGCGTCAACCTCGGCCACTTGTGGGGGGAAGTGGACCGCATTCGTGGCTGGGCAGGCCAGCTGCTCGAGCTCTGGGAAAAGGGAGTCGTCCGGCCGCAGATTGCACGGACCTTTCGTTTTGACGACGCCTCAGCGGCGCATCACTACATTCAGGACCGCAAGAACATCGGGAAGGTGCTGCTGGTGCCGTAGGGAGTCTGGGTGGGAATGACCGCTTTCGACCCAAAGCGGTCATTCAAGTTATCGTTGGGCGCGCGTTAATTTTTTTCGGCGCGTTTCTGCGCCTCGCGTTTGATCAGGTGGGCGATGCGTCGAGCTGTCAGGTGTAAGCAAGCTTTACAAATCAATCGTTGAATCTTTGCTGCTTAAGCTGTCCAATGGCTTATTGGAGTTCCTGCCATTGGCGGGAAGGAGCAGCAAATGAGATTCGTCAAGGCAGCTTTGTTGGCGGCGATATTGGCGGCCGCGAGCGCGTTTGGTATTGCCAATGCGGCTGGTGGGCACGGTGGCGGGCATGGTGGCGGGCACTTTGGCGGGTTTCATGGCGGCGGCTTCGGGCTTGGCCTAGGGCTCGGCTTGGGCTTTGGCGTCCCGCTCCTCGCGTCTTCGTATTACGCCCCGCCGTATTACGCCTCGCCGTATTACGCCTCGCCGTATTACGCTCCGCCTTATGCTTACACCCCAGACTACGGATACGCGCCGGCCTACGCGGCACCGCAGCAGTACTCGCAGCCTGCGTACACTCAGCAAGGTCCGGCACCGGTGCAGCAGGCCAGCAACTACTGGTACTTCTGCCCGAGTTCGAATGGGTATTACCCGTACGTGAGGGAGTGTCCCGGGGGATGGCAACAGGTAGCACCCCAACCGCCTGGTCGTTAGGCGACCCGTCTTCACGCTCAGGTCGAGCGCCGGAGTATCGCGAAGGCCAAGCCTCGCGTGTGCCCAGAGGTTAATCGTAGGACGCTGCAAGAGTGCTACGTCACCGCCGGCGGCAGTTGAGTGCTTAGGAAGTCGATGAACGCCCGAACAGACGGCAGCAATCCGCGGCGCGTCGGCATTAACACGCTCAACATTGCGATACCCGCGTGCCACTCTGGCAAGACGCGCACGAGTAGGCCGCCCTCGACCTCCTTCCGCGCGACGTAGCCGGGTAAAGCTACGATTCCGAGGGTCCGAGCGGCGACCTTCAGAGTGCTCATGTCGTCGCTTTGAAGCCGCGGCTCGAACGGAATCGTGGCGCTTTCGTCGGAATCCTCCTCGTGCGTAAGGGACCAAACGTGCCGTTCTTCGACCTGATGCAGGCCGATCGCATCGTGCGCCGACAAGTCTTCCGGTTTTGTCGGCTTACCCTTGCGGGCGAGGTAAGTCGGACCTGCAAAAAGATGCCACGGGATGTCGACCAGGTGGCGCTGAATGAGACTCGACGACGGAAGGAATGTCGAATGCGCGCGCAGGCAAAAATCGAATCCCTCTTGCACGGGATCGACTAGCCGGTTGGTTGCATGCTGGCAGATGCGCACGCGCGGATGCATCGTGATGAAGCGCGGAATTAACTCCGCGAGGCCAAGCTGCGCCAAGGCCACCGAGCAAGTGAAGCGAATGGTCCCGCTCGGCTCGGCCATTCTCTGCCGCACGACGCTCTCGGCGCTCTCGGCCTCGACTAGTGTCGCAACTGCATGCGCGTAGAACTCCCGCCCGATATCGGTCACGACAAATGTGCGCGTTGTGCGTTGGATAAGACGCACACCCAAGGCCGCCTCGAGTGCGAGGATATGCCGGCTGACGGTTGACTTCGGCACATCAAGGGCCCGCGCCGCAGCGCTGATGCCCTTTTTCTCGACGGATTGGACGAAGTAGTAGAGGTCGTTCAGATCGAGCATCTGTCTCCTCAGCTTCCTCCGTCTATTGTCCCATATATTAAGACAATGTTTCTCATTCTTCCTCATTACGTAGACGTTGTCCCATGAATAGTATCGCCGCCACGCTTTCAAAACTAGCGAGGCAAAGAATGAATCGCCGCGAATTCTTCATCGACTCCGCTGCCGTCACTGCCGCCGCCGTTGTCGGCGGATCGCGCGCCGCCGGATCGCGCGTCGCTCGTTCCTCTTCACTTCATTCCAAAGGAGCCAACGAAATGACCCCCAACCGCCTGACACGTGATAACGCCGTACTTCTCTTGGTCGATCATCAAGTCGGCTTGTATACCGGCATTCGGGATATCGACATCCTTACCCTGAAGCACAACATCGTTGGGCTGACGAAGGCAATGATGGCCCTCAAGGTGCCCGTCATCGTCACGACAACGTCGGAGAACATGTGGGGACCGCTGATACCCGAGCTCGCTGACGTTCTTCGCGGCTTCAAGACGATCGAACGCACGACGGTCAACGCCTGGGATGAGAAACGCGTCTCCGATGCGGTCAAGGCGACCGGCCGCAAGAAGGTGATCGTGACGGGCATTTCCACTGACGTCTGTCTCGCTTTCCCGGCGATCGCCGCTCTTGCCGACGGCTTCGAGAGCTACGCAGTCATCGACGCTTCCGGCGGTTTTACCCAAACTCAGGTGGACATGGGAATCTTGCGCATGCAGCAAGCTGGCGTTGTCCCGGTGGGCTACTCCAATGTCTCCGTTGAGATTCTGGCCGACAATGCCGCACCCGAGGCGACGGCAGTGTACTCGGCGCTTGGCATGCCGTTCAGCGGCCTCGTGTTTGGCCTAAGGCAATACTACTCGCGGGGTTGAGTCGCCTGCACCCGAGGCGGCAGCCTGCGTTGCCGCCTCGTTGCGCGCCGCGCTCGCCGAAGTCGCGGGTGGGCCCCATGACTGCAGGAAAACACGAGCGTTGTCGTTGGTCTCCTGCTCACGGCCATTCTGGCAGAATTGAATTTCGGTAAATCCTGACTAGATGTTAGCGAATGAACGAGTTCAGCCAGTTGATCGCGCAATACGGACCAGTGTTGGTGTTCATGAACGTGCTGATGGATCAGCTGGGCCTGCCGACGCCCGCAATACCCGCATTGATAGTGGCAGGCGCACTTGCGGCAGACGGAAGACTGTCAGCATCGGAGCTCTTTGGCGTTGGAGTCGTCGCCACTCTGATCGCCGACTCGGTCTGGTATGCCGCTGGCCGACGCTACGGCAACCGTGTCATGAAAGCGCTTTGCCGCGTATCGCTTACTCCCGACTCATGCGTGAGCCAGACCCAGACGCTTTTTGAGCGCTGGGGTCTGAACGCACTCCTGATCGCGAACTTCATTCCGGGCCTGGCTACCATCGCGCCGCCGCTGGCAGGGGCCACGGGGATTGGCTGGCCTCGATTCCTGTTCTTGAGTACTTTGGGCGCTTCCCTATGGGTCGGAGCCGGCCTGGGAGTGGGGATGGTGTTCAAAGAGCAGATTGAACACATTCTGGGTGCATTGGAACGAACAGGGACCGTGGCCGTCATGGCTGTCGGCACGCTGTGCGTGGCCTACATCGCGTACAAATGGTGGGACCGGCAACGGTTCTTCGCGATGCTCCGGGTAGCGCGGATCAATGTTGATGAGCTTTATCAGTTGATGGCGACGGGGGCCATTCCCGTGATTGTCGACGTGCGGTCCCAAACCGCGCGAACGCTCGAGCCACGGAGGATACCCGGCGCGTTGCATGTACCGCTGCATGCGGTTGGCCAGCACGCCAAAGATCTGCCGCGCGACCGCGACATCATTCTTTACTGCACTTGCCCTAACGAGGTGTCGGCGGCCGAAGCTGCGAAGCTGTTGATGGACAGCGGGTTCACACGCGTGCGCCCGCTGCATGGAGGACTGGATGCGTGGATCGCCGCCGGCTACGCGGTGGAGGAGATCTAGCCGGCCTGTAGGCCTGACGCAGCGTTAGAATTGTCCGATATGCACTAAATGAAACGCCAACTGTCTTAAGCCGAATCAATCCAAGGAGGAGGAAACGGCCATGAACGGAAATCGTCGGTCTGGTGCCGCGTTGCTGGCGCTATGGTGCACATTTTCTTTCGCCGGCGCAGCTTTTGCGCAGAAGCAGGGCGGCATTCTGAAGATGTACCACCGGGACAGCCCGGCGAGCGCCTCGATCCACGAGGAAGCGACGTACTCCACCAACATCCCGTTCATGGGCGTGTTCAACAACCTGGTGATGTACAAGCAGGACGTTGCGCAGAACAGCATGGATTCCATCGTCCCCGATCTCGCCACCAGCTGGTCCTGGAGTGCGGACAGTACGAAGCTCACGTTCAAGCTGCGCGAAGGCGTCAAGTGGCATGACGGCAAACCTTTCACCGCCAAGGACGTGAAGTGCACCTTCGACATGGTGATGGACAAGTCGAGCGCGAAATTCCGCAAGAACCCGCGCAAGACCTGGTACGAGAACGTCACGGACGTGACCACGAATGGCGATTTCGAGGCGACCTTCAACCTGAAGCGGCCGCAGCCGGCGCTGCTCGCCCTGCTGGCCTCGGGGTATACGCCCATCTATCCCTGCCACGTTTCGCCGGCCGAGATGCGCACGCACCCGATCGGCACCGGGCCCTTCAAGTTCGTCGAATTCAAGGTCAATGAGTCGATCAAGCTCGCGCGCAATCCCGAATACTGGAAGAAGGGCCGGCCCTACCTGGACGGGATCGAGTTCACCATCATCCCGAACCGCTCGACGGCGATCCTCGCCTTCGTCGCCGGCAAGTTCGACATGACCTTCCCGACCGAAGTGACGATTCCGCTGCTCAAGGACGTGAAGAGCCAGGCGCCGAAGGCGGTTTGCGAGGTGGCGCCGACCAACGTGAGCATCAACCTGATCGTCAACCGCGAGTCGCCGCCGTTCGACAATCCGGACATCCGCATGGCGATGGCCCTGACGCTGGACCGCAAGGCTTTCGTCGACATCCTGTATGAAGGGCAGGCGGACATCGGCGGCACCATGCTGCCGCCGCCGCAGGGCGTCTGGGGCCTGCCGCCGGATATCCTGCGTACCATCCCCGGCTACGGGCCGGACGTGAAGAAGAACCGCGACGAGGCGAGAAGGCTCATGCAGAAAGCCGGCTACGGACCCTCCAAGCGGCTCAAGGTCAAGGTTTCGACCCGCAACATCCCGGTCTACCGCGATCCGGCGGTGATCCTGATCGACCAGCTGAAGGAGATCTACATCGACGGCGAGCTGGACGTGGTCGAGACCGCCAACTGGTTCGCCAAGGTGGCGCGCAAGGACTACGCGATCGGCCTGAACCTTACCGGCAACGCCGTGGACGATCCCGACCAGTCCTTCTACGAGAATTACGCCTGCGGCTCGGAGCGCAATTACACCGATTACTGCAACAGGGACCTGCAAAAGCTTTTCGACCGGCAGTCCACGGAAACGGACATGCAAAAGCGCAAGAAGCTGGTGTGGGAGATCGACAAGAAGCTGCAGGAGGACGTGGCGCGGCCGATCATCCTGCACTTCCGCGCGGGGACCTGCTGGCAGCCCTACGTGAAGGGCGTGACTGTGATGGTCAACAGTTCGTACAACGGCTACCGGTACGAGGACGTGTGGCTGGACAAGTAGCCCTGCGCGCCGAACCCATGCGGCGCGCGTAAATCCCAGGAGTGGGGAGCGGGCCTTTGGCGACCTATCTGATGCGGCGCTCCCTGCTGATGCTGGCGACCCTGTTCGGCATCTCGGTCATCATCTTCGTGCTGTTGCGCATCGTGCCGGGCAATATCGTCGACACCCTGTTCGACGCGGCCGGTTTCGTGAACCCGGCCGAAAAAGCGAGGCTCGAAACCGAGCTCGGCCTGGACAAGCCTATCGTCGTGCAATATGCGTCCTGGATCGGCGGTCTTGCGCGCGGCGACCTGGGTTACTCCTACGTGTCCGAGAAGCCGGCGCTCGCCGAGATCCTGCCGCGCATTCCGATCACCGCCCGCCTCGCGGGTCTGGGCGCTGCTCTTTCCGTGGCGCTCGGCGTGCCGCTCGGCGTGATCAGCGCGGTAAGACAAAATACCGCCTTGGACTATGCCCTGCGGCTGTTCAGCCTGAGCGGGTTGTCGATGCCGGCATTCTGGCTGGGACTGCTGATCCTGATGGCCTTTGTCGCCGCCACAGGCACGCTGCCGATCTACAGCGATGCGCCAAAATCCTTCTGGGATTCGCTCATCATGTACAGCGTGCCGGCGGCCGCGGTCGGCTTCCGCAGCTCGGCGCTGATCATGCGGCTCACGCGATCCTCCATGCTCGAGGTGCTGCGCCAGGATTACATCCGCACCGCGCGCTCCAAGGGCGCCTCCGAACGCGCGATCAACTACCGGCATGCGCTGCGCAACGCGGTGCTGCCGGTGGTCACAGTCATCGGCATCGAAGCGGCGTTCCTGATCGGCGGCCTGATCGTCACGGAAACCGTGTTCAACATTCCGGGTATCGCGCGTTTTCTCGTCGAGGCGATACGCTGGCGCGACTATCCAATCGTGCAGAATCTGGTGATGTTCATCGCGGTCATCGTGGTACTGGTGAATTTCGCCGTGGACATGCTGTATGCGGCGCTCGACCCGCGCATCAGGTATTCGGCCTAGCCATGCGGATTGCCGACTACGATGCGGAACTGACCAGGGCGGGAGCCAATGTCACGGGGCGCTGGAGCGCGGCGCGGTTTCTTGCGCGGCGTTATCCCCTGGGCGCGATTGGCGCCGCCATCATGTCGATGTTCGTGATCGCGGCGCTGTTCGCCCAAATGATCACGTTCTACGATCCGCTCGCCACCAACGCCGCTCTGTCCCTGGCGCCGCCTAGCGCTGCGCACTGGATGGGCGCCGACAACTTCGGCAGAGACGTATACAGCCGGATCGTTTACGGCGCTCGCATTTCGCTGGCCGTCGGCATTGGCTCGACCGCGCTGGGCTGCCTGTTCGGCGTGTCCTTGGGGCTGCTCTCGGGCTACATGTCGGGCTGGGTCGACTTGCTGGTCCAACGCTTGATCGACATCTTGCAGGCTTTGCCGCTGCTTGTCCTCGCGCTGGTGATGGCGGCGGCGCTGGGGCCCTCGTTAAGGAACACCATATTCGCGATCTCCATCCCGCTGATTCCTTACGTGGCGCGGGTGATCCGCGCCAATACGCTGGCGCTGCGTGAATTGCCCTTCGTCGAGGCAGCCAGGGCAATCGGCATGAGCGATCTGCGCATCGCCTTGCGCCATGTGCTGCCCAATACCTTGGCGCCGCTGATCGTGCTGGCCACCGCGCAGCTCGGGGCGGCGATCCTTACCGAGGCGGCACTGTCGTTCCTCGGCCTCGGCATCCCGGAGCCGTTTCCTTCCTGGGGGCGAATGCTGTCGGAATCCGCGGCGGAATATGTGCGCAGCGCGCCGTGGCTGGTGATCTTTCCCGGCATCGCGATCAGCATGGTCGTGTTCGGCACCAATCTGCTTGGCGACGCGGTACGCGATCTGCTGGATCCGAGGCAGCGCACTTGACGGCGGCGGGCAATGTCCCCGGCAACATCCTGCAGGTCGCCGGACTGCGGACATTCTTCTTCACGCGCGCCGGCATCGTCAGGGCCGTGGACGATGTCTCTTTCTCGCTAAAGCGCGGCGAAACGCTGGCGGTGGTGGGCGAATCCGGCTGCGGCAAGAGCATGACTGCGCTGTCCATCATGCGGCTGGTACCGGACCCGCCGGGACGCATCGTGGGCGGCAGCGTGCTGCTCGATGGCCGGGACCTGCTGCAACTCGGCGAAGACGCAATGCGCGATGTGCGCGGCAACGAGATCTCGATGATATTTCAGGAACCGATGACCTCCCTCAATCCGGTGCTGACCATCGGCGATCAGATCGGCGAGGCGATCCGGCTGCACCAGGACATGCCGAAATCCGCCGTCGCCGGCAAGGCGGTAGAGATGCTGCGCTTGGTGCGGATTCCCGAGGCGGCGCAGCGGGCGGGTGAGTACCCGCACCAGCTTTCGGGGGGCATGCGTCAGCGGGTGATGATCGCCATGGCGCTTGCCTGCAATCCCAAGGTGCTGATCGCCGACGAGCCGACCACCGCGCTCGATGTCACCATACAGGCGCAGATCCTGGAATTGATCCTGGAATTGCAGCGCAAGCTCGATACGGCGTTGATCCTCATCACCCACGATCTGGGCATCGTGGCGGAAACGGCGCAGCGGGTGATCGTGATGTATGCCGGCCGCAAGGTGGAGGAGGCCGATGTCGAGGCGATATTCGCGCTGCCGCTGCATCCGTACACGCGCGGTCTGCTCGAATCGATTCCGCGCCTGCCTTCGATGCGCGGTAAGGCGGCGGAGATCGGCGCCCGACTGACGGAAATTCCTGGCATGGTGCCGGCCCTGACCGATCTGCCAGCAGGCTGCCTCTTCGCACCGCGCTGCGAGTTGGCCGACCAGCGCTGCCGCGTCGAGTATCCACCCTATGAGGAGAAACGGAAGGGTCATTGGGCGGCGTGCTGGCATTCGGCGCGGCTTGGCGGAGCTGGCGATGTCTGAACCGGTGCTCGAGGTCACCGATCTGAAGAAGCATTTCCCGCTGAAAAAGGGAATTCTGGGGCGCGCCGCAGGTCACGTCTACGCCGTCGATGGCGTCAGTTTCTCCATCGATGATGGCGAAACGCTGGGCCTGGTCGGCGAGTCCGGTTGCGGCAAATCCACCGTGGCCAGGACGGTGCTACGGCTGGTGGAACCGACCGCGGGCACCATCCGGCTGGGCGGCCACGACATCACTCACCTTGGCAAAGCTGCCCTTCGGCCGCATCGGCGCGAAATGCAGATCATCTTCCAGGACCCGTTCGCCTCTCTCGATCCGCGAATGTCGGCCGGCGACATCGTCGCCGAACCGATAAAGGTGCATGGCCTGCACAGCGGCAAGGACCTGGTCGAGCGGGTTGCCGCGCTGTTTAAACAGGTGGGACTGCGCCCGGCGCAGATGCGCGGGTTCCCGCACGAGTTCTCCGGCGGCCAGCGCCAGCGCATCTGCATTGCCCGCGCCTTGGCGCTGAATCCGAAGCTGATCGTCTGTGATGAGCCCGTCTCGGCGCTCGACGTGTCGATCCAGGCGCAGGTGATCAACCTGATGGTCGATCTGCAGCAGGAGAAGCGCCTCTCCTACCTCTTCATCGCCCATGACCTGGCCGTGGTCGAGCACATCAGCCATCGCATCGCCGTGATGTATCTGGGCCGGATCGCCGAACTTGCCGACAAGGAAACGCTTTTCCGCCGGCCGCTCCATCCCTACACCGAGGCGCTTCTGGCCGCGGTGCCGATCCCCGATCCGAAGATAAAGCGCCGGAAACGAGTGTTGCAAGGCGACGTGCCGAGCCCGGTCAACCCGCCGACCGGCTGCGCATTCCACACGCGCTGTCCCTACGTGATGGCGCGCTGCAAGGAGGAGATGCCCATGCTCCAGGAGGTCGCGCCAGGGAGCTTCGTTGCCTGCCACCTGCACCGCCGGGGGTAGCGCGTTAACCGTGGAGGCAAGGGCGCAAAGCGGTATCTACCCGCCATCGTTGGCACCAGCTTCGCCCTTCAGTTTCCACATTTTGGGACTGCGGGCTTCGCAAAGGGCTATTCGAGAGGAGTCACGCCCTGTTGAATCGCGAATCTGACGAGACTCGCAAAGTCGCCAATCTCGAGTTTCTGCATCATTCGCGCGCGATAGGTCTCCACGGTCTTCGGCGATAGCGAAAGCTCTTCGGAGATCTTGGCGACCGAGTGCCCCTCGGCGAGCATTTGCAGGACTTGTCGCTCGCGGGAGCTAAGGCGCAGAAGCGGGTCGTCCGAGGCGCCCTTGTGGACGACGTGATCGATCAAACTGTCGGTGAATTGTCCGCTGAGATAGTACTTGCCCGCGTGCACTGTCCGGATCGCATCGACCAGCTCCCTGGCAACGGATTTCTTCGCGATGTATCCTGCAGCCCCCGCCTGCAGTGCGCGGTACACGTGAACCGAGTCTGAGTAAGCCGAGAGCATGATTACGCGGGTCTGGAGACACCGCTGCCGGACAATCCGCGCCGCCTCGTTGCCGTTCAGAACGGGCATGGCGATGTCCATGAGGACCACGTCCGGACTGTCCACAATTGCACGGCGCACGGCTTCGCGGCCGTCTCCGACCAGGGCGACGACTTTCATGTCGGTCTGCGCCTCGACCAGATAGCGCAGACCTTCGGCCACGACGGCGTGATCGTCTGCGATCAGAATCCTGATCGTCATGTCAGCACTGGACGCGCACCGCGAGTTGCGTCCCGCCGCCGGGCAGCGCCTTAACCTCGAGACGCCCACCTACCGCCTGCGACCGTTCTCTCATCGTTACTATCCCGAGGCCGGGTTTAGGCTTACCTGAGGCGTCGTTGAGGCAATTGAAGCCGATTCCATCGTCCTCCACGGACATCAAGCACTCGCCGTTTGCTTGATCGAGCGCAATTTCGATGTGCTGCGCGGCGGCGTGTTTTGCTACGTTGTTGAGGGCCTCCTGCGCGATGCGAAAGAGTGTGATTTCGACTTGAGGCGTCGACCGCACGGCCGGCTCGCCGGCGCGCACCGCGACTGAAATTCCCGTTCGCCTGGAGAAATTCCTCGCATACCAGTCCAGCGCCGCCGCGAGGCCATGGTCGTCGAGCATCGGTGGTCGCAGTTCGGACATGACGTTCTCGATCGTATCCATCGTCGACTCGAGAAGCGTTGCCGAATCTGCGATTCGGGCCACAACTTCTTCTTTCCCCTGCGAAGCGAGCACGGACTGGAGGATATCAATGTTGATTTTCAGGGCCGTCAGGTTCTGCCCGACGCGATCATGCAGCTCGCGCGCGAGTTCCTTGCGCTCGGACTCCTGCAGTTCGACCAGCCGCCGCGAAAGCGCCTGGAGCTGGACGGCGGAGTCTCGCAACGCATTTTCGGCTTGTTTGCGCTCAGTGATGTCCTGAGCGGTTCCGAACAGGTCCAGGACGGCGCCGGAACTGTGTTTCCTGGCATGTCCAAGTTCCCGGATGTGCTTCAGATGACCACCCCGCGTATTTATCCGGTACTCCACCTCGAAGGATTCCCCACTCGATCTGGCTTTGGCGTTCGCCTCCCAAACTCTGTTCCGATCGTCAGGATGCACATGGGATAGGAATGTTTCATACGCATTGCCAGAAGTCGTTTTTTCGACGTCGAAAATCCGATAGGTCTCGTCCGACCATCGGACAGTTTGGGTGGCCACGTCAAACGTCCAGCTGCCAAGCCGGGCGACCCGCTGCGCTTCCGCCAGGTCGAACTCACTTTGTCGCAGCCCATCCTCGGCCCGCTTTCGGTCTTCGATATCGGTACTCGTCCCGTACCACTTGACGATATTTCCCTGCCCATCGCTCAGCGGCACCGTGCGGACGAGGAACCAGCGGTACTCCCCGTCGGCGCGGCGCAGACGCATTTCATCCTCGTACGGTGTTCCAATTGCTATACCCGCGCGCCACTTTTCCAAGACTCTCGGAATGTCGTCGGGATGAATTGGCCCCGTCGGCTCTTTAAGATACTGCTCTAAAGAAAGGCCTGTATAGTCCAACCACGGCTGATTGAGGAAATCCACGACGCCGTCAGGCCGAACACTCCAGGCCATCGTGGGAATTGAGTCGATGACAAGCCGACGGTGGTGCTCGGTGTGCTTACGCTCGGTGATATCGTCGAGCACTGCGATGACGTGTCCCTTCCTCGGGCGATACGCAGCGATGGAAAGCCATTTCTTCAAGGAAGTGGAGTAGGTTTCAAACCGCTCCGGCCGGCCGGTCACGGCCACCCTGCCGGATCGCTCGAAAAATTCCGGGATAACCTCGTGAACATTCGGAACGAACTGAGACACTCTCCGCCCGACGACATCCCTCAAGCCGGTCAGGCTTTGCCAGGCCGGATTCACCTCGAGATAGATGGCGTCTTGCGGCTCGCCGTTCTCGAACACAATCCGAAGATACGCAACACCCTCCGCCATGTTCTCGAAGAGTGAAAGGTAGCGCTGTTCGCTCTCGCGCAGTGCCGCCATCGCGCCGCTTTGCGCGGCGCTCAGTACCACGACAAAAAGCGAAGTCAGCGCAGCAACGAGCAGGCGCGGTATCTCCATCTCGACACCCAGCGGATTGATGGGAACGAGGAAGTAATAGTGGAAAGCAAGCATGGAGAGCGCGAGCGCGAGCAGGCCTGGTTTAACTCCCCCGAACCAGGCACTGAACATCATGGCGCAGAGAAACAGGACGAAAGGTTCGAAGTGGTATTGGATTTGCAGCAATAGTGCGATGAATAGCGCGGCGATCACGGACAGAACCGCCATCCCGTAACTCAAGAACTCGTGCTGTTTCGGCCACCGATCGGGTGTCGGCATATTCCTTCCCCTTCGCAAGGCGCTTGGCCACGAAGAACTGGAGCGCGGCGGCTCGGGTGGTTTCGTTATGCAATTCTGCGTATGTCCCGGCATTATGTGCCCAACGCGACCGGATCGGAACGTCGCTGTCAGGAAATGCCTGACACGATTTGTCCGCCTTACGAGACAGTGTCAGAGAGCCGTCACCGCTAAAGTATGGCTTGAATGCCACCGATCAATTCGCCGTAACGCTCCGACCGTGGCTCAGCTAGAGCGAATCCGGATCTTGTTCGTCGAAGACAGTCTCACAGACGTGCAACTGGAGCTGAGGGAACTGACCCGCACGGGGTTGGCGGTTGACCATCGTGTCGTCGAACGCAGAGAGGACTTCACACGCGGACTCACGGAATTCCGTCCGGATGTCATCCTTTCGGACTTCTCGATGCCGAAGTTCGACGGTTTGTCCGCGCTCGCCATTGCCAGGGAAACGGCGCCGGATATTCCTTTCATATTCGTTTCGGGAACGATCGGAGAGGAAAACGCGATTCGCGCGCTCAAGGACGGCGCGACCGACTATGTCCTGAAGACCAATCTGATTCGCCTGCCTCCTGCGATCGAGCGCGCGCTTCGGCAAGCGCGTGAGCACGCGGCCAAGCGCGAGACGGAGCGGGCGTTGCAAGCGAGCGAGCAGCGCCACCGGGCAATGTTCGAGCAGGCTGCAGTCGGCATCGCCCACACCTCCCTCGAAGGAATCCTGCAGATGGTCAATCCCAAGATCTGCGAGATGACCGGATACACGCACACCGAGATGGTCCAAATGAGCATCAAGGACCTGACGCACCCGGACGACATCCAGGAGAGCGTCGACAGCCGGTCGCAGCGGCTGTTGGTTTCGGGAGGCGCTTATGAGAGGGAGATGCGCCTGGTACGAAAAGATCGGTCGGAGATCTGGGTGCATATCACCACATCCCTGATTCGCGATGCGGACGGCCAGCCGTCCTGCTTCATATCGGTCCTTGACGACATCTCCGAACGCAAGCGCGCGCAGGTCGCCTTGCAACACAGCGAAGGACGCTTTCGCGCCCTTACAGAACATTCGTCGGACCTCGTGGTGATACACGATCGTGAAGGTGTCATGCGGTATGTGAGCCCGTCAGTCGAGTGGGTATCGGGCTATGCGGTCGACGAAGTGGTCGGCCGGATGTTCCAGGAATTCATCCACCCAGACGACATCGCCACCCTGATGAAGGAAATGGGCGTGATCTTCACGAATCCAAACCACCCATATGCAGGCGAATTCCGGTACCGGCGCAAGAACGGCGGATGGATCGTACTTGCCACCGTCAGCAAGAACGCGCTGGACGACCCGGCGGTGCGGGGCATAGTGGTGAATGCGCGCGATATCACTGAACGAAAGCGAGCAGACGATCGGATCAGGCGGCTGAATCGCGTGTATGCTGTTTTGAGCGGCATCAACGCCCTGATCGTTCGGGTCAACAACGCAGAAGAACTGTTCCGCGAGGCCTGCCGCATCGCAGTCGAGGCGGGCGGGTTCGGAATCGCCTGGATCGGAGGGTTGGATCGCAACACGCTGAAGTTGCGGCCGGTCGCGTGGCAAGGAATCGGCGGCGAACATGCCGCGAAGCTGAACATCGAGGTCGGCGAAGATTCGCCGGCAAGGGACATGCTTGCCGCACAGGCGATCCGGGAAGCTCGCCCTGCGATTTCGAACGACGTCGAGCGCGACCCGAGGATCCTGTTGAAGAACGAAATGCTTGCAGAGGGGCTGCGATCCGCGATCGTGCTGCCGCTGCTTGTGTCTGGTGAGACGGTCGGCACGTTGACGCTGGTTGCCGCCGAGGCCGGGTTCTTCGACGAAGAGGAAGTGAAACTCCTGACCGAGCTTGCGGGGGACATCGCATTCGCAATCGACCATATCGAGAAAAAGGAAAAGCTCGACTA
>Ga0209579_10002325_pt1 | contig 14708 bp, 10 predicted proteins | sample Coa_R1_2_FD_187152 | JGI IMG/M metagenome (GOLD analysis project Ga0209579, IMG submission 187152) | Surface soil microbial communities from Centralia Pennsylvania, which are recovering from an underground coalmine fire - Coalmine... | ecosystem: Environmental > Terrestrial > Soil >... | reverse complement strand
AATAGTAAACAAGCCACAGGCTGATTTGGCAGTAAGCTGCGCAGAAGTAATTTTTGTAAGAAAAATGAATGCAAGCAGCGTGATGATGGTTTTTGTCATAATGTTTATTTGGGGGGATCCGGGTAAATAACAGCAAAATCCTTGCTACAAATAATGGCCCTTGGTTCAAGGATAATCAATGTGACAAAGATGGTTGTTTCGAAAGCGCATATTCTATTGCAAAACATGTGGAGGTTTTGATGAGTTTTCCATTGCTTTGCAGCCTGTTTCAGATCGTCCCTGCTTTTAAAGATTTTGCATTGGGTAATATGTGATTTGCTGCTCGCTTTGCTTTTTCACACATTTTTGGAAGCGCGTTAATTTACAAATAAAAGTTGTTCGACGGAATCAAGCGGTTTCTTGTCCAATTATTCTTTCGAATGCTCATTAACGTTAGCTCCTGGGGAGTTACAACAAGATACCGGGAAAGTCCGGCAACCAAATAAGCTGTTTACAAAAGCAACGGCGGCTTTCTGTGTTTTTATCGCACAAAACGTTCGTTTCCGAACACTTAATTTTATCACCTCTCGATCAATGAAGTGATTAAAAAGTATTTACATCTGGCATTACTCTTGGAATCTTTTTGCAAACAGATCATCATGGATACGGATCTTCCCGAACAGGTAGTACGCAACAGGAAAATGAAAATCATCGGATGGATATTCGCCCTAATAATTGGCTTAATTGCATGTGTCATATGGGTTCGTTTCTCTTTTAAATCAACCATAAAAAAATCCGCAGTTACCACTGCCGTGGTTGAAAAAGGCAATATTGAAAATACCATCAACGCTTCTGGAGAAATGCTGCCCGAGTTTGAAGAAACGATTACAAGCCCCATTAATGCTTCTGTTCAGAAAGTAGTTATGGATGCGGGATGTAGGGTCAACGCGGGGCAATCCATTCTTACGCTTGATAAATCAACTTCACAGACAGAATTTGAAAAACTGAAATTTCAATTAGAATCCAAACGAAATGATATTAAAAAACTAAAATTGGAACTCGATAAAAGTTTTTATGACATCAGATCCAACAACGATATCAAGCAACTAAAAATTAATAGTCTTGAAGCTGACGTAGACAATGCCAAAAGATTATTAAATGCGGGTGGCGGCACCAGAGAAAGTGTTGAACAGGCTGAATTGAATTTAAAAGTTGCAGAATTAGAAAAGCAACAGCTGGAAAATGAGATAAAGAGCAAACAACAAACCATGCATGTGGAAATGAAGGAAGCTGAGATCGCTGCAAATATTCAGGAGAATGATCAGCATGAACTGGAGCGTAAACTTAAATTGGCAAATATAGTTGCCAGTCGCCCCGGTGTTGTCACTTGGGTAAATAAAAATATTGGTTCTGCCATTAAGGAAGGTGACCCGATAGCGCGCATTGCCGACCTCGAAAGTTTTAAAATAGTGGGAAGTATATCCGATAATTATATTGATGACTTGCATAATGGGATGACAGCGATCATTCGCATTAATGAAACCCGGGTCCGTGGTACAGTCGCCAATATTTATCCATCGGTGCAAAATGGAATGGTGTCGTTCGAAATCGCATTAAACCAACGGGCTAACAAATTGTTCCGTCCGAATATGAAGGTTGATGTATTTCTTATTACCTCCACCCATAATGATGTGATGCGTGTTGCCAATGGCGCAGCTTTCAAAGGATCAGCAATACAGGATATTTTTGTTTTGAATAACGGAAAAGCAGAACGCAGAACAGTTCATATCGGCATGTCCAATTTCGACTATGTAGAGATCAAGGATAATGTCCGACCGGGTGAAGTAATCATCACTTCCGATATGAGCGAATATAAAAACGCGAAAGAAGTTACTGTAACAAATTAGATCTTACCATGAAACCATTATATTTTTCTATTTGTCTATTATTGAGCACAAAAACTCATGCGCAGAAAAAAGACACGCTCATACTAAGTTTGCAACAAGTTGTACAATTGGCAAAAGAAAAATCAATAGCATCAAAACAGGCAATAACGACACGAGAAACAAAATACTGGCAATGGCGGACTTATCGTTCCAATTATCAGCCACAGCTATCACTCAGTGGAACATTACCTGCGTATACCAAAACATTTAACCAGGTTGTTCAGCCTGACGGAACCATTCAATTTCAACCGGTTCATTATGATAATTCATCACTAAACCTTTCATTCAGTCAGAGTATTGCTGCAACTGGCGGAACGATCTATGGGACAACCCAGTTACAACGCTTTGATGATTTTGACCGGAAAAATATTTTGTACAATGCGCTGCCTTATGGAATTGGATATACACAACCGCTTTGGCAATTCAATGCTTTGAAATGGGATAATAAAATTGAGCCCCTGAAATTCAATGAAAGCAAGCAGGCTTATATTGAATCTATGGAACAGGTTTCTATTACAGCTACCGGATATTTTTTTGATTTATTGCTTGCACAGGTTAATCTTCAGGTAGCAGAAACCAATTTAACAAATACACAAAACATTCAACGTATTGCAAATGAAAAATTAGCGCTTGGAAAAATATCAAAGAATGAAATCCTTCAATTGCAATTGGAGCAATTGAAAGCAAAGAAAGCGATGGGAATGGCAAAAAGGGATATGGAAATAGCTGCATTGAATTTGCGCTCATACACGGGTTTGCCAAGCACTGAAAAAGTCGCACTTGATCTGCCACCCGCAACCATCAATATGAATGTCGCGACCGATAAAGTGTTGTCGGAAGCATATGCAAACCGGTCAGATGCAATCGCTTTTATGCGCCGCGTGGCAGAAGCGAAACGAGATGTCGCCAAGGCCAGGGGAGACAATGGTTTGAATGCCACCTTAACAGCCAATCTTGGATATTCAAAAAGTGCCGCAACTGTTGAAAGCGTTTATCAGAACCCCCAGAATCAGCAATTGGTACAGATGGGATTTGTTATTCCGATACTCGACTGGGGTAGATCAAAATCAAGAATAAAAACTGCAGAGGCCAATTTGCAGCTTACAGAATATACCGTGGAGCAGGATAGGCAAATTTTTATTCAGCAGATCGTTACACAAGTCACGCTTTTTGATATGATGAAAGATCAGTTGGTTCTTACTGCAGAAGCAGATAGTATTGCAAGCGAAAAATACCAGATCGCAAAAGACAGGTATGTTCTGGGAAATTTAAGCATTACTGATCTGAGTATTTCCTTCCAGGAAAAAGACCAGGCAAAAAGAGATTATGTTTCAGCGCTGCGTGATTTCTGGAGTGCGTATTATCAGTTACGTTATTTGTCTTTGTATGATTTTGAAAATAATGAAAAAATAATTTATAAATAAAAATGAATTTTAATATTTAAAAAAACAGATCAATGATAAATTTAGAGAACATACAAAAAGTATACCGCACAGACACTATTGAAACCCTCGCACTCAGCAGCATCAGTTTGCAAATAGGGAAAGGAGAGTTTCTTTCTATCATGGGACCGAGTGGTTGTGGTAAAAGCACACTATTAAATATTATTGGTTTGCTGGACACGCCAACAAAAGGCGAAATGAGCATTGATGAACAGAAAACCGATCATCTTTCTGACAAACAATTGGCACAGTTCAGAAATAAAAAACTCGGTTTTATTTTTCAGAGCTATCACCTTATTAATGATTTGAAAGTACTGGATAATGTAGAGTTGCCATTGCTTTATCGCATAGGTTCTGATAAGCAAAGAAAACAACTTGCATCAGAGGCGCTGCGAAAAGTTGGGTTGAGTAATCGCGTAAAACATTTTCCCACACAACTTTCAGGAGGACAAAAACAACGTGTTGCGATCGCACGCGCAATTGTTGGAAATCCTGAAATTATTTTGGCCGATGAACCAACAGGAAATTTGGATAGCGCGATGGGAAATGAAGTGATGGATATTTTGTTGCAGTTAAATAAAACGGAAGGAACAACGATCGTAATGGTTACGCACGATGAAAATATGGCGAAGAAAACAAATCGATTGATGAGGTTGTTTGATGGAAGCCAAGTACAATGAGAAGTCAATGGTCAAGAGTCAACTTTGCGTGCAGATTAAACAGGATGTTTGCCGAGCTCGGGAGTTCAGGACGGATACCCAGACAGGAATTTGAAGGTCCCGTTTAAATCCCTCCTTTAGTAAGAGGCTCTTCGATAGCATGTTTCTGATACAAATGCCTACCAGTTGGTGTAACGATGCTGAAAAAGAGATGTAACCCCGAATAAATAAAATTGCTATTATGCTAAAGAATTATTTCAAAATTGCTATTGCTGTTTTAAAACGCAGAAAATTTTTTACGTTCATCAGTTTGTTTGGTATCAGTTTTACGCTAACGATACTGATGGTGTTGACAGCGTTTATTGATAAAGTTGTTGGGGATAATTATCCTGACAAGAAACGCGACAGATCATTATATGTTAATGGACTGCAGGAAAGAGGCAAGAATGATATGAATGGAGGGGCCTTATCCTTTTATTTTTTGAATCATTATGCGGGCAGTTTGAAGACGCCTGTAAAAATTGGAATTTCTTCTGGTTTTAACGGAACCAATACTTACGTAAACAATAAGAAAATCGCCGTTAATTATAAATATACCAATGCCGATTACTGGGATATTCTGGAATATGATTTTGTGGAAGGAAAGGCATTTAATAAACAACAGGTTGATGACGCAGAAAAAGTTGCGGTAATCTCGGAAGATATGAAAAGAGAATATTTCGGGACCGGATCATCGGTAATAGGAAAATATTTTGAAGCCGACAACATACAATACCGGGTTATGGGCGTGGTAAAAAATGTTCCGATAACAAGTTACATGACATACAGCGACATCTATTTGCCATACACTGTTTCAAAAACAAATTATAACGATAGAGGATACAGAGGCGATTATATGGGAATATTGTTGGCTGATTCAAGATCCGACTTGTCGAAGATGCATGATGAATACGAACAAATGGTACAAAAACTGCCAATGGAAAGCAAGATTTATGATCACATTTACAGTCATGCAGATTCGTACATCAGCGCTTACGTAGATACCGGAAATGAAGACAAATCTGGTGTTACCTATGCACTTACGGCAATAGGAGTTTTTATTTTTCTTGTGATGTTGTTGCCTACTTTAAATCTTGTAAACATCAATATAACACGCATTATGGAGCGTTCGTCTGAAATAGGCGTCCGTAAAGCGTTTGGCGCTTCTTCAAATACATTGGTCTTGCAGTTTATTGTTGAGAATCTTATTCTCACTTTTTTAGGAGGATTGATCGGCGTTGTATTGTCATTGATTATTCTTAAAATAATCAACAGCGCTGATCTCATTGCAAATTTTCAATTGTCATTTAATATTACCGTACTGTCAATTGGATTGTTGATCTGCCTGGTTTTCGGTTTGTTGTCTGGCGTATATCCTGCATGGCGCATGTCAAAATTAAATGTGGTGACTGCTTTAAAGGCACAATAAACATCAATAACTTTTTAATCAAAATAACTATGGTAAAGCATTTATTTACATTGATCTGGAATAAGAAGAAGCAGAATTTTTTATTGATATCAGAGATGCTCGTTTCATTTCTGGTGATGTTTGCTGTTTTTACGTTGCTGGTATACTATTATCAGAATTATCAAAGACCTATGGGTATTGAATACGAAGATGTATGGACGGTTAATTATAATAATTCATTTCAGGTTGATAACACAGATTCAATTAATCAGTTTTACGGAACGCTTGTACAAACAATAAGAACCATGCCGCAGGTAAAGGGAATAAGTTTTACCAGTGACAACATTCCGTTTACTCAAAATCAAAACACCGGGGGAATCATGTTCAATAATAAAAAAATCGACGGCGTCAATTGGTATACCGTTGATGATAATTATCAGGATGTCTTGGATATGCAAATACTTGAAGGAAGATGGTTCAATAAGGCAGACGCGGTGGCAAAGGATAAAAATATTGTTATCAATTCCGATCTGAAAGAAAAGTTATTTGGAAAAGAAAATGCCTTGGGAAAGATCATCGGAGATGGGGATAACAAAAATAAGATGAAAGTAATTGGTGTAGTGCAGTCCGTTAAAACGAAAGGCGACTATGCAACTACAGAAACCGGACTTTATAACAGAACAGATACGTCGTCATTCCGGTGGTTGGGCAAAATGTTGGTAAAGGTTACACCCGGAGCTGATGCGGCATTCGAAGGGCATCTGTATAAAACACTCGCCAACTACATGAAAAATTCAAATATTGAGATCGAGCATTTCACCAACAAACTCAAAAACACAAATTATTTTTACCTCGTGCCGATGATCATTCTTTTGATTGTAGCCGGGTTTTTAATTGTGAATGTTGCGCTTGGTCTATTCGGGGTACTCTGGTACAATATTAATAAACGAAGGGGTGAGATCGGTTTGAGAAGGGCAGTTGGCGCATCTGGACGATCGGTGTCTGCACAATTGGTAAGTGAGTCACTGATTCTTGCGACATTATCTTTAATAATTGGAACATTTTTCGCAGCACAATTTCCATTGTTAAACGTTTTTGATCTGCCTGCGGGAGTTTATATAACTGCAAATATTTTATCTGTGCTGTTTATTTATTTCTTGGTATTTATCTGTTCGGTTTATCCAGGCAGCCAGGCTGCTGCTATATATCCGGCGGTTGCATTGCATGAGGAATAGCATAAATACCACATTCCGGATACCCCGGAAACGATTCATATCAACCATTTGATAAAAACCTTAAATTGCCTTGTTCAATATGATACTAATCATTGATGATGATAATGCCGTTCGTACTTCGTTGCTGTTGTTATTGCGACAGGAAGGCTATGAGGCAAAGGATGTTGCTACTCCGAATGAAGCAATTGCATGGCTCAATCACAATACACCTTCCCTGATTATTTTGGATTTGAATTTTTCAATAGAAACATCCGGTGAAGAAGGAATTAGGTTGCTAAAACAAATCAGGAAGATTAATGCTGCCGTACCAATCATTCTCATCACCGGTTGGGCAACTATTGAACTTGCTGTAAAAGGAATGAAAGCGGGTGCAAATGATTTTATTAACAAGCCGTGGGGCAATGATCATTTGCTGCAATCAATAAAAACACTATTGAATTTACAGGAAAAAAAAACCGAAAAACTCAGCAGAATAAAATTAGATGACCGTTACCAGTTTCAACACATTATCGGTGAAGATTCAACGATGTTGGAAATTCTGGAAACAATCGGTCGTATTGCTCCCACAGACGCGTCAGTGCTGATCATGGGCGAAAGCGGTACCGGCAAAGAATTGGTTGCTGAAGCAATTCATCAGAATAGTTTACGTAATAATAGACCATTTGTAAAAGTAAATCTTGGTGGCATTTCGACTTCATTATTTGAAAGTGAAATGTTTGGACATGTCCGGGGTGCTTTTACAGATGCAAAATCAGATCGTATCGGCCGTTTTGAAATGGCTAACAAGGGGAGTATTTTTTTAGATGAGATCGGGGACCTTGATCAAAGCAGTCAGGTCAAATTATTAAGAGTGCTTCAGGACAGGAATTATGAAGTGCTGGGAAGCAGCAGAACTAAAGTGGTAGATATCAGGGTGATTTGCGCAACAAACAGAAATCTTGCTGAAATGGTTGCAGCGGGAGTTTTTCGTGAAGACCTTTTATATCGGATTAACCTCATAACCATTAAGATCCCTGCATTACGGGAGCGAAAAAATGATATTCCATTGTTAGTAAATTTTTTTGTTGATAATCTTCGTGAAATATATAATCGGCCAAATTTATCCGTTACCAGAAATGCCATACAATGGATGCAGAAACTGGAGTTGCCGGGCAATATTCGCCAGTTAAAAAACCTGGTTGAACGAACTATCCTGGTTACAAAAAAAGAGGAACTTGATGAAAATGATTTTTTGGCACATGTGGAATTAACAGCTAAGAAAAAGGGACATTTGCAATTGCCGGAAGTGGGTAATATTACGTTGGAAGAAATGGAAATCCAAATGATCCAAAAGGCAATGGGGTTTCACAAAAACAGAATCACAAAAGTAGCCAAATCATTAGGAATCACGCGCAACGCACTGTACCGCAGACTGGAGAAATATAATATCCCTTACGATGAAGCTTCGGACTAAATATGTTTTGTTTGTTGCGGTATTGCACCTAGTTGCATTGGTCTTATCGTATTTTATTTTCCAGGAATACAAAATCCTTTTTATTGTTTCAGAAATTTTTATCATTATTTCCATAATCATTGCCTGGCAATTATACAACGAACTGATACAACCAATAAATCTATTAATGCAGGGAACGGATGCGATTAAAGACAGGGACTTTAATGTTAGATTTTTACCAACTGGAAAATATGAGATGGATCAGCTGATACAAGTATATAACCAAATGATGGATGAACTGAGAATGGAACGCACAAAACAGGAGCAACAACATTTATTTTTGGAAAAATTGATTTATACCTCGCCCACGGGGATTTTGATTTTAGATTTCGATGATCATGTTCACCAGGTAAATCCAAAGGCGCTGGCGTTAATGGGCATTGGAGAAAAAGAAATTTTACTAAAACCTCTCAGTGAAATTTTTCATCCCGTCATTCAACAGGTGAAATCGCTGCCATCCGGTTCAGCCAAAACTTTTACCATCAATAACGGGATCACTTATAAAATACAGAAATCACATTTCATTGATCGCGGTTTTCCCCGGCATTTTGTCATGATTGAAGAACTGACAGTTGAAATATTGGAAGCAGAAAAAAAAACGTACGGGAAAGTTATCCGCATGATGGCTCATGAAGTAAACAATACAATTGGACCAGTTAACTCCATCTTACAATCCGCGCTGCAAGCTGCAACCTACAGCGATTCCGTTACCCATGCGTTGCAGGTGGCTATTGAGCGAAATAATAATCTGAATTATTTTATGCGCAACTTTGCGGATCTTGTCCGCATACCGCCTCCTGAAAAAAAACGGATAGATGTAATTCCATTGTTGAAAAACGTATGCGGGCTCATGAAGCTAAAAACGGGAGAGCGGAATATTTCGTTTCAATTTGAGCTGAATAGCACAGATTTTATGGTAACTGCAGATAGCCAGCAATTGGAACAGGTGTTCATCAACATTATCAAAAACGCCCAGGAATCTGTCACCGGTGAAGGTATAATTACCATAATCTGCTCAGCCGATACAAAACAAATTATAATCCGCGACAATGGAATGGGATTGGCAGCAGAAGCGGAAGAACGATTGTTTACCCCTTTTTTCAGCACCAAAAAAGACGGACAGGGCATCGGACTTACTGTCATCAGAGAAATATTACTCAATCATGGATTTGATTTTTCACTGAAAACAATATTACCTGGCGTGACTGAATTCAAAATTAATTTTGGATAGAATTGGTTTCGAAGAGAGAATCTCAAAAAAATCACAGTTATAAATTTGATATTTGTGTTCCTTCATAATAAAAGTTCATGAAATACGCAATATTTTTATTACTGGTCATTTACTCCAGCACCACAACCGGCCAGGACAGTGCATGGATAAAAAATAATTATTACAAAATAGAACGCTACATTTCCATGCGCGATGGGGTAAGACTTTTTACCTCGATGTATGTCCCAAAAGACAGCACGGAGAAACATCCTCTCCTGATCACAAGGACTCCCTATTCATGCGCACCCTACGGAGAAAAAAACTGGAGAGCATGGTGGAATAGGTTCCAAAGAGAATATTTCAAAGAAGGATATATTATGGTCATCCAGGACATACGCGGACGCTATATGAGTGAAGGAGATTTCAATATTATTCCGGCCTATATCCCCAATAAAAAGACCAATAAAGATGTGGATGAATCAAGCGATTGTTTCGATACAATTGATTGGCTGATAAAAAACGTTCCGGGGAACAATGGAAAAGTTGGAGTGGTGGGCATTTCTTACCCTGGTTTCTGTGCCACTGAAGCATCTTTGAGCGGGCACCCGTCACTCGTCGCGGTGAGTCCACAGGCCCCTACCACCGATGCGTTTATGGGCGATGATGTTCACCATAACGGAGCTTTTTTTCTCGAAGATACCTATGGTTTTTTAGTGGAGTTTGGAATCGGAAAACCGCGCCCAAGGCCCACCACTGAAAATGCAACCGGTGTGCAAGGTTTCACAGCAGACAAATATGATTTTTACCTGGCCATGGGTGCGATCAGCAATCTGACAAAAATAGCAGAAAAAGATACCATACGTGCATGGAGCGAAATCGTTCAGCACGCTGATTACGACGCGTGGTGGAAAGCACACGATACAAGAGCCGGCCTCTACAATGTAAAGCCGGCGATGCTTGAAGTAGGCGGACTTTTTGATGCCGAAGATTGCTTCGGCGCATGGAACGTGTATAAATCCATTGAGAAGCAAAGCCCCGGAACAAACAATAAACTTGTTATCGGTCCCTGGTTTCATGGTCAGTGGGCAAGTGGGGACGGAACCCACTTGGGCAATGTACAGTTTGGCTCAAATACTTCACTTTGGTTCCAGCAGAACAGGGAAATCCCTTTTTTTAATTTTTATCTTAAAGGGAAAGGCAACCTGAACAGTATGGCCAAAGCGACGGTATTTTTTACCGGCGAAAATAAATGGCATGAATTTGAAAAATGGCCACCGGAAAATGTGAAGCCAACTGATCTTTATCTGGGAGGAAATGGCCGGCTTTCATTTATGCGGCCTGCAGCCACAAATAACTTTGATGAATATATAAGCGATCCCGCCAAACCAGTGCCCTATACCGAAGGCGAGCACGGCAGCAGGACAAGAGAATACATGAGCGATGACCAGCGCTTCGCTGCAAACCGGACTGATGTGGTTGTCTTTAAAACAGATACGTTGGCCGAAGACCTGACGCTTGCAGGCCCCGTAATTGCAGATCTGATCGTAAGTATCTCGACAACAGATGCCGACTTTGTGGTTAAGCTCATAGATGTTTTCCCCGCTAATTTTGCCTATGAAAATGGAGCCGATTCGCGCACTTCGGGATACCTTATGAATGGCTACCAGATGCTGGTGCGCGGGGACGTGATGCGCGGCCGGTACCGGAATAGTTTTGAAATGCCAGAGGCTTTCATACCCGGGAAGATATCAAAGGTAAAATTCACCATGAACGATGTTGCCCACACTTTCAAAAAAGGACACCGGATCATGGTCCAGATTCAGAGCAGTTGGTTCCCTTTGGTTGACCGCAACCCGCAAAAATTTGTGAATATCTATACGTGTACAGATTTGGATTTTCAAAAGGCAGCAATCAGGATCTATCATGACGCAACGAATGCATCAACTATTGTGCTGCCTGTGATGCGTTGAAACCTACGAAGTAAATAGCAGCGCAATGGACTTCTTATAAGCCTGATCAATTGTCAGTGGTCTTAACAACCCGGGCCGCCAACCGTCTTAAAAAATCGAATTACCGGGTTGAAGCGTTTCCTGCAATTTCATTAATGTTTTGCGGGCTTACCAGGATATTCATCGCCTTACCGGTTTTGTGGGATGTTTTAAAATCTTCACCCATCAGCATTGCAGCAGTTGATGCGATTTGATTTTGATAAATTTTTTGTGCGTCATGGATTTCTCCGAGGGGTGCAATATCGGGTCCCATCAACGCAAGCCAAATTTCGCCGGAACCTTTGGTAAAGCAATTATGCCCATGCCATGATTCGGTTTTCAGCCCTCTGCCATGATCAGTGGTAATGATAAAAGTTGTATTGTCTTTATAAAACGGGTCGGTTTGAATCATATACCAAAGATCAGCGACCATTCTATCGAAGTTGTTTGCCTGCTGCAAATATTTGTCATATTTATTTTGATGAGCGAATTCATCTGTTTCTCCAAAACTCAAAAAAACTACCCGCGGATGATTGTGGCTGATATATTCCTTTGCAGAAACCGAGGTAAGCACATCATACCGAGTATGGGTTCTTTGGGTAATTTGGTTTTGGACCTCATTTATTTTTTCGTTGATTTCATCTCCATTTTCAATTGCTGAATCATAACCGCTGTTAATATTAATTTTGCTGCGTTTGATATTTAAAATATTCGGAAACATATTCCAGGAAGTGAATGCGACGACTTTGCCCTTTAATTCATTTTGTGAATTGAAAAATTCGAGAATATTCTTGTTGCGATTGTTTATCCGGAGATTGGGAATGAATAATGGATCCGCATAACCTGTAAGAATTTCGTTATATCCGGGGTAAGAAATTTTGAAAATATTCTTTACGTTGACTTCGCTGTTTTCCGTACGGTTGCCATACAATTGGCCTTTTTTGGCAATAACGCTCCAAAAGAAGGGCATAAGTTTTTTACGGCGTTCTTCTGCATTTTCAGCCCAGTACAAATCTTTTATTAAAGCGGTATCTTGTACGTATTCCGTGTTGTTGATGATTGCGGAATCTGCCCCGGAGAATACTTCCTGCCATCGAAAGCCGTCGGTGGTTATGATAAAAACATTTCGTGTTTTCAGTGAAGTTTGTGCCCAAGAGGTACAATAAATAAAAATTGCAGCAAGGATCAGAGGTATTTTCATTTTTATGGTTTTACAAAAATCTATAATCAACATAAACAGAACCTTATGCAAACATTAACTTTGAGTTACGCTTTAGCTGCGAATATGGTTAGTGTTTTGATATACCTGTTATTGGATATTTTTACAGAATAATACAACGAATTTTTGTTCATGCTCTTTTCGGGGAAAATAAATACAATGATTTTGTGTGTGACTATTTTCAGCATTTCTGTAAATGCTCAAAATGATTGGCGATTGAAAAAGGAACAATCCGGAATAAAAATATATATGCGCACCAATGTGCATTCTTCCTTTAATGAAATAAAGGTGGAAATGACTATTCAATCAAAATTATCCTCCCTGGTTGCGCTCTTACTTGATGTACCCAACCACGCCCACTGGGTTTACAACGTAAAAACCGCTTATGTACTGCAAAAATTGGCAAACAATGAACTCTATTTTTATGAAGTGGTGGATTCTCCTTTCCCTGCGAGTGATCGCGATCTCGTTGTTCATTTAAAAATCACACAGGATTCTATAACCAAAATGATGAATATCTCAGCAATTAATATCCCGGATTATATCCCATCTAAAAAAGGCATTGTCCGCGTTCCCGTTTCCAATGAAAGCTGGGAAGTAAACCCAATCAATAACAATTCCCTTCGTATAGAATATTACCTAGAGATTGATCCTGGCGGTTCTATTCCCGCATGGCTTCTCAATAATTTTGCAGAAAAAGGTCCTTATGAATCTTTTCGCCATTTGCAGGAACAGGTTGATAACCCCAAATATAAAAATGCTACTGTTTCTTTTATAAGAAACTGAAATGATGTTTTATTGTCTTGCAAAAACGAACTGTTTCTGCATAATATAATTGTAAGTAAGTCCGAGTAATACAGAGGTTATTATTTTAGAGAGGATATCTTCCAGATGCAAACAGTATCTAAAAAAATATACTCCTCCTGCCGAAAGCAACAGGTTTCCGGTCCAAACCATAATATATTTGATTATCTGCAGAGATATTTTCCCATCCCCGGCTCTGAATGCCCAATTCCGGGAAAGAATGAATTGGGTAATGGCACCACAAATATTTCCAATGAGATTGGCAAGAATGATATTGTAATGAAGTTTTTTAAAAAGAATATATGTAATTAAAAAATCTACCAGCGAACCTATTATGGCAGTTATTTGTGCTTTTATATATGTAATCACATCTTAAAGATAAGTCAGAACTGCGAAGCCAGCGGGGAGATGCAATATTTTAGTGATTAAATATTCATTAATTCTGAAGGCAGATCTTAAGAATCAGTCCATCTTTAATCGCCGGGATGATATTTTTTTTCAAGATGACCCATCACATCCTCTTTATAAAAAAATACATTTTTGAAACCGCCCTTCGTATACATCAAAGCCTGGTCGCTGAAATGCCTTGATGAGGGATCGCTGCTTTCGCCGCCGGTAAGTAGGGAACGTGCATGTATCTTCTCGCCAAATTCAACAACACAAATAAAACTGTTGCCACTCAGTCCATACCTTTTTTTCGTACCTGGAAAAAATGCGCTTGCGTATGAGGGGATCTGTCCCCATAAAGATGAGACAAAACCAACTGGAATACTTGGTTGTCCGTCATCATATTTCTCATGTAAGTCTCCTGATATTCGCTGAAAGCGATTGATATCTCCCCAAGGTACTTCCCATTTGCCCCATCTTTTTGTCATTCCATTTTTTGCATCCAATAGCGGATATAAAAGTTGCAGTGGCGTTGCCAGCGCAGCAAATTTTTCTGTTTTTGATGGCTGATCAGTTGCGTCTGCACCTTGGATGTGCATGATGGATGGCAATAATTTTTGCCCCCATTCCACCGCGAGATTTGTCGCAACAGAATGTTCTCCTGAATGTTGATCCCAATTCTTTAGAACAAGTACAGGGTCTTTTAACAAAGCATATAAACTGTCCTCTGGTTTCAAACTTTCAAAGGCATTGACAAGAGCGGGAATTAATTTTTCAAATGCGGCGAGATATGTGTCGAACCCTTTTGCAATTACTTTGTCCATGGTATAATGTTTTTCCTCATTCAATATCCTCACCGCGTTTATAGCACGAAAATTTTCGCCTTCGGGTGCCATATAT
>Ga0209579_10002321_pt1 | contig 14716 bp, 14 predicted proteins | sample Coa_R1_2_FD_187152 | JGI IMG/M metagenome (GOLD analysis project Ga0209579, IMG submission 187152) | Surface soil microbial communities from Centralia Pennsylvania, which are recovering from an underground coalmine fire - Coalmine... | ecosystem: Environmental > Terrestrial > Soil >... | reverse complement strand
TCGTCACCGGAGTTCCTGATGGCAAAAAGGGCGAACGGCTCGTGGTGTTGCACACGCTATCGCCCGATGAATTGAAACCTCTGCTCGATCGCATGGCTGAAACCGGCTTGCCTAATCTGTGGACGCCGCGCGCGAATCAATTCTTCCACGTCGAGGAGTTGCCACATCTCGGGAGCGGCAAGCTCGATCTTCGCCGCGTTCACGAAATGGCAGTCGACTTATCCCCAACTGAAGCGTAAGCCACAACGACAACGCCGTGGAAGCGACAAGCTGCTGCGCTACTCTTCGCGCAACGCTCGCATCGGATCGACTTTTGTTGCACGGTAGGCCGGGAGGATGCTCGCGACGAGCGCGACCATCGCCAGGAGAACCGAGACGCTAAGGAACGTGAGCGGGTCGGATTCGCTGACGCCGAATATCAGGCTGGATATGGCGCGTTTTAGCGCGAACGCTCCTGCGAGACCGAGAATTAATCCGAGAAGCGCAGGCCGCATTCCTTCGGCGATGACCATGCGCAGCACGTCATCAAGCTGAGCGCCAAGCGCCATGCGGATTCCGATTTCGCGCTGGCGCTGCCGCACCGCGTATGCGAGCACGCTGTAAATTCCTACGGCCGCTAGGACGAGGGCGAGACCGGCGAACGATGCGAGCAACAGCATGCTGAAGCGCTGCTGCGAGAGCGAATCGGCGAGGATATCGTCCATCGTGCGCACGTCGCGCAATGGTTGATCGGGATCCTGTTGATGGACGGCAGCCGCCATCGCGGATGCCACACTCGCTGGATCTCCGGATGTTCGCACGACCATTGCTTGATTCCAAAAGGTGATTTGGGCCAGGGGGACGTACACCATTGCGAGTGATTTGCGCGAGTCGAGGCCTCGAAACTTCACGTCGCCAGCGACACCAATCACCTCGCGGACCTTCCCTGGATAAAACGAGAGAGTTAGACGCTTTCCAATCGGATTCTCATTCGGCCAAAACTCGCTGGCCATAGACTCGCTGATTACGACGGCGTCAGGGCTGTCGGCCTTATCTATCTCGGAAAAATCACGCCCGGCAAAAAGCGGAATGCGCAATGCACGCAGGTACCCGGGCGAAATCGTTCGGACGGCGACTTCCGGTTGCATCGCGAACTCAACAGCGGGACGCCCTTCGATGGCAATCGGTTGCGTGGAGCCGTCATTTGTAAAGGGTAGCGCGTCGATCGTGCCCACAGATTCCACGCCGGGTAGTGAACGAGTCCGTTCGACGAGCTGTTTGTAGAAATTTAATTGCTGTTCGGGCTTGGGATATTTTTCGCGCGGCAGGGTCACGCGAAATGTGAGCACATTGTGTGGATCAACTCCTGGCTTGACGTTGTGGAGCGCCCACAGGGTTCGAATCATCAACCCGGCGCCGACCAGCAGCACCAGCGACATCCCCACCTCGCAAGCAACCAGAATATTGCGAGTGACGCGCCCACCGGAATCTGCATCCGTGCGACCGGTGCCTTGCTTCAATGCTTCATTCACGTTGGTGCGAGCCAGCCGCCATGCGGGGGCGAGCCCTGTGATCACTCCGGAGAGAATCGAAATCCCGAGTGTGAAACCCAACACTTTGCTGTCTAGACTTACCGCGCCGGTTTGCTGAAGCTTGTCTCCGAAGAATGCAACGATCAGCCTAATTCCTCCGTGCGCCACCAGCAATCCGAGCACGCCGCCAGCTACCGCGAGGAGCAGCGTTTCTGCAAGCATCTGCTGCATCACGCGCCGCCAACCAGCTCCGAGCGCCGTACGGATTGCAATTTCCTTGCGCCGTCCGAGCGTCTTCGCGAGCACCAGGTTGGCTACATTGGCGCACGCGATGAGAAGTACGAACGCGACTGCACCGAGCAAAACGAGAAGCGCGGGGCGCACGTCCCCGACGAGATCCTCGCGTAGCGGTACGATCGTCGCCCCCCAGCCTTTGTCGTCTTCGGGATATTCTTGCTCGAGGCGCCTGCTGCAGGCCCACGCCGCGCTTCAGACGCGCGATCACAAGATAATTGTGGTTGTTGCGGACGGCACGCTCTTTATCCGTCCAGCCGAGTGGAACGAAATACTCGCCTTGATCCGGAAAGTGAAATCGCTCCGGCATCACCCCGATGATCGAATACGGCTGTCCATTGAATGCAATACTCTTGCCAATCACGTTCGGATCGGCGCCAAAGTAGTTTTGCCAAAACGGGTAGCTCAGCACGACGACGTGTCCATGGCCATCCGCGTCTTCTTCGGGTGTGAAGGTGCGACCGATGATTGGCGCGGCACCGAAGACCTGAAAAAATTCAGACGATACAACGATGCCTGGCATCGCTTCCGGTTGGTCCTTGCCGGTCACCGTCATCGTGGTGCCATGGAAGATAGACATCGCATCAAAGGCGCTGCTCTGGCTCTTCCAGTCGAGGTAATTTGCCGGCGAAACGGCGAAGATTTTCATGCCCGGGAAGCTTTTCTGCGGCGGGACGTGGTAGACCACGGCGATGCGCTCGGCATCGGTATAAGGCAGCGGTCGCAGCAGCACTGCATTGACGACGCTGAAGATCGCACTATTGGCGCCGATTCCGAGCGCCAGGACGATGATCGCGCCCAGTGCAAACCCCGGATTCTTGCGCAGCACGCGGAAGGCATACTTCAGGTCTTGCAAAATATTGTTCATTCGGACCTCTTATCGTGCGCGGTTCCTCGCGCCGTGTCGGACGGTCAAAAGGTGTAACGAAGGCGGGGCACGTTCTGTTCCAGCGATTAGGCCTGGAAACTGATGAAAACAAGTCTCATACCGCTTGGCGGTGGCGAAATCTGGGACTCCAACTGTTCATTCGCGGGATGTTTTGTTCGCACGCGGGCAGCGCGGCGTGTCATGACTCGCGCACCCCGAAGCGCCTCTTGCAGCGCGGATATTGCCGTTCACTCGGAATTTTCTTCTGTTCAGCGATTTTATATTGAGGCGGAATCGCTCGTCGCGTAAAATGGCAAGGCTGGAGAACTTTTCGGTATGCAGAGACGAATGCACAACTCGTTGCTTGGACTGGCGGCTAAGCCGCTTGTCTGGGACTGCACCCGATTTGGATCCAGTCCCTCGCGATAGCCAGACCGCTTCGATTCTGATTCACTCCAAGCAACCACCTGTAACGAGTGTAGCTGTATTTTGATGGGGTTGAGATTCCCTATCGGACCGGCAAAGTTCTGCGCCGGAGGTGCACGACGGAGTGTGCCTGCAGCACTTCTAGAAAGGAAAGACGCAGATGGATGTGCGAATCAGGAACGGTACTCCGTTGCATGGCAAATCGCTGTGCGATACGTGCTCGCGCGCTCACATCGCCCGAGGATTCGGCGAGGGAGAGGTGCTGGTAATCTGCCAGGCCACCACGCCTGAGCATCGCGTGCGGTATCGCGTCCGCGAGTGCAGCAACTATTTGGATCTACAGCGCGAAACGCTCTACGAGATGAAACAAATCGCGTGGGTGCTGATGCCGCGTGAGGGCAAGCGCAAGGCGGGATTTGTGCCGGCGCACGATAAGGAAGCTGAATCGGAGATCGAGTTGATTTTGAACGAACCGGAGTGAGGGAAAGGAGGTGCCTATGTTTATTGTCGCGGCAGCCATCACCTACTGGGTGATTCGGTTTCTGGTGCCTCTCGTTCGAACTTGGGTTGCGCAGCGAAAAGCGGAGCCAGCGATGATCGCGCTACGAATTCCGATGGCGCGTCCGGTGAAAACGCTGCCGGATACGCTCTGCAACTACTGCGCATACGCGCACATCGTGCGCGGATATGGCATGGGCGAAGAGTTGATCGCGTGCGGTTACATGTTCCCGGCGAGAGAAGTTCTTTTCCGGGTGCATGAATGCACCGACTACAGACCGAAGCGTGAACGCAATCGCGTGGAAATCGCGAGCGAGAGAGCAGTGTGTATCCTGCCTCTCGATGAAACGGCAACTGATTTCCATACGGTAGCTGCCGAACGCGACGGGGAGGGCGAAAGTTGAATCGTCCTATCACTAACGAACCGGGCGGGGCCGCGATTTTTTTGGATACTTGCGAAGTCGTGGCCCTGATCCGGGAAAAACCTGCCGGTCTTAAGACCCTTCGTACCTCAGGACCAGCCGGCGCTACAAAAGCGTGTTAGAAAATTGCCAGCTTCACGTGCAGGAATTTCTTCGGATTCTGGCGGAAATCGCTGACCATCAGGCGCATATCGCCGGCGAGGCCGCTGAAATTGTCGTAGAACGCCGGATCGCCGAAGAATTTGCCGATTGTGCCTTCGTTTGTGTTCATCTTGGCGGTCGCTTCGCGGAAGTTGGCGGACGCATCTTTCAAATTCGTATAGAGCGCGTCGTCGGTGGTGAGCTTGCCGAGCGTGCCTTTGCCGGCGCGAACGTCGGCAAGCAGCGCGTTCCCGTTGTCCATCAGCTTTTTCGTATTGTCGTACATCGCAGGATCGTAGACGAGTTTGCCGAGCGTGCCCTGTCCACCGCGCACGGCCGCGATTACGTTTTGCGCGTCGCCAATCGAGGCATTCACGCGGTTGTAAAGTTCATCTGATTTCAAAAGCTTTCCAGCGGTGCCTTCACCACGTTGAATGCCTGCGACGAGATCATCTACTTTTGCGATCGTATCGTTGGCATGATTGTAGACGCCTGGATCGTTGAGGAGTTTGCCGAGCGTGCCCTGACCGTCATTTACTTTGGTGAGGATCGTGCTGACTTGCGTAGAGAGATCGCCGAATTTTTGCACCAAGTCACTCATCTGCGGTTGCTGTCCTCCGGGCAGGATGCCATTGTTCGGGATCTGCGTGCCAGTAAGGCCGCGTTTTACGGTTACGTAGCGATTTCCGAGCAGACCTTCGGTGATGAGGCTGGCGCTCGAATCGGTGCGAACATCCTTCTGAAACTTTTTCTCGATCCGTAAGACGAGCGTGATGTTGTGCTGGTGATCCTGCGGCTGCGGCGTCAATTGAATCGACTGGACGCTGCCGATCTCGACGCCGTCCAGGCGAACCGGAGCGCCCACCTGCAAACCTTCTACTTCGGGCAGGTAGGTGATCACGCGATACTTCGGCCCGAGAATTCCCGCGCCGGTGACGTAAAAGATCGCGATCGCGAGGATGAATAATCCCGCCAGCACGAAGAGTCCTACGCGAAGTTCTGTCCAGCTGAGTTGCTTCCGTTGCGCCATTGCCGTTCCTCCGTTATTTCCGCCGTGCCGATCTTTCTATTCTGCCGATGCCAGATATTTTTTCAGATACTCGTCCGAAGAGTTGAGCATCTCATCGGCCGGACCTTCGAAATATACTTTCCCATCGCGCAGGACGATCACGTTGGTCGCCAGCGATTGGGCGCGCGTTCCATTTCCGCCGAGGCGTTCCACGCGATTGTTCGCTTTATCGAAGCGAAAATTCGCGAGGCCAAAGGCGTCCTGCACGCGATGCGTGGCCAGAAGCGATGTGACGTTTTGCGTATCGCGATCACGCAGGATCAGGGTGATGATCGTTTGCGAAGTGACCGGATCGAGGCCGGCGGTGGGCGAGTCATAAAAAACGATTGGCGGCCGGTCCACGAGGGCGCGCGCCATCGAAACGCGGCGGCGCATGCCACCCGAGAGCTCCGCAGGATATTTTTCGATCGCGTCTTCCATTTCCACGAACCGCAACGTTTCGCGGACCCGCTTGTCTATCTCTTCTTCGGCCACGTTGTCTTCGCGCAACCGGAAAGCAACATTTTCCTCAACCGTAAGCGAATCGAAGAGCGCGCTCTCCTGAAATACAAATCCGATGCGGCGCCGAAAGTCGAGAAGCTCATTCTCGGTCATCCCGGTTATTTCCTGTCCGGTGACCATGATCTGGCCGGAATCAGCGCGCATCAGGCCCGCGGCAAGCTTCATGATGAGCGTCTTGCCGGAGCCGCTTTCGCCCAGGAGAACTTTTGTTTCGCCGGACGATACTTGAAACGAAATCCCGTCGAGAACGTTGCCTTCATCGAAACCGATGCGCACATCTTTGAATGCAATCAGCGGTTCGCCCGGACGCAGGTCCGTCATCGCCGCCATCCCGATGAACAAAGAAATTTGCAGCTAAGCGGCTGAACGGTGGATAGAGACGATGTGGCGCCAACGAAGGAAATGCTACCTGCGCAGACGTTCGCGGGAAATGCCCCGACCATCATTCGAAGATTATAGATGGAAATCGGGCGGATTCGGGTACGGGATTCCGCTGGCCCACTATTTGTGGAACATGAACAACAGCAATCGCGACAAGAAGAAATCTCCCACCAGGATAAGTACCGATGAAATGACGACCGCCGATGTAGTCGCTCGGCCGACGCCCTGCGTCCCACCACGAACTCGCAAACCCTGGTAGCAGCCCACCGTCGCAATAATCAGTGCGAACATCACGGGCTTCGCAAAGCCCTGGACCAAATCGCCGAAATCGAGCGCGTCGATCGCGCGCGTCCAGAACTGCACAGGCCCAAGCCGCAATGTGAAATAGGCGACGATGAAGCCTCCGATAAGGCCTACAAAATCGGAAATTGCCGTAAGCAGCGGCAGCATCGTGACGGTGGCAATTACGCGCGGCGTCATAAGCTTGCGAATCGGATCGGTGCCAAGCGCACGCATCGCGTCTACTTGCTCGGTGACAACCATGGAACCAAGCTCGGACGCCATGCCGGAAGCATTGCGACCGGCTACAAGCAGGGCTGTGATAGCCGGACCAAGCTCGCGGACGAGAGCGAGCGAAACAGCGTCGCCAGTGAGGGCCGTCTCACCGAACCGCTCGAATTGCGATGCAGTTTGCAGCACCATCACGCCACCGATAAAAAATCCCGTAAGCACCACGATCGGCAGCGATCCGACGCCAATCACATCCATTTGCTCGAGCGCGTCGAACCAATACTGCGGCGGTGTAAAAATGTTGGTGATTGACTGAAAGGTGAGGAGCGAATAATCCTGCACCGCGAAGACTAGGCGCTTGAGCGCGTCCCCGATGATCGAGGGGAGTGACTGCGTTTCACTGGCTTCGAGCATCGTGTCTGGACGCGGCGAAACAGACGCGTCCGCGGCTCATCGAAGCGTAGCGTTGTGAGGGATTTGCGTCAAGCAATCATCGGCGGCCGCGGGAATCGGCTGCGGCATTGCTTTACGCGCGTGAAGGCGTCCGGTAGAATTGCGAGTTTGCCCGGCGTTGCGGGCAGGATGCGGGGAGCATGCTTCGATTCGTCAGCGCGGGGGAATCGCACGGGCAGGCTCTGATCGCGTGGATCAGCGGGCTGCCGCTGGGGGTGCCGGTTGATACTGAATTCATTCAGCGCGAATTGCATCGGCGTCAACTTGGCTACGGGCGCGGCGGACGGCAACGCATCGAGAAGGACCAGGCGGACATTCTAGCCGGTGTTCGCCACGGCAAGACAATCGGTGCGCCCATCGCAGTTCGCATCGAGAATCGCGATTGGGCGAATTGGGAAAAGGCGCTGCCTGTTGAGGACACAGAAGGCGCGGATTCTGCGTCGTCAGGTACAAAAGGCACGCAGCGTCCTCTCACGGCACCCCGGCCCGGGCATGCCGACCTTGCGGGCGCACTGAAATTCAATTTGCATGACGCGCGCTATATTCTCGAGCGTGCTTCGGCGCGGGAGACTGCTGCGCGGGTGGCGGCAGGCGCGTTTGCAAAGCTGCTCCTGCATCAATTTGGTGCGACGGTACTGAGCCATACGATTGCGGTCGGCCATGCGCGGCTTGAACGCGACGCAGAATGGGCAGAAATTGAAGCGGTCTGCGACAATCTGGATTCGCCGCTGCGGTGTGTAGATGGTGAGACCGAAGCGCGCATGAAAGCGGAAGTGGACCACGTGCTTCGCGCCGGCGATTCGGTGGGCGGTGTTTTCGAAGTGGTTGCTCGCGGAATTCCGCCCGGTCTCGGCAGCCATGCACAGTGGGACGAAAAACTCGACGCGCGGATCGCGCGTGCGGTGATGTCAATCCAAGCGGTGAAAGCTGTCGAGATCGGCACGGGTATTGCGAATGCCGGCAGCTACGGCTCCGAAGTGCAGGATGAAATTCGCTACGAAGCTTCGCAGAAGCGATTCGATCGCTCGTCGAACCGCGCCGGTGGGATTGAGGGCGGCATTACCAACGGACAAGACGTAGTAGTGCGAGGATACCTGAAGCCGATTTCGACGCTAAGGCGCCCGCTGCTGACCGCCGATCTGAACACAAAAGAAGCGGTGAAGGCGGCTTATGAGCGCTCCGATGTTTGCGTGGTGCCGGCGGCAGGAGTGGCCGGCGAAGCGATGGTTGCGCTGGAACTGGCTTCGGCATTCCTCGATAAATTTGGCGGCGACTCGCTCGACGAAACGCGGCGAAATTTCGAAGGCTATGAGCATCAACTGGAGAATTTCTAATCGCGGAGCGGAATTGAGGAACTATTCGAGATGATTCATCCGATTGTGAAATACGGCGACCCTGTGCTGGAAACGCCGACAAAGCGAATCGAAAAATTCGACGACGAGATCCAGAAGCTCGTCGCGGACATGTTCGAATCCATGTACGCGGCATCCGGCGTGGGTCTCGCGGCGCCGCAAATCGGAATTGGACTGCGAGTCGCAGTAATTGATGTCTCGAATGGGAAAAATCCTGAAGCCAAGCTCGTTTGTGCCAACCCGGAAATCATCCACGCCGAGGGCGAGCAGCGCGAAGAGGAAGGTTGTCTCTCGCTACCTGGATTCCGAGGCCACGTGGCGCGGCCGCAGTACGTCACCGTGCGCGCGCAGGACGCTTCCGGCACTGAATTCGAAATGCGCGGCGAAGGATTGCTCGCTCGCGCGTTCTGCCACGAGATCGATCATCTGAACGGAACGCTTTTCATCATGCATCTCGGCATGCTGAAGCGCGACATGATCAAACGCAAAATTCGCAAGATGAAAAAAGCGGGCGAGTGGTAGCGCCGCCGTGCCGCTGAAGCTGGTTTTCTGCGGCACACCCGCTTTCGCTGTTCCCTCTCTTCGCGCATTGCTCGCCGATTCGTATTTCCAGGTCGCCGCTGTCGTCACGCAACCGGATCGACCGCGCGGCCGCGGCAAGAAAACTGCGAGTTCGCCCGTGAAAGACGCGGCACTCGAAGCCGGCGTCCCCGTCTATCAGCCTGAGAAAATTAAATCTGAATCGTCGCTCGATTATTTCAAACGCCTCGCGCCGGACGTCGTCGTGATCATCGCCTACGGACAAATCATTCCCGCCGCCCTGATCGCAATTCCGCGCCTCGGCTGGGTCAATCTTCACGGTTCCCTGCTCCCGAAATATCGCGGCGCCGCGCCGATCAACTGGGCAATCATCAACGGCGAAAAAGTGACAGGCCTTACCACGATGCAAATCGATGCGGGGCTCGACACCGGCCCCATGCTGCTGAAATACCAGGCCGGTATCGGCGTGGACGAGACCGCCCTTGACCTCTACGCGCAACTCGCCGAAGCCGGCGCCCCGTTGATAGTGGAAACGCTGAAGAAGCTGGACCAAGGCGAAATTACACCCACGCCGCAAGACAATTCGCAGGCCTCTCTCGCGCCGCCACTGAAGAAAGAAGATGGCCGAATCGATTGGTTTCTGCCAGCGCCGAAAATCTATAACCGCATCCGAGGGCTGCAACCCTGGCCGGGCGCTTTCACCACGTTTCGCGGAGCAACGTGCCGTATCTGGGGCAAGCCGTTAAAACCGGTAGCGGCGGGCGGCATGCCCGGCATTATCCTGCCGACGCAAGAGGACGGGCTTCTCGTAATCTGCGGAGGCTCAACAGTGTTGCACGTAGAGCAAGTGCAGATCGAAGGCCGCAATCGCATCAGCGACCGAGAATTTATGAACGGCGCGCGGATTGCTTCCGGCGAGCACTTCGGCGGTTAAACTCTAATGCTTGTCCTGGTCTCTTTTCGCTGTCTCATGGATGTGATTTCATAGCTCTGTGCCCATCAGCCAAGCCCGAACCATCGCATTTGAAGTATTGCGCCGCGTGGAAGCGGAAGGCGCGTATGCAAGCGACGTGCTCCATGCCGAGCTTGGCCCTCGCGTTGCATCCGACAATGCCGCACTCGCCACCGAAATTACTCTCGGCGTCCTCCGCTGGCGCAGGCTCCTCGATTTCTTGCTCGATCGGCAGCTCAAGAAGCCGGTCGCGCAGTTGGATTTGCCCGTAGCAATCGCGCTTCGCATGGGTCTTTACCAGCTTCGCTTCCTCGAACGCATTCCAGCCCGCGCGGCTGTAAACGAATCTGTCGAGCTTGTGAAACGCGCGCGCAAATCTTCAGCCGCCTCTCTTGTGAACGCGGTTCTCCGTCGCGCCTCCGATGAAAACCCTCAGGCACCCGCCGGGGCGAACGCGGATCGAATCGAGCGGCTGATTCCGGCTGATTTCCCGCTTGCTGATCGCCTCGGCATTCTTCATTCGCATCCCACGTGGCTCGTTGAGCGCTGGCTCAAGAACTTTGGCCAGGCGAGCACGCTGGCTCTTCTCGAAGCGAACAACCGCGCTCCAAATCTCAGTTGCGCAATTCATGATCCTGCGCAGAGTGACGATGTTTTTGCGGCACTAAAAAAAGCGGGCCTGCGTATCGAGCCGGGGCAATTCCTCCGCTCGGCATTTGTGGCGAGCGGCGGGAGCCCCGCGCGCAGTGACTCGTTTCGCCGAGGCTTGATCTCAATTCAAGATGAAGCTTCCCAAACTGTTCCGCTACTGCTCGGCGTTCAATCGCGAGAGACCGTTCTCGATCTTTGTGCCGCCCCTGGGGGCAAGACTCCGCCCCTCGTTCGCGCCGCCGGGTCGCAGGGAATGGTGGTCGCAACGGATCGTCACGCGCATCGCCTCCGCGCAATGCGGAATCAGTTCAAGCGCCTCGGCGTGGACAGCGTGCAGATCGTGGAACTCAATGCCGCCGAGGGCCTTCCCTTCGGCCGCCAATTCGATCGCATCCTTGTCGACGCCCCCTGCTCCGGGACAGGAACGCTCGCCCGCCATCCAGAAATCCGCTGGCGTCTTCGCCCCGAACAGCTCTTTGAATTCCACCAGCTACAGGTTGGAATCCTCGCCTCGGCAATCAGACAGCTCGCGCCAGGGGGGCGCTTGGTGTATTCGACGTGCTCGATGGAACCGGAAGAAAATGAGGACGTCGTATCCGAAGCCTTGGCAAGCGCGCCAGCGATCAAGCAAGTGGCGCGAGATGAAGTGGCAAAATTGCTTGCGCCACACCTCGTAACCGGCCTTGATGCGCGAAATTTAAGCGACGCCAACGGCCAATTCCGAACATCACCCGCTGTGCAACGCACCGACGGCTTCTTCGCCGCAGTCCTGGAAAAGGCGGGAGCTACAAGACCGTAACACCCCGCGCGTTTTCCCCTTTCCTGCTTTCACTTTCCTCGCTAGGCTCTTCGTCTGGAGCCAACGCATGACTTTCCGCGAGCGCCTCGAATGGATTTTTCGCATGGCGCTAATGCTTTTCATATTGGCATCAGTGGCTTTTCTGAGCGCGCTGCTTGCCATTCGCTTCACGATTCAGGGACGCGAAGTCGCCGTGCCCGATGTCGTCGGAAAAAAAGCCATCGAAGCCCAACAGATGCTGCAGGGCCGCGGGATAAACATCAAAATCGAAGATCATATCTACAATCCTCTTCCCGTTGACGAAGTGATCCGCCAGAGTCCACCGGCCGGCTCCAAAGTAAAGGTTGGCCAGTACGCGCACGTAGTCCTCAGCCTCGGCCCGCAAAAGGCGACGATTCCTCTCCTCGAACAACGCAGCTTGCGCGCCGCAAGAATTGAGTTAATGAGGACCGGAATGCAAATCGGCGAAATTTCTTCTCTTTATCTTCCTGGCACGTCGAACGACGAAACGGTTCTTCGCCAGGATCCCGCCCCGGGAAAGACAGACATCACCAGCCCCCACGTGAATCTTCTCGTCTCTCGCGGCCCGCGTCCCGAGTCGTACATAATGCCGGAGCTCGTAGGGCTTACGCTCGCTGAAGCGGAAGCGAGAATGTCGGCAACAGGGCTAAAGCTCGGCAAGCTAACATTCGTGCCTACGCTCGGCGCGCCACACGGCGTCGTGATCACGCAGCCTCTACCACGAGGCTCTCGCGTGCAACCCGGCACTTCCGTCGATCTACAGCTATCCCAATAGCCTGCAATTGCCTGTGTTAAACTTCCCGCTGCCGTCATGAGCTATGCGCGCATAGAAATTGCCCCTTCGATCCTCGCCTCCAATTTCGCGAAGCTGGGCGACGAGATTCGCACGGTCGAGCAGGGCGGTGCGGATGTGCTCCACGTGGATGTGATGGACGGCCACTTCGTGCCCAACATCTCCATCGGTATCCCCGTCGTCGAGTCTTTACGCAAAGCAACCCGGCTGCCCCTCGACGTGCATCTCATGATCGAGAATCCGGAGGAATACATCGAGGAATTCGTCCGCGCGGGTGCCAACCGGGTTCTGGTGCATGAGGAAGCCACTGTTCACTTGGACCGCGCTCTCGCGATGATCCGGGAGCACGGTGCGGAAGCGGGAGCGGTGATCAATCCCGCCACGCCTGTCGTGATGCTCTCGGAGGTCCTCGACAAAGTGGATACGGTGCTGGTGATGTCCGTGAATCCGGGATTCGGCGGCCAGAAATTCATTCCCGGGGCGTTCGAGAAAATTCGCCACTTGAGTGAATGGCGCGCGCGATATAATGGCAAGTTCCGGATTGAAGTAGACGGGGGAGTCGATCTGGAAAATATAGCCGAGCTTGCAAAAGCCGGAGCCAACACGTTCGTTGCCGGGACATCCGTCTTCCATACCTCTGATCCGTCGGCTTCCGTGCGCCAATTGCGTCAGCTCGCAAACAATGCTCTCAGCCAGAAAGCTTGAGCGAAGATAGCCTGGCCACATACTAATCAGCTTGCGGGGGATGATGATAAAGCGGCGACTTCTTAAAGCACTTCTAGCAGTGGCGATTTTCTGTGGGATTAATTTCAACCTCAACGCGCAGCTCATTAAGAAGCCGGGGAAAAAGACACAGCCAGCCAAGCCAGCGGCCGACGTAGATCCCAACTCTTCCGCTCAGCCCGACAAGATCCTCTACGATCGCGCGCAGGAAGACATCAAGCATGGTCGTTTCACTGAGGGGCGCCTTTCACTTCAAACGCTGATCAACACCTACCCCGATAGCGAATATCTCGCTAAGGCGAAACTGGCTGTCGCAGACTCCTATTACAAAGAGAACGGCACGTCCAACCTCACCCAGGCCGTAGCTGAGTATAAAGACTTCATCACGTTCTTTCCGTTCCTCGAAGAAGCCGCGTACGCGCAGATGCAGGTCGGAATGGCGCATTACAAAATGATGGAAAAGTCCGACCGCGACAGCTCGCAGGCACAAATGGCCGAGGACGAGTTTCAGGCCATGCTTCTGAAATATCCGCAAAGCCCGCTCGCGCCTCAGGCCGAGCAGCGCCTGCGCGAAGTGCAGGAAGTCCTCGCCGACGGCGAATACAAGATCGCGCACTTCTACTACACCAAACAGGATTATCGCGCCTCCGCCGCGCGCATTCTCGAGGTCGTCAATCGTTATCCGCTATACAGCCAGAGCGATGAAGCTCTATGGATGCTCGGCGACATCTACACGCGCGTTAAGATTGGCTCGAAAAACGAAGACCAGCGCAACTATTGGAGCGCTCTGTCCGGCAAAGTGTACGCGCAAATAGTTGCGCAATATCCGCTTTCGCCACGAGCACAGGAAGCGAAAGTCCGGCTGAAACAGATGGGCCTTCCCGTGCCGGCATCGAATCCAGACGCCGTTATTCGAATGCAAAAGGAACGTGATTACGAGAAACAACACCACTCGAACGCCCTTCTCAAGGGCCCCACGAATATGATTCACACCGCGCCCGATGTTTCCCTTGCCGCCCATGTGGGCCAGCCGAATTTGAATCCGCCGGACGACGCGGTCGCCGCCAGCGAGGTGTTGAAGCCAAACTCCGGCGGTGCATCCAATTTCACTTTGTCGGGATCGGCTTCTTCTGGCGACTCGGTGAACACATCCAGTACGGGTGCTAACACCGGACCAACAAAGCAGGAGGACGCCTCCACCTCGCAAACCACCGTCGAGTCAGGTCCCGGAGGCGGCACTATACTTGGCGTTCAGATCATCCAGCCACGGAACACAAATGCCACCGATGCAGCCAATCCTCCGGCTGCTGGAACCAACCAGACCGCTCCCCCAGCTGCGCCCGCACAGCCTGCCGCAAATCCCGCAGATTCTGCCCCTTCCGCGACAACGCCCAGCGCAACTACACCCACAGCGCCCGCGACTGCTAATGGCCAGCCATCGGATGCTCAAGCGCCCGCCCAAACAGACCAGTCCTCCACTGACTCGAGCAGCTCCGGCCAAACTGCAACATCATCGCAAACCAGCTCTTCCGATGACTCCAAGGACTCCACCAGCAAGAAGAAGAAGGGTGCCCGGAAGCTAATCCCCTGGTAACGCCCCTGTTAACCGCCTGCTGACATCTCAGGCACGCCTGTACTTCGTGTCCGTTGACGCCCCCCATGAGGGGTGCTGCAATAGGGTAGGGAAAGGCGTCGGCGTGTCGCCGTGCGGGTGCGCCGCGAGGTGGTTCAAGTGCCCAGAATTCTGGTCGCGGACGACAATACCAACATCCAGAAGATGGTCGTGTTGGCGTTTGAAGAGCGTGGTGTTG
>Ga0209579_10002317_pt1 | contig 14729 bp, 17 predicted proteins | sample Coa_R1_2_FD_187152 | JGI IMG/M metagenome (GOLD analysis project Ga0209579, IMG submission 187152) | Surface soil microbial communities from Centralia Pennsylvania, which are recovering from an underground coalmine fire - Coalmine... | ecosystem: Environmental > Terrestrial > Soil >... | reverse complement strand
CCACTCCCTTGGCCAAGATCTCCACAATGGCCGCGGATTGCGACTTTGTGCGGGGTGGTGCGTTCGAATCACCAGAGATCGGGAGTACTTGTGCGTACGCGTATCCGCTCAATACGGCAGCGAAGATTGGTAGAACCAAAGCGCTCGTGCGCATGTTTGGGGTGGCTCCTGACTCTCAATAGTCGACTTTCATGCCGGATATCATGGCATGGCTGATAAAAAACTGAACAAATTCAGTTGCCTCTGCGTCCGACGCTCGTGTTATCCGACTTCTCTGAAGACAACCGATTGATTTCCCGCTGATTGGGCGGATGCCCACGCGTACACTTGCCGCCGGACAACGAGAGGAGCTGGGGATGGTGATCTTTGGATATGGCGGCATCGGGAGCTTGCTGGTGCTTGCCGGCGATGTCTGGGCGATCATCAACATCGCGCAAAGCGCCGCTTCCAACGAGAAGAAGGCGCTTTGGATTGTGCTGGTGGTGGTGCTGCCGCTGCTGGGGTTGATCCTGTGGTATTTCCTCGGACCGCGCGGCAACAAGACTTAGACAAGGAGAAGGAGATGTTCGAAACGACGATTGCGGGCAGCCTGCCGAAGCCGGGCTGGCTCGCGGAAACCGACAAGCTCTGGCCGGCATGGAAGGCCGAGGGCGCGGAGCTGGAGAAGACCAAGCGCGATGCGACGCTGCTCTGGCTGAAGGAGCAGGAGGACGCCGGCATCGACATCGTCACCGACGGCGAGCAGTCGCGGCAGCACTTCGTGCACGGCTTCCTCGAATTCGTCGAAGGCATCGATTTCGAGCACAAGGTGAAGATGGGCATCCGCAACAACCGCTACGACGCGATGGTGCCGGTGGTAACGGGGCCGCTGAAGCTGAAGGGCCGAGTCCACCAGGTCGAAGCTCGCATCGCGCGCTCGCACACGAAGAAGAAACTCAAGATCACCATGCCGGGCCCGATGACGATCGTGGACACCATCGCCGACCGCCACTACGGCGACAAGGTGAAGCTGGCGATGGCCTTCGCCGAGCTGCTCAACCAGGAGGCGCGCGCGCTGGAGAAGGACGGCGTGGACGCGATCCAGTTCGACGAGCCGGCGTTCAACGTCTACATGAGCGACGTGACCAAGTGGGGCATCACCGCGCTGCACCGCGCGATCCAGGGCCTCAAGTGCACCACCTGCGTCCACATCTGCTACGGCTACGGCATCAAGGCGAATCTCGACTGGAAGGAGACGCTGGGCGGCGAGTGGCGCCAGTACGAGGAGATATTTCCCGCGCTGGCGAGGAGCAAAATCGACCAGGTGTCGCTCGAGTGCATCCATTCCAGGGTGCCGCCCGAGCTGATGAAGCTGCTCAAGGGCAAGGACGTGCTGGTCGGGGTGATCGACGTCGCCTCCGACCGGATCGAAACGCCGGAAGAAGTGGCGCAGGCGATCGGCCTGGCGCTCAAGTACGTTCCGAAGAAGCACCTTTTCCCCTGCACCAACTGCGGCATGGCGCCGATGGCGCGCGAGATCGCCGTGGCGAAGCTGAAGGCGCTGGGCGCGGGCGCGGCGCTGGCGAGGAAAAAATACCGCGGCGCGAAAGCGTCGGGCAAAGGCAACAAAACGCGCTGAATTCTCCGCGCCGCCGGCTGTCGAATCCGTATCAGAGTACGCGGAGAACAGCCATGAAGACCCGCTTCAATGACATTCGCACCGTCGCCCTGACTGCAGTGCTTGCCGCCGCGCTCGCCGGCTGCGCCAGTTCGCAGACCAGGGAGAGCACCGGCGAGCTCGTCGACGACAGCGTCATCACCACCAAGGTGAAGAGTGCGCTGCTCGCCGAGAAGGACGTCAACAGCACGGAGATCAGCGTCGAGACCTTCAAGGGACGCGTGCTGCTCTCGGGCTTCGTCAAGACCCCCGACCAGCGCCAGCGCGCCGAAGGCGTCGCCCGCTCCGTGGGCGGCGTGAGGGATATCAGCAACCAGCTCGAACTCAGGTAACGCGCGCTAGCGCCGCAGAAATTCCAGCAGCAGCCGGGTCACCTCGCCCGGCTGCTCCTGCTGGACCCAGTGCCCGGCGCCGTTCAGGAAATGGACGCCCGACAGCTTGCTGCAGGCGCCGCGCATTTTCTCCAGGTCGCCGGGCCGCTGCTGCGGTCCCCAGTCGCTCGCGCCCGCGATGAAGCAGGACGGCACATCAATGGTCCGTCCATGGAACACGTCGAGTTCGGCGTTGTAGCCGCGGCCCGTCCTGCAGCGGTACCACTGCAAGCCGCCCTGGAAACCGGTTCGCTCATATTCCGCGCTGTAGACGCGCAGCTCGTCCTCGGTCAGCCACCGGCACGCGGCGATCTCGGCGGCCGAAGGCATCTCCGGCGCCACGCTCTGCGCCATGTCCTTGTCGAGGTCCATGACATAGTAGGCCGGCAGCTTTGCCATTTCCGCCGCAACCCAGGCTTTCAGCGCAAACGGCCGGTTCTGCTTCCAGTCCGCGCTCTTTACGTGGTAGTAGGCGCGCAGGAAAGCATGCACGCCCTGCGGGCAGCGGCGCATGTCGGCATCGGCCGCGCGCGTCGAGTAGTACCACTGATAGTGCTTGCGCGGGCGGTCGAGGGCGGCGAGATCTTCGTGCAGGCGGTCGACGGAGCCGGATGCCGGCGCCGGCGGCCCCGCGAACGGCGCGCTCATCAGCGCGACCGACTGGAACACGTCCGGACGGATCAGAGCGCACCATGCGGCGACGGGTGAACCAAAATCGTGGCCGACGACTGCCGCCGCGGAGCGGTAGCCGAGCGCGGCGACCAGCGCCAGCGTGTCGCGCACCAGGTTGAGCAGCCTGAAGGAAGCGACATCGCCGTCGTAGCCGCCGTCCCAGCCGGTGGTGCGTCCGTAGCCGCGCTGGTCCGGGGCGACCACGTGGAAGCCCGCCGCCGCCAGCGGCGGCAGCACCTTGCGCCAGCTGTAGGCGAGCTCCGGAAAACCGTGCAGCAGCAGCACTAAGGGCCGGCCGCGGGTTTCGACACCGCCCGTTTCAAATCCGGCCTCCAGCACGTGCATCGCGAGGCCGTTGACGCCGCCCACCATGCGCGAGCGGATTCCGGCCGGCAGCGATATGTCGGCGAGACTCAGTCGGCGTAGCCCGGCAGTTCGCGGTCCAGGATCCGCATCATCGCCTCGAAGAACAGGCGGTCGCGCTCGGTGCGCGAATGGCGGTCGTCCGGCGCGGGCGCCTGCACCCGGGCGACGATGGCATCCGACAGCACCTCCAGCGGCTTGCCGGTGCTCATCGCCAGCACCTGCGCGCGGCATACGCGCTCCAGCTTGTAGAGCCGCCGGTAGGCTTCCGCGACCGTGTCGCCGGTCACCAGCACGCCGTGGTTCTTCATGAAGACGGTGTGCCTGTTGCCGCGCTTTTCGCCCAGCACGCCGGCCAGGCGCTCGCCCTCTTCCAGCGTGTCGGCGGTTCCGGCGTAGGTATCGTCGTAGGAGATGCGGCCGTGATAGAAGGCCGCGGTCTGGCTGGCGGGCACCACGCGGTTGTCCTTCAGCATGTTCAGCGCCACCGCCCAGGTCTGGTGGGTGTGCAGCACCACGCGAGCGCCGCAGATGCGGTGGATGGGCGCATGGATGCATTGCGCCGACAATTCCACCACGCCCTCGCCCTCCAGCGTCTTGCCGGATTCGTCGAACACGATCATGTCGCGCGCGCGGGCCTCGGACCAGTGCAGGCCGAAGGGCAGGATCAGATGCTGGCCGTCGCGCCCCGGCACGGTGACCGTGAAATGGTTGTCTATGCCCTCCTCCAGCTCATGCAGCACCGCGAGGCGATGGGCGGCGGCAAGGTGGATCTTCGCCTGGGTGACGGGATCGACTGCGCGTAGGGGATGGACCGACATGACGGACCTTTCAGCCAAGATTGTTGGATTGCAGTATAGCGAGCCGTGCCCTTTCGGCGCGGAAATGCGTCACGGCGAGGATCAGCGACGCAGCCTGCAGCGCGGCGCAGAAGTAGAACGGCGCGCCGATGCGCCAGTCGCCCTGCGGCAGGTGCGACACCAGCGTCAGCAGCGGCGCGCCCAGCACCGGCGCGATCACCGCCATCAAGCTGTTGAGTCCGCCCACGGCGCCCAGCGCCTGCCCCTGGCTGCGCGGATCGGCGGCGCTCGAAATAATGCTCTGGATGGAAGCCGAAACCGTGGCGCCCAGCAAGTTGATGAAGATGATCGCGAACATCATCCAACCGTGGTTTGCCGCACCCCACATCACGTAGGCGAGCGTCGACGACGTGAGCCCGAGCACGGCCAGCCGCTTCGGGCTGAAGAGCTTCAACAGCCGTCCCAGCAGCAGGCCCTGCACGATCGCCGACACGACGCCGACCGCCGCCAGCGACCAGCCGTTTTCCAACGGTCCCCAGCCGAACTTGAACGTCGTGTACAGCACCCAGGTGGTGTAGAGCACGAACTGCGCGAGCCCGCTGCAGGCGATCACTGCCACCAGCAGGCCCGCGCCCTTCAATTGCGCGAGGCCGCGCAGCGAGGCGACCGGATTGGCGGATTTCCAGGAGAACGCGCGCCGGCGTTCCGGCGGCAGCGATTCGGGCAGCACGAAGACGCCATTCAGCAGATTCACCAGCGCCAGGCTGCCCGCGGCGAAGAACGGCAGGCGGAGGTCCATCGCGCCCAGCAGCCCGCCCATCACCGGGCCGAGGATGAAGCCGGTGCCGAACATCGCGCCCAGCATGCCGAAACGCCTGGCGCGGTCCTCGGGCGCAGTGATGTCGGCGACGTAGGCGTTCGAGACAGACATGTTGGCCTGCATCGCGCCGCTCACGAGGCGAATCGTGATCAGCATCCACAGCGAGGTCGCCAGCGCGGTGAGCAGGAAACTCAGCGCCAGGCCGCAGAAGCCGAGCAGCAGCACGGACCGCCGGCCGTACTGGTCCGAAAGCGCGCCCAGCACAGGTGACGCGAAGAAATTCGCGAAGCCGAAGGAGAACGTCACCACGCCGTACCACAAGGCCTGGTCTGCCTGGGAGCCCGTGAAGCCGCCGACCAGCGCCGGCAGCACGGGGATGATCAGGCCGATCGACACCATGTCGATCAGCGTGGTCATCATGATGAACGGCATCGCTGCCGTGCGGTCCCTGCGCGCGATCATGCCGCAAGGTACCAGACCGGGAAAAACCGATAAGGTCGTTTTGATTTAAATCAAATCGGCGCCGGGCTGGCATACTTGCACCATGAGCGGCGCCGAACTGAAACAGAGACTGGCCGCGATTCTCGCCGCGGACGTGGCGGGCTATTCGCGCCTGATGGCGGCGGACGAGCGCGGCACGGTGGCGGCGCTCGACGCGGCGCGGCGCGTGTTCAAGGCGCGCATCGACACGAGCCAGGGCCGCGTCATCGACATGGCGGGCGATTCGGTGCTCGCGGTGTTCGAGACGGCGACAGGCGCCGTGTCCGCCGCGCTCGCAATCCAGCAGGAAATCGCGTCGTCGGGCGGCGACATGCCCGAAGCCCTGCGCATGCGCTTTCGCATCGGCGTGCACCTGGGCGACGTGATCGAGAAGCCCGACGGCACGATTTACGGTGATGGCGTCAATATCGCGGCGCGCCTGGAAGGCCTCGCGGCGCCCGGGGGCATCACCGTCTCGGACGCGGTGCAGGGCGCGGTGCGCGGCAAGGTGGCGGCGAACTTCATCGACCAGGGCGAGCAGACGGTGAAGAACATCCCGCACCCGGTGCGTGCGTACAGCGTGCAGGCGGCCGGCGCCCCGGCTGTTTCCGCGGCAGCGGCGCCCGGCCCACAGGCTTCCGAGAAGCCTTCGATCATCGTCCTGCCGTTCGCCAACATGAGTGGCGCCGCGGAACAGGAATTCTTCGCCGACGGCCTGACCGAGGACATCCTCACGGATCTCTCGCGCTTCCGCGAGCTGTTCGTCATATCGCGCAACACTTCGTTCAAGTACAAGGGCCAGGCGGTGGACGTGAAGAAGGTCGCGCGCGAGCTCGGCGTGCGCTATGTCGTCGAAGGCAGCGTGCGCAAGGCCGGCAACCGGGTGCGCATCACGGTGCAGCTGATCGAGGCCGAGTCAGATCGCCATATCTGGGCGGAGCGCTACGACCGGGAGCTGGAGGACATCTTCGCGATCCAGGACGAGGTCACCTCGGCCATCGTCGCCACGCTGCCGGGGCGCCTGGAAGCGGACGCGCGCGGCCGCGCCGAGCGCAAGCTGACGGCGAACATGGCCGCCTACGAGTGCGTGCTCGAGGCCAAGCTGCTGCACCACCGCTCCAATCGCGCGGACAACGCCCGCGCGGTCGGCCTGATCCGGCGCGCGATCGAACTCGATCCCCAGTACGGCCACGCGCACGCCTGGCAGGCCTGCATCCTCGGCCAGCAATGGGGCTACGGCTGGTGCGAGGACCGCAGCGCGACCGAAACCGCGATCGAGAAGGAACTCGAAGTCGCGCTTGGTCTGGACCAGAACGACAGCGACGTGCACCGCATCCTGGCGGCGCTGTGGGTGATCCGCGACAACCTCGACAAGTCCTCCTTCCACCAGCAGCGCGCGCTGGCGCTCAACCCGAACGACGACCTGATCGTGGTTCAGCAGGGCGAGATCCTCACCTGGCTGGGCCAGCCGGAGGAAGGCATCGAGTGGATCCGCAAGGCGATGAAGCTCAACCCCTACCATCCGGAGCGCTTCTGGTTCCACCTCGCGCGCGCGCAGTTTGCCGCGAAACGCTACGCCGAGGCGATCGAGTCGCTGCGGCGCCTGAGCGCGCCGGACGCCTTGCACCACGCCCTGCTCGCCGCCTGCCACGCCCAGCTCGGAAATTCCGCGGACGCGGCGGCGCAGGTCGCGGAAGTATTGAAGCGCGTTCCGGGGTTCACCATCCGCGAGCACTGCCTGCCGGTGCTGCACTACAAGCGCGAGTCCGACCTCGCGCACCACCGCGAATCGCTGCGGAAGGCCGGCCTGCCGGACTGATCAGCGGCTGACGCGCAGGAAGTACGCCACGATCAGCACCGAACCCGTCAGCACGCCGGCGGTGCCGGCCAGCCAGAAGCCCTGCGCGCCCATGCGCATCGACGGCGCGAAAGCGAGCACGTAGCCGCCGCCCAGGCCGATGCCCCACAGCGCCACGATGTTGCACAGCATCGGCACCACGGTTTTCTTGTAGCCGCGCAGCGCACTGACCGCGATCGCGGACACCGCGTCGAACAGGTGGTAGCCGGCGAGATAGGCGAGCAGCGCAGCGGCCACCGCCTGGACCTCGCCATCGCGCGTGTAGAGACCCGCGATCCGGTCGCGCCCGAACCACACGCACAACCCCACCGCGCAGGCGCAGGCAAGACCGCTGCCGATGCCCACGATCCCGGTGAGCCGCGCGCGGCGCAACTCGCCGGCGCCGATCGCCTGGCCGGTCAGCACGCCCGTTGCGCTCGCCATCGCCAGCGGCATCATGTAGATGAGAGAGGTGAAATTGGCGGCGATCTGGTGGCCGCCCGAGCTCGCCACGCCCAGGCGCGCGATGAACAGCGCCATGAAGGTGAACGAGGTGACGTCCACCAGGAAATTGAAGCCGATCGGCAGGCCGATCTGCGCCAGGCGCAGCTGCTCGCCCCAGCGCGGCCAGGACCATCGCGCGAAGACGCCGAACGGCCGGTAGTCCGGGTCCAGCCGGCACACCAGCCAGGCGGCGATGCCGAGGATCCACGCGATGACCGTCGACGACACCGCGCAGCCGGGGCCGCCCAGCGCCGGCATGCCGAGGTAGCCGTGCATGAAGACGAGGTTGAGCGGGATTTTCAGCGCGAGTCCGGCCAGATTGAGCGCCATGATCATGCGCGGCTTCGATACCGCCGTGGTGAGCGCGTAGAAGACACGGAACAGCAGCATCGCAGGAATGCCGAGCGCGATGTAATGCAGGTAACCGCGCGTCTTGGCTTCGACTTCCGGCGCGACCTGCGCCAGGGCGAGAAACGGGTCCGGAAAATAGATCAGCACGAAGGCGATGGCCGTCAGCAGCGCGCCCATCCACAGGCTCTGGCGCACCTCTTCGCCGATCTCCTCCAGCCTGCCGGCGCCGAACAGCTGCGCCACCATCGGCGTGAGCGCGAACAGCACGCCCATCGACGTGACGAAAATGCTGATGAAGATACTCGAGCCTATGCCGACCGCCGCGAGATCGGCCGCGCTCAGCCGCCCGGCCATCACCGTGTCGATGACGCCGTTGATCATCACCGCGACCTGGGCGACGAGCACCGGCCAGCCGAGCTTCACGATGTCTCGGACGATGGCGCCGTACATGGGGGCAGAATGCTATCCCAGTATCGGCAAACTCACTCCAATTTTTCCCGCAGGACTGAGGCTAGACCGTCCAGTAATGTTCCTGCCGCAAGCCCTCCGGGAGACCTGTGCCCGGGGACCAGGCCGCCATCCCGAGACCGCGGAGCTGGCTCTTGTAGCTTTGCACGGCGCGCCCCTTGAGCAGATGATTGCGTCCCATCGAGCTGTCCAGCGGCTGCAGGCGCGCACCGCTCTCCTGCTCGAATGCAGCTATGCGGTTTTCCACGATCCAGGGAGTACGGCCGTGGACCGCCTCTTCGTAGAGCAGCCAGCGGACGTCGGAGAGCTGCGCCAGAAGAGACAGCGTTGCAAAGTGCGTCAAATGATGATCCTCGTGCCCGAGCCCCAGGGGCACGGCGACGGTAGTCGGCCGGTACTTCTGCAGGACCAGCGCAAGCATTGACGCGACATCGCCCGCGCCGTCGCCGTTCCGGTACTGGGAGTCCAGGCACTCGAGCCACAGCGGCCTTGCGCCGAGGTGCGCGAGCGCGATGCGATCCTCCTCGCGGCGCGCGCACATCGCCTCGCGTGCGCTCGAAAAACCGCATCCTTTGTCCCACGACGTTGCGACCGACCCGTCCGACGGCGTGCCGGCGAACACGGTCGCGACCACCGCGCCGGGATTTTTCGCGATCAGATGCGCGCAGCTGAGGACCGCATCATCGAGATGCGGCGAAATCACCAGCAGCCGGCCGAGGCCCGCTGTCGCGTCCGGGGACGACGCGCAAGCCTGGCCGAAAATAAAGGGCGAAACCGTCAAGGCGGACGCGGCGGCGGCCCTGACCAGGAATGTTCTGCGATCGATTTGCATGATTGATAGTGTAGCCCGATCTTCAGTATCGACTGTAAGGATATGTCCGCGGAAACGCGGGGCGAGATGCGCGAAGTGTGCGCAACTGTCAGCGTTGCGCGCGTGTCAAGCGAGCGCCAGCGCCATGACGCCGAAGGCGATGCAGGCCGCGCCGGCGATGCGCAGCAGCCAGTCGCCCTCGCCCAGCAGCCGGCCGCCGATCAGCGCGGCGAACAGCATCGACACTTCGCGCGCCGGCGCGACGTGCGACAGCGGCGCCACCTGCATGGCGTAGAGCACCAGTACGTAGCCGATCGGGCTGATGGCGGCCACCACCAGCGCGTATTTCCATTGCCGGCGCCACAAGCCGGCCAGCGCGGCACGGTCGCGCAGGACGGCGGGCGCGAGGAACCCCAGGCGCACGAAATTGGACAGGTAGTCCAGCAGAATCGGCGACATCAGTACGATCTTCACGGCATAGCCGTCCACTACGGTGTAGGAAGCGATGAAGACGCCGGTCGCAAGGCCGTAGATCATGCCCTTGCGCACCATCGCTTTCTGGGCAGGGTCGTGCGCCGCGCGGAACAGCGCCGGGCCGCCCGCGATCAGGATCACGCCCGCCGCCACCGCGGCGATGCCCAGCAGTCCGAAGGCCGTGATGCGTTCTCCCAGCAGCAGGATCGCCACGAGCGACGACAGCAGCGGCCCGGAGCCGCGCGCCATCGGATACACCACCGTCAGGTCCGCCCTGCGGTAGCCGCGTAGCAGGGTGACGTAATACAGCACGTGCAATATGCCGCTGACGGCGATGAACGACCATTCGGCGGCGCCCCAGGCGGGCACCACGTTCCAGCCGAACCACAGGCCCACGGGCGCCCAGATGACCGTGCCCAACAGGCTGCTGAACGCGGCGAAGCGCGCATCGCCGCCGGCCTTCTTGGCGGCGATATTCCAGATGGCGTGGATCAGTCCGGCGAGGACGACCAGCGCGAGCGCCGAGGCGGGCATGGCGAAAGGTAGCAGAGGCGGAATTCCATCCGCTAGACTTCCGGTAAATGACGGACGAAAAATCCATCCGCGTGGCGGTGCTGGGCGCAGGCGCGGTGGGCTGCTTCTATGGCGGCATGCTGGCGCGTGCCGGGCACAGCGTCGTATTGATCGGCCGGCCGCTCCACGTCGAAGCCTTCCGCAAATCGGGCCTGCGTTTCGAGGGGCTCAAGTTCGACGAGCGCATCCCGGTCGAGGCCAGCACCGAGGCCGAAGCGGTACGCGGCGCGCGCTTGGTGCTGTTCTGCGTCAAATCCACCGATACGAAGCAGGCCGCCGCGCAGATCGCGCCCTTCCTCGATCCCGGCAGCATCGTCGTCAATCTGCAGAATGGCGTCGACAACACCGAACGAATACAAGCGCGCGTCAAGCAACCCGTCATTCCCGCGGTGGTCTATGTCGCCACCGAGATGGCCGGGCCGGGGCATCTCAAGCATCATGGTCGCGGCGATCTCGTGATTGGGCCGGATGAGCAGGTAAAAGCCTGGTTCGAATCGGCCGGCGTAGCCGCCGTGATTTCGGACAACATCGCGGGTGAACTCTGGGCCAAGCTGGTGGTGAACTGCGCCTACAACGCCCTGTCCGCGATTACCCAGCTCCCCTACGGGAAAATGTTCGAGGGCCACGGCATCCGCGACACCATGCGCGACGTCGTCGAGGAAGCGCTGGCCGTCGCCAAGGCGAGCGGCGTGCGAATGGCGCCCGACATGCTGGCGAAGACCTACAACATCGCCGAGGCGATGCCCACGCAGTACTCATCCACGGCGCAGGACCTCGCGCGCGGCAAGCCGACCGAAATCGACCATCTCAACGGCTACGTGGTGCGGCAAGGCGAAGCGCTGGGCATAGCGACGCCTGCAAACCGTACCTTGCATGCGCTGGTGAAGCTGATCGAGGCAAAGTCGCAGGCGAAACCCTAGGGCGCGGAGCCTCCTCTGTGTGACGCCGCACGGACTGCGCGCTGCCTCCCCGATATGGTCTCCGCATACAGGAGACCATCATGTCCGATCATCCTATTGTCTTTGTAGCGGTTGCCATGCTGTTTGCCGCGATGGCGGCGGCCGCGGACCCAAGCGATTCGTCCTCCGCCAGCGGGCGCGATCCGGCCGTGCGGGAAGCCCAGGCCGCGAAGCAGGAAGAGCAGCAAGGCCGCCTGAAGAACGACGCCGATCGCGATCAGCGCGAGCAGAACAAGTACGCCCGCTGCGACTACCTGCAGGGCGATGACCGCGAATACTGCATCCGCCGCATGAACGGCGAAGGCACCGTCAGCGGCAGCGTCGAAAGCGGCGGCATCACCAGGGAACTTCGGGTGCCGGTGCCCGCGCGGTAAAAGCGGAGACTGGCGGTGTCCGCAAGCCGGGCGCTGCTCGATCGGCTACACGATCTTGAGCTGGAAGGGCGTCTCGGTGCGCTTTCCCGGGTCGTACTGGGATCGACCGGTGTGATTGACGTGCTTGCCGTAGATGTGCAGGGAAACGGTCACCCGATCGGTCTCGTTCCATACACTGTGGATCGTGCCCGCCGGCATGGCGAGGACATCGTCTTCGACGAAGACCTTCCTGCCGGCTTTCTTCAATTCGGCGTGACCGGGACGGCTCCGATCATCCGATCGCTTCCAGAACTCGTTCCGCTCCGGGCCATCGATCCCGACGACGACGGCCCATGTCCCGTGGTCGTGTGGCATCGTGCCGCGATCCGGGAGCCAGCTCACGGCGAAGACCGCCAGCGTATGGTCCGGCTCTTCATGAAGCAGATGCACGCCGAATCCCTGTTCCGCGTCCGCCTCGTACATGTAGTCCTTCAGCCACGCCTGCTTGCTTGCCGCCGCCCGGCGGGCGAGCTCGCGAACCGTGGCCAGAATCTCCTTTTCGTCTGGATTGTCACTGCAGACGCGCCTCAATTCAGCCGCGAGCCGATCGATGCCGAAAACCTGTTGGTCCATATTCATTCCTCCGCGCACCTGAAACTCTACAACCCGCCTATCGTTTTGAGTCTAGTTCCGTCACTGAACCAGCCGGTCCATGCCGGATACATCGGACTCGCCCTTCTTGGGATCGATCAGCTCGGGGCGGAGGATCGAGCCGAAAATGTCGTTGTCGAACTTGACGTACTTCTTCTCGCCGGCTTCGAGACGGAAAAACACGACTTTCGCCGTCATGGTCGTCGTCACCGCATAGCTGCCCGGCGGCAGGTCCTTGAGATATACGCCGGGCCGGATGAACTTGCCCACCTTGTCCCCGTTGATCATCACGATGGAAGTGTCGATTTTGAACGTCGAACCGATGGTGCCGGTCCGATAGAAATACACGCGCCCTTTCCCCGCCTCGACGGGAGGAAATCCCGGGCCGCCCCCCACCAGCGACTGCACCGTCGCGCACGACGCGACGGCGAGCAGAAGCGCGCTGCAGATGAATGTTTTGACGCTACGCATCAGGTCGGTTGCAGGACATGGATCACCCGGCTGGCGATGAAGTCCTTGGTCTTGGCGCCGTAGGCGGCCATGTGCGGCGTGGCGGCATGCGCCTTCAGCGCGTCCATGCTTTCCCACTTCTCCACCACGAGAAAGGTATCCGGACCGTAGGCCGTCTGAAATTTGAGCGCGGGCTCGGCGTCCACGGCGGCGCCGTATTCGATGCAGCCCTTTTCGGCGCGCACGGCCGGGACGTTGGCGCGGAAGTGCGCGAGTATCGGCTCGCGCTGGCCGGGCTTGGCGGTGATGACGGCGATGACGTGGATCATTCCGGGCTCCTCGGCCGGTTGCGGAAACTTGACAATACCAGCACCGGCACCCACTCTTGCCCGAGGAGGAAACTAACATGCTCAAGCATCCCCGCCAGGGGCGCCGCGCCATGCTGTTGGGCGGCGCAGCAACGCTGCTGCTGCCGCAATTCGCGTTCGGACAGGCAAAACCGCTGATCCGCATCGGCGTACCCACGAAAACCTATTTTCCGACCATCATCGCGGAGACGGCGATCCGCCAGAAACTGTTCGACAAGGAAGGCGTGCAGGCTGAGCTCACGATCTACCGCAGCGGCGCGGAAGGTTTCGAGGCGCTTGCCGCAGGCGCCGCCGACCTGATCTACAACTCCTCTTCCAGCGTCGCCGCGGGCCTGGTGAAGGGCGTCAAGTCCAAGTGCGTCGCCAACGGCGCGCTCGGCTACTACGGCTGGCACATGATGGTGAAGCCGGATTCGCCGATCCGGAAACTCTCCGAGCTCGCCGGCAAGAAGGTCGGCATCACCTCGGCCGGGTCCGGTTCCGACATCCTCGCGCTATGGGCGCTGGCGGACCAGAAAATCGAATTCACCCGCGTGCCGCTGGGCGGCGGTGGGCTGGTGCCCAACCTGCTCACCGGCAACGTCGACGCCACAGTGCTCTATTCGCCGCTCACCTTCCAGGTGATGCAGGCGAAGCAGGCGCGCTCGATCGCCGATTTCGGTCAACTGGTGCCGGCGCACTCGACCGGCAGCTGGATCGCCACCGACAAGATCATCGCCGAGCGCTCGCCGGCGCTGCAAAAAACGCTGAATGCGCTTTACGGCGGCGTCGCCTTCCTGCGCGCGTCCAAGAACCGCGCCGCCGCGGTGAAGCTCATCGCCGAGATTGACGAAATCGCCGAGCCGGTCGCGGCGGCCGAGCTGGACAACAACATCGTCAGGCTCTCGACCAACGGCGAATTCAAAAAGGAATGGATGGATCGCGCGCTGGAGATGGCCAAGCTGATCGGCATGACCAACCTGGCCCCGGTCAACGACATCTACGTCAACAACTTCAAGCCGGTCCCGACCGCGTAGTGAAAATAATCGCAGCTCGCCTGGCGCTGCTGGCGCTGGTGCTGGCGGCGTGGGAATTCCTGCCGCGCTACGGTATCGTCAACCCGCTGCTGCTGCCGCCGCTGGGCGACGTGCTCGCGATGCTGGGCGAGCTGCTGCAGCGCGCCCAGGTGCGCGAGGCGCTGGGAGTCTCCGGCGCCGAGGTGCTGCTCGCTTTCGTGGTGGCGGTGCCGCTGGGCGCCGCGCTGGGCGTGCTGATCGCCGAGAGCGACTACCTGGGCGAGGTATTCAAGCCGATGCTGTTCATCGTGTTCGCGATACCCAAGTCGATCTTCCTGCCGATGTTCATTCTCGTTTTCGGCACCGGCTTCCAGCAGAAGGTGGCCTACGCCGCCTTCACCACCACCTTCGTGGTGCTGATGAGCGCGGCGGCGGCCATAGAGTCGGTAAAGCAGGATTACCTGCTGGTCGCGCGCTCTTACGGCGCGACCCGGATACAGGTCCTGGCGCGCGTCTACGTGCCGAGCATGATGCCGCTGCTGCTCGAGACGCTGCGCATTTCCATGATCTTCAATTTCACCGGCGTGCTGATCGCCGAGATGTACGCCTCGCGCACCGGCATCGGCCACATGATCGCGAGCTGGGGCGAGAACTTCCAGATGAAGCAGCTGTTCGCCGGCGTGGTGCTGCTTGCCGTAGCAGCAGTCGTGTTCAACGAGATGGTGCGCTGGCTCGAGACGCGGGTGAGCGCGTGGCGGACATGATCCCCGCG
>Ga0209579_10002309_pt1 | contig 14749 bp, 14 predicted proteins | sample Coa_R1_2_FD_187152 | JGI IMG/M metagenome (GOLD analysis project Ga0209579, IMG submission 187152) | Surface soil microbial communities from Centralia Pennsylvania, which are recovering from an underground coalmine fire - Coalmine... | ecosystem: Environmental > Terrestrial > Soil >... | reverse complement strand
GGCTGCGGCACCAGCGGACCCAACGAGCATCAGCGCCATGGCGATGGCGCGACGGGTCATGGATTTTGCGTCGACGATGCGCTGGTGATGGGCTGGCCGTGCTCGTCAAGGATGGGTACGCCGAACTCGAGCAGGAGCTTATTGATCGCAGGTTGGTTGGCGGCGATCAGCTGGTTCAGCTGCCGCTTCCAGTTCTGGTCGGACGGGCGAACGCCCATGGTGATGCGATAGTCGAGGCCCGGCCCGCCACTTTCCTTCAGCAGCAATGAGATATGCATCGGCGGATTGGCGCGCGAGGCGTAATATCCAGCCATCGGGCCCCAGAGCACGCCGGCGTCTATGGTTCCCGACGCGATGTCATTGATCATCGCTACGGCGGACGAGTCGTAGCGCGTGTCGACCGTCAATGGATACGGCTTTGCCTTGGCCATCAGGCCATCGATGACGAGATACGTCGCGGGCGGCGTTCCGGCGACGATGCCGATCCGTTTGTCCTTGAGACGCGGGTCAGCAAGGCTATCTACGCTTGCAAGCGGGCTGTCGGCTTTGGTCACGACAGCGTAGGTGCTTCGGTAATAAGGGTTGGTGCTTTGCACCAGCTCGTCGCCCTGCGGAAAGCCCATAATGACATCGCAGCGATACGAGCCAAGCGTCACGCGCACAAAACCGGTAGCCTGCGGAAAGAAGGTATAGGCGAGCTTCTTGTCGAGCTTCGCTGCGAACATTTCGGCAAGCTTGTTTTCAAAGCCTTCGCTCTTCGTATTGGAGTAGGGCAGATTGTTTGGATCGGCGCAGACCCGCAGAACCTTGGGATCGACCAGTTCAAGCCCGCCCTGTAACACTCCAGCGCCTTGGCCGAGCGACGCTTGCGATGTGAGCACGCTACCCAGCACGCAATACATGGCCGCATAAGGCAGTATGCGGTATCCAGCCAGTTTCGCCATGGCTGCACCCTTCGACTTACTAGACCCTCTCACGGGCCGAAGCAGGAATCCGTCCATTTCTTGGCGGCTTCAGGTTTTTCTTCGTGCTTCTGAGGCCGCCCGCGGCCAATGGCATTGTTGGCGCGCGCGCGCAAATAAACATAAATGTCGTCGATCACACACATCACATTCTTGTTAGTGCCGAATGCGGGCATGACGAGGTCCTGGGCGGTATTTACGGCCTTCTTGCCACCAGCAACGACGCTGAGGAAATCCGAGTAACTTAGGGTCTTGAGCGAATCCATCAGCGCCGGGGCATAGGAAGAACCTGCACCATCCGGCCCGTGGCAGACGTGGCATTCAGAATGGTACCGGACGAATCCGGAATACGTGTACCAGTCGACCGTGCCATCGGGTTGAATCTTGTAGGTCGGGTTGCCTTGCTTGTCGAAATACTTGCCGTCTTCCTGCTTGACGGCCGTCGGATCGCCCGATCCATCTGCGCCGGCAACGCCACTCCAAAACACTGCTGCGGCCAGCGCCAAGGCTGCCGCGCCGAAACGCGAGTTCACTGGCATTTTCCTTACTGTGCTTGAAAATACCACTCCGGCGCGCCGCCTGTGACGACGCGCCGGAGGGACTTCATCTCAGTCTCTTGCGTGCTCTCAAGGCACCGTGAAGACGGTCAGCTGTCCGCCGAGCGCCGTATAATTGCTCAGCGCTGCGTAGCCGCCCACGGCACCCAAGCCGGCATGCGGGTCGGTGAGGCCGGCCGCGAGGCCGATCCCGGCCCAGCCGCCGACGCCAGAGAGTACCGCGATGTACTGCTTGCCGCCGTGCTCGTAGGTCATGACGTTGCCGATGATGCCCGACGGGGTTTTGAACTTGTAGAGTTCCTTGCCCGTCTTGGCGTCAACCGCCTTCAGATAACCTTCGAGCGTTCCGTAGAACACCACGCCGCCAGCAGTCGCGAGCGCGCCGGACCACACCGAGAACAGCTCGGGGTCAGACCAGACGATCTTTCCCGTCTTGCCGTCCCAGGCAATGAAGTTGCCCATGTTGGAATCGCCCGCAGGTGGGTACATGGACAGCGTCGCCCCGACATAGGGCTGCCCCGCCGTGTAGCTCACTCTGGTCGGCTCGTAGTCCATGCAGACGTGGTTGGTCGGCACGTAGAACAGCTGCGTCTCCGGCGAATAGGCCGCCGGCTGCTCGTCCTTCGATCCCAGCGCGGCCGGGCAAATGCCGGTCGTGTTGTGATCCTCGCCGCCCGCTTGGGTCGAATATTTCGACACGACTGCAGGGCGGCCGTAGTCCGCCGAGTTCTTGTTCATGTCGACGCCGGTGGTCCAGTTCACCTTCGGATCGTACTTCTGCGCGACGAGGAGCTCGCCGTTTTCGCGATCGAGGGTGTAACCGAGACCGTTGCGATCGAAATGGGTCAGGAGCTTACGTTCCCGGCCGTTGATGCGCTGATCAGTGAGGATCATCTCGTTGACGCCGTCATAGTCCCACTCGTCGTGGGGCGTCATCTGATAAACCCACTTGGCCATGCCGGTGTCCAGGTCGCGTGCCCAGATGGTCATCGACCACTTGTTGTCGCCCGGACGCTGCGTCGGATTCCACGTCGAAGGATTGCCCGAGCCGTAATAGACCAGATTCAGCTGCGGGTCGTAGGCCATCCAGCCCCAGGTGCACCCGCCGCCGATTTTCCACTGATCGCCTTGCCAAGTCTTAAGGCTTGAATCCTGACCCACTGGCTTGCCGAGCGCGGTGGTCTTCTCGGGATCGACCATGATTTGATTATCCGGTCCTTCCGAGAAGGCACGCCATACCTGCTTGCCCGAGTTGATGTCGTAAGCGGTGACGTGACACTGCACGCCGAACTCGCCGCCCGAATCGCCGATCAGAACCTTGTCTTTGTACACGAACGGCGCCGACGTGCCGGTTTCGCCTTTCGCTGGATCGCCGTCTTTCGCCGACCACGCAACATTCCCCGTTTTGGCGTCGAGCGCCACTAACGTGGTGTCAGATTGGTGCAGGAAGATCTTGCCGGCGCCGAATGACAGGCCGCGATTGACGGTGTCGCAGCACATCACCGGAATGACGTTTGGATCCTGCTTCGGCTCGTACTTCCAGAGGATTTTGCCATCGTGATCGAGATCAAGCGCGTACACGATGTTTGGAAACGGCGTGTGCACGTACATCACATTGCCGATGACCAACGGTGCCCCTTCGTGGCCGCGCAGCACACCGGTAGAAAATGTCCAAGCCACCTGCAGCTTACCAACATTGCCGGTATTGATCTGCTTGAGCGTCGAATAGGCCGTAGCGGCGTCGTTCAGCCGCGGCATCGCCCAATTGGCTGGGTTCGCCGCCGCTTTTTCCTCATCACTATCGGCATAGACAGTGCCGGCGGTAAGAGCCGCGGCCAGGCCTATGCAGGTACCGAGCGTCAGTGAAAAACGGCGCATCGTGTGTCCTCCCTGCGACGTTGTCTTCGGGTGCCACCGACGCGGACAAGCCCAGAGCAAGCTCGGCCTCGTGGCGCAAACCCTTTCCTGGGAAAATGCTTCCGGCAGCGTGTCACGGCCTTGGCACGTCGCGAGGAAATTCTTTTCCTCTTGTGACCTGCGTCAACCTGCGAAGGTACGCCAGCCCTCCCTACACAGCTGGCGTCCTTGAAGCCGGAAACCTGAAGAAATACTATGCCGGTGTCTTTTCGCACGCAATAGCAATTCGCACTGGGAGCCGCGTCCCAACATTCGCCCTATTGAGGTCGGCGCGAGTGTTGGGCAGGAGGCTGCATGCGAAAGAAGCATATCTTCATGCACCGATTATCGCGCACTTCTGGCGTGGTCGCCGTCGTTATCGCGCTCGCGGCGGTAGCGATCGCGTTAGGCAGGACAGCAACGCTGACCTATTCGCAGCAGTTGCCGACGCCGCTAAATGTCACAGCGGTGGCGCCTGGCGTCTACGTGCATATCGGCTTCATCGCATTGATGAATGCAAAGAACGAGGGCGGGATCGCCAATGTCGGCTTTGTGATTGGCGACAATGGCGTTGCCGTCATCGATAGTGGAGGCAGCGTGCGCGAGGGCCGCCGTCTCCTTGCCGCCGTCCGTCAAGTTACCGATAAGCCGGTCCTGTATGTCATAAACACGCACGGTCATCCCGATCACGTGTTCGGCAATGCGGCCTTCCAACCGCCGACGATCTTCGTCGGTCATCGCAATCTGCCGCGAGCATTGACGGAGCGCGGGCCGTACTATCTCAAATCATTTCGACCAAGCATGGGCTCGCTTCTCGACGACGTGAAAATCGTGCCGCCGACATTGACGGTCGACGATGAGACCAAGCTCGATCTCGGAAGCCGGACGCTCGCCCTGAAGGCATGGCGCGCGTCGCACAGCGACAGCGACCTCACTGTGCTTGACCAAACCAGCGGCACGCTGTTCGGCGGCGATTTGGTGTTCGTGCGCCACATCCCGGTTCTCGATGGCAGTCTCCGCGGCTGGCTGAAAACCATCGACGAACTTGCAGCGATTCCTGCGAAGAGGGTCATTCCGGGTCACGGCCCGGCGCCGTCTCCTTGGCCCGGCGCGCTCGCCGATGAACGAGCCTACCTGCAGCGTCTGGAAAGCGATTGTCGTGACCTGATTAAACGCGGTGTGCCGCTCGCGACCGCCGCCCGGATCGCCGGAACCTCGGAAAAGTCGCACTGGGAGCTGTTCGAGGATTATAATGCGCGCAATGCCACGGCTTGCTATTCCGAACTGGAGTGGGAATAACCAAATTTAGGCATCACGCGGTCAAATGGAGCGCGAACGATGAATAGGATGAGGCTTCGAGCGTTCATGGCGGTTGGCGTTGCGGCCGCGGTGGCGTTCGGCGCGGCGCGATCGGCGGCGGCCGCCGAGGCCGACGATCCATGGCCCGATCTTGCGCGCAACGCCTTCAATGGCCGTCCGCTTGCCGATGGTACCGGACTGATCGCCATCGAAATGCCGGTGCGCGCCGAGGATGCGGCCGTTGTTCCAGTCACCATGCGCACGACATTGCCGCCAAGCGACGGGCGCAGGCTCAAGTCCTTCACCCTGGTCATCGATGATAATCCTTCACCGGTAGCGGCTACGTTCAAAGTCGGTGCCGGCGTGACGACGATTTCCACCCGCGTGCGCGTGAATTCAAACACCAACGTTCATGCGGTAGCCGAGCTCAGCGACGGCAGGCTTTATGTGGTCAAGACCTACGTCAAGGCCTCGGGCGGCTGCTCGGCGCCAATGGCCAACAACGCCGAAGAAGCCAAGGCAAGCTTGGGGCAGATGCGATTTCGGCAGTTTGCAAAGCCGACCACGGGTTCGACCAGCGAACTGCGCGAGGCGCAAATCATGATCCGCCATCCCAACAATTCGGGTCTGCAGCGCGATCAGGTTACGCTGTATTACATTCCGCTATTCATCGTGCGCCAATTGCGCCTCTGGCAAGGCGACAAGCTTTTGCTGGAGATGGACGGCGGTATATCGATCGCGGAAAATCCCAATATCCGGTTTTCCTATTTGCCCAACGACGCGACCACCTTTCGCGCCGAGGCGGTCGATACTGACGGCCATGTTTTCAAAGCCGAGTGGCCGGTTCAGCCGGCGATATAAGACTTGCGTCAGAAGCAGCGTACTTCCGCTTCCGCCTGTGCGCGGCGAAGATCCTCGACTGCTGAGCGGGCAATGTCTGTCGAACGAAATTCACCGCCGAGATTTCCCGGCTCCTGAACCATGCTCAACACCGTCTCTGCGGTAACATAGCGATCGTACGGCAGTAGCGAAGCGATGACGTCAATCGAGCAGGAGCACTTCTGGAGCGAAACCTGCGTTTCGCCGTTGGCTTTCATGCATCCAAAAACGTAATCCACGCGCACTGAGGTCGGATAGTCATTGAGGTCCGTGGCCTGCACCGATGAGCTCGCGCTCGCGGCGGCAAGCAGTGCAATGCCGGCTCCCAACAATTTGATGACGCGAACCATGGGCGGTTTTTCCTCCTGTGCTAAGCGATTTGCCTTGCCTCTTTGCCGATCCGATTATGCCGTTACGATGATCAGCGGCAGATAAAACCGCAATGGTCCCGCAAGCAACAGGTTAATTTTCGATGGCGCTGGTGATCTTCGATTGCGACGGCGTACTGGTCGACTCTGAAATCATTTCCAACGGGCTGCTTGCGGAGATGATGACCGAACTCGGTCACGCCATGACGACCGAACAAGCGCTGGGGAAATTTGCCGGGCGCAGCCTGGCGGATGTGCTGGCGCTGGCCGAAGACATCCTAGGCCGGAAGATTCCGCAGCACCTGGGCCAGCTTTATGGCCGGCGGCTGTCCGAGCGATTGCGCCGCGACCTCAAACCGGTTCCCGGCGCGAAGGCGGCAATCGCGGCGCTGCCCTATCCGCGATGCGTGGCATCCTCGTCCACCTTCGAGCGCATCCGGCTGTCGCTCGAAGTCACTGATCTCGCGCCATTATTCGACGACAACATCTTCAGCGCCACGCAGGTGGCTCACGGCAAGCCGGCGCCGGACCTGTATTTGTTCGCGGCAAGGGCGATGGGGACCGCGTCGGCCGATTGCATTGTTATCGAAGACTCAGCACTCGGTGTAGCCGCCGCCGTTTCGGCCGGAATGGCTGTCATTGGTTTCACCGGCGCCGGGCATGCAACGGCCAATCTCGCCAAAAATCTCGCAGCAGCCGGCGCGCGACAGGTTCTATCAGCGATGAGCGAACTGCCCACGGCAATCGCGGCCTTGGTTTGAGGCAAGTCGTCGAAATATAAACTGTGGATCGTCCTCGCCCAGGGAGATCGGCCGAAATCTCGAATGCCAGAGCACGTTGGATCGCTGATCTTTAACCGCGCCGCAGAGTACGACCTGGAGGAGCGCGCCTTCATTGGATACGCTAGCTTCGCAGGAGCGGGGGCTCAATCGTCCCAGGCCGGGCAGTTGGTAGGTAGAGGGTAAGGCTGTTGACGATGACGGGTTGGAAAATAATGATCTGCCGGGTTTTTGTTTCATTATCTCTCGCCCTGACGGCGGCTCTGGAGCCTTGCCCGGTGAACGGCGCCAACGGTGTCCCCGAGAACGCCGCTAACGGCGACCCCTGCGGCGGCATCCGCCCGTGCGATCTCGGCGGTGACTTCACCATCAACGAAATGCTGCAGCAAAAACCATATCCCATTCGGGGGGTGTGCGAGTCGCGGTGCTTTTGGCAAGCGGTCGTGACCAATTCCTGCTTCGAGCCCGACGCAATTGTCGACATCCACGCCCCCGTCGATGCCAGCACGGGCAAGCTCAACAAGCTAGCGGCAGATATCCTGGTCAGGGAGACGAAATCGCCGGGCGTCCAGCGCTATCTGAAGACCAGCGGGGCGGCTTATCGGGTCGAGTTCACCCGGCTGAGGGGGCAAGATCTTATCAACATGGGCGCGCCGGCCTGTCACTAGCAAAGCGCCTGAATTTCGGTCGGCGATGTTAGGAGGTCTGCGATGCAAAGCCGTCGTCGCTAGCTAAGCGGGCGACGATGGACTGCACTGGCAGTGACGAAGCACAAAAAAGGCCGGGAAAGAAGCCGCTTTGGCAACTTTCCCGGCTAGGCCAAATCGCGATTGGATCACCAGAAGAAGGTGGTTCCCACGGCAACGGTATTGTCGCGATTGGTGTTGTGGAGGCCGTAATAATCGACGCTCTTGGCGGTCGTGGATATGTACTCGGCCTGCAGGTTGACCCACTTCGTCAGCTTGTAGCGGGCGAAGCCGATCCACGAAGAGTTCTCGTGAACAAGGCACGTGCTCCCAAAATAGCAATTGTAGGCTTCGATAGCGGCGTCGGTCGAGTTGGCTGTATCCAGGTAACTGGCGCCCCAGCTGCCGCCGACGGTGAAGACCTTGTTGAAGGTATAGGAGCCCTGGAGGTACCCGCCATAGGATTTGCGTGGATCACCGAATACATCAACACCGTCGAAAAACAGGCCGGTGGTGCCGACGCCTTTGCCGGTGTAGCCATAGGCGACGAAATTCCAGCCGTAGATGTCGAGCATGCCGAAACCGTCGACCGCCCACGCGGTGGTTTGGGTGCTGGATGTCATGTACGAGCAGCTACTACCATTTAAACAGTCAGCTTGCTGCTTTTGGACCACCCCGCTGGTCGACAGCGTGAGCTTGGTGTCAGGGGTAAAGGCATTCACGTAGGAGATTTTGCCCTGGCCCATCGGCGTGTCGTGACCGGTCATAGACCCGGATTCGGGATCGCCGGAAAACGCGATTTCGTCGTATGGCGTTACCGCGGCGGCTGTGAGCGTGAAGCCATTGACCGTCGGACTCTTGTAAGTGACCTGCGGCACGAAGTCTGTGTAGATATAACCGACTCCGATCCGGCCTAGCGTTGTGTTGCCGGGCGCAAGATTTCCGCCGGGGCTTCCCGAGCCGAGCAGGGTGAGGTCGTTGAGGATGGCGTCGGAAGCGAAAATGCCGAGATCACGCCCGACCTTGAAGGTACCCATCGTCGGGGTCCCAATTGTGCCGAAGACCTGACGGAAGTCGATGCCGGGTGTTCCGAGGCTGTAGGGCCATCCACCATTGTTGGCGCCGAACGCGCCCCAGTCGACGTTGTTGCCACCAACATACATGCCGAAATAGACGCCGATATCCAACCCCATCTGATGAGTAGAGAGACTGAACTGCAGCGAGCTCGGCAGGAGGCCGCCTCTGATCGCGTTGGAATCATGCTGTCCGGCAGTCGTCAAACCGCCGTTGATTGTGGTCGGGGTTCTTTCCGGCGAATCCTCGATGCCGAAGAAATCGATGTCGCCCTTGGTGCAAATATCCACTTCACCGACGCGAATGCCGACGCAATTCGGAAGCACGGTCACATATTGCACCGGCGATTTGGTCGGCATTTTGCTGGGCACCGGCATGTCGGCCGCGCTCAACGCCAGCTCGCGCGTTTGCGCTTCCGTTATAGCACCGGTCGGTTGAGATTGTGCGGCGACTTGCGCGGCCGGATTGGTGCCCGGTTGAGTCTGTGTATTGGCTTGCGCGGCCGTGTTAGCGCTCGATTGGGCTGTATTGGCCTGCGCTGCAGCGTCAGTGGATTTCGCTTTGGCTTCCGCCTCGCGAGCCCTGGCTTCCGCTTCACGGGCTCTGGCTTCCGCGGCCTGAAGCTTTTGAGCACCACTTTTAGCTTCGGCCTGCTGGCGGGCCTTGATCTGGTCGTACTCCGTCTGAGAAATAGCGCCCTTAGCCTTCAGCAAATCGAGCAGAGCGTTCGTCGTATCGTCGGCGCGAACTTGCGACGATGTGGCGATGCAAGCAGAAAACGCGCATGCGGCGCCCAACGTTGCTAGCTTACCGACGGTTCGCGGCCTGGTGCTCATAGCATTGTCCCCCAAAAGATGCGTGACAGCATCGCTGCTTTCATTGGGATAGCTTCCGGCAGCGTGTCACAGCCTGAGCGGGACGAGAGGGCTTTGGTCCCCCGGTCGATCCCCGACTTCCGAGAGCGACGCCACTGCTTCCCGACAATGGCGACCTTAGAAGCCTAGAAGCTAGGGTTAATACTACGCTCAGATTCCGCGCATGTCGCACCGCGAGTAGGCAGGATGACGTATTTCCGTCATCATGTGGCTAAAATGTCACCAGTTTAGCTATGCAATTGAGCAGCCAGCTTTTTTTCGAAAACGAGCAACAAAAGAATCCACAGTCGGCGCGCCTCGGTTGTGCCGCATACAAACATTCTTGCATCCTTGGCAGATACTAATGCCGACCACCCTCAGTCTCTGCGCTGGAGAATCGCATGAAGCACCCCCAGCGCGGTCACGTGTTCTGCCACGTCGTGCACCCGGAAGATCGCCGCACCATTCACCGCCGCGGCCAGGTTGGCGGCAACCGTGCCAAACAGCGATCCCTCGGTGCCGCGCATCAGCGAGCCGAGAAAGGTCTTGCGCGAGACGCCGACCAGGATCGGACAACCAAAGTCCAGCAGTTCTCTAAGGCGCGCGATCACCTCGACGTTCTGGCGCCCGGTTTTGCCGAAAGCTATTCCGGGATCGAGGATGATGCGCGATCGGGCAATTCCGGCGCTCTCCGCGAGCGCGAGCGAACGAGCGAAGAAGCGCCTGATATCGGCGATGATGTCGATTGCCGCATCCTTTTCGGTCCGATTATGCATGACCACGACCGCGGCTTCGGCGGCGGCGACCACGTCGGCCATGGCCGGATCTTTCTGCAAACCCCAGACGTCGTTCACCAGAACAGCGCCAAGCGCGATAGCCCGCGCGGCGACTTTGGCCTTATAGGTGTCAATCGACAGCGGTATTTCGAGCGCGCCTGCAAGCTCGGCGAAAATAGATTCGATGCGCGCCAGCTCGTCGGCTTCGGTGACGGGCGATGCTCCTGGGCGGGTCGACTCGCCGCCGACGTCGATAATGTCACAGCCTGCCTCCGCCATCTCTGCGGCGTGTGCCAGCGCGGCCTCTGCAGCAACGAAGCGCCCCCCGTCGGAGAACGAGTCCGGCGTCAGGTTGAGAATTCCCATGACGATCGGACGGGTCCCGATCTTTTCGAGAAACGCGTCACGCTGGGCGCGCTGCGCCGCGCGCATCGGCCCTATCTCTCGTGTGCGGAAATTCACAGTGAAATCGTTTGATGCTCCAGTTCGGGTGCTCACCAATCCACTGCGCGAGATAGGGCTGTGCGCCCTGCACGCACTCGCGCAACGAACCGTTCCACATATATTGGATCCGCTGCTCCTCGCACTGATTGGGGTGCGCCAGCGCGCAAACCGTGAACACAATCGCTACTAGGTCCATGGCTTCTCTCCGTGGCAATCGATTCGACGCATTTTATGCAATTCTCATGCAATTTTATGCAATTCCCATGCAACTGTGCATGCAAAGATTTAGTTCCGGGTTCCTACAAAAATCTCGCCTTTGCCAAGCACCGCCATATCACCGGCGAGCCGCGTGAGCGGTCGGCGCAAGACTAAGGCGGCAGGCTTACTGTAAGGTTCGACCATCGTCGCCAATAATCGAATTGCGATCAGCTCGTGGTCTCCGCAATCGACGAATGTCGGCGAGAGCGCGTCGCAGCCGCCACCGAGAACGATGGTGCCGCGCTTGAGGAGAAAGCCGGGGAGGGGCCCGGCTTTGCGCAACACTATCAGCGTGCCGGCGATCATCCGGCTACCAGCGTAGGGTCCGGCATCACCTTCGATAATGATCGTGCCGCGGCGCATGCGGTCGCCGGCGCGTCCTCCGGCACGGCCGCGGACGACGACAATGCCGCCGCTCATTCCTCGCATTTCTCCTGCCAGCGGTCCACCGAGGCGGTCGCCTACCGCGCCAGATATTTCGATTTCGCCGGCCGTCATGCCGGACGCGGCCCAGGGCCCCGCATTGCCACGCACAATCAGGCGGCCCCCCGTCATCAGACGTCCGGCCTGGATGCCGACATCGCCGTCGATGAAAACTTTGCCGCCAGTCATGCCCTGGCCGGCATGATCGAAGCGGTCGCTGCCTCCCACAATGCAAATTTGCTCGGGGTCGCCCATCTTCAGCCGAAACACCGCGCCAACATCAACGCGGCGACGTGTCGTTTGCAGTTCGATGCGTTCGATCTCGCCGGCTGATTTGCCGGCAAGCAGGTGCGGAACGAGCGGCGACAGATCGAGCCGCTGAGGGGGCCGCTGGCGGAGCGTGAAAGTCAGCGGTCTCACGGCAGCAATTCCCGCAAATGATAGTGATGCGGCCCAAGTTTGCCGCCGTAATTTCCGGCGCTGATCCGTGTCGCACCGCGTTTCGGCCCAAGCTTGATGATCGCTGCGATGCCGGCGCGCATGGCGGACGCGACTGCCTCGGACGTCAATCCGTCGACGACGATTTCAAGGACAGAGCCGGCGTCGGGATCGAGGGCCGTCTTCACCGCGCCGCGCAGCGTCGGACAATAAGCGTCGTTTGTCGAAGCCGGAGCCCCTTTGTATTTCGAGCCGACCTTGGAGCCGGACCGCACGATGCCGCCGGGAAACGGGGCGATGACGTCCGTCACTTTGGCGATCGCTGCGGCAGCGACCTCGGCCGCGGCGCGCGTTGTCCGCGCCGTGCGGCCGATAATAAGAAGGTTGCCGCCGCCGACGGCTTTTTTGGTCAAGCCGGTGGCCGCCTCGCAGACAAATTCGCCGTCCATGACCGGGATGCGCCAGAAATGCTTGGCGCCAAAGCGCTTGGAAATCTGCCAGCCGTCGCCGAAATAGCGTAGCGCATTTCCGAGCCGCAGCGACTCTTCGCCTTCGAGACCGGAATAGCAGGCCGAGCCCGGACTGGTGAGCACGCACTGCGCGACGCGCGTCTGCAACTGCTTCTGCAGTTCGGCCGTCGAGACCGCAAACAGCAAAACCCGCACTCCTGGCCGGCCGTCCGGCGTTTGTCTGGAGGTGAGCTCACGATCGATACCGGCCTCACAGCCGCAACCAATCACGGATGTGGCGAAGCCGGTCATGGTCACCGCCGCCTGGCGCGCCCACCTCGCGGTGTCCGCGGTAATAATGAGCGCGGTCGCGCGCATCCCGAAGGCTTCGGCGAATGTGTCGTCGATGCGGACACCTTTGAAGGTCATGACCGGCATGGCACGAATTCGAACGGTTCTGGTCGACCGAGTGCATGGTCGGGAACTTTCAGGAAGGAATCCGATAGTCCATACCGCTCCTCGTAATATTCTTTCATGCGCCGATCGACGGCGCGGTCGCGTAACGGAGCGACCGTCAGTGCGCGGCTCCAGCGATAGTGTGTGACTTTGCCGTCGCGCACGACAAGCTCGCCGTTCTTAAACACCAGCGAGGCGGCGCGAAACATTTGGGCGCGGTCGGCGAGGTCCTCGTATACCGCAACGTCGGCGATGGCGCCTGCACCGAGATGGCCACGCTCGGTCAAGCCGAGAAGCTGCGCCGGCGCGGCGCGGGTCATGGCGGCGATCTCGGGCAGCGTATATTCTCGCGTGATCGAGGGCAGCGTTGTCACCGCCATTGCGGCCGACGGCAGCTCCGCAATCCATTTCGCCCGTAGATCCCGGCTCATCAACAGCGCGAAAATATCCGGATAAGTGGTGAAGGGCGCGCCGTTCGGATGATCGGTGGTGAAAAACACGCGCCGCGGGTTCTCGATCAGCAAAAACAATTCAAGCCCGACGGCCCACTGCACGGCATTGTAAAAATCGCTGCGCCGGTAATCATAGGGGACAATGCCGGCGCCGTTGGCGTCGCCGTCGAGAATGACCCACTTTTTGGGCCGAGCGTGGGTGCGCGCATTGAATTGGCGCAATACGTCTGACGAGATCGTCACTGTGCGGCCGAACATGACCTGGCCGACATCGATCGTCACGTCCGTTGCCGCGTTCACCGCTTCTGCAAGCCGCGCAGCAGCGGAGGAGAATCCCCGTTCGCCTTCCTTGCCGTAACCGTAAAATTGCAAATGCGCGAGGTGCAGCGGCAATCCCTCGGCAGCGGCAATCGTTGTCAGTGCTGTCTCGACATTTCCGGCAAGCCCGAGATTATTACAGTGGACATGCAGCGGATGGGGCACGCCGAGCTTGTTGACTGCACGTTGCAAGGTTTTCACGATTTGGCGCGATGACACGCCATAAGAGGGCACGACATCGTCGAACGAAAACGCACGCACATTTTCCTTGAACGCCGCAGCGCCGCCGGCATTGACAACCTTGATGCCGATCGAACGCGACATTTCGAGAATCCAGGCGACGTAATCCTCGATCGCGGCGTTATTCTCCTTGGCGTGCAGCAGGCCGAGCAGATAATCGTCATTGCCGAGTACCACGAGCGTTGCCTTATCTATGATCGGCGTGTCGGCAAGCTCGAGATGAGCGTGCAACGCATAATGCGGCGATACCGCCGGTTCGACCACGGTCGTAAAGCCCATGGCGGCATAACGGCATCCGGTCTCGAATGTCGACCATCCCGCATTCGACAGCGGCGTCTCGGCGGGACGCCGCATCGCACCGCGATGATACTCGGGCAGCAATAGACGCGCGGTGCTTACGTTCCAGCCGGCAATGTGCGAGTGGATGTCGATGGCGCCAGCCATGACAATTTTGCCGGCTGCGTCGTAGTTTGTATCGGCACGCCCGTCCGATGGTGCGTCGATGATGCGCCCGTCACGCATCCACACGTCACCCACGCCGTCGCGGTCATTGGCCGGATCGATGATGCGTCCCCCGGTAATGCGCGTCAGCATCGGGGCACTCCATCCTCAGGCAGCGCGGCGGCGATGCGCGAGATTGCATCGGCGACGGAAATCATGTTGCTTGGCTGCGCCGCCGCGACGGCTGCCAGCGTCCCAGTCAATGGCAAGTAATGGACGCAGGCATGATCGAGTGCCGGACTGCCAACAGCAATGTGGACGCGCGGCGGCACATCAAACTCTGCTCTATCGGCGGTCAGAGCGATCGTGGGTGGTGCTTCGCGCCACGGCGGCGGCTCGGCGCGATAAGCGGAGATCCAGATCACGCAATCGGTTTCGCCGCTGTCGATGAGGCGCCGGCCGTCGAGGAGCCAGGGATCATGTTGCGGATATCCGCGACCAAAACCGGTGCGCATCGGAAAGCCCGTCATCCAGCTGCAGACATGCAGGACGCCGATCGTGTTGTCCTCGGACGCGAGCGGCAAGCCGGAAAAGCGCGTGGTCGCGTTCAGGTCATTCACCAGGCCGCACAACATCTCGATGGTGAGGGCGTCGAGCGCCGCGGCGGACCAGATGGCAACGCCGAACCGCGCAGCTTTGA
>Ga0209579_10002308_pt1 | contig 14753 bp, 13 predicted proteins | sample Coa_R1_2_FD_187152 | JGI IMG/M metagenome (GOLD analysis project Ga0209579, IMG submission 187152) | Surface soil microbial communities from Centralia Pennsylvania, which are recovering from an underground coalmine fire - Coalmine... | ecosystem: Environmental > Terrestrial > Soil >... | reverse complement strand
GGGGTCGACGCTGATCGCCGTGCGCACGTACACCTGGTGATAATCCTGGAAACCCTGCGGCCCCATTTCCTTCCACCATTGGTAGTCGATGACAGTGGAAGCGACGGTGCGCGCACCGATAATAACGACGAGGCCTGCGATGAGCAGCGTGAATCGGCCTCGGCGTGAACGGCTGGGGGGAGGGATAGAGCGCGGCGGCATGCTGTCAGCAGCGATGTTCCCACTTCTGGCGCGGAATAGCCAGCCGCCGAGAACTCATCCCTGGCTGCCTTTCACAAAACCGCCGTCGACCGCGATCGAAGCGCCGGTAATATAGCTGGCGCGTTCGGAGGCGAGAAAGACCACCAGATTGGCGAATTCTTCCGGCTCGCCCAGGCGCGCGAGTGGAACCTGGCTGGCCCATCGCTCCTGGATGTGCTCGAGCGACACACCTTCGGCCGTGGCGAGTTTGTGCCAAAGCTCCGTTAATCGGTCGGTGCGCGTATAACCCGGACAAACGTTATTCACCAGCACGTTGTAGCGCGCGTATTCGTTGGACAGACTTTTCACCAGGCCCACCACGGCCGAACGCACCGCGTTCGAGAGAATCAGGCCGTCGATGGGCTGCTTCACGGAAACCGAGGTAATAGTGATCAGGCGCCCCCAACGCTGTTTCTGCATGCGCGGCAGCACTTCGCGCGCGAGGTAGAGGGTGCTCATCAGGTTCAAGTCGATGGCGGCGCGCCAGTCCTGAATACTGGTTTCGGCGAACAGTTTGCCGGGCGGCCCGCCGGCATTGGTCACGCAAATATCCACTTGCCCGAAGCGCTCTTCGGTCTCCTGCACCAGGCTGTGCACCTCATCGTGCACGCGCACGTCGATAGCGCGGGCCATGACCTCGGTGCCGGTCTCACTGCGAATTTCTTCAGCCGCGGCGTGCAGTTTTTCTTCGCTACGCGCGCAGAGAGCAAGGCGCGCCCCTTCCCGCGCCAAGCCGAGCGCCACGGCTTTGCCCAGCCCCTGGCTGGATGCCGCCACAATTGCGACGCGCCCCTTCAAGCCTAAATCCATGGCTTAACCTTTGCGGAGGTAGGCGTCCTGGCCATTTAGCCAGTCGGTGCGAATCGGGCTGAAGATGTCCAGGTCGAGCGTGTCTTCGAGCGCCACCGCGCTATGCGGCACGTAAGAGGGAATGTGCAAGACCTCGCCCGCCCGCACCACGATTTCTTTGCCTTCAATCTGAAATTGCAGCGCGCCTTCGAGAATGTAGACGATCTGCTCGCTCTCGTGCTGATGCGTAGGCACCACCGCACCCTTCGCCAGAAACACTTGCGCCACCGTGGCCTTTTCGCCGCTAATCACTTTGCGCGAAATCTTTTCGCTCATCTTTTCAGTGTTTACGGTGTTCCAGGTGTAATACTGCATGCCGAACATTCTACATCTTGGGCGCGTGCCTCCGACGAAGAGTGTTAGATTGGGCGGTGTCCCGACGTTGCGAGCCGCGACTGTAAGGAGCGGTTGCACAAGTGACCTACCTCATCACGTTTGCGTGTTACGGTTCTCACCTGCACGGTGATGAATCGGGTTCGGTCGATCGAAACCATAACCTTCGCGGAAGCCGTCCAGTCAATGCCGATCCGCGGCGGGTACTAGCAGCGAGACAGCAGATGAACCAGCTGCCGTACCATATGGATCAAAGCCGCCGCGAAGCTGTTTTAGCCGCCGTGCAGGAACGCTGCTCCGATCGGCAATGGAACCTGCTTGCGGCCCACGTACGCACCAATCACGTCCACATCGTGGCGGATGCCGACGTTGCACCAGAAAGAATCATGAATGACCTAAAGTCCTACGCCAGCCGTTCTCTGAACTGCCTTGGACTGGGTGAACCAAATCAGAAACGTTGGGCGCGCCATGGGAGTACGCGCTGGTTGAAGAAGCCGTTGAGTGTATCGGCGGCGATCCGATATGTCGTGGACGAGCAGGGCGAACCGATGAGTGTGTTTGAGGCTGTAGATAAGCTAGGATAACCGCTCCCTACGGTCACGGCTCGCTATGCGTGCGGTGCTCGCAAAGGGTAAAATAAGTATTGAGCCCCCAAATTGAGAACTTTCTATGATTGATGCCGTACTGGCCAAGATCTTCGGCACGAAAAACGAGCGCGAGATCAAAGCCCTCATGCCGACGATTGCGGCCATCAATGCGCTTGAACCGAGCCTGCAAACGCTCTCCGATGCCGAGCTGGCGGCCAAAACCATCGAGTTCAAAGATCGCCTGGCAAAGGGCGAGACCCTCGACGACCTGCTGGTCGAAGCCTTCGCCGTCGTCCGCGAAGCCGGCCGCCGCGTCCTGATGATGCGCCATTTCGATGTCCAGCTCATCGGCGGAATCATGCTGCATCGCGGCAAAATTTCGGAGATGAAAACCGGCGAAGGTAAAACGCTGGTGGCCACGCTGCCCACCTATCTCAACGCGCTCGAAGGCCAGGGCGTTCACGTCATCACGGTGAACGATTATCTGGCCCGCCGCGACTCCGAGTGGATGGGGCGCCTGTACTCGTTTCTGGGTTTGAAGGTCGGGGTGATCGTCCATGATCTCGACGACGATGAGCGCAAGGCCAGCTACAACGCCGACATCACCTACGGCACCAACAACGAGTTCGGCTTCGATTACCTACGCGACAACATGAAGTTCCGCATCGAGGACTGCGTGCAGCGCGGCCACCATTACGCCATCGTCGACGAAGTGGATTCGATCCTGGTAGACGAAGCGCGCACGCCGCTCATCATTTCTGGGCCTAGCGAAGAATCGACCGACAAGTATTACAAGATCAACCGCATCATCCCCAAACTCATTCGCGGTGAAGTGATCGAAGGTAAAGAACCCGGCGAGAAATACACCACCGGCGATTTCACGATCGACGAAAAACACCGCACTGCCGCGCTCACCGAAGAAGGCGTGGGCAAAGTAGAGACGCTGCTCAACATCGGCAATCTCTACGACGCTACCAATATCGAAATCAATCACCACGTGCAACAGGCGCTGCGCGCGCACGCCATGTTTCATCGCGATAAGGATTACGTCGTGAAGGACGGCGAAGTCCTCATCGTCGATGAATTTACCGGACGCCTGATGCCTGGCCGCCGTTGGAGCGACGGTCTCCACCAGGCCATCGAAGCCAAGGAAAGCGTCAAGATCGAGCGTGAGAATCAGACCCTCGCGACTATTACGTTCCAGAATTATTTCCGCATGTACAAGAAACTTGCCGGCATGACAGGCACAGCGGAAACCGAAGCCGCGGAATTTCAGAAAATTTATAACCTGGATGTCACGGTTATCCCCACCAACAGAGGCATGATCCGCATCGAATTTCCGGATGTGGTCTACCGCACTGAGGAAGAGAAATTCCGCAACGCTGCCAAGGAAATCAAGACACTGCAGGAGAAGGGCCAGCCGGTGCTGGTGGGCACGATTTCGGTCGAAAAGTCAGAGCGGCTATCCGCCATCCTCAAGAAAAATGGCGTCAAGCACGAAGTTCTGAACGCGAAATATCACGAGCGGGAAGCCACCATCGTGGCCCAGGCCGGGCGCAAAGGCGCGGTCACGGTTTCAACCAATATGGCCGGCCGCGGCACCGACATTCTGCTGGGCGGCAATCCGGAATATCAGGCGCGCGAGCACGTTCGCAAGCAAAATCAGGACCCGGATTTGCTGCCGCCTGACGAGTGGAAAGCCATCATCGCCAAGTTCAAAGAGGGCACAGACAAGGAACACGATGAAGTGGTAGCCGCCGGCGGGCTGCATATTTTGGGCACCGAGCGGCACGAATCGCGGCGCATCGATAATCAGCTTCGCGGACGCGCTGGACGCCAGGGCGATCCAGGTAGTTCGCGCTTCTATCTTTCATTGCAGGACGATCTGCTGCGTATTTTCGGCGGCGAGCGCATGCAAAATCTCATGCTGCGGCTGGGCATGGAAGAGGACGTGCCGATCGAAAGCGGACTGATCACCAAGCGCATTGCCGCGGCGCAGAAGGCCGTCGAAGTCCAGAATTTCGAAGCGCGCAAACACCTGCTCGAATACGACGACGTCATGAACAAGCAGCGCAAGGCCGTCTATGGCATGCGCCGCGCACTGCTGGAAGGGATGGACCAGAAGGAGCGCATCAAGGAAATGGTGCGCAGCATTCTGGGCGGACTTGTCGAGACGCGTTGTCCGGAAAACGCCCATCCCACCACCTACGATTGGACCGGCCTGCGCAATGACGTCCTGAGCCAGTTCGGCCACAAGATCGATATCGCGGCATTAGCCGACGCCCATCGCGCGGCCATCGAAGAGGCGATTGCCGAAGAACTGGACCGCAAGTATCAGGAGAAAGAAGACGTCATCAGTGCGCCGGTGATGCGCGAGAGCGAGCGATGGATCATGCTCAAGGTGATCGACGACCAGTGGAAAGACCACCTGCTGTCGATGGATCACCTCAAAGAAGGCATCGGCCTGCGCGGCTACGGCCAGAAAGATCCGCTGGTCGAATACAAAAAAGAATCGTACATCCTTTTCCAGGACATGATGGATCGTATCGAAGACGAGACCATCCGTTATCTCTACTTCCTGCAGCTTGCCGAAGGGAGCCGTCCTCAGCTTCCCTTCCCTGACGACGAAGAGGAAGAAGACGACGACGATCGCGACGGTCATCGTGAACAAGCCGAGGCAGCCGACTCCGCCGCAGCCCAGCAGCAGCGCGCCATCGCGCAGACTTCGATTCAGGATTTCACGCGCAACATCCAGCGGAAAAAAGAAAAGGAAATGGCGGAGCTGCAATTCGCCGGCGGCGATGGCTCAAGCAATGGCCAGCAACAGCCTGTCCTGAAGGGCGATAAAGTGGGGCGTAACGACCCTTGCCCTTGCGGCAGTGGTAAGAAATACAAGAAGTGTCACGGAGCGGCGTCATGATTCAGAACGGAGCTGAGGTTCTTCGCAGACTCGATCTAGTGGCGGCGCGCATCATGCTGTTCGGCAGCCTCGCCGGTGCGGTTTTATGGCTTGTGCAGTTTTATCTGCTCGATGGCGGACCACTCTTGGAGTTGGCAGTGATGATCACGCTCCCACTGCTGCTTGGCGGCGTGCTCCGCGTGCTGGCCTGGATTCTGAAGGGCTTTAGCAGTCCTACCGGACGGCCGGCTCACCCAGAATAACGATCTCGACGCGCCGGTTGTGCGCACGGCCGTCAGGAGTATCGTTGGGACCGTTTGGCCGGTATGGCCCGTAGCTGGCCACCGACAGGCGCGCTTCGGCGATTCCATACTTACGGCTCAGTAGTTCCAGCAGCCTCAATCCGCGCGCCGCCGAAAGATCCCAATTGCTTTTGAAATAACGATTGTGGATAGGCACCGCATCGGCGTGTCCGATCAGGCTCACTTCGTTCGGGATGTCGCGTAAAACGTCGGCAATGCGCGAGACGATGGGCAGTGCATCGTTTGCGATGCGGTCTTCGCCCGACGAAAATAGAATCGCCTGCGGCAGGCTGATTACCAGGCCGCGCGCCTCCATGCGCATATCGAGGCCGTGATCCGCGAGCTGCTGTTGCGCGTGTAACAACGTCTCCTGGGGCTCGGGCGCGGGATCGACTTTCGCTGGGGGAATGACAACTGGCGGAGGTGCCAAGGCTTGTACAGGTGCGGGAGTTGGCGCCGGCAGCGGACGCTGAAAGTTCTGCGCTGCCAGCGCCACGAAAAAAATCAGCATAATCGTCAGGACGTCCAGATAGCTGATCATCCAGCGGTCGCGGCCGGCGATCTCTCTTTGAAAATACTTGGGACTCATGCCAGGGTTTGTTGATTGCTCGCGCGGTCCTCGCGGCCGTGGGCATCGCGCAGGAAGCAATTCAGACGCTCTCGCACCAGCGACGGGTGCATCCGGTCGAACAGGCACAGCATGCCTTCCATCATCAGTTCCTGGACTTCGAACACCTCGGCCACTCTGGCGCGGATACGGTGCGCAGCCGGCAGCAATATGAGGTTGGCCAGCGCCAGGCCGTAGATCGTCGAAACGAATGCCGTGCCGATTCCATATGCCACGGCTGATGGCGTAGAGAACTGCCGCAGCACGTCAATCAGCCCTACCACCGTGCCCAACACGCCGATGGTAGGAGCGAATCCGCCCGCCACTTCCAGCGTCTTGGCGTCGGCTTCTCCCTGTCGCTCTTTCAGGCGCAGTTTGGTTTCGAGCGTCGCCTGCAATTCATTGCGGTGCCGGACGTCCAGCGCCAGCAGCAGCGACTCTTCCAAAAATTGATTGCTCGCGTGCGCGACCATCGGGTCGAGCGCAAGCAATCCTTTGGAGCGCACGATGCGCGAGTACGACACGAACTCTTCGATCAGCTTTTCGCGATTGATGCTGGAGGTCCAGAAAAGATCCCGCACCCGCTGCACCGAATGCAGCAATGCCGCGCGCGGCGTGGTGATAAACATGACACCGAGCGTGCCGCCCATCACGATGAGCACGCCGGTGGGCTGGAAAAAATAGCCGATGCCGACGCCGGTCGCGGCAATACCGGCGACCGTTGCGGCCAAGGCAACGGCGATACCGCCCAGCATCCAAAGGTCAGGCCGCCGCCGCGCTTCGGGATCGTCAGGTGAGGAGCTTCTCGCGTTGGGTAGCTCTCGCAGAACCGCACCGTAGGTGGACATCAGCATGAAATCGCTGCAAATCGGGGGCCAACCCCAAGCCGTGTATCTCCTTGCCGGGCCTGCCTGCGTAGCGTCAAGATTCCGACGGTGTACCGCCAACCGTCAGGATTTTGACATCATAGTGTTGACATGCGTTGGTTTTCCCTCGCTCTGCTGATTGGCGCTCTGTGCCCGGCGCAGGACCAGCCGGACGTGACGTTTTCGACCGAAGTCAGAGTCGTCAACGTGCTGGCAACCATCCTAGACAAAACCGATGGCGGTATCGTCCGCAGCCTGACCAAAGACGATTTCTCGCTGACCGAGGCGGGACGTCCGCAGACCATTCGCTACTTCTCCCGCGAGACCGATTTGCCCCTCACGATCGGCCTGATGGTGGACACCAGCCTGAGCCAGCAGCGCGTCATGGATGCAGAGCGCGGGGCTTCGTATCGTTTTCTGGAACGGGTCCTGCGGCCGGAAAAAGATCACGTGTTCATCATGCAATTCGATGCCAACATCTCCATGAGGCAGACGCTCACCTCCTCCTTCCGGCAGCTTGGTGAGGCTCTCGCCTTCGTGGATACGCCCAATCGCCAGGAGCTGCTTAGGCAAAGCGGCAGCGGCGGCACGTTGCTCTACGATGCCGTGATCCTGGCCTCGAAGGACGTCATGAACGGCCAAACCGGCCGCAAAGCCCTGATCTTACTAACCGACGGTGACGACAATGGCAGCAACGCTTCACTGGCGGATGCGATTGACGCCGCCCAACGCGCCGACACGCTGGTGTATTCGATTCTGTATGCCGACAAGCGCTTCGGCGGGCGTGACGGACGACCCATTCTGATGCGGCTTTCCCGCGAAACGGGCGGGCGCTTTCTTGAAGTTTCGAAAAAGCTGAGCGTCGAGCAGACTTTCGATCTCATCCAGGAAGAACTGCGGAGCCAATATAACCTGGGCTTTGTTTCGGATCAACCCGTTCGCATTTCCGAATTTCGCAAGCTGCAACTGACCGTGAAGCAAAGAGACCTGGTGGTGCAGGCGCGCGATAAATATTGGGCCAAGCGCTGAGAGTTTACGGCTTAGTGAACCAGTCGTACTCGGCTAAGGCGCGATCGATCGTTTCCGGTACGTCCTGCGTCAGCAGAAAACCATCCGCCACCAATTGCCGCGCCGCCGCTGTGATTTTTCCCAGATATTGTTCCCGGCTGGCATAGCGCTCTTCGATCGACAGGCGCGGATCTTTGCCCTCGCGCTCGGCACGCGTGCGCGCAAACGGATAGAACGATCCGCCTTCACCGTTGAATTGGCTGGGCAAACCCATGGCCGGCGTGCGATAGTTCCAGCCCGCATAGGTCGCGAGCGGCACTTGAATCTCCGGCAGGCGAATGCCGGCGCGATTGTTGCCGTCCTGATCCACAGCTGGCGCGCGCAATGCAAAGGCCTTGCCAATGTGCGGCGGCTCGAAGCTCACGATGCCGCGCGACCACTCAGGTCCGAAGTCGAGGCGGTACGTGATCAGCATGGGAGGCGGCAATTTGACGCCGGGTATGGACGGCCATCCCGCGGCATCCGGCTTGGTCAGCGTGCCATCGGAAAGCCGAGGGATGCGGCTAGCGGGCGGTTCGACGCCATCCGCCACCCAACGGTCGAGCGCTTGCAGCAGCGCGCGCTCAATCGGATTGCGGCTCAGCGGGTTCAGCGGCGTTTGCCCGGGCGGGTCGTCGGCATTGGCAATCACCGGTGGAAATGGTCCCGGAAAATGCGGCCCTGACGCCACAAAATAAATGCGTACATTGGCCGGAGGCTCGATGTCGCGCGTGCCGGCGGGGTCGGTATGGATGAGTGCGCCGCCGCGATTGAAGTACTCCGAATTCGACAGCACATGAAAAAGCTTGGGCGCCACGCCGCGCGCCTCGGCACGCGCCAGCAGCGAATCCGTCTTGCCGGTTTCGGGATCGGTCTCCGGCCCATCGGTGAAGGGGAACATATCCACGGGATACATGATGTTGAAATGCTGCTCGGCGTCTCGCGAGGCCTGCCCGAAGCGGTGATTGAACGAGCCGCGGCCGGCGCCGCCGACGTCATCGAACACGCCGTCAAAGACGCGCTTGCCCTGCTCGTCTTCGTTAAATCCTTCATAGAGAAAATGCCGCAGCAGGCGGCCGCTTTGTGACACGCCCCAGCCGTATACCAGGCGAATGCCGCGCAACGGATTGGCGTCGGTCTGGGAATTTTTCAGAAAACTCAATATGTCGCGCGTCCCCGCCAGACCGGTGCCCACCACGCGCGGATCGCGGGAGCGGTACACGACATCGTAAATGCGCCCGGGCTCGAAGCCGCCGTCGAGCGCCACGGTAGCTCCGTCGACAAATCGCCATCGATCGCGCGGAATGCGCTGCGGCGGATCGGGCGGCAGGTCGCGCACAGTCATAAAATAATCCGGGCTCGCGGGGTCGAGGGCTTCGTAGGCCTTGTGGTTGCGATCGGCCACCGACGCCGTCGCCGCGCGCTTACTCAGAACGATGTTCCCGCGGACCAGGCCGGTGATCGCGGCGCCATGATCGCTGGCAATCGGCATAGTCATGCGCATCTGCCCCTCGGGCACATCCCATTGCCAGCCCATCCAGAGCAGCGAATATCCTTGCATCATGAGCGCGCCATCGCCGAATTCGGCGGCGCTGGACGGATCGCGGCTGCCTTTCGCTTTTTGAAACACCGAGAGCATCGCCTTGCCGCCGCGATTGCCTACTTCGTAAAACAGCCGCCCGTTGCCGCGCGTGGCGTCGACCGGCTTGAGCAAATAGAAATCCGCCGTGAACTCGACTTCGCCCTGGGCGTTGCGCGGAGCTAGAGCCAGGTCGACGATGCCCACATTCTGCGGCAGCGTGGGATTGAGCGCGAACTCGGCCGTGCCAACCAGCTTTTCGTACGGCCCCGCCGGTCCAAACGGTTTGCCGTTGAGCACGGACTCCCGGCGCTCGATGCGCAGCCGCACGACGCGAGCCTGCGCCGACAACGTCACCAGCATCACGAAAATAACCGCCCGCACACCGATCCGTCTGACCATGTTTAGACTCCGGGTAGCTAGGATTGTAAACCATCAAGGTACATCGCGCCGATTCGCACGTCTATGGATTCGGGCTACAATTGCCCCAGAGGAAAGCGATGCTGATACGTCCCACACGACGCCGTATGATGGTGACCCTCGGAGCGGCCATCGTCTCGGTCCCCCTTCTGTCCGCATTCAACGAATTGCCCGAGACCGATCCAACCGGCGAAGGGCCGGCCTACAAGCCCGGCGCGCCTGAGAAAGACGATTTGCTCGAGCCCGGCTTGGCCGGTACGCCCCTGTTGATGAGCGGACGCCTCCTCAGCACTCACGGCGAGCCGCTGCCCGGAGGCACGCTGGATATCTGGGAAGCCCGCATGGACGGGCACTACGATTTCGCCGGCTACACATTGCGCGGCAAAGTGCGTGCCGGTAACGACGGCCGCTACCGCTTCCGCACCGTCGTTCCGAAGCCGTATAACAACGAGATGGGCGATCGCACCGCGCACATCCACGTGAAGGCCAGCGCCGCTGGACACTCGCTCGTCACCACGGAATTGCACATCAAGGGACTTGCCCGCAATTACACCGACTTCGCCGTGCGTCCTTCGCTGCAACTGGTCCTTCGTGACAACAAGGACGGCAAGGCCGCTGAGTTCGACTTCGTCCTACGCCATGCCTGACGCGGCCGCCGACGAAAAGCTGTATCGCGCCGCCGGCACGGGGACGGTGGACGAAATCAGGAAGCTGCTCGAGGCGGGCGCCAACCCGAATGCGCGCAGCGGCCGAGGCGACGGCTACACGCCTCTCATCGAAGCGGCGTTTCGCGGCAGGCTGGATGTCGTCCGCCTGCTCATCGACAAGAAGGCCGACGTGAACGCCCGCTCACGCGCCGGTTGGACTGCGCTGATGAGCGCGGCGTGGGAAGGTCACACGGAAGTCGTGAAGCTGCTGCTGCAAAACGGCGCCGATGCCCACGGCAAGAACGGGCACGGCGATACGGCGTTGTCACTGGCGGAATCGGCCGGAAACAAAGACGTGGCCGCGTTGCTGAAGGCTACCCATTAACTGAAGAATCCGTGCCGCACGGTGTTGACCATGGCGTGCAGCGTGGCCGACGCAACGATGCTCGACGCCTTCTGAAAAACTTTGCCATAAAGCCATCCCGCAATCGTCGCCAGGATTGCGTAGCGCCAATTCGGCAGCGCGCCGGGACCGTTATTCAAGTGGGAGCATCCGAAAATAATCGCCGCGGCCAGAAGACTCCGGTTGCTTTCGCCGAATTTCTGCATGATCCAGTTCTGAATCAACGCGCGAAACAGGATTTCCTCGGGCAGCGCCGTGCCCGCCCAGATTCCCAGAAAACGCCACGCCAATGCGGCGCCTGAGAATCTCAAAGCGTGCACCGGAGCCAGAAACGAAAGCGCCAGGCCCAGCGGAATGAGTATGATCGCAGCGGCCACGAAGGCGGCTAAAACGTAAAACGCGTCGCGCCATTTCGTGGGCAGGTTGTACTTCATCCCGCGCAGACCGCGAAACGCACCCAGCAGAATCAGCGCCAGCAGCAGACCGATTCCATACACCGCCGTATGCGCTAGCCCTTGCAGTTCGCGCGGAATCCACGGCCGCCCGACGTTGAGCTCGATGGGCAGCCATAGCATGAGCATGATGGCGAAATCGAGCCAGGTCACACCCGGTTGCGTGCCTTGTATGAAAGCGCAGATCGCCGGCACGAGCGCATACACCAGAATCAGCAGGACCAGCGGCAGGCTCAACGCGCCAAAATATCCGACCACTGCGCAGAAGAACGCCGTCAGCAAGAAGGGCGTGAGAAAAAACAGCCGGGGCTGCGCCAGCAACCCACGCCGCAGGCGAGCCGGAACCGCCGGCACAAAAAAGGCCAGCACCAGCGTGAGCAAGAAAAAAGGGATCAGGGTTCGCGTACTTTGAGAATACAGCGCGTATCGCCGTCGTAGGGGCGGGTTTCAAACCCGCCCTTCCCAGCGAGTGCGTTATCCTTGAGTCACAGCGTCCCATGCGATTCCTATTTGCCATGCTCGTGCCCGCGGTCGTGCTGGCAGGTATCTGGCCGGAAGACTTCGGCCCGCTCAAACGACAATCCACCGCGCGGGTTACGGTCAGCGATGGCGCACTCTGGGATGAGTACGGATTGCAGCAAGCCGAGCGTGCCGACTACGCCTTAGGAAAAGACAAGTTCACCGGCACAGCCTACCGCTTCCAGGATTCCACCGGCGCCCTGGCCGCCTTTCAATGGCAGCGTCCGGCGGACGCCAAGCCCTCGCCTCTTTTGGGTAAACTCGCCGTCGAAGCGCCGGGCGGCAATATCCTGCTTGCGCACGGGAACTATCTACTGGCTTTCAAGGGACGCGCGCCTGTGGCCGCCGAGCTTACCGCGCTCTATCAGACGATCCCTAAACTCGAAAACTCGCCTCTGCCGAGTCTGATTGCTTATTTGCCTGCGCCAAGCCTGGTACCCAACTCCGAGCGCTACATCCTGGGGCCGGTTAGCCTGGAGAAATTCGACCAGGGTATTTCCCCCTCCACCGCCGGATTTCATATGGGCGCCGAGGCCCAGCTAGGCACCTTCCATACGCCCGCCGGTGACCTCACCCTGGCCATTTTCACGTACCCTACCCCACAGATAGCCATGGCTAGGCTTGTGGATTTCCAGAAGATTTCCGGGGCCATGGCGAAGCGCGTAGGGCCCCTGGTGGCCACAATCCTTAGCCCGGCCAGCCCGGACGAGGCGGAAAGGCTCCTGGCCCTGGTGCGCTATGAACCCACCGTTACCATGAGCGAATATGTGCCTACGAAGCGGGATAACATCGGCAGCCTGGTGATTAACGCCTTTGAACTCAGTGGGATACTGCTTGGATTTTGCCTCGTCGCCGGTCTCGCTTTTGGCGGATTTCGCGCCTTTTTACAGCACAAAGGCACGGCCGGGCAGGACGAAGCGATGATCAGTCTCCACCTTCGCGACCGGTAACAGGCTGCCTATCTGCGGTTTAGGCGCGAAACAAACAGCGCTGGACGGTCTCTTTGGGCTTTGGCTACCGGTCTGTGGAAATGTTGAAGCCCGATAAGTACCTCGACTGGTGATGGTTACAGAGCCCAATTTTCATGGGGATTTTCGCTTGACTGGCTTGTCAGGGAAACGTATCATCCAATCACCAAGTTTTTGGCGGTTGCGAAGCCGTCGAAAATGATTCTCCCATCGAACATCACCCTGGTAGAACAGGGGGATTGAATGCTCACCCTTCGGGGTGAGCATTTCTATTTGCGGGCGCATCTTACTGTTACACTGAGTCTTAGGGCCTCACATCCACCTTTCTCGCAGAGACGCAGAGTTCACAGAGTTAAGACCCAACGTGTTTCTCTGCGTTCTCTGGGTCTCTGCGAGAAAATGAAAGAAGTTTCCGACAGATGAGTACATCCAAATTGCAAGTGATCCCCCTCGGCGGACTGGGCGAGTTCGGGATGAACATGATGGCGCTGCGCTATGGCGACGACATCATCGTGATCGACTCCGGGATGATGTTCCCGGATAGCGAACTGCTCGGCGTAGACCTGGTGATGCCGGACCTCACGTACCTGCGCGATCGCCGCTCCATGGTGCGGGCGCTGCTGCTTACCCACGGGCACGAAGATCACATCGGCGCGGTTCCCTTTTTTCTGTCGGACATCAATGTTCCGGTCTACGGCACGGCGTTCACGCTGGCGCTGGTCGAGCGGCGCCTCGAAGAATACGACATCCCCGACGACACCCACTTCCACGCCATCAAGCCGAAACAGACCCTGGAAATCGGACCCTTCAAGATCGAGTTTGTTCACGTTACCCACTCGATCGTAAGCGCTGTCGCGCTGGCCATCACCACGCCCGTCGGAGTCGTCATTCACACCGGCGATTTCAAAGTCGACCCCACGCCCACCGACAACGAATTGTTCGATCTGCATACGCTGGCCGAATACGGCAAGCGCGGCGTGCTGCTGCTGCTCTCCGATTCCACCAACGCCGACCGCCCCGGCTATTCCGATTCCGAGCGAGCCGTGCGTCCCAAGCTCGAAGACATTTTCAATCGCGCCGAAGGACGGCTGCTGTTTTCCTGCTTCAGCTCTTCGATTCATCGCGTGCAGCAATTCCTGGAGCTGTGCCAGGAATTCGGACGCAAGGCGGCCATCGTCGGCCGCAGCATGACCAACGTCAGCGAGATTGCGCATTCGCTGAAGCTGCTGGAAATACCGGACGGCATTCTGATCCGTCCGCAGGATTTCATGGACACGCCGCGCTCGAAAGTCGCGGTGCTGATTTCCGGCACGCAGGGCGAGCCGATGTCGGCTCTCGCTCGTACCGCCGTGGATAATCACAAACACATCTCGGTTGAGCGCGGCGATACCGTCGTGCTGAGCTCGCGCATTATTCCTGGCAACGAGAAACTGATCTTTCGCATGATCGATCATCTGTCGCGGCGCGGCGCCGATGTGCTCTATGGCTCGACCAATCCCCCGTTGCATGTTTCCGGCCACGCCAGCGTCGAAGAACTGCGCCTGGTGTTGAATTTGGTGCGTCCGCGCTACTTCGTGCCTATCCACGGCGAATACCGGCAACTGGCCAAACACGCCGGTGTAGCCGCGCACTTGCGGCATTTGGGCCTGGAAGAGACATTCGTAATGGAGACCGGCGAGACCCTCGAGATCGATTCGCACGGCGCGCGGCGCGGCGAACGCGTCACCGTGGGCCGCGTGTGCATCGATTCCGGATCGGTCGACGAAGTGGTGGAAGACTTCGTGATTCGCGACCGCCGCCATCTTTCCGAAGACGGCATCGTGCTGCCGATCATCGCCATCAACAAGCACACCGGCCGCCTGGAGAGCGTTCCTGAAGTGGTGAGCCGCGGCTTCTCGGTCGCTGAAGACGGCGGCGCTGAATTCCTGCAATCGGCGCGCATGATCGTGGCCAAAACGCTGGAAGGTTCCAACCAGGAGGAAATGACCGACTGGGGCGTTATGAAGGAAAAGATTCGCGCCGACCTGAAGCGGCA
>Ga0209579_10002307_pt1 | contig 14759 bp, 15 predicted proteins | sample Coa_R1_2_FD_187152 | JGI IMG/M metagenome (GOLD analysis project Ga0209579, IMG submission 187152) | Surface soil microbial communities from Centralia Pennsylvania, which are recovering from an underground coalmine fire - Coalmine... | ecosystem: Environmental > Terrestrial > Soil >... | reverse complement strand
TGATGGAAATTTTGTAGAAAGCGTAGGTATTACAAATAGCAAGCAAGAAGGTATTAATATTGCGAATAAAAATAAAGAAACAGATAACATGATTTATGGCCAGCATTTGCAGTTTAATTATTTTGTTACAGAATTTTATACTTATTGGTAGTAATTTTGGGTGGAATATTTTTTCTGATGCCAAATACATTTTTTCAAACTCTAAAAGAGTTTGAAAAAATTAACATTAAAACGTCAGAAAAAATAAATGTAATATTATATTTATATGTGTATTAATTCTAATTTAACATTTTCTAAACCACATACATCGAAAATTTTATCATTGTATTTAATTATTTTAGTGCCAAAACATATCAAATATCTATCTATAATATTATTACATCGAATATTGTTTACGACATACCACGCAGAAACATGTCTGTTATCTACTTCTAATTCTTTATATAGTTTTCCATCTTTTATAAGAGTAATTGTGTAAATATTATTTTGCATTAAATAAAATTATTATTTTGAAATAAAAAATAAATTTTTGTTTCATTTTTATTCCGAAAATATTTCTAATTTTACATTTTTTGAACCACAAATATCAAAAATATTATCATTATTTTTAAGAATATTTGTGCCAAATGTCATAAAACAACCAGGATTATTTGGATCATATCTTCCAGAATACAAATAGCCCATTATATCTTGTACAACAAAGCGTTCGTCTATCGATAATTCCGTGCTCATTATTTTATCAATATAAATTGTCACCTTAAAATAATGCCCATGATTCATTAAATAAAACCTATTTTTTATTTTATTTATAAAAATATTTTTCAAACCTTTTAAGTTTGAAAAAAATGTAATTTAATAAAAATATTTTTCAATTTTTTTCAATAAAACATATTTTTTATTATTTTTATTATAATTTCACTCGGTAAATCAAAAAAATATAACAAATTTCTTTTAACAAATAGCGATGATTCCATTTTAACAAAAAAATTATTTTTGTAAATCTTTTCGGCTACGCTTAAAGGTATATAAATATGCCAATTATCATGACAATAAATATCTTCGAATGAGTAATTTAGCGGAATGATATATTCAATACGTCTATCATAAAAACCGTAAATTATCAGAGTATACCTTTCAAGTTTTTCGTTATATCTACATTCGAGATGCAATTTATCTTTGAATAAATATTTTATGATGCAATTTTGACATGTTATTTTACATTTACTACATAGTTGGGAAATGCTAAGACAGTTAAAACAATTTTTGCATCTAGCTCTATGCGTTATAGCTGCACAATGACACGTTAAATCCATATTTTTAATGCATATTTTAATATTGACAAATTTAAATAAAAAATAATTAATAAAATAAGATTATTTTTGCTTTTGCAAATAAAAATATTAAAAACAAATAATATTCAATTATAAAAATATGAATCCTAATAAAAATTATGATGTATTTGTATATTTTTTATGTTTATTACACACATTATATTTAATTCCTCCGCTTATATGTTTTATTTTTATGTATTGCTATGATAAATGTTTTGTAAATATTAATTTTGATAAGGGTGTATCGTTTAAAATCAATATAAATATGGACATGAAATATGAAATTGAAAATAATAACGATAATGAAATCTCTGAAAAAGAGAATGAAAAAGAAAGTGAAGAAACAGAGAGCGAAAATGAACTTTTTAATGAGTGCGTTTCCTCTAATTTAGATAATAAAACTTCAAGTTTAATAGAAAAATTAAGAGTTCCTAAAATAAATGAAAATAAAAAAACCGATTTACCCGATGAATATCTTCCAAAATCATCTACAAGTTCTAGATATTTAACTTTTGAAGAGATGGAAGAGCATAGAAAAGAATTTGGCCCAGATAAACGTGGTAATAATAATGATGGTTCAAAATATTGTAATGGTTCAAAATATTGTAATGGCTCAAAATATATGCCTTGTGGATAATAAAAATAATAAATAAAAATAATAAATAAAATAAATTATTTTTCACATCAAAAACGTGAAAAATAATGCAACTTTTTTTTAGAAAAATTTTTATTTTTTTAAACTTTTTTATTTTAAAAAGTTTTAATTTTTAATAAAAATTGAAAATTAAATATAAAAATATATTTAATTTATCGATATTTTACGATAATTAAAAATATTAATGAATAGACAAAAAAATTATAGAGACGTAATTTTTAAGGCTAATTATTGGTATCATGAAGAGATTGATAATAAAAGCGTAATACATATAGGGGGAAGGACTGAAAATGGTGAAACTGTTCACATTTTAGTTCAAAATTTTACTCCCGCTGTTTACGTTGAACTTTCTCCAAGAATAGCGTGGAATGCAGAAAAATGTGAAAATCTTTATCAACAAATAAAAGATGTAATGGGAGATAATCAGCCCGTTGATAAATTTAGATTTAAGAAAAATATTTTGCATTATAAGCAGCCCGTATATGTTTTACAGGTTTTATTTGAAAATGAAAAAGGTGGTCGTCAATTATCTTATAAATTCACTAATGCAAGAGGATTTTATGTAAGTGGACTTGGACACTTCTCACCTGGAGAATTAAAAACTCATGAACATAATATCGATACAGTTTTAAAATTTACCGCCAAACAAAAAATTCAACTTTCAGGTTGGATTCAAGCGAGAGAATATATACAAAAAAGAGAGATTGATTCTGATGATGAAGAATCAGAAAATTCTGAAAAAGATAATTTAGAGAATGATTATGAGGATTTTAGTACGGCAGATATGAGTATGCTCGTTAATCATATAAATATTAAGCCTGTTTCATCGCTAGAATTTGATAAAATATACATTAAATTAAAATATTGTTCTTTCGATATTGAATGTAATTCTAAAAATCATAATTCAAAATTACCCGACCCTTTAATACCGGAAAATGTGATATTTCAAATTAGTATGATTTTTGGTTTTCTGGGGGAACCAAATAGACATAAAATATTGCTTAGTCTCGGCGAACCTAGAAAAATAAAAAATTGCGATGAATTAAAAATATTTCCTGATGAATCGAAATTATTGCTAGGTTTTACGAAAATGATACAAGAACAGGACCCAGATTTATTTATAGGATATAATATTATGAAATTTGACTGGACTTATATGATTACTAGGGCATCTGAAGTTTTAGGTATTTACGATAAATTTTGTAAAATGAGTAGAATTATCGGTAAACCAGCGGACCTTAAGAAACAAGATTGGAGTAGTAGCGCTTACGGAAAACAAAAATTTTGTTATTTAGAATGTCATGGTCGTACAAATATCGATGTTTTATTAGAAATTGAAAGGAATTATAGACTTCCAAAATATTCTTTAGAGGTTGTTTCTGAAAAATTTTTAGGAAAACATAAAGATGATATTAATGCGAGAGGATTATTTATGTTATGGCAATTAACAGATGAAATTCTACCTCAAATAAATAAAGGAAGACCTAGCGATAAAAAATTAATCGAGATTAAGAATAGAATTATAGATATTTTTATTTTAAGAAAATGTAATGGTATCGTTAGTAATTACAGAGCTAGGCTCGTTAAAGCCGCAAAAAATAGTATTAATGAATTTGAAAAATTTGTGAATATAGTTCGTGAAGCTATGGAATTAACAGGAAAATATTGTATTCAGGATTCAATTTTACCCATTGATTTAATAGAAAAATTAAATTTAAACACGACAATGGATGAAATGTCTAACGTAGCAAAAGTGCCAAAATCTTATCTTCATACCCGAGGACAACAAATTAGAGCATTAGCACAAGTTTTACGTGAAACTATGGAAAATGATATTGTAATTCCTTTTATTAAAAAAGCAGAGAGCGATGAAAAATTTCAAGGAGCGATAGTTATAGAGGCGCATCCTGGAGATTATATCATAGTTCCAACTTTTGATTTTACATCTTTATATCCTTCTATTTTAATAGCTTTTAATATTTGTTATACAACTATTTTAAGGGATGACGATCCAACCCCAGATTCGGAATGTCATGTTATAAAGTGGCATACTCATATAAATTGCGAACATGACCCAAATAGAAAGAAAAAAGGAAAGGTTACTTGTTGCCCCAATAAATATAGATTTCTTAAAATTAAATATATTATTGAAAAAAACGGAAATATTATTCGTCAAAATGAAGGAATTATTCCTAGATTAGAAAGAAAATTATTAGCGGAAAGAAAAATTGTTAAAAAAGAAATGGGAAAAACCGAGGCAATTGTTAAAACGAATGCAGGAAAAGCGTCAGAAGATGATATTAATTTATATAAAAAATATGGAATGAAAATTGTAGAAAAAAACTCTTTAACTGAAAATGAAGCTAAAATGGCGCAAATTGATTTTAATACTCTTAACGCAAAACAGCTCTCAATAAAAACAGTCGCGAATAGTATGTATGGAATTCTCGGGGTAAAAATGGGAATGATGCCTTTAGTGGCAGGAGCTGCTTGTGTTACGGCAATGGGTAGAGATTTAATTATAAAAGCGATTGCAAGAATTAGAAAAGAATATTCTTTTGCTAGGCTTATTTATGGCGATAGTGTAGTTGCAGACACACCTATTTTATGTAGATTTGATGGAAATATTTTTTATAGAGCTATCGATAATTTACCTAAAGAAAATGAAAATATAATTTTTGAAAATGAAAAAGAATATTTCATACCAAAAATAGGTTTAGAAGTGTGGAGTGATAAGGGTTTTACACCTATAAAAAAAATAATTAGACACAAAACAAATAAAAAAATATATCGAATAATAACTACTACCGGTGTTGTGGATGTAACCGAAGATCATAGTTTATTAAATGAAAATAAAGAAAAAATAAAACCTTCCGAAATTAAAATAGGAGATGTATTATTACATCACGATCTACCTAAATTAAGTGAAATTGAAAAAAATAATATTAAATACGAATATATGGAAGAATTTTCAAATAATTCCGAAGAACATGATGGAGGTATATATACTAATTTAACAAAAATTTCATTAGCAGAATATTTTCGTATGGCTATTGATGTAGGGTTTTCTGTGGAAATCGACGTTGAAAACGAAAATAGAATAATTTTATCAAAAAAAGAAATTAATAATCCAAATGAAATTAAAAAAATAATTGAATTACCTCAATTAGATGAAGAACAATATGTTTATGATTTAGAGACTGAAAATCATCATTTTTCCGCAGGAGTAGGAAGATTAGTAGTACATAATACAGACTCGTGCATGATACGCTTCGAAGGTAAAAATTTAAAAGAGGTGTTTGAATTATCAAAGAAAACATCGATATTAGTAACGCATTATCTAAAATGTTATATTATGGAATTACCAGAAGATTATTGTGTTACAACATTAGAAGGGGAAAAAATAAGTTTACAAAAAGCAAAATCAACAGAATTTTATTTTAAAAATCTATCGTATGAAGATCAATGTTATATTTTATCTTATGAAGCGTGTCCTGTGAATTTAGATTTTGAAAAAGTTTATGGACAATTTTTTCTTTTAACTAAAAAACGATATTTAGCAAGAAAAATAAATGAAGAAGGGGTTATTACAGAGGAAGATAATAAAGGAAATTGTTTAGTTAGACGTGATGGATGTAAATATTTATTCGATACTTATAAAGAATTAATTGATAAAATTAGAGAAAATGGAACTGAATACGAAGTTTATAATATATTATATGATAGAATTCATTTACTTTTTACTAGGCAAATACCAGATACACATTTAATAATTTATATGGGGATAAAATCGCTTATCGAATATGCAAAATCAGAAACAAATGATAAAGGAGAAAAAACTCCGATTACCGAAAAAGGGGCGCCTATATTAGACGTTATGGGGCCTTTAGACGATAGATTAGTATATTCAAATATACCACAAGTTTTATTAGCGTTAAAAATTACTCAAAGAGGTGAAGATATTCCTCCAAATACGAGATTAGAATTTATTTATGTTCATCAAGATAAAAAAGTAGAACATCAAGGAGAAAAAGCAGAAGATTATACATATTATTGTGAAAATAAAAAAGATGAAAATTTAAAACCAGATTATTTGCATTATGTTGAAAAAAAGATAGCAAAACCCGTAACAGAATTATTATCTATTAAATTTAGTAAACCGAGAATCCCTTTTATTAGTTTGGAAGATAGATTATTCTTTTTTATGAAAAAATTTAACGAACTTCATAGATATAACGTTGCAAATACTAATTCGTATACTAAAGGAAGACCAAAAATAAATAAAGAAAAAAATATATTTATAGGATGGGATGCGTTGTTTCAAGAAGAATATTATCCAACATCTCAAGATAATTTAGCTAATGATTGTACTTTTTTATCTTATTCATTTAAAGGAAATATAGCAAAAATTACATATATAATGGATGAAATTAAGTTTAGCGAAACTAATATCAATTCTATAAAAATAAATAGCTATCCAGGCTTAATGGATCTATGTCATGTTTGGAAATCCAATTTTATTTTAGAAAAAATGTATCAAAAATTCGGAATATCAAAACAATTTCGTAAAAGATCAAAAGATCCTAGCTCAACAGGAGCTAAAATTAGGGTAGGAACAGAGGTTCTTTTAATTAAAAACTTAGAGAACAATGGCAAAATAATTTTAGAGAATACGTTAACAAAAATAGTTAATAGAGTTGATTTCGGAACAAAAAAGTCTCCAGAATTTATATATGATCTTTTAATTATTGAAACGAATGAAATTATTACAAAAGTTACAAGAAATTTTTTTACTCCATTTACCGTAAAAGATGAAAATTTTATGAAAAATATTTTAGAATATAGAACGTGTTATGCGAATATTGTTAAAGAACTTAACGAGTATTTTTCGCCTATAAATATTCATAAAATATAAAAATTATTGTATTTTGTATTTTTCACATAAGAATATTTTTCTGACGTTAAAACGTCAGAAAAATAAATGAAATCAAGTAAAAGATAAAAAATATTTTTTCCTGTGTTATTAATAAAATAAAATTTTAGTTAATGAAGAAAATATTATTATGCATAATTATAGTTGTAATAATAGGAATAATTATTTATTATTTTTCAAGAAATAAAATATCTTTTAAAAAAAGTTTAACTGTAAAATTTTATCGTTTAATTCTTGTACGTCATGGTGAAAAGCCGAGTAATGGATTAGGTAATTTAAATTGTAAAGGTTTAAATCGTTCTTTAGCTCTACCTAATGTTTTATTAAATTTATTTAATAAACCAGATTTTATATTTGCTCCAAATCCTGCAAGAAAAATATGTGATGATGGAATGTGTTTTAATTATATTCGACCCTTAGTAACTATAGAGCCTACCGCGATAAGATGTAATTTACCGATTAATTCAGATTATGGTTATACGCAGATTCACGAACTTTTACATGAATTAACAAAAGATAAATATTTTGATAAAACAATATTTATAGCATGGGAACATAACAATTTAGATAAATTTGCAAAATTATTTGCAAAATATGTAATGAAAATTGAGAACCCTGGCTCGTTTATACCAGAATGGAAAAGCGATGATTTCGATTCTATTTTTATTTTTCAAAGAAAAGAGACACCCATAAATATTTTTGAATATGATTTTTCAATCGATAAAGAGAATTTGAATAATGTTAGTGATAAATGTCCGTCATAAATTAAAAAATATATAAAAAATCATTTTTGTTTTACAAAAATGATTTAAATTAAATCAACTTTTTTAATCAGACTCTTTTGTTGAATTATCTTCGTCATAAATATTTTCGGCGGGTATGGAAGACAATTCTTCGGCTAAATCTTTGTCTGTTTTTTTTATTTTTTTAATCATTTCATTATCTAAATATTTATATTGTTTTTTAGCTCTATGTTTCAAATCTTCTGATAAAAGAATAACGGATTTTATCCCTTTTACATCATAATCAAGGGTTGTATTTTGTTTTCCTATAACTATAATCTCCGACCTACCTTCAATAAATAATTTTTGAACGACAAATCCATCTGAATTTTCAAAATTTCCCCATTTATTACGAGTTATTTTTTTCTGATTTTTCTTTTGAGGACTAATATTTATCGTAATTTCATTATTTATATTATTATCTTCATTTTTGGCGTTATCAATACTTTCTTTTTTAATATTATCAATACTCTCTTTTTTAATATTATCTTTGGTACTGATACTATGAGTACTGTTTTTGGTATTATCTTGATTAACACCCTCTTTTTTAAATTCTTCAAATGATAATTCGCGGTACTCAATCTTATATTCTTCAAGAAAAGATCTAAGTTCATCGATTTTATTTTTAACAATTGTATACCCTGCTCCAAATGCTAAATTTTGACTAAATTTTAACCAATTATTTTTTGAAAGAACATCGTTTTTGAAGTTAGCCAAAACTTGACTTTTATCAAAATTACCGAATAAAGCATGAGATTTAGAACTATAATCAACAATTAACACTATTTTTTCTTCCCAATTATAAGGAGATTTTTTTAAATTAATTTCATTTAAAATATTGGAATTTGAATTATTTTGTTCATTAGCTACTTTAGAAAAAACTTCATCTAATATTGTTGGAGATACTCCTTTATTTTTAAGTTGATCGTATATACTTTTTATTTTTTTCTCAAATTCAAGTGATAAATCATGCGTAATAGTATACATTTATTATAATTATTCTATTCTTAAACTTTATAAAAAAAAAGTTTAATATTTATTTTTCATTTTTTATGGATTTAAAAAAATATTAAATAAATTATTATTTTGTAAGCGAATGTAATTAAAAAAAATTTAATTTAAAATCATTTAGAAAAAATAATAAAATTATTAATCATAAAATAAATGTATTCTCTAAACACGACACATTTTAAATCTGTAAGAAATAGCAATAATAGTAATACTTTAACGATAAATGTCACTGGTAATATTTTTGTTTTTTTTAAATTACAAAATTGTGAAGGATGTAACGCTTTTGAACCTGTATTTAAAAAATTAGCGAGCGAAGATCGTAGAGTTATATACGGAATAGTAGATTTAACAAATAATAATCAAATTACCCAAATATCAAAAACAACGACAACTCCTATTCAAACAGTTCCTCATTTAATACTTTATATTAATGGACAGCCATTCGCTAAATTCAAAGGACAAAAAAATTTAAATGGAATTAAAAATTTTTTAAGCGAAGCGCTAACTTTAGCCTCTACACAACAACCTCGTGAACCTGTCCAACCTATTCCTAGTTCATTTGTGCCTCAACAAAATATGTATAATAATCAACAATATGCACCTCAAAATAATAATATTCAACAACAACCTACGCATTCTAGTATGCAAAAAAAATGCGAATCAGATGATGGAACCTGTTTAATGGTCCCTAATGACGTTATTCCATATAATTTGCCATGGCAATCAGACTTTAATAAATTAACGGATTTGATTTAACTTTTGTTTGATTTTTTTGGTCACAAAAAAATTTAAATTTTCAATTAAAAATAAATAATAATTTTTAATTTTTCATGAATATGCATTTTCATTTTTAATTAAAATGAAAATTTATAAATTAAACTTGTCGAACACTTAATAAGCAGCTATCATTAACATATATTTAGCGATCACATTTTTTAATTCCGGTAATAAATTATTAATTTCAAAAATCTTATTAATATAAACAAAATGATAATTACTCATAAAAGAAACGTATTCTCTAAATTTTAGACATTGTTCGCATATCGTAATATGATTATCTTTATTATTATGTTTTTCGAAGTAATGGCACAATTTAGTTTGATAATTATCGCGCCGACAATAATTACAACACATGCGTTTACCCTCCACAAATGTTTTATAAAGAGGGTTTGTATTCACAAATGTCACATAAATATGTTCTATATTTATAGGTATTTTATTTTTATCATTTATAATATAACAAATATGCGGAAATAGCGAGGGTTTGTCAATAAAGACGAACGTTACATTTTCTTTTTTCATAATTAAAGCATTTCGCATATATTCAAAACAGTTCCTACATGTCTCATGAAAATTTTTATCCTCAAAATATTCATTTTCAATGTGTTTATTACAAACACAACACCAGTATTTATTCTCAGGATCGCTATCTATAATAATAGCTTTTTGAGTTTTTATTTCTGGTGATAAAATAAATTCTAAAAATCCCGTAGAATCGAATGAAGTATCGTGTTTAAGAACAGCATATTTATTATTAGGAAAACCGACTCTAGTCGTTTTGTTGAATAATTTTTTAAAATCATTTGCGATAAATTTTAAACTTGGTAGATCCATAATTTTTTGTAATTCAACAAAATTCAAAATTTTGGTTTAGATTTTTGTTAGATAAATATATTTATTCCCAATAAAAATTTACAAAAATGAAAAATATTTTTCATTTTTTATTTATATCGGCGTTAAATGGAGACTTTTTTGCGAATCTTGACAATATTTATAATTTTTTATTTGTTTTTGATAAACGTGGGAGATATATTTTTATTCTTACGAATCTTGGTTATATTTCTTATTTTATTATTAATAAAATTATGCGTTGAACCAGATATACTATTTGGAGAATATTAAAATAACAAATTATTTTTATTTATTGAATTGTCATTAAATTACAGTTTTTCTGATTTTTTAATGTTAATTTTTTCAAATAAGATTTTTTCTGAACGTTTTAACGTTCAGAAAAAAAATGTAATTTAATTAGAGTTTGAAAAAAAATGTAATCTATATATTTATTATAGAATCTGTATAAGGATTATACACTATTCCTGGCTTATTTATTTTCTTAAATCTTTCTAAACAATCATACGTTCCTCTGGATTCTTTACTCAGTATAAAAAAACCAAAGTCTGGATTTTCATTTACCATTTCTTGATTTCTTAAAACTCCTGCTTTTTTACCCAATTCTGTCCATTTTGGAATAAAATATTTTATTTTCCAACCCAAAGAAATACAATAATTAGCGGCTTGTGTATCTACACCTTTTGCCCCTCCACATATTAAAATGTAATTTTTGTTTCCATGAATTTTAATTATTTCTGCTATCATATTAATTAATATTTTTTCATCACAACCCTCTCTCGTTCCAGATACTAAAACTTTAATATTTTCGTTCATTTGATTTTTTATTTTTATTAATTTTTTCATTTTATCATTTTTTTACTTAATTATCTTCAACCTCCCATTTATAACTTTTCGATTGAACCTTTCTAGATAATTTTGGTATTTTAAATTTAATAGGAGTTTTACCTTTTAAATCCTCTGGAAGAATACTGAAATTATGTTTTTTGCATATTATTAAAATTATAGATAGAATAATAACGGGAATTATTATTATAATTATAAAATCAGAATTGCTATATAAAAAATCTTTTATAAAAGATGTACCCATTTATTAAATTACATTTATTTTTGACATTACATATCAAAAATATTTTTCATTATTTTTTATTAAACGTGAGTTCAATAAAATTAAAATCCGAGATTTGAATTTTATTAAATCACATTTATTTTTTTTATTTTTTAAAAAGTAAGTTTAAAATAATTTTTGTCTATCTAAAATTTCAAAAATAAAAAATGGATTCTCTAGATAATTTACCAATCGATGATAAATCTCAACTTAGAGCTGAAGAAAAAGAAGTAATGGATAAATATTTAGGTTCAAATTCATCTAACAAAAAAAATAGTGCATATTCAAAATGGAGTGATATTTCTAAATGGAAAATTATAGGATGCATTTCTGTCGTATTTTTAATTTTATCGAATCCTTGGGCACAAAGTTTATTTAATAAATTTCCATATTTTGGGGAAAATAAATTAAAAGGGAGTATAATATCTTTAGTAATTTTTATTATATTAACTATAATAATCGTTATGTTTTTGTAAAAACAAATAACAAAAATTGAAAAAAAATAATTTTGGAAGTAATTTTTTTGTAAATATTATGAGCAATAAAAATAAACTGCAAGAATATTTTCAAAAAAAAAGATTGCCATTGCCGTTATATGAAACTTATAGATATGGTGGTCCTGAACATAAACCAACTTGGGTAACTACTGTTTTTTTATGTAATAATAAAAAATTTACCGGAGAAATATTTTTTGACAAAACATCTGCAGAAAATTCCGCAGCCTTAAATGCATTGGACGATATTAATTCAGATAATGAAATATATTTAAAAATGGAAAAAATAAATTTATCTACCAAAAAGTCGATAGATTCTGAAACAGAAAAAAAAATAAATAAAATTGTTTTGTTGGTTGATGTAGAAAATCTGCATAAATTTATCAACGATTTTAATTTAATTTTAAACAACGATCCTAATTTTTCAAATACAAAATTCGATCCTAATTATAATAAAAATTTTGATATATACGCTTTTATAAATAAAAACCATGATTTAGTCGATAAAATCTTTCCTGAATATGTTAAAAAGGTGGTATGTCCAAGTTTACAAAAAAATGGAACAGATACATATATACAGGTATTTGTCGGTATATTGCTGGCAAAAGAAATGTATGAAACCTATATAATAGCGACGAAAGATCATTTTGGAAATCTTTTAACAGAGTTAATAAATTCTTCAAATGTTGGGTGGACTAATAAAAAAGCTTATTTAATAGTAAAACCATCCCAATTATTTGAATTATTATAAAGCACAAACAGATATTTTTGAGATTTCAATCTCAAAAATAAATGTAATTTAATTATAAATATTTTATTATTTTTAATTTACAATCAAAAGTAAATTAAAAATAGATTTTTCGGATAAAAAATAAATTTTTCAAATAAAAAAAAATATTTTTACCAATATCTACAACATTTCCATGATCCATGTTTATGATGACAATTTTTACATTTTCCGCCATCATTAACTTTATAATGTCCAGGAACACATTGATCATGTTTAGATGATGAATAACAACGTTCAGTCATATATGGTAATATAGAAGTGCTCACATAATTATCCAAATAATTAGGATAATAATTCAACATAAATGGATTTATTGGTTGATTAAATACAGAATTGTAATTATACGGATTTTGAAATTGAGGATAATTTAACCTATTATAGACCCCGCCCCACGTTGGAAATCCGAAATGATAAGAATAATTTTCTTTAAATATTTTTTTATAACATAGAACAAAAATCACGATAAAAAGTAATAAAAGTGCTATTAATGTTGGAGTAGTTATCATTTTTTAAAATATGATATTAAATAAAGTAAACTTTTTTGATTTTGATGAAAAGTATAAATTAATTTTTATATTAAATTACATTTTATTTTTGGCTCCTAAAAAGCCAAAAATAATTTTTATTTTTTGTTTTATGAAAAAATAAAAATTTGAATACGAAACTTAAAAAATATGGAAAAAAGTAATGGAAACTTATAAAGTAATGGAAACTTAAATAAATATAAAACTTTTTTAGTTTTATTTTTATTATTTTTGAAAAAATAATATTTATTATTTTAACTTGAACCGAAAGCCGTTATATTAATGGCATAAAACGTTAATGTACTCGTACCTCCACTATCTTGAACAAATATTTGAAGAAAATCGTTTTGAGCCATCTGAATTACCTTAGTAAAAGCGCTAATATTTTGTATATTTCTTGTTACCGTAATTTGATACTCAGTTCCTGTCACTAAAACGCTATTTTTAAATATAGCAAAGAAATAAAGATGATTTGAACTTCCACTCGCAAAACTTACGCTTATTGTTACGGAAAAATATTTTGTTGCGGTTCCTAAATAATTTAATTGTGACCCAGATAAACTCCATTGATTACTTGGAAAACTACTATTATTTGATGTAAGAGTATATGTAAATCCAGAAAGTGCTATATAAGTGGAAGCCGGCGTTACATTTAATGTAGAACCAGCCCCTCCATCACCTATCGCATTTATATCTGCCAAAGGTAAAAAAGAAATTCCTGTGGGTCCTGTTGCCCCTGTATTAGTGGCAGATCCTGGTAATCCTGTGTGACCTGTATTTCCAGTAGGTCCTGTTACCCCTGTAGGGCCAGTTGCCCCTGTATTTGTTGCAGATCCTGGTAATCCAGTGGGACCTGTGGGCCCTGTTACCCCTGTATAACCGGTAAATCCCGTAAAACCAGTGGGGCCGGTATTTCCAGTAGGCCCGGTCGCCCCTGTATTTGTCGCAGATCCCGGCAATCCAGTCGCGCCGGTATTTCCAGTAGGTCCTGTTACCCCTGTATAACCGGTAAATCCTGTAAAACCAGTCGCACCTGTTTTTCCAGTAGGTCCTGTCGCCCCTGTATTTGTTGCAGATCCCGGTAATCCAGTCGCACCAGTATTTCCAGTAGCCCCTGTCACGCCTGTATAACCGGTAAATCCCGTAAAACCAGTCGCACCGGTATTTCCAGTAGGCCCTGTCACACCTGTATAACCGGTAAATCCCGTAAAACCGGTGGGTCCAGTATTTCCTGTGGGCCCTGTTACACCTGTATAACCAGTAAATCCTGTATAACCGGTAAATCCCGTAAAACCAGTTGGGCCAATATTTCCAGTAGGCCCTGTATCCCCTGTATTTCCCGTATTTCCCATATTTCCAGTGGGACCTGTATTTCCAGTAGGTCCAGTTACGCCTGTATAACCGGTAAATCCCGTAAAACCAGTTGCGCCAGTATTTCCGGTAGGTCCCGTATTTCCAATAATTCCAGTGGGACCTGTTGCGCCAATTTGTCCAGTATTTCC
>Ga0209579_10002305_pt1 | contig 14763 bp, 14 predicted proteins | sample Coa_R1_2_FD_187152 | JGI IMG/M metagenome (GOLD analysis project Ga0209579, IMG submission 187152) | Surface soil microbial communities from Centralia Pennsylvania, which are recovering from an underground coalmine fire - Coalmine... | ecosystem: Environmental > Terrestrial > Soil >... | reverse complement strand
CTTTTGCTTGCAGACCAAATGGAACTAGTAATGCAAAAAACAAAACAATTTTGATCTTTTTCATAACGCAGTTTTACATTTTATGTAACGGTTGAGATAAGGATTCTGCAAACTCCGCCCAGATTTGCTGAACAATTTTTGCAGCAGGTAAAATATCTTTAATTAAAATACTCGATTGACCAATTTCCAGTTCGCCGTCATCTAAATTCCCTTCAAACATTCCTTTTTTTGCCCGGCCTTTTCCAAGTAATTGTATGAGTTCTTCTTTCGAAGCTCCTCCAGCTTCTGCTTTCTGGATCTCTTGAAAAAATGTATTCTTTATCATGCGAACAGGAACAATCTGCTTTAATGACAACATGGTATCACCCTCTGTTGCATCTACCACGGCTTGTTTAAATTGCAAATGCGAAGATGCTTCCTCGCTCGCCACAAACCGGCTTCCCATCTGCACGCCTTCAGCTCCCAATACCATAGTCGCAAACATCTGCCTACCTGTTGCAATTCCCCCTGCTGAAATTACCGGAATTTTTACATTATTACAAACTGCAGGTGTTAAAACTATAGTTGTCGTTTCTTCCCGTCCGTTATGACCCCCGGCCTCAAAACCTTCAGCTACCACAGCATCACACCCGGCATCTTCGGCTTTTTTAGCAAATTTGCTGCTGCTCACAACATGGACAACGATAATTCCTCTTTCCTTTAATACGGTTGTCCAGGTGGCCGGGTTACCGGCTGACGTAAAAACTATTCTTATTTTTTCTTTGATGATGATGTCCAGGTGTTTTTCAACCTCTGCATACAGCAATGGGACATTTACTCCAAATGGCTTATCCGTGGCAGCCTTGCACTTCCTGATATGTTCCAGTAGGACATCCGGTTTCATGCTTCCGCTGCCTATTAAACCCAGGGCGCCGGCATTGCTTACGGCGCTTGCGAGTTTCCAACCGCTTGCCCACACCATTCCGGCCTGGATAATTGGATAGTCCACTGCAAATAATTTGGTGATGCGGTTTGAAAAAGGAGTCACAGAAAATTTTGATTGATGAATTTACTGTGAAAGTAGGAAAATGTGGAAATCCTGAAAGCTTAACCATTGATTTTTGATTTATAAATTTAATCGGATCAATAAATATAGTTTTGCCACAAGCAACTAAAATTCAGGAGCTTTCGTCCTCCACATTTATGGAGGATTAGGTTTTTTAGCGACGATTAACCTTTCTGCTTATGAAAATATCATTCTTGCTTCCTTTTTTTTTATGCACCTATTATTTTGCCCGACCACAATCTTCTGTAAATATTTCATCGGGAATATCCCGGGATGTTAACAATACAAGCAAATCATTTTATCATATTCCTGTGTCTTTTCAATGGAAGCCTTCTTCAAACCCACATGGAATATTTTTTTTTGAATTGGATGAAGATATTCCGTTTGTTGCAAGAGGTGCCGGTAATGCGTACACGTTAAATCCTGCGCTACCGCAGGAAATGATTTTGCAGGAAATGATAAGGGCTTATATTTTTACAGCAAGCATTGGTTTTAGAATTCATTTATACAGTGATAAAAAGTTAAATAATATTTATATAAACTTATTGCCATTTGGTATATCTACCCAACATTTTAAAATTGAATATAAAAACTACGACAATAAGAACTACGAAATATTAGATCCGGATGTAAACTTAAAAAGAACGAGTGTGGTGATGTCAATGTCTGCGGTATATAATTTTCATAACCATTTAATGCTGATGTTTCATGTACAAACACCATTGTTTGCAACTACCGGGAGTTATCCCCTATCCTACAAATTTGTAGCGCCATTACAATTGACATTTGGATATAACTTCTATTACAATAAAAGAAAATGAGAAAATTAATTTTTATTATTTTAAGTGTGTTGATGCTAGAATCGTTAACATGCAAAAGACAAAACTTATACTCCGACATTGATGATCCCGGATTAAGTCGATTTACTTCTTATGGATACAATACGGCTACTGAATATATTAACGGGTCACCTTACATTAATCCTTTTTCCGTTTTTTCAGGAAACAACCTTGCTTCTGTTCAAAAAATAATCACGACGACCAGTTTGGATACGCTTTCTATATCCTGGAGATTAGGACAAATGATAGTTCCAAACCCTTTAATCCGGATTACAGAAATATTTCATTTTTAATGCCGATACCAAAATCATTCACAATAATGGATTTTTTAGCTTTGAATGGCCAGAGGATTTCGTCGAATACAAACAAAATAGCAATTGAGGCATTTAATGATACCACCTTTGAATTGTTATCCGGAACCGGAAATATTTACTTTGTGAAAATAAATATTGAAGATGCAACAGGTGAAAGGAAAATTGCCTTTTGCGGACTCTTCGATGGCACCATCGGAGACAGCATTCTCATCACCAAAGGACGATTCGATTTTAATATTCCCGCAACTAATTTTAATTTTTGATTTTTGAAGGTACACTCGAAGACAAAAAAACCCACCACGAAATATGATGAGTTTTTTAATTAGGCGTCATTCTGGTCCGGCCTTCCGGCGCAAGCAATCTTTATTTGCCAAATGGGGGAACAGAATGACAAGAGCATATAAAAAAAGTTCCCCGATTTCGGCGGGAAACTTTCAATATTTTATCGAGTTTATTCACACACTGAAGTTAGTGGTTAATTTGTTCGGCAAAATAAAGTTTTAGTTAATAAAACTTAAAAAAAGAAAAACGCTTACAATGCTATTCTTTTTTCTGTCATCATTTTGCGCAAATTGATCAAACCATAACGCATCCGACCCAAGGCAGTGTTGATGCTGCAGTTTGTCAGAGACGCAATTTCCTTAAAACTAAGATCTGCATAATGACGGAGAATAATCACTTCTTTCTGGTCTTCAGGCAGCATGTCGAGCATTTGCCGAACACGGTCGTGACTTTGACGTTTCATCATTTTTACGTCAGCGCCTTCTTCTGTAAAATTAAGTACTTCGAAAATGTCGCGGTCATCGCTGGTTTTAATTGCGGGGGTGCGCTTCACTTTACGGAAATGGTCTACGCAAAGGTTGTGCGCGATACGCATAGCCCATGGTAAAAATTTTCCTTCTTCGGTGTAACGCCCGCCTCTAATGGTATCGATAACTTTGATTAATACATCCTGGAAAATATCTTCAGCGAGATATTTGTCCTTTACTAAAAACAGGATGGAAGTGAACAGCTTGTCTTTGTGCCTTAGAATCAATGCTTCTAATGCATGCAAGTCGCCGTCGCGGAACTGGTGGATTAATTCGTGATCAGTTTTTTGGCGTAGTGATTTCATAAACTTCTACGGTTTTTTGAAGGTGATAGGATATTATGTCTGGATTTATAAAAAAAATTCTGGTTTTTTGGTTTTTCTGAGTAGAAGTGAGAGGTCTATAGGCGAATGAGTTTCGTTAATAAATAGTGTACAAATCGGAAATAAAGATAAATATTTTTTTTATAAAACAACATTTTAACCGAATTTTTTGTTTTTTTAGGATTAATACGTGTTTTCCCCGATGGGAAAAATACGCGTAAAACTTTGCAGATCAATTAAAAATTTCCATCATTTTATGGCTTTAGCCCAGGCAGAAAAAAAACGTCAGGATAATGCTGTCTCCAGCACATCCAAAGATGTTATTTTAATAAAGGGAGCGAGGGTCCATAATTTAAAAAATATCACGGTTGAAATTCCCCGCAATAAATTAATTGTTGTTACGGGTGTTTCCGGTTCGGGAAAATCGTCCCTCACCATTGATACATTATTTGCTGAAGGTCAGCGCCGGTACGCGGAAAGTCTCAGTGCTTATGCAAGGCAATTTATGGCGCGCATGAATAAACCTGATGTTGATTATATAAAAGGATTGTGTCCCGCAATTGCCATTGAACAAAAAGTTATTACACGCACGCCCCGCTCCACGGTAGGCAGCATGACAGAAATTTATGATTACCTGCGATTGTTGTATGCGCGAATTGGAAAAACCATTTCTCCTGTTTCGGGTAAATTGGTCAAAAAAGATGATGTGAATGATGTAGTAGAAAAAATTGTGAGGTTAAAGGAAAATGATAAAGTGCTTATTCTTGTTTTATTCAAACAGCATAAAAACCGTGATGCAAAAGAAGAATTGAATATTTTATTGCAGAAAGGTTTTTCCAGATTGTACATCAATAAGGAAATTATTCGCATCGAGGATCTGCTTGAATTAAAGGAGACCGAGTTGAAAAAGAAACTCATTGCCCAGACATCAAACCGCTCGGCCTATATTCTGATAGACCGGCTTGTTGCGAAAGAATTTGATGAGAGCGATAAACATCGTATAGCCGACTCCGTCAGCACTGCTTTTTTTGAAGGGGAAGGAGACATGCTTATTGAAGTAAATGATGATAAGCAATTTAATTTTTCTGATAAATTTGAACTCGACGGAATAAAGTTTGAAGAGCCTTCACCAAACTTATTTTCATTTAATAATCCCTATGGCGCTTGCCCGACTTGTGAAGGGTTTAGCCAGGTTTTGGGAATTGATGAAGATCTCGTTATTCCTGACAAAAGACTGAGCGTTTATGAAGGCGCCGTTGCACCCTGGAAAGGAGAGAAATTAGTTTGGTGGAAAGAACAATTTGTAAAAGCCGCAAAGAAATTCAATTTCCCGATTCACAAGCCGATCATTGATCTTACTAAGGAACAATACAACATTTTATGGGAAGGTAACAATCATGCATATGGCATAAATGGTTTTTTTGAAGAGGTGGAACGTAATCTTTACAAAGTACAATACCGGGTGCTGCTTTCGCGATACCGCGGGCGAACACTTTGCCCGGAATGCAAGGGGTATCGTTTAAGAAAGGAAGCGTTGTATGTAAAAATTGGCAACAAAAATATTGGTGAATTGTGCGAAATGCCAGTGATGGGATTACAGAAATGGTTTGACGGAATTTCATTGGGTGATTTTGACAAAAAAGTGGCAAAAAGGATTTTGACAGAAATTAATCACCGGCTAAAAACTTTGCTTGATGTCGGTTTGATTTATCTCACGTTAAATCGGTTGGCCAACACGCTCAGCGGGGGTGAAAGCCAGCGCATACAACTTACCCGATCGCTTGGCAGCAACCTGACCAATTCGTTGTATATTTTGGACGAACCTTCAATCGGTTTACATTCTCGCGATACGGAAAGATTGATTCGGGTGTTAAAAGAATTACGCGATCTGGGAAATACGGTAGTTGTTGTCGAGCATGACGAAATGATGATGCGCGAAGCTGATTATATTATTGATATGGGTCCCCTTGCCAGCCACCTCGGCGGCGAGGTGGTTGCGGCAGGTGACTATGCGGAAATAATTGCTAACAAAAAAAGCTTAACCGGGAAATATTTGACCGGTGAATTAAAAATTGAAGCACCGAGGACATTACGCAAGTGGAATCGTTCAATCATCATCGAGGGAGCAAGACAGCATAATTTAAAAAATATCACCGTTGAGTTTCCCTTAAATGTGCTGTGTGTTATAAGTGGCGTGAGCGGAAGCGGAAAGACCACTCTGGTAAAGCATATCCTGTATCCCGCTTTGCAGAAAATGAAAGGCGAATTTTCAGATAAGGCTGGTTATCATAAGACCACTAAAGGGGATATTGAATATATTTCTCAAATAGAATTGATTGATCAAAATCCTATCGGGAAATCTTCACGCAGCAATCCCATTACCTATATCAAAGCTTATGATGAAATCAGAGATTTATTTTCTAAACAACCGCTCAGTAAAATTCGCGGTTTTCTGCCAAAACATTTTTCATTTAATGTTGATGGAGGGCGTTGCGACACCTGCAAGGGTGAAGGCGAGCAGGTTGTTGAAATGCAATTTCTCGCTGATGTTCACCTAGTCTGCGAAACCTGTCGCGGGAAAAGATTTAAGGAAGAGGTTTTGGAAGTTACCTATAATAACAAAAGCATTTTCGACATTTTGGAATTAAGTGTTGATGAATCTCTGGAATTTTTTAAAGAGGAAAAAGATATCGTGCACAAAATAAAACCGCTGAGTGATGTCGGGTTGGGTTATATTAAATTGGGACAATCTTCAGATACATTGTCCGGTGGTGAAGCCCAGCGTGTAAAGCTCGCATCCTTTTTAGGCAAAGGCAAAGCGCAAGGCCATATTCTGTTTATTTTTGATGAACCGACTACCGGGTTACATTTCCAGGATATAAAAAAATTACTTACTTCATTCAATGCATTAATTGAGCAGGGACATTCGATCCTTGTGATAGAACACAATACTGATGTAATAAAATCCGCTGACTGGGTTATTGATCTCGGTCCCGAAGCTGGTGAAAGCGGCGGAAATATTGTTTATGCCGGCACTCCTTCGGGATTGAAAAAAGTAAAAGAGAGTTTTACTGGAAAGTTTTTGAGTTAAGACCCCAAAGCATCAAAAGAAAGGAATAGGACAGAATTTCAGGTTTTCTTCTATAACATCTTGCTGATGTCCCTTTCATCCGTTCATCTTAGCTTATCCATGCTCTTCACTAATTTTTCATCTTTGTAAATTCCTCTTGCTGCCATGATATAAAAGAAAGCCATGACAAAAGGAATCAGTGCGCCCAAATGATAAGCACCCGATTGAAAATTATAAGCAGCTTTAAAATCTCCGGATTTAATGTATTCAAGAATTACAGCGAGAATGGAAAATAATAACCCAACAATGGCTAAACGGAATTGCAGACTACGTTTCTTAAATAAAAAAATACAAACGATAGCCAGGAGACCTAAGCCAAATATTAACGGAAATAATAAAAAGCTATCGGGGATAAAAAAGCTTTTCCTGGAATTATCCTGCAAATATCCTTCATATAACGGTAACGAATAACTGCAACAAGCACACCCTGCAACTAACAACAGCCAGATACTTTGAATGCGTTGGATCATATTTTTAAGATTTCTCAAAGATATTGAATTCATAAAAACTCGGTGGCGCTATTTGTGATGATCACAAAAAATGACCGACGGGCAAATCCGAACCGTTTGTAAATGCAGAACTCCTTATGTTTAGGACCCCAACCGTTCCATTCAGCCTGCGGCCTACTCGCTTTTTTCGATGTTGTTATCTCAAAATGACATAATTGCAAACTGGAAGCATGATGAATTTATCCTGCCAACGAAATTTCGTATTTATCGTGACCGCTTTTTGCTCTTGCGCACCCCGGCTGGAACACTTAAGAATTTTCATACTTGCGAAGGGAGTGCCGGCACAGCAATAGCAAGAAATTTTATTGCCCTGGCCAAAGGTTTATTACCCTTGTTGTTCCGTTTGGGGTTTCGGAAAGCATTTCAATTCTAAAATAAGGCATGCCTGCATTGTCACTGTTTTTAAAATAAAGGAAACACTTAGATATTAATTTTTTTAGCTTCTTTTTTGTTGGTAAATTGGAATGCCCCCAAAACTAACCATGAGCAACACCGTTATAATTCATAAAACCTCCGACGTTGAGTTAATTAACATGCTGAAGGCATCGGGTATTGACAAAAAAAATGCAGAAGAACAATTATTCAATGCGTACAGTTATTTTATAAAAGAAGGTCAGCGAAAATATAAATTGTCTCACGATGAAGTTTTCGATGCTTATGCAGATGCCATGCTTGCCGTAATTGAAAAGATTAGAAATGATGCATTTAAAGGACTTTCTTCCATAAAAACATATCTCTACCAGATCTTTCATAATAAATGTGTTGACTTTTTACGAAAAAAGACGACAAATAAACAAAGCGTACATCAAACCGCTTCGATCTCTGAATCAATGTTCCAGCTTTCCGACTCAGCAAAATCAATTATCAATAAGCTGATGGAAAAGACAGATTTTGACCTCTTGAAACAAAAACTGAACGAGTTGGGCGACAACTGCCGGCAACTTTTGTTACTGTGGGCAGATGGGTATAGTGATAAAGAAATTGTTGGTAAACTGACCTACAAAACGGCTGATGTTGTGAAGACTACCAGGTTGCGATGCATGGATAAACTCCGACTGCTTTACAACACTAAACTTTATTAATGGGAAATTTGGAATACATAGAAAGTTATTTTTGCAATGAATTGTCTCCAGGCGAAAGGGTACAATTCGAACAAAAGATAATCAACGATAAGGTTTTTGCGGAGGAAGTTGCTTTTTATTGCAGTGCCAAACAAATGATAAAAAATGAATTGGATTCCGAAAAGAAAGAACAGTTCAGAAAGATATATCAGCAAACTAATGCTTCTCATCAAAGCAAAATAAATGCTACAAAAATATGGTTGCTTTCTGCATCGGCAGCCGCCATTGTTGCCATTGTTTTTGGATGGTATTTATTTGAAAAGCCTGTTTCAACACCACAATTGGCTGATAAATATATACTAGAGCACTTTCAAACATTAGGCATTAGGATGAGCAGCAGGCAAGACAGCTTGGAGATTGGCGAAGGTTTATACAATGATGGCAAATTTCCCGAAGCGTTACAACAATTTGAAAGAATCATTAAAAACAACACGGAAAGTTTTGAAGCAAAAAAATACGCGGGTATTGTTTCCCTCAAATTAAAGAATTACGACAAAGCATTAGCATACTTCTCACAAATAGAAAACGATTCCGTTTTTTCCAACCCTGCAAAAATATACAAAGCAATTACCCTGATGGAACGAAACAATGCGGGCGACAAGGAACAGGCAAAAGAATTATTGCATCAGATAATTCAAAACAACCTTGATGAAAAGGAAACCGCGGCAGAATGGTTAAAGAAGAAATGGTAATTCTATTTTATAATTTAAAAACTTACAGCAATGTCGAATGAAAAGTTATCACGAATCCCGTTTAATACAAAATCGGAGTATTATGCTGAACTGGAAAAATCATTGATATTAAACATCAGCAATGTAATTGATTTTATAGGATTGGATTGGCTGCAACATTGGGCACCAATTTCTTTTAAAGATATCACTACTGCAGATCAAATTTCTGGTAGAAAAACCAATATAGAGCTAATTGCATTAGGACTACTTTTCCAGTATAATTTAAACCACCCTGAAGACCCCAATGTTCCTTATTCGCCCGGCGTAAAGTATTGGACTGACCACGGGGACGGAACACAATCATATCATTTATTTCTTATACCACCGGTTACTTCTCAATTCCAACATGGTGGTGGTGGTGGCAAAGGCGCGCCTGCTGGCACTTCTGGAGGTTCTTCCAGTGTTACGCCGCCTTCACCTCCTCCACCTCAGCCTCCCTATTGATTGCCCGACACCATAGTAAACCATAATCATGCGGTGGGAACAATCGAATCGGGCCACGCATTAACGGATAAGGTTCTGTAAGATTGTAGCGGAATTTACAGGATCTTCTTTAATCAAAGAATTTAATCAATGGATCTGAGGAAAATCGTCTTTGTTTTGATTTGTTATTGTTGCTTCTGCAACCTTCTGTTAAATGTATCCGCGCAATGCCCGGGCAGCAATTCAGTATGGAAGAAAATCTTATTACTCCGCGATTCTTCCAAACTTTCTCTTTCAGAGCGACTAAATTTATTGTCCATCGAAGAAAAAGAAATTAAAGATTGTCCTTACCATGATGACTCTACACATGCTTTTATTCTGGAACAAATTGGACTGATATATGCAAAACAAGGCAATTTTATAGAGGGGATAGAAAAACTCAGACAGGCTAATGTAATCATGAATGCCAATATCAATAAACCTTCAATTAATCCTAGGCGCCTTATTTCAAGTTATTATTGGATCTCGACTTTTTTCGATTCACTAAATCAGGTAAGCCAAAGAGTGCAATCGTTGGACAGTTGTGCAAAGCTGGCTATACAAATAAAATCTGTGGATCTTGTTTGCCTGTCCGCTTTGTACAAAAATCTTGAATATTATTTTGATATTGGCGATTATCATCGTTGTATTGATTATGCAAATACCTGCGAGCATTTAAGCAAGGAGTTTGCACTTAAAGGGAACAAAAAAAATTTCGAGTACGGCATGTGGTATGCATCGAGTACCCTTAGCTGGATAATCAATTCATTACTGCAACTAAAAAAATATGATGTTGCCGAAAAAATATTAACTGAAAAAGAGAAGGTTTATTCTACCGATCTGAAATATAGCCTTGGAGCCATTTATGAGCAACTCGCAGAAGTCCAACTTCACAAAGGTGATTATGAAAATGCGCTCAAGTTCTATAAACTTGGCTTTGCGGTCGAACGGAAAATGGGTGAATATCCCGGATGTGTAGCCATATTAAATAACATCGGTAACGTTTATATTGGGCAGTTTAATGATACAGATACCGCATTGTATTATTATAGAAAAGCCCTTTCTTATGATAAAAGAATTACAGATAAAGCTGCGAGGGCGATTGAGTCATTAAATGTGCTTTCCAATATAGCTGATGCTTATGTTAAACAGCAAAATTTCGACTCTGCCTATATTTATTTTCAACTTGCATTCGACCAAATAAAACCGGGTATGGGAGAAACAGAACTTAGTAAAATTCCTTTGAACGAACTTGGGCGCCAAAAAAAAATAGGTTATCTAACCAATAATTTAATAGATAAGGGAGATGCATTTCGTTATCAGTACGAGATCACCGGACAAACAAACGCGATTAAAGAAGCGGTTCATACTTATAAAACCACCGATGGATTACTTGATAGAATTAAGCTGGAACAATCTGATATTGAATCGAAACTTTTCTGGAGAAGTGACAGCCGCAGGGTATATGAACATGCGATAGACGCTTGCTATTCCTATAATAATTTTGAGGATGCATTTTATTTCCTTGAAAAAAGTCGCGCTGTTTTATTAAATGATCAGCTTAGGCAATTAGGTAGAAGCAATAACGATGATATCTTACAGCAGGCACAGATAAAGAAGAAAATATTACAACTGGAAAAAGATATAAGTTCTACAGACCCTATCTCAAAAAAGTATGCTGCATTGCAAACAGAACTTTTTACAGCCAAGCAGGAATCATATAGAATTGAACGATCAATCAAAACACATAATCCTATTTATTATCAAAGTTTTCTGGACACAACATTTATCACGCTAAAAGATGTTCAAACAACATTATTAAAAGATCATCAGGCTTTAATTGAATTGTTTAATGGTGACAGTAGCGTTTATTCTTTATTAATTACTCCGCAACAAACATATCTTAACAAGATTGATAAGAAAGATTATGAACGGAGCATAAAATCATACATTTCTTTTGTTTCTTCCCCCGCGTTACTGAACAGACATTATGTAGAATATAATAAGATTGCATTTCATTTATTTCAATTAATTTTTGGGAAAAACGGTTTGCCAGACAGTCGCATTATCGTTTCTCCCGGTGAAGAATATTTTCCATTTGAATCGCTCGTAACAAATTCAGATTTTCAATCGCCGGTTTATTTTTTGAATGAACACGCGGTGAGTTATACCTATTCCGCACGTTTTTTATTGAATGATTTTTCTGTTTCCAACAGATCCTCAAAGAACGATTTTCTTGGAGTTGCCCCGGTAAAATATGCTTCATCACTTTCTCTGCCGTCTTTAAACGGAAGCGATAAATCATTAAACGCGATTGAAAGGTATTTTGGTGCAACAGATAATTATGTTGCTGACAGCGCAACAAAAACCAATTTTACCAATCAATTTTCAAAATATAGAATCATCCAGTTATACACGCATTCATCCGATACAAGCTCACGCAACGAACCGGTGATTTTTTTTCAAGATTCCGCTTTGTATCTCTCTGAATTGATTCCAGAAAATAAACCTTCTACGCAACTCATCGTGTTATCGGCTTGCGAAACGGCAAACGGGCAACTCTATCGTGGAGAAGGAGTTTTCAGTTTTAATCGCGGATTTGCTGCGCTGGGTATTCCTTCCTCAGTGACCAATTTGTGGTCTGTTGATGATCAATCGACATACAAACTCACCGAGCTTTTCTATAAATACCTTGCAAGAGGATTGCCTTTGGATATTGCTTTACAAAATGCAAAAAAGGAATTTATACAAACTGGTTCAAAAGAATATTCATTGCCTTATTACTGGGCTGCGCCCGTATTGGTCGGGAAGACTGATGCGGTTGTATTGACCAATAACTTCTCACGGAAGATATTCTTTTTTTCAGCAGCGGTTTGTTTGCTTGTGTTTTTTGCAGTAAAATATTTTATAAGAAAAAGATCGGCGCAAAAAAATTTATCCCAGCTCGGGGTATAAAGGAAACTGTTGCATGAATTGATTTACATTTTTACGAATTGATTCCAATTCAGCGTCATCGTCTGCATGCGTCAATGCTTTATCAATAAAATTTACGACTGTGTTCATATGCTCTTCTTTCATACCGCGTGTCGTGATTGCGGGAACGCCGACGCGAATGCCGGAGGTAACAAAAGCGCTCTTATCATCAAAGGGTACCATATTTTTATTAAGGGTAATGTCTGCTTTACCCAATACATTTTCAGCTTTTTTACCGCTGATATTTTTATTGCGAAGATCAATCAGCATTAAGTGATTATCCGTTCCGCCGGAAACAATATCATATCCTTTTTCTGTAAAAGACCGCGACATGCTCGCTGCATTGGCAATTATTTGTTTTGCGTACCCTGTAAATTCGTCACTTAAAATTTCTCCGAATGCAATTGCTTTTGAGGCGATAATGTGCTCCAGCGGACCGCCTTGCGTGCCCGGAAATACAGCCATATCAACCAGATTGCTCATCATCCGCGTATTTCCTTTTACGTCTTTTAAACCAAAACTATTTTCAAAATCTTTTTTCATCAGGATAATTCCCCCTCGTGGACCACGAAGGGTTTTGTGCGTTGTAGAGGTTACAAAATGACAGTCCTCAAATGGAGAGTTCAATAAGTGTTTTGCGATCAATCCTGCCGGATGCGCCATATCGCACATGACAAACGCATTTACTCCATCTGCAATTTTCCTGATGCGCGCATAATCCCAATCCCTGCTGTATGCAGATGCTCCACAAATAATTAATTTCGGCTTTTCTTTTTTAGCCATTTCTTCCATCATATCATAATCAACGTAGCCGGATTCTTTTTTAACCCCATAAAAAACAGGATGGTACAGTTTACCGGAAAAATTCACCGGCGAACCATGTGTAAGATGCCCGCCCATACTCAGGTCAAGACCAAGAATTTTGTCTCCGGGCTGCAATATGCCCAACATTAGGGCTGCATTTGCCTGGGCGCCGCTGTGTGGCTGCACATTGGCATATTCACAATTGAAAATTTGTTTTAGACGGTCTATGGCGAGCTGTTCACATTCATCAACGATTTCACAGCCTCCGTAATACCTTCTGCCGGGATAACCTTCTGCATATTTGTTCGTCATTACGTTGCCCATCGATTGAATTACCTGCAACGATGCAAAATTTTCCGATGCAATTAATTCAATACTGCGGCGCTGGCGTTCGAGTTCTTTGTAAATGAGACTGAAAACTAAAGTATCTTTTTGCACAGTTTAATAATTGATGATGGTTCGATGTTCATTGATTACTGCCCGCAAAAATAACCACATGCCGCGTATAAGCAAAAGATTAAAATAAACAACCGAACAAAAATAAATGGCTATCTTCAAATTAAACGCTATTCATGTATAAAATACCTGCACTGCAGTATATTGTTGTGCTTGGATTTGTTTGTTCCTGTTCCACTAGCCCCAATATTCAAACGGTTAAACACAGCTCTCCTTTACTTCATTGCGAAAAAATTTTTGCAGATAATACAGATGCCATAGATGAAAGAAACGAAATTTTGCTTCAAACAGGAGTTATCGATACAACAGATGAACTGCCACCAATCGAGACAGCAATCATTAACATTGACAACGAGGAGATAATTTTAACCTTAAAAAAATCTTATACTGAAAATGGTTATTCCATCGAAAAATATTCCGGCCAAAATTATGATTTGACACTGACTTATAAAAGGGACCAGAATAATAACGGCTCGGTTGCATACATCGGAAAATTCGTTATAGAAATTAATAAGCATAAGACGGAGTTTAGCATTGAAGGACGGAATTGTAATCTTTAACCCATTTGAAAAAAACAACTTTGTAGATTTTTATGACTTTTGCAGGAAATATTTGCTTTGTTGGCAAATTCAAAACAGGTCTACTGCCCGCCCATATCTTCTAAAAAAATTGTAATTTAGACACTTAATAATCGCTTGCAGATGAGAGGAGTTCTTACAAATAAGATGTTTTTGATCATTCTTTTCCTCGCCACAGCAATTGCTGTTTATTTTTTTACGACAACCAATAAACCTGTTGATTTCAACACGCAGGTAAAACCCATCTTCAATAAAAAATGCATAATCTGCCATGGTGGTGTTCGCCGCAAAGCAGGGTTCAGTTTATTATTCAGGTCAGAAGCATTGATGAAAAATGAATCGGGAAAACCTGCTATCATCCCCGGCGATCCTGATCACAGCGAAATGATAAGAAGATTAACGTTGAAAGATCCTGAAGAACGTATGCCTTACAAACATGAATCCTTGCCCAAAGACGAGATCAGCATTTTAAAAAGATGGATAAAGGAAGGTGCTGTGTGGGGAGATCACTGGGCTTATGTTGCGCTGCAACCCGTGGAAGTCCCGCCAAAAACCGAATGGACAAAAAATGATATTGATCATTTTATTTACGACAAACTAAAAAAACAAAAATTATCTCCATCACCGCAGGCAGACAAAGCAACATTATTGCGGCGGGTGAGTTTGGAT
>Ga0209579_10002304_pt1 | contig 14767 bp, 13 predicted proteins | sample Coa_R1_2_FD_187152 | JGI IMG/M metagenome (GOLD analysis project Ga0209579, IMG submission 187152) | Surface soil microbial communities from Centralia Pennsylvania, which are recovering from an underground coalmine fire - Coalmine... | ecosystem: Environmental > Terrestrial > Soil >... | reverse complement strand
CACGATATGCAGAATCGCCAGAATCTTCACATGCTGTTGCATGGGTTTTCCCTCAGAACAGTATACGCGCGAGGGGGGCCCGGGGTTCGGCCTACTGCGCGGTAATCTCGAAGGGCGCCGATTGAGGGCTCTCGCGATCGTTCACACCGACGGCGGAGACTGTGTAGCGGTACTTCTTTCCGGCTTCAACGGGATGGTCGCTGAACGTGGGCGCGGTGATCACGCTGGCGATCTTTTCGAACGGACCGTTCTCAATCGACCGGTACACGTTGTAGCCGCGGAAGCGGGATTCGGTGTTGCGTTCCCATGAAAGGTCGATGGAATTGCCGCCCTGTTCGGCCGTCAGTCCCGCGGGCACCATTGGGGCGAAGACGTCGACGGGCGCGAATGGTTTCGAGATGGCCATGGCGCTCTGCTTCAGCTCACCCTCGGCCGCCTGAACGTAATAGGTATAGCGAGCGCTGTAGTCGACCTGCGAATCGATGTATTCGGGTTGATCGACTTCCGCCAGTTGCTCGGGCTTGTCATCGCCAACAGCACGGAACAGGCGATAGTGCCCTGCGGGCCCATGCCAGGCGATGCGGACTCCCTCTCGATCGTTGTCGACGGTCAAATCAGCGGGCGTTGCCAGCGGCTGGCTGATCGGCAGCGTTTTAATGTTGGACCATTCCGAAGCTTTGCCCTTCGGCCCGGTGGCGCGCACGACGACGCCGATTTCCTTGCCGATCCAGTCCTGAGCGGGGATCCCCATGAAATCGACGGGCCCGGGAGAAGTCTGCGGGACCTGATAGGCTTTGGTCGATGCAAGAAACGCCTGCTGATTAAAAGGATTCACGATCACGCCGACGCGGACCTCGACGGCTCGAATATCTTTGAGCACCAGGCCTTCGGTGGTCAATGCAGGAAGCGTGAAATCGGCGCGGATGCTGTCGCCGTATTGGGCGATGACCAGATCGGTGATTCTTGCGGGAACGTCGAGCGCGGGAGGCAGTACTGGCCCGATGTACCCGCAACCGGCCAGGAGCAGAGCTCCCCCGAGATACGCAGCCCTCACAGAATGTACCGGCTGAGGTCCTGATCCTTTACGATATCGGCCAGTTGTTTCCGGACGTACGCCGAGTCGATCTTAACGACCTTCTTCTTCAAGTCGGGCCCATCGAAGGAGATGTCTTCGAGAAGCTTTTCGAGGATGGTGTGCAGCCGCCGCGCGCCTATGTTTTCCGTCGTTTCATTCACGCGCGCCGCAAAACCGGCGACTTCCTGCAACGCGTCTTCGGTGAACGTAAGCTTGATTCCTTCGGTATCGAGCAGCGCCTGATACTGCTTGATCAGCGCGTTCTTCGGTTCTTTCAGAATGCGGATGAAATCCTGCTCGGTCAGGGACTTCAGCTCCACGCGAATCGGGAAACGTCCTTGCAGCTCTGGAATCAGATCGCTTGGCTTCGAAACGTGGAAGGCGCCCGCCGCGATGAACAGGATATGATCGGTGCGCACGAAGCCGTAACGCGTGTTGACGGTGGTGCCCTCGACGATGGGTAGAATATCGCGCTGGACGCCTTCGCGGCTCACATCCGGACCATGTCCCGCTTCGCGCCCGGCAATTTTGTCGATTTCGTCCAGGAACACGATCCCGCTGCGTTCCACGCGCTCGATGGCCACGCGCGTCACCTGGTCCATATCGACCAGCTTCTGCTCTTCTTCCTGAACCAGATAATCCAGCGCTTCGCCGACGCGCATCTTGCGCTTGCGCGTGCGGCCCCCGAACAAGCCCGGCAGGACATCCTTCAAATTGATGTCCATCTCTTCGATGCCGCCCTGGGTGGACACCTCAAACGTCGGCCCACGCTCTTTCACGTCGATCTCGACCATGCGATCGTCGAGTTTCCCGGCGCGCAGCTTCTCTCGAAGCTTTTCGCGGGTCCTATCGGCGCTCTCGGTAGGTTCCGGCTGGCTGGGAGGCATCAGCAGGTCGAGCAGGCGTTCCTCGGCATTACGCTCGGCCCGCTCGCCCACTTCGCTCAGGCGTTCCTCGCGAACCATATCGATGCTGATCTCGACCAGATCGCGAATCATCGACTCCACGTCACGGCCGACGTAGCCGACTTCGGTGAACTTGCTCGCCTCGACTTTCAGAAACGGCGAATTGGCCAGCTTGGCCAGCCGGCGCGCCAGCTCCGTCTTGCCGACGCCGGTAGGCCCGATCATGAGGATGTTCTTGGGCATCACCTCATCGGCCATTTCCGGTTCGAGTTTCTGACGGCGGATTCGATTGCGCAACGCGATCGCGACGGCGCGCTTGGCATCGGCCTGCCCGATCACGTACTTGTCCAGCTCCCGGACAATCTCGCGCGGCGTCAACTCATCGAGCACGGGCGCGTCTTCAGCGGCTTGCGCGGGAAGATAAATCACCATCAGCCGAGTTCCTCGTAACTCAGACTATCATTGGTGTAGATGCAAATCTTGCCCGCAATTGCCATGGATTTCTCGACGATCTGGCGCGCCGAAAGTTTCGTATTTTCGGCCAGGGCCGTGGCCGCGGCCTTGGCATAGGGCCCGCCCGACCCGATGGCCGCGATCTCATTGTCCGGCTCAATCACGTCGCCGTTTCCGCTGACGATGTAGGTATCCTGAGTGTCGGCAACCAGAAGCAACGCCTCCAGATGCCGCAGCATCCGGTCCGTTCTCCATTCCTTCGCCAGCTCGACGACGGACCGGGGCAAATTCCCGTTGTGCTGCTCCAGTTTCGTCTCGAAACGCGCAAATAAAGCGAAGGCGTCCGCGGTGGCGCCGGCAAATCCCGCGATAATCTTGCCGTTGTACAGGCGGCGGAGCTTCTTGGCGGACGCCTTTAGCACTTCCGAGCCCAGCGTCACCTGGCCGTCGCCGGCCATAACGACTTTGCCGTCCCGGCGGACGCAAAGAATAGTTGTCGATCGAATTCGTCGTTTCACCGTCACAAATTCCAGTGTGGCACAGTCCTTGGGCGACCAATCGCTGATATCGTAAATATATGGGCAAGGTGAAGAAAACCGGGCGCGAGCGGCTGCTTCGGTTGTTCGACGAACTGTTGCCGCGAATCCCGACTCGCGATGTTCGTGAGCTCGGCGCAGCGGGGGACGCCGAACGCCGGCGCCACCGAATCCGAAATTGACCTGATCCTCTGCGATCGTGGGCCATCATCTTCGAGCACTTTTCCGTCTGTATGTGAACCCGATCGCGGCGATCGGCCAGATCCTGGACCGGGGACGGCTCTGGTTTGCGATCGTGGCGGCGCTGGCCGTTTCGGTGACGCTGCATATTTCTGACGTTCCGCTGCGCGGCGCGGGATCGCTGTTGCTTCGTTTCATCTCGTTCACTCCGGGCGCGTATCTTGCGCCGCTCCTGATGACCGCCGTCGCATTCGTTCCCGCGATCATCGCTTGCCGGGCGATGTTTGGGCATGGCAGCTTCAGCATTCTGATGAGCAGCGACTACGCTCCGCTTCTGATGTGCGCATTCACGTCCTGGGCGGCGGCGTATTTGCCGCTTGCTTTGCTTCGAGCATTCAGCGATTTCGACTGGGCGCAAACGCCGGCCATCTATCTGGCCGCTAATCTGTACTTCGCGTCGCTCACGGCCTTGAGCGCCCGCTCCGTTTACGGATCGGGATTTGGCGCGGCGGCCGGAATTACGGCGTTGGCCTGGATCGTCGCGGTGCTCAGCACGGGGCTTATCGGGATTCTCGGTTCGGCGCTGTATCTACTGATGTCGCCGTTCGCACTGTATTACCTGTATGCGATGTTCGGATCCAATGTCCGATCGCTGGGCGAAGGGATGCGGTCACGCCAGCATTTCCAGGAGCAGCTCCAGATCGCGACCAACAATCCTCACGATGCCGACGCACATTATCAGCTTGGCCTGATTCATCAGAAGCGGCGGCAATACTCGGAGGCGCTGGCCCGATTTGAGCGAGCCGTACAAATCGATCCGGATTTTGCCGACGCGCATATGCAGCTTGGCGTGATCGCGCGCGAGCAGAAGCGTTTCGATGACGCGATTCGCCATCTGGCTAAAGCCGCCACACTCGACGACAAGCTGGGGCAAAGCGACGTCTGGCGCGAAGTGGGCGCCGCTTACTTAGGCGCTTCGCAAACCTCTGAAGCTCTCGCGGCATTGGCCAAATACACCGAGAGGCGTCCATACGATCCTGAAGGCTTGTTCTGGTATGGCAAGGCTTTGGCCCAAGCGGGACGGACCGCGGAGGCGCGCGGGATGTTCGAGCGGGCGATTGAAGCCGTCGACACGATGCCTTCGCGCCGGCGCGCCCAGGTTCGCCAATGGCGTGGGCAAGCGCAAACGGAAATCCGCAAAATCTAAGCCGGGTCGAATCCGATCCACCGTCGCGCGACGTATACCCTTCGAACAAACACCCCCAACTAAGGAGGAGTGAATGACCAGTACACCTTTCCGCCTCAGTGTCATTGCGATGACACTTACCGCGTCTGCGTTCGCGGCCAGCCATCGCAACGGCCCGCTGTTGCTGGAAGACCAGACGGCCAACCTCAACGACTTCTATATCTTCCGAAGTTATGAGACCGGCCGGTCGGATCGTCTCGTGATGAGCATGAGCGTCCAGGGCTTCCAGAATCCGGATAACGGACCGAGCTACTACAAGTTCTCCGACAGCGTTCTGTATCGTTTCAATATCAACAATTCACGCGGGCTGGATGGCAATCCGGACCTGGTAGTCGATTTCGTATTCAACACTACACTGCGGCAGAACACCACGTTCCTGTCGTACCTGGGTCCGATCACGTCGATCGACAGCTCCGGGATATTGCTATATCAGACCTACAACGTTGTGGTGCGCAACCTGAAGACCGGCCAGACCACAGCGTTTACCACCGACGCAAACGGCCATGCTCTTTCCGTGGCGCCGCCGAATCAGGGTCCCGTGGCCACGCCGAAGTATGAAGCGACTCTCGGCCAACCGAGCGTATTCACGCTCGCGAACGGAATGCGGGTTTTTGCGGGGCCGCGTGACGACGCGTTTTATTTCGATTCCGGCGCGACGTTCGATTTTCTGAACTTCCGCGCACCTGCTCCGGTGCTCAGCGGCGGCGCTGACACAGGATCGGGCGCGGCTTATCCCACGGCGGTCGACGGCTTTGCGGGCTATAACATAAGCCTGATCGCGGTCGAGATGCCGATCAGCATGGCGACTGCTGACGGCTCCGTTCCCACCGATCCGAAAAGCGCGACGGCAAAGATCGGCGGATGGGCGGCCACCATGCGCCAGCAGGTCACGGTGCGCCCCAGCCCCAGCGATCCGATCTATTTCGGCGACTACGTGCAGGTGGATCGCGTCGGGAATCCGCTGACCGTCGAAGCGCTGATTCCGCTTCCGATGAAGGATTACTGGAATCGCAGCGCTCCGGCTAATGACGCTCAGTTTGCAAGCTTCATCGGGAATCCGTTCTTTGCGACGGGCATCCTGAGCGGAGTATTCAAGTTGAACGTTCCGCCGGCGCCGCGCAACGATCTTCTGGGCGTCTATGTGCCGGACATCACAAAGATCGATCTGACGATCGCGCCCACGCCGTTGGCGCAGCAGAGCCGGCTGGGACCGCTGGGCGGCGATAACGCCGGCTGGCCGTTCGGCGGTCGACGTATCGGCGACGATGTGGTGGATATCGGGTTCCGCGCGCTTGCGGGCGTGCTGGTTGCCGGTTTCACCAACGCTCCGCCGCTGGGCGACGCCGTCAACTCGAACGACGTTCCGAACCTGGATCATTTTCCTTTTCACGCTCCTCCGCATGCCGGCTACCTTCATAGCCAGCAGAATGGGACCAACGGAAAAGGAACGGTGACGGGCCAGTAAATCGTCCAAACCCGCTCCATAACTGTCGCGGCTCCGTTTCACACAGAGCCGCGACCGTCAGGGAGCGGGTGCACGATCGTCAGGAGACCCCTTATGCGTTTATTGCTGCTACCTATGATTGCCGCCGCCGCGTTCGCGCAGGAGCCCGATCGGCTTATGAGCGCGCTCACCGATCGCGCACTTGCCGATCAAGCCATGCGGCTGAAGACCGACGATCGCATCGCGATGTACCAGTCGCTGGTCCAAGCCAAGGCGGAAGATCTGCACTACCAAAATCTGCTCGCCGGCGCGTTCATTCAAAAAGTCCGCGAGACCACCGATTTCAGCTATCTCGACCGGGCGTCGCAGATTCTCGAAAACGTTATTTCCCTCGACAGCCAGAATTACGAAGCTCTGCGCCTGCGCAGCGAAGTGGAGCTGGAACGGCATAATTTCAAGAAAGTCGCCGAATATTCGCGGCAGCTTGCGACGCTCGCTCCGAACGATTCGTGGAACTGGGGCACGCTGGGCGATGCGCTGATCGAAACGGGCGATTACGAAGCCGCCGCGGAAGCCTATCAGAAGATGGTCTCGATCCGGCCCGATCTTTCCAGTTACAACCGGGCTGCGTGGTATCACTTCCTGGCGGGCGATATGCCAGGCGCCATCGAAATCATGAAGCGGGCGATTCAATCCGGCAGCGCCTCGGCGGAAAACACAGCGTGGTGTCTGGTGGAGCTGGGGCATCTGTACATGAAGAGCGGACGGATTGCTGAGGCGGAGCAGGCCTATTCGACGGCGATCAAAGTTTTCCCCGGCTATCATCCCGGATTCGCCGGTCTTGGCCGTGCGCAGGCCGCCGGCGGCGATGTGACCGCCGCGATCCAAAGTTTCGAGCGAGCGCAGGCCTCGACGCCTCTTCCCGATTACGCCGCGGCGCTCTACGACCTCTACATGGCATCGGGTAAAAGCCAGAAAGCCGCGGACCAGATGGATCTGATCGATGTGATCGATAACCTGGGGCAGGCGGCGAAGGAAAAGGCGAACCGGAATCTCGCGCTCATCTATGCCGATCACGATCATCGCGTGGATCGCGCGCTGGAACTGGCGACCGCAGAGCTCGACGTTCGCCGCGACATTTATACGTACGATGCGCTCGCATGGGCGCTCTTTAAGAACAAGAAATTCGCCGAAGCTGAGAAGGCGATCACGGAGGCGATGAAGCTTTCGACGCCGGAGCCGGCGTTTTACTATCACGCCGGTATGATCGCGAGCGGCCTGGGCAAGAAACAGGAAGCGGCCGAATACCTGAAGAAAGCGCTGGCGCTGAATCCGCATTTCGATCTGCGCCAGGCTCCGGCCGCGCAGAAAGCATTGAAGGAGGTTGCCGAATAATGGAAATCATTCTCTGGTTCGCCCTCATCACCAAGATGAACGACGCGCAGCTCACCGTCGCGCAGCGCAACGACGCGTGCTTCGCGCTGCGGGGCATCACGGCTCCGTTCGTGATCGCGGCGGTGCAGAAAGAATTGGCCGATCCCAAGGTTCGTACCTGCGCGGGGACGAATCTTCGCAAGGCTGGGGCCGTGGAAGAGCTGAAGGCGGCGCTCGCGAGTGACGATTTCGAGATCCGCGCGCTGGCGGTTCGTGAGCTGGGCGGATTCGAGCGCGTCGATCTGCTCCCGGTAATCGCGGCCGCGGCGCGTGATTCGCAACTGATTGTCGCGGTCAACGCCATCGAAGGGCTGGCGAATTATCGCGACGCCGTTGTCGTTCCTTATCTGCTCGAAATCGCGAAAGGCGGGGGGCTGGTTGGTGGGGCTGCGCTCGACCGGGCGGTGACGTTCCATGATCCGCGGGTGGCTGGGGTGGCGCGCGCGGTGCTCGCCCGGAACGATATTTCGGATAAGCTGGCCGCGATGCGGGCGCTGGCGGAGATGGGGGATGCCGATGACATTCCGACGCTTCAGGAAATCGCCCGCAAAGAAACGGAAATGGTCACGGCCGGGCGCGGGTTCGGGCTGATGCCGGCGATCAGTCTGTCGCGGGCGGCGAAGACGGCGATCGAACGGATTGAGGCGAGGTCGGGGGGAAGAGACGCGGGTCAATGAGGCGTGCCGGGACGCGTCCAGACCCGACTCACTGTCGTTCGCGGTTCCGTGTCGGGGTTGGATCGGAATGGGTGGGTGGTTAGCACCGCAGCGAGAGCGATAGCGAGCCCTCAGATCTCACAGCATCCCTACGATGCGCTTTCGGATGCATTCGGTCAGTTCTTCGCGGTCGCGCATCGTCAGGCCTTGCGTTGGAATCGGATCGCCGATTCGAAGAGTTACGGGGCCGGGGCGGAAGGTGGCTGATCCCATCGCCAGAATCTCGCGCGTTCCGATCAAGGTAATCGGCACAACCGGGACGCCTGCTTTGATGGCGATGTATGCGGCGCCTTCCTTGAACGGCTGAAGCACGCCATCCATCGAACGGCCGCCTTCCGGGAAAATCAGAATCGAAACCCGGTGTTCCCGTATCGCTTCCGCGGCCCGCATCATCGACTTCACTGCCGCACGCGGATCTTCGCGCGGTACGGGAATGTGCCCGGCTTGCGTCAAATGCGTTCCCAGAAACGGGATCTGAAACAGGCCTTGTTTCGCCATAAAACGGAACTGCGCCGGGATGGTGCTCAAGACTACCGGCGTGTCCATGTAGCTCAGATGGTTCGAAGCAAAAACATAGGCTCCATCGGGATCGATCTTGTCGAGCCCTTCGGCCGTCACGCGGACGCCGGCGATTTTGAGCAGCGAACGTCCCCAGACGCGCGCGATCGCGATACCGGTGCGGCCGGTTTTGTCGAAAAATGAGACGAAGATGCTGGCGGAGCCGAACATAATCGTGGAAAGAATTATGAGCGGGTCGACGAACAGCAGGCTCCAGACGAACGCCATCGGTCCATTTTAAGGGTACATAGTGGTTATGAGCGAATTCCGCATCGAGACCGATTCTCTCGGCCGCGTCGAAGTGCCCGCCGATCGCTTGTGGGGCGCGCAAACCGAGCGTTCGCGAACGAATTTTCCCATCGGCGCGAACCGTTTCCGCTGGGGACGGCCGGTGATCCGAGCGTTTGGGATCCTAAAAAAATGCGCGGCCCTGGCCAATCGGGAACTCGGCGAACTTTCCGAGGATAAGGCGGCGCTCATCGTTCGAGCGGCGGATGAGATTATCGGCGGGCGGTGGGACGGGGAGTTCCCGCTGGTTGTTTTTCAGACCGGCTCCGGCACGCAGACCAACATGAACGCGAACGAAGTGATCGCGCGCCGGGCGAGCCAGCTAGGCCAGGGAGCGAAGATTCATCCTAATGACGATGTGAATCGCGGCCAGTCCTCGAACGATGCGTTTCCAACGGTGATGCATATGGCTACCGTCGAGCAGATCGCCGACGCGCTGCTGCCGGCCGTCAAGACGCTTCGTGACACGCTGGAGGCGAAATCAGCCGCGTTCGCCGATATCGTGATGGTCGGCCGAACGCATCTGCAGGACGCGACGCCGATCACACTCGGGCAGATCATTTCAGGCTGGGTCGCGCAGTTGGATTATGGGATGAGCGTGGTTGGCCAGGCTCTGCCGGCGCTCTGCGAACTGGCGATTGGCGGGACCGCGGTGGGAACTGGGCTGAACGCTCATCCGGGATTTGGAGAAACCGCCGCGAGTTACATCGCGCGGGAAACCGGCCGGCCGTTTGTGTCCGCGGCGAACAAATTTGCCGCGCTTTCGGCGCACGATGCGATGGTTACGGCCAGCGCGGCATTGCGGATGCTCGCCGGCGCGCTGATGAAGATTGCCAACGACGTTCGCTGGCATGCCTGCGGGCCGCGGGCCGGTATCGGCGAGTTAAATCTTCCTGAAAATGAGCCTGGTTCCTCGATCATGCCCGGCAAGGTCAACCCGACTCAGTGCGAGGCGCTTACGCAAGTGGTGGTGCAGGTTTTCGGCAACGATCATGCGGCCGCGTTCGCCGGATCGCAGGGAAATTTCCAGTTGAATGTGTACAAGCCGGTGATCCTGCATAATGTGCTCGAATCGATCGAGCTTCTGGCGGACGCCTGCCTTTCTTTCGATGTACACTGCGCCCGCGGCATCGAGCCCAATCGGCCGCGCATTGAAGAACACCTGGCGAACAATCTGATGCTGGTGACGGCGCTGAATCCGCACATCGGGTACGAAAAGGCCGCGAAGATCTCGCTGGCGGCCCATCACGAAGGGATCACGCTGCGCGAGGCCGCGATCCAGTCAGGCTATGTCACGCCGGAGCAGTTCGACCGGTGGGTGAACCCCCGAGCGATGACACATCCGTGATCGCCTGGCGGATTTCGAGTTCCAAGACGCGCATCAGGTCGGCGGCGGGCATCGGCCGCGCCATCCGCGTACCTTGTCCCGCCCAGAGCGAAAGATAATCGGGTTCGCCCTTCTTGCCGGCCGCCGCGCGCATCGGCGTTGTCAGCGAGTTTTGCCACGGATAGCTCAACGGCTCGGATCCGGAGCGCCGGCTGGCTTCCATGAACCGGTTGCGGATGCCGCGCGCCCAGCGGCCTGAAAACGCCCGCGTCAGGGAAGTGCTGTCGTCGGCGGCGTCCAGAACCGCGCGCTTGTGCGCCGCGGGCGCGCCGCACTCGTCGCATGTCAAGAATGCTGTCCCCATCTGCACGGCGGACGCGCCCAGCGCGAGCGCCGCGACGATCCCGCGCCCGTCCATAATTCCACCGGAAGCGATCACCGGGATTTTTACGGCGTCGACGATCTGCGGAACCAGCGCGATGGTCCCTACCAGCGGGGGCTCGGCGGGAACATCGAAGGTCCCGCGATGCGCTCCTGCCTCGCTCCCTTGGGCGATCACCGCGTCCACGCCCGCGGCTTCGAGCATCTTCGCTTCCGCCACGGTGGTCGCCGTACCCATCACGAAGGCGCCCTGGGCATGGAGACGAGCCATCACATCTTCGGGCAGCAGACCGAAGGTGAAGCTCACAATCGGAATCTTCGCCGCAAACACAATCTCGATCTGTTCTGTAAAAAGCTCGGCGACGCGATCCGGCATCGCGGGCGGATCCAGGCCGAGGCGCTCATGAATCGGCGAAAGCAGGCGAAGCTGAGTCCCGCAATCGCCCGATAGCGGCGCACGCGCTCCGGGAGCGAACAGGTTCACGGCGAACGGACGCTGCGTGAGCGCTCGCGTTTTTCGAATCGCCTGCTCCACTTCGCGGGCGCTGAGATAGCCCGCGGCCAGAGATCCGAGTCCGCCTGAATTCGAAACCGCCGCGGTTAGCTCAGGCGTGGTGATGTTGCCGCCGGCCATCGGCGCCTGCACTACGGGAATCCGGATGTCGAATGCAAGCTTTCTCATGGGACGATCCCATGACTATTTTACGTGGGCTTAATCGTTTACGTCGATGTTTTCGACGAAACAACTGTGAAACGCGCGCGTGAGCACCTCTTCGCTGAGCACCATCGGACGGCGTTCGAAGTTCAGGATGTCGACGGCGTGCGAAACAACGTCGCGGGGATGGCATCGGCGGAAACGATGACCGCCTTCGATGTAGTGTCTCTGGACGAAGCTCTCCGCAAGTCCTGGCGGGCATTCGATATTTTTAGACTCGCAGTAACGCTTCAGAATCTGAATGAACTCGGGCGCCTTCGGGCTGCGCAGGAACATCTTGTACTGGATGCGCCGCAGGAACGCTTCGTCGCCCAGGTTGTCCGGACGCAGGTTGGTCGAAAAGATCAGGAACGCTTCGAACGGGACCGTCATCTTGCCTCCGGCCTGGAAGCTCAAATAGTCGATATGGCGTTCCATGGGGACGATCCAGCGATTCAGGATCTCCGCCGGGGTGGCCTTCTGGCGCCCAAAGTCGTCGATCAGATAGATGCCGTTGTTGGCTTTGAGCTGGAACGGAGCATCGTACACCTTGGAGTGTTTGTTGAAGCTCAGATCCAGCATTTCGAGGGTCAACTCGCCGCCGGTGATGATGAAAGGCCGCTTGCATTTGAACCAGCGTCCGTCGTGAGGCAGTTCGGTCGACAGCGCCGTCAGCACCGATTCCTCATTTTCGATCTTCTGGTGGTAGATGGGATCGTAAATCTGAATGATATTGCCCTGGTGCTCCACGGCATAGGGCATGTAGATCGGTTCGCTCTCTACCCGGAACAACGACTCGGCCAGCGCCGTCTTTCCATTTCCCGGCTGGCCGTAAATGAGAAACGACTTGCTCGCGTTCACGGCGGGTCCGATTTGCGCCAGGATGTCGGGTTCGACCACCAGGTGCCGGAACGCCTTCTGAAGGAGGTCGGGGCTGAGCCAGTTGTCCGTCAGCTTTTGCCGGGCTACTACCTCGGTGTACTGATAGAGCGGAACCGGAGCGGGGCCGGCGTATTGATTGTTTTCGAGGCATTCGCGGGCGAGATTGCGTCCCGATTCGGTCAGGATAAAGACGCCGGAGCTATTTCCCATGCCCAGCGACTTCTTTACGCCAACATAATGCTGCCGCTTGAAGTTTTCGAGCAGGTTGTCGATGAGGCTGAACGGAAAACCCAGCAGGTTGGCGAGGTCGCGTCCAACCAGCTCGCCGCGGAAATACAGGTACTTCAAGACCAGGTGTTCGACGATGCTTACAGGAATCCCGCTGTCTTCAAGCGAGTCGGGAACTGGGGGAACTACTCGGGAACGAGTTTCGATTGGATCGAGGACGGCGCTCATCACGACTCCTGACAGAGATTATTCGAACGAATTGCCCACTCCATCCTAGATATCGGAAGCGTCTGGCGCTCTCTGCATGCCCTATTCCTGTTTAGTACTCGCCGCCTTCCTCGTACTGTCACCGGCGGCGCGCGCTCGAGAAATAGAGTTCGTTACGGAGACGTTACCGTGGGCGGTGGTACATAGGGGATATGCCGTACCGCCGTTAGAAGTGCGGGTGAGCGGGATGTGCCCGTTGGGTGGGGTGGGATACTCGATCGTCGGCGGCTCGCCTCCGCCCGGCGTGGAATTATCGCGGCTGGGGTACTTCTCCGGTGTTCCAGCTCGAACGGGAACTTTCACGTTTAATGTGCGCGTCTCGAATGGCTGCTCCTGGACTGCGAAACGGTTCACGATCACGGTGGCCGATCCGCCGGTATTCAAGATCGAGCCCACGCACCTGGTCTTCGACGACCAATCGCCATCGGAGCAGGATGTGCATGTGTCGGCGGAATGGCCGAAGCTTGCCTATGAAGTAACGGGTAGCGCCGAATGGTTGAAAATCAAGCTGCAACGCGGGTTTACTCCCGACGATGTTGTTCATGTGCGCGTGGATGCGTCGCAACTAAAGCCCGGCCACTACTCGGCGACCCTGACGTTCTCGGCGTGGCAGGCGGGGGCATCGCCATCCGTATCGGTCGATCTGGATGTGCGAGCGAACGATGGGAAGGCGAAATGACGGGTACAATTGTAAATCATGCGACTCGCGGTCCTGCTTTTCACGCTGCCGGGCTGGGTCGCGATGGCATCGGATGCCGGCGACTGGCCGCAATGGCGCGGTCCGGATTGGAATGGAATCGCGCGTGGCGACGCCCCGCTCCATTGGAGCGATCGCGAGCACATCAAATGGAAGGCCGAGATTTCCGGCCGTGGTTTCTCTTCGCCGGTAGTCTGGGGCGACAAGATTTTCGTCACAACTTCCGTGCCCACCCCGACAGGCCAAACCGAGGCGGAACCGGCCGGCAGCCGGCGCTTCGGATTCGGATCGCGCGGCCCGCAGCCAGAGCAAAAATTCGTCCTGATGTGCCTGGATCGCAAGACTGGAAAGCTCCTGTGGGAACGGGTGGCTAAAGTCGCGACGCCGCATGAGGGCTATCATCCGCAATACGGGAGCTTCGCGTCGAACTCGCCGGTGACCGACGGAAAGCACGTCATTGCGTTTTTCGGATCGCGCGGCGTGTATTGCTACGACCTGGACGGAAAGAAAATCTGGGAGAAGGATTTCGGCCTCCAGTTGCGAATGTTCAACGGCTTCGGCGAAGGCTCCTGGCCGACGCTTGAAGGCAATACCTTGCTGCTGTTGTTCGACCATGAAGGCGAATCGTTTCTGGCGGCGCTCGACAAGAGCACCGGCCGCGAGCTCTGGCGCGTCGCGCGTCCCGATGGCAACACCAACTGGTCGGGGCCCGTGGTGATTTCCTATGCGGGTAAGAAGCAGATCATTGTGTCGGCGTCGAGGAAGGTCCACGCCTACGATTTTGAGACGGGAAAGCCGCTGTGGGAGTGCGCCGGGCTCGGCCAGAACACGATTCCGGCTCCCGTGACCGACGGTTCGCTGGTTTTTGTGATGAGCGGGTTCCGCAATCCCAATTTGCTAGCCATCCGGCTCGGCCGCAACGGCGATCTCACGGGCACAGACGCGGTGGTTTGGCAGAACCAGCGGGGAAACTCGTATACGGCGTCGCCGGTGCTCTCCGACGGGAAGCTGTACGTGCTTACCGACAGCGGAATGCTGTCGTGCTTCGACGCGAAGACGGGGAAGGCGTACTATCAGCAGCAGCGGCTGGGGAAGCCGTATAACTTCAAGGCTTCGCCGGTGGCGGCGGGCGGCAAACTGTACCTGGCTTCGGAAGAAGGGGACGTGATCGTGGTGAACATGGGCGAGAAGTTCGAGGTGGTCGCGACGAATACGCTCGAAAATCAGACTTTTATTGGGTCGCCGGCGATTGTGGATGGCGAGATCTATCTGCGCGGGCAGAATGCGCTGTTTTGTATTCGGTAGCGTAGAGCACGGCATTCGTTGGCACGAAAATCCGCTTGCTGGCGAGTCTGTGTGAAAACCGGTAACGTTAGTAAATTAAAAATCGACTCACAGAAGTGAGCCGATATATTCTCTACAATCCGGATCAAGACTTGTTACTGCCGCCGAGTTT
>Ga0209579_10002302_pt1 | contig 14770 bp, 14 predicted proteins | sample Coa_R1_2_FD_187152 | JGI IMG/M metagenome (GOLD analysis project Ga0209579, IMG submission 187152) | Surface soil microbial communities from Centralia Pennsylvania, which are recovering from an underground coalmine fire - Coalmine... | ecosystem: Environmental > Terrestrial > Soil >... | reverse complement strand
ACGATCTGAGACGTCAGTTGTCAGTTGTCAGTTGTCAGTTGTCAGTTGTCAGTTGTCAGTAACGCCCGCGTTTCGGTGGCGCGGCGCGTGCCGCGTTACCTTTCGAGCGCAAAGAAAGTCGCATCGCCGCGGTTAGAATGCGCGGGACCGCGCGGCGACGTTGCCCGGAGGTCAACGTCCCGGCCGCTCCCCATTCATGCTTCTTTTCGCGCTGACGATCGCAACGAGCGCGTTCCTGCTGTTCCTCGTTCAGCCGATCATCGCGAAACAGATCCTGCCGTGGTTCGGCGGATCGGCCGCGGTCTGGACGACCTGCCTCGTCTTCTTTCAGTGCGCACTGCTCGGTGGTTACGCGTATTCCGACGTCGTCGCGCGCCGGCTGTCCGCATCGCGTCAGGCGCTTCTTCACAGCGCCCTTCTGATTGCGAGCCTGCTTGCGCTGCCGATCGTGCCGGCGGCTTTCTTCAAGCCAGTCGGAAGCGAGAATCCCGCGGCGCTGATCCTCGCGCTATTGACCGCCACGATCGGCCTTCCCTACTTCCTGCTGTCGACGACAAGCCCGCTCCTGCAGTCGTGGTTCGCGCAGCGCTACCCGAAACGCAACCCGTATCGGCTGTTCGCGCTGTCGAACCTCGCGTCGCTTCTCGCGCTGCTTGCTTACCCGTTCGCGATCGAGCCGTCGCTTCCCACGCGAACGCAGGCGATCGCTTGGTCGGCGGCTTACGCTCTTTTCGTCGTGCTCTGTATCGCGGTTGCGTGGCGCCATAGACCGAAAGCGATTGCGCTCGCGGCTGCTCGCACGAACGATCGCATATATGCACCTGCGCCATCGGTTGGTCGACAGCTCCTGTGGCTCGCGCTCCCGGCAACGAGCAGTGTCCTGCTGCTGTCGGTGACGAGCCACCTGACGCAAAACGTCGCCGCCGTGCCACTTTTGTGGATCGTGCCGCTCGCGATCTATCTCGTCTCGTTCATTCTGTGCTTTCAAAGCGGCGCGCTCTACCCGCGGGAGACGCTGCTGCCGCTTGCCGCCGCGTCGCTCGGCGTCATGGCGTGGTGCCTCGCCGATCCCGACCTCACGCACCAGTTGGCGCTGCAGTTCGCCGTGTTCGGCGTCGGGCTTTTCATCGCTTGCATGTTCTGCCACGGCGAGCTCGCAAGCCTCAAACCCGCGCCACGTTATCTCACGCGCTTTTACCTGATGGTATCGCTCGGCGGCGCATCGGGCGCAGCGCTTGTCGGCATCCTGGCGCCCGTCGTTCTTCCCGCGTACTTCGAGCTCGGCCTCGGGCTGATCGTGGCCGCCTGCCTGCTCGCGTGGCAGGTGCGCGACCAGCCACGCATCTTCGGCGTGCTCGCGTTCGCTTCCTGCATAGCGACGATCGGCTGCGCGGTCTGGTACATCGTCGACTTCTACGACGCGACGATCGTCACGGCGCGCAATTTCTACGGCGTCCTGCGCGTGCAGGAGAGCGGCCTGTCCGATCAAAGCCGCCACCGCTCGCTCGTCTCCGGCACCATCCTGCACGGGCTGCAATATTCGGCTCCGGAATTTCGGCGGCGAGCGACGAGCTACTACACGGCAACGTCGGGCATCGGCCGGCTGCTCGACACGCTTCATCCGCGAATGACGCCCTTGCGCGTCGGGGTCATTGGTCTTGGCGCCGGTACGCTCGCGGCCTACGGCACGCGAGGCGACGTCTACCGCTTCTACGACATCAATCCCGCGGTCATCGCGATCGCCAAGCGCGACTTTACTTACCTGGCCGACAGCGAAGCACGCATCGAAACTCCGCTCGGCGACGCACGGCTTTCGCTCGAGCGCGAGCCGCCCGCCGACCTCGATCTCCTCGTCGTCGACGCGTTCTCGAGCGACGCGATTCCCGTGCACCTCATCACCTCCGAAGCGCTGGCGTTATATGCGAAGCATCTGAGGGCCGCCGGCGTCGTCGCGTTCCACGTCACGAATCGCTTTCTCGACCTCGTGCCGGTCGTCGCGGCGATCGCGGCAGCGAATCAAATGCAGGCGGTCTGGATTCACGACGAAGGCGAGGACGCGCTCGCCAACCGCAGCGACTGGGTGCTCGTGTCGAGCAATCGCAAGCTTCTCGAAAGCCCGCGCATCGCCGACGCGTGGAGCCCGATCGAAGCGCACCCCGAATGGCGCGTGTGGACCGACGATTTCAACAACCTCTTCCAGGTGCTTCGGTGGTGAGCGTCGGCTCGACTACAATCGAAACGATGAACGACGATTCGAGCTCGGCGGGCAACGAGACGTATTGCGCGATTCGTCGCCCGGCAGGCGAACGATTCATCGAAGTGCTCGACCAGCGGCTGCTGCCGCACGAGGTCGCGATGTGCCGCATCGCAAGCGCCGACCGTGCTGCGCAGGCGATCGCCGACATGGTGGTGCGCGGGGCGCCGCTCATCGGCGCCGTCGGTGCGTATGGCCTGGCGCTCGCGCTCGACGCCGATGCATCGGACGACGCGCTTTCGCGCGCGCATGCGATGCTCGATGCGGCGCGGCCCACCGCGGTCAATCTCCGCTGGGCGCTCGATCGTATGCGCACCCGCGTCGCACCCCTTCCCGAGCGCGAGCGCGCGGACGTCGCGTGGGACGAAGCCGATGCGATTCGCACCGAAGACGTTGCCATCAACGCGGCGCTCGCGCGTCACGGCCTCGCCTTGCTGGGCGAGATCGCGCGGGGGCGCAATCGGCCGCTCAACGTGATGACACATTGCAATGCGGGTGCGCTCGCGACATGCGGGCTCGGCACCGCGACGGGGCCGATCTTCCTCGCGCACCGCGAAGGCATGCCGATCCATGTCTGGGTCAGCGAAACGCGGCCACGTCTGCAGGGCGCCAACCTGACGGCATGGGAAATGGCGCAGCACGGCATCGCCCACACGCTCATCGTCGACAGCGCGAGCGGTTCGTTGATGCGTCGCGGCGATGTAGACATCGTCATCGTCGGCGCGGATCGAGTCGCCCGCAACGGCGATGTCTGCAACAAAATCGGCACTTACGACAAGGCGCTCGCCGCGACGGACAACGGCGTTCCGTTCCATGTCGCGCTTCCTTCGCCGACGATCGACTGGAAAACGCCGAGCGGCGATGCGATCCCGATCGAAGCGCGCTCGGCCGACGAGGTGCTGGCCGTGCGCGGCCGCACGCCGCGCGGCACCACCGACACCGTGTCGCTCGCGGGCGAAGGAACGCACGCACTCAATTTCGCATTCGACGTTACGCCCCATCGCCTCGTCAGCGGCTACATCACCGAGCGCGGGCTTGCGCGCGATGCGCAAGCGCTCGCCGCGATGTATCCCGAGCGTCGGTGACGACGGATCGCAAGACTGCTCCGCGGCACGCGTCAGCGCAACGCGGCAAGACGGACACGCGCGCGCTGCGCCTTCGGATCATCGAGACGGCGCGCATGATGAACGCGCTCGCCATCAATCGCGGCACATCGGGGAACGTCAGCGCGCGCATCGATCACGGGTTCCTGGTCACGCCCAGTGCGCTCGACTACGACAAGACGAGGCCGGAAGACATCGTGGCGATCGACATTGCGGATAACACGATCGGTCGTCGCTCGCCGTCGTCGGAATGGCGGTTTCATCGCGACATCTATGCCGCGCGCACCGAGGTCGATGCGATCGTTCATACGCACGCGCCGTTCGCGACCACGATTGCCTGCCTCGATCGCGGCATTCCGCCGTTTCATTACATGGTCGCGGCCGCGGGCGGCACGGACATCCGCTGCGCGCCCTACGCGACGTTCGGCACCCAGTCGCTTTCCGATGCCGCGGTTCGCGCGCTCGAAGGACGCCGCGCGTGCCTGCTTGCACACCACGGGATGATCGCGGTAGGCGCGTCGCTCGACGCGGCGCTGGCGCTCGCGGTCGAGGTCGAGACACTTGCGCAGATGTACTGGCAGGCGCTCGCCGTCGGGGAGCCGCGTCTTCTCGATGAGGCGGAGATGCGGGAGGTGGTCGAGCGGTTCGCGGGCTACCGGCCACAAATCGCGCACGACCGCGAGCGCTGACAACGAATGCGAAGAGGCCGCCTCGGCGGCGGCCCCTTGCGCCAGCGCAGAAGCGCTTATTGCGTGGTCATGAAGAACACGCTGAACTGCGCGTGGCTCGGCAGCGCGGTCCCCGACGCATCCCTGACGGCCCAGTGGTTTAAGGCACCCGCGCCGCACGCGCCTGACGACTGAATGAAGAACGCGTTGTACGGACCATTGGAAAGCAGCGGTCCATGATTCCCCGTACCCAATGAAGTCGTCGCATTCTCGCGCGGTGTCACGAGGACGATCGCGTCTTCGTTGCCGTCGAGCAGCGGATTGTTGATCACGACGATCGCCGACGACCCGCTGCACACCGTGCCTCCTGCCGTGCCGGCTTCGAGGATGAACGCGGTTGTCGCGGAGCCGATGCCACCACCGGCAACATTGAACGGGCCGCCCGTGATATTGATCGCCGGTCCACCGCCGAGATTCGCGCCGGAAAGCGCGATGCCCTTGTCGGTGTTGGTCACCTCGAAAACCGTACCGCCCGCTGGAACCGCACCGTCGATATTGAGCTCCTGCGTGCCCGTATCGACGAAATCGAGATCCTGGTAGTAACCGTTGACGTCGACGATCACCTGAACGGTCGAATTCGTGATCGAGATTTCGAAATTCCCCGAGTCATCAGGCAGCGAAATGTTCGCCGTCGCCGCGGTCCACTGTGCCCCCGGGTTGAAGACCGCGTTGACTCCGGTCAACGCCGCACCCTGCTGCAGGAACGCGATCGTCCCCCCGTTGTTGGGGGTGGTGTTGAAGACGTGGAAGGAAACCGAGATGCCGGCGACTGGCGTTCCGGCAGGGATACCGCATACGCCAGACGAATTGATGTCATATACGCCGGGCGTCAACGGACCCGCGAGCGTGATGAAGGCGGGATTGCCGCGCGTATCGATCAGCCGGCACACCTTGACCGGACGGTAGACGGTCGCACGATCGGTGGCTGCCTTCAGCGTGCTGCCGCCTTTGCTCGCCGCGCCATGCTGCTGTATGAATGACTGTGTATCGACCGGCCAGCTCGTGAGCGGGATCGTCATGTTCGGCCCGCTCGTGATTTCGCCGGCCGAGGACATGAGGTCTGGCCTGGAGATGTGATCCGGCGTCCCGACCGCGAAGGCACAGACCGGCATCGCGCCCGCGAGCAGTATCAGAAGCTTGCTACGAAGTGCGTTCACTTGCGTCTCCCACGAATTGAAACGGAATCGAAAGCGCGCCTCGTGCGTGGCATGCGCGAGCGCCATTTCGTGCTGCATTATGCTTGTGGGCAAAACGGCCCGCGCCCGAAACCGGACAGACGGAAAAGATCGCGCGCGAGCGTGCGCGACGTTGGTTGTAAAAAATACAACGGCAATGTACGACGAGGCCGAGGACTTTCGCGAGCATCGCTCGGAGATCGACGCGTTCGTCGCGATTCTCGCGCGTGTGGACATCCGTCTCTCGCGCGACGCGCTGGTCCTCGACGCCGGCGGCGGCCAAGGCATGCATGTCGGCTTTCTCTCCGGGCTGGCAGGCCGCGTCTACTGCGCGGACGTTATCGACTACAGCTCGCTATACGGCGGCGAGTTCCTGAAACTCCTTGCCGAGAAGCATCGACGCCACGGTGTGGAGTTCCATCTGGATCGCGTGGCGTTTCATCAAACGGATGCCACGAACCTGTTCTACCGCGATGCGCTTTTCGATGCGGTGGTTTCAATCAATTCATTCGAGCACATCGGCAACCCCGGCAAGGCGCTGGACGAAATGATCCGGGTGACGCGTCCCGGCGGCTGCATATACGTGTCGACCGATCCGATCTGGACGGCCGACACCGGCAGCCACTTCTTCCACCGCGTTCGCGAACCGTGGGCGCATCTCTTGTGCGGCAACGACGAGTTCATGGCGAGAATGCGCGCGGATGGCGCTTCGGAATCGGAAGCGCGCGAGTACGAGACGGCGATGAACCGCTGGCGCGAGAAAGACTATCGAGCAATCGTCGACGCCGCTACGGCGCGCGGAAGCGTTACCGTGCTCCACCACGATGGCTGGTCGGGCGTCGCCGACGACTCGCATCTCGGTCATCCGAACCTCCGCTTGTTGCAGCAACGGGGATATGCCGAGTCGGAGTTGATGCTGCGCGGTCTTCGGTGGGTGTTTCGCCGGGGTTGATGCTCCTTCGGGGCCGGATCACGCTTCTTCTCGCGCCCTCATGCAGCGCGAGTCGATTCAGCACGAATCCGAGAGGCACGGTGGCGGCAACGACAATCAACGCCGCGACGCTGCCCGCAATCGCGAGGTAATCGACGAGCAGCCAAAGCAGCGCAGCGCCGGCAACGAACTGAACGACATAGGCGAGCGGAAAGCGAAGCGCCGTCCGCCATTGAATCGGCACGCGGAAAACGAACCGACTTTGCAGCGCGTAGCCGAGCGCGATGCCCGTCGCGTAGGCGCCCGAATAGGCAAGGAGATATGTCATCACGTGCATCGCAGCCACGAAAAGCGCGTACGTGACGACCGTATTGACGGCCCCGACGACAAGGTAGCGGACGAACTCGACGCGCGTCCCGGGAGATATCATCGGCGGCGCGCGCCTGTCTCGACCGCTGCAAGGAAATCCGAATAGTCGCGAATGTAATCGTCCGGGTCGTAGTAGTCGGACGCGAACACGAGCAGCAGCGCATCCACCGAATGCTGATACTGGACGGCCCAGACCATCGGCGGCAGGTACAGTCCCCGGTTGGGGCGATCGAGCAGGATCTCCGCGCGCGTGGTGCCGTCGTCGACCATGACGCGGCAGCGGCCGCGTGCGCAAACGATGAACTGCTTGCAGGTTCGATGCGCGTGCTCGCCCCGAAGCTCCTCGCTCGCGACGTCGAAGACCATGAAATAGCGGCGAACCGCGAACGGCACTTCGCGCTCGAATTCCCCGGCCGACAGGTCGCCGCGCATGTCGTGCACGAGCACCATTTCGTGCAACGTCACGCCCGGGACAGGTGTGGGATGCGCACCTCGTGCCATCGCCGGCGGAGCGACATTCGAGTCGGGCATCGCGCGGGTATCGACATAGCCGCTGATCGTTGCCGGGTTGCCGCGCACGATCGCATTGGCCGGAACCGTGCGCGTGACCACCGCCCCTGCCGCGACCCTTGCGTACTCGCCGATCGCGATGCCGCTCACGATCGTCGCATTCGCTCCGATCGATGCGCCGCGCCCGACGGTCGTCGCGCGCTGGTCGATTGCCCGGGACATTGCATCGGCGCCAAACGTTGCGTTCGCGCCCACGAAAACGTCGTCGCCGATAAGTGTGCCGCGGCCGATCCGCACGCCGCTTTCGAGCGTGACGCGGTTACCGACGATCACCGCGCGTTCAATGTGGACGTGGTCGCCGACGACGCACGTCTCCCCCATTCTGGCGTCCGGCGCGACATGGCTGAACGCGCCGACGTGCGTGCCGGCGCCAAGCGACGTCGATTCGCACAGTGCGGTCGGATGAACGGAAGAGGTCATGGCGTCGTTTTCCCGGTGAAACGTTCGGTCGAAAGAACGAGGTATGCCGGCCGTCCTTTGGTGTTTTCGTAGGCGCGCCATGCGTATGCACCAACGATGCCGAGGCCGAACGCGTTCATCGCACCGAAGAACAGAATGACGAGCACCGTCGCCGAATAACCGGGTACCGCGATCGTGCCGGTCAGCCTTCCGATCAGCACCAGAAGGCCAAGCACGATCGAAAGCGCAAGTCCCATTAAGCCCACGAAGAACAGCAACCGAACCGGCAAATCGGAGAAGGCGAACACGCTGTCCGAAAGATATTTGAGCTTGCGCTTGACCGTCCATGCGCTCTTGCCGTAAGGCCTGCGCCGTCTCGCGTACGAGATCGTCTTCCGGCGAAACCCGAGCCAGAAGAGCAGCGCGACGAGCGACGTGTTCGCCTCGCCGAGCTTCACGAGTTCGTCGCGAAACGCGCGATTGCATCCGAAAAGGTCGATTCCTCCCGGGGGAATGTCGGGCTGAATGATGCGTCGGTAGATTCCCCAGAAGAGCGAGGCGGCGACACGCGACAGCAGCGGGTCCGCGCGTGCCTCGCGGGTGGCAACGACTACGTCGATATCACCCCCGGCGAGCGTCGAGAAGAAGCGCCCGGCCACTTCGGGAGGGTCTTGCAGATCTGCAGCGAGGACGGCGAAGTATCGGCCGCTGCCTTGTGCGAGCCCGGCGCTGATCGCCGCGAACGAGCCGAAATTGCGTGCGAGCAGGATGAGCCTCGAACGCAGCGTCGATCGTGGAAGCTCCGAGCGCAACCACTGCCACGAATCGTCAGGATTTCCGTCGACGACGAAGATTGTTTCGAGCGCGCCATCGAGACTCCCGTGCAGCGACTCCAATTCGTCGATCAGCGTGGGAAGCGATTCGCGGTTGCGATACACCGGAATCACGAGCGTGTAGAGCACCTCATCGCCCGATAGGTCGTGCGAAGCGACGTCACGATAGGCCGCGACGCGAGGAGCCGGCGACATATCGCCGGACGCCGGGATGCATCGCGTGGCCTGCGGAAATGGGTCGGCGCTCATCGGCTGCTCGCGAATCGACGATTTTCGCAGGCACCGCGATACTGCAGTTTGAGGGGACGGGAAGGATCGAACGGCTGCCAGCGCACGTGGCCATTCAGCACCATCGCATCGCTCCCGTGTCGGCGCAGCAGCACGCTGAGCGTCGGATGGGTCCATACCCATCCTGTCAATGCGCCGGTCTGTTCGAGTCCCTTCGTTCCGAGCGCGATCGCCGCGGGGTCGTCGAGCGCCGTGCAAAAGCTGCGCATATAAGCCATCCAGCGAGCACTGCCGAGGAGGTCGACGACGACCACTGCCACGAACGGAATCATCACAACGGCCATGCCGAAACGCGGAACAGGCATGGCGAGCCACGTGGGCCGTCGATGCGTCACGAGCATCAATATGCCGATCGCGAACGTGAGGAGAAAGATGAGAAATGCTCGATTCGCGTAGTAAAGCCGGTATGCGTAGTATCCGTTCAGGTCGATCATCAGCCAGACGAACCACGCCGCGAACACGATGCTGGCGGCGATCCAGGCGATCCTCGTGCCTCGCATGGCCGACCGCATTGCCGCTCCGGCGGCCAGGACCGACGCCAGCGCGAACGCCTGCGGATTCTCGAGATACGCAAAGCTCGTCGCAAGAAAGTTCGATGCGTTGCCCGGATCGCGCGGGGCAACGAAACTCGAGAATCCGATCAGGGCGCCAATCGTGAACAACATCGTCGCGATCGTGAGTCCGATGTTCTCGTCGACGCGCGAGGTCCTTGCCGCGAGAAACGAGCCGAGTGCGAGTACCGGTCCCGCAAACAGCATCCCCTCGTATACGCGCAACAGTGCAAAGGCGAGCATCGGGAGGACAAAACAGCGCAGGACCGGACGCGGACCGGGCAGCGCGACTATCACCGCGCAAAGCCACGCGAGCGCGAAAAAGAGATTGACTTCGGAATTCACGAAATTGACTCCGAATCCGAACAGCACGATCGCCGCTATCGTTGCAACGAAGAGACCGGGAAGGCTGGTTGCGAGGAACAGCGCGAGAAAAAGGGACGCGGCAGGCAATGCCTGCGAGCCCAGCGTATAAAGCGCCGCGTAAGCGGTGACATTCGGCAAGCCAAACCGCTCGCCGAGCAGCAGCGGCGTCTGCGCGAGGTAGCTTGCGAACGAACGATGGAAATCGTAGTCGTTGTAGTGGAATGGGTAAGCGAGCTGGCTCAGAACGAGCCAGGCGCCATCTCCGTACAGCGATCGGCATACCGCGGCGGCAACGGCAAGACAAACGAACCAACCGCCACCCACCACGAGCAGTATCCGGATAGTCGCCCGATCGAGGCGAATGCGCTTCTGATTCACGATCGATGCTTCGAGAATACGCTTCACGCTCGCTCTGCCTGACCGGCGATAAGGCTGACGCGTTCGGCCCCTGCGATCAGCGCTGTCCAGCCTCTCGGCGAACGTATGGCGGGATCGCGCATTTCGGCGCGGATTATAGGCGACATGGACCGGTCATCCGCAATGTCCTCTCCACGGACTGCACGTTGCGCCATCTATAATCTAGGCCAATGCGTGACGATGCACCTGCAACGATGACGCCTCCGCGCGCGGCCGTCGTTCGCGCCGCGTGGCAACCGATGCTGTTCGGCCCGCCGAACCGCTCCGATCTCGCGACCTGCGTTGCTTCGTGGCCCCTGCAGACGTTGCGCGTGCGGGTGCACCGCAATCACGGGTTCGAGCCGGTCAGCTCCGCGATGCGCGCGTTCGGCGTCTGGAACGCGCTCGCATTCGACTGGACGATCGGCGCCTATGACGACTCGCTCGCGTTCGACTTGCGCTCCGATGCCGAGGTCGACGTCGTCTGGCTCGACACGACGCGCATCGCGCTCGCCGATGGGGAAGCGCTTGGCCGGTGGATTGCCGCGCGCCTTCTGGCGCTACGCGCGCAAACCGACAATCCGATCGTCGTTCTCGCATGGCCGCTCGACGAGCGTGCGCGCGCGGTGGTCGACGCCGCTTCGATTCCGAGCACGTGGCTCGCAGGCCTTGCGCAACTCGAGTCGTCGATCGGCGACCGTTGGCTCGATTCGCGCGCCGAAACGATCAGCGGCACGAAGCTTGGCAATCGTGCGTGCCTTCATATCGCGCGCGAACTTGCATGCAAATGGCTTCCCGCCGCGGTGCTTCCGCCGCGCAAGGCTGTTGCCATCGACCTCGACGACACGCTCTACCGCGGCGTGCTGAGCGAAGACGGCGCCGATCGCGTCGTGCTGACCGACGGTCATCGCGAACTGCAGCGGCGGCTGCGCGCGTTGCGCGAAGAGGGCGTTCTGCTCGCGCTCGTCTCGCGGAACGACCGAAGCGACATCGAGGAATTGTTCGCTCGCCGTGGCGATTTCCCGCTGCGCTTGACGGATTTCGTGACGGTCGAGGCATCGTGGAACGACAAGGCGAAAGCTCTCGGAGAGATCGCAACGCGACTTCGCATCGCGCTCGATGCGATGGTGTTTGTCGACGACAATGCGGGTGAGCTGGCGAGCGTCGCGTCGTCGCTCCCCGTGTTCACCGTGCACGCGCAAAGAGATGCCGGCAGGACCGCGACGGCCATCGACCACGTCGCCGGCATTTTTCGCTGGCGCCACTCGGACGAGGATCGCCTTCGCGCTGACGACCTTCGGGCGTCCACGATTCGTGGCGAGCTCCTCGAAGCCGCGAAATCGCACGACGACTATCTGCGAAGCCTCGACATCGAACTCGATATCCTCGTCGGTCCAACGCAGCACGTGTCGAGATTGGCCGAGCTTTCCGCAAAAACCAATCAGTTCAACCTGGCGCTCAGGCGAATCGACGAAGCTGAGATCATCCGGCGAATTCGCGGGCGCCCGGAAAACGTCGTCGCGATCCGCCTTGCCGATCGACTGTCCGATAGCGGGATCATCGGACTGATCGTCGGCTCGCGCACGGAGGATGTGCTTCTTGTAGATGAGGTTTGCGTGAGCTGCCGGGCATTGGGCCGCCGCCTCGAAGACAGCATGGTGACGGGGGCGCTGATGATCATGGCGGGTCATATGGCGCCGAGGCAAGTCTGGTTCGCGCTTCGCAAAGGCCCCCGGAACGCGCCAGCCCGCGAATGGCTTTCGCGTTACGCGAATTGCTCGCTCGACGATGATTCACAACGCGTCGAGATTCCTTTCGAGCGAATCGCGGCAACGCCCGTATCACCGGCGATCCGCGTGAACGTCGTCCAATGACCGAAGGCTCCGCGCAGATCGAATCGGAGGTGCGCGAGCTCGTCCTGCGATTCCTCGAGCTCGCGGACGAGCCACATCGCGAGATCCGTCGTACGTCGGTCGACCAATGGGATTCGCTGAAGCACATGGAAATCGTGTTCGCGCTCGAGGATCGGTACGACGTGCGCTTCGACGAATCGGAGTTTGCCGAGCTCGATTCCCCGGCTGCGATCGCGCGCGCGCTGCGGCGGCATCTTGCGGCATGAAATCCATGTCGCAGGACACGCGTTCCGGCTGCGTCCGGTAGCCGACGCCGATGCTGCCTACATCGTCGACCTGCGGGGGCGCGCCGGCCAGTATGTCAATCGCGGCGCCGTTGATGTCGAGCAGCAGCGCGCATGGCTCGATCGCTATTTCGCGCGCGCGGACGATTTCTACTTCGTGGTCGAACGCCTCGACGCACGCACGCGCGAGGGCATCATCGGTCTGTACCATATCGGCGACAGGAAAGCCGAATGGGGCCGCTTCGTGCTCGAGCCCTGCTCGGTCGCGGCCGTCGAAGCGGCGCTCCTCATCTACCGCCTGGCCTTCGACGTGCTGTCGCTTCACGAAGTTTTTTGCCGAACGCTCGTGGCGAATGCAAAGGTGCTCGCCTTCCACGATAGCTGCGGCCTCGTGCGCTTGTCCGATTGCGTCACGATCGAGCACGATGGCCGCCCCGCCATGGCCGTCGAGCATCGACTGGAACGAGACCGGTGGCCCGAAGTGCGCGAGCGGCTGGACCGGCTGGCAACTCGAGTAGCGCGAAATCTCGCGCCAAAGGAGGCCAGCCGGCGGCGATGACGCACGATCTCGAATTCCACCACGTCGGCGTCGCATGTCGCAGCATTGACGCCGAAGCGGCGCATTTCGCGATGCTCGGTTACAGGATCGAAGGCAGCGCCTTCGACGATCCTGTCCAGGGCATTCGCGGATTTTTCATGGTGGGACAGGGACCGCGGATGGAATTGCTCGAGCCGCTCGGCGATGCCGCGCACCGTGGATCGGAAAAAAGCGGCGTGCTCGCGCCGTGGCTGTCGTCGGGAACGAAGCTTTACCATCTCGCGTATGTCGCGCCCGAACTTCTGCATGCGATCGATGCGATGCGCAAGCGCCGCGCGAAGCTCGTCGTCGCACCGGTCCCTGCCGTCGCATTCGCCGGACGCAAGATCGCCTTCGTGATGCTGCCCAATCGATTGCTGGTCGAATTGATCAGCGCAAGATGAGCACGGAGCTCGAACGCCTCGAACGCATCGCCGGGAAGTCGCTCTACGCGGCCGGCATGAACGTGCACACCATCCGGTATTCGTTCCGGATCTTCGAGCGTCATCTTCGCGGAACGACGATCCTCGAAATGGGACCGGCGGAGGGCGTGATGACCGAGCTTCTGGCGAAGACCGGCAAGGCGCTCACGATCGTCGAAGGCAGCCGGGCGTTTTGCGATTCGATCGCGGCGCGCTTGCCGACCGTGCACGTCGTCCATGCGCTCTTCGAGCAATTCGCGCCGGCACGGCGTTTCGACAACATCGTGCTCGGCCACGTCCTGGAGCACGTCGAAGATCCGGTCGACATCGTCAGGCGCGCGGCGGGCTGGCTCGCACCCGGTGGACGCATTCTCGCCGCCGTGCCGAACAGCCGCTCGCTTCATCGTCAGGCGGCCGTCGTGATGAAATTATTGCCAAGCGAAGACGCATTGAACGAGATGGACATCCATCACGGACATCGGCGCGTGTTCGATCCCGAGTCCTTTCGCGCGTGCTTCGTGCAGGCCGGACTCGCGATCGAGGTCTTGGGCGGCTACTGGCTGAAGCCGCTTTCCAACGCGCAGATCGAAGCGTCGTGGACGCGATCGATGATCGACGCATTCATGCAGCTTGGCGAGCGCTATCCCGACATCGCGGGGGAGATCTATGTCGTCGCGGGCCTCGATGCAGCCGCCGCCGATGGCGCGAAAGACTCGCGCGACACGCGGGGCTCGGGCGAACCGTGAAGACGATTCCGGTCTTCGAGTTCGTTGCCGATCCCGATCTCGATCGTGCGTTGCTCGACACGGCGCAGCGCGTCATCGCACGCGGGCGATACGTGCTCGGCGTCGAAGTCGATGCGTTCGAGCGCGAGTTCGCGGCGTTCTGTAAATCGACGCACTGCGTCGGCGTCGCGAACGGCACCGATGCGCTAGAGATCGCGTTTCGCGCGTGCGGCGTAGAACCAGGCGGTCGCGTCGCGACCGTCGCGAACGCCGGCTTCTACACGTGCGCGGCGCTCGCGGCGATCGGCGCGCGTGCCGTGTTCGTCGACATCGACGAAACATTGACGATGGCGCCGGCTGCGCTCGCGACAGTGATCGACGACGTCGACGCGATCGTCGTCACGCACCTCTATGGTCGTCTCGCGGCGATCGAGGCCATCGTCGAGCTCGCAAGGCAGCGACGCATTCCCGTGATCGAGGATTGCGCGCAGGCGCACGGCGCCGAAAGGGCCGGCAAGCGCGCCGGATCGTTCGGCGATGCAGGCTGCTTCAGTTTCTATCCGACCAAGAATCTGGGCGCGCTCGGTGACGCGGGCGCAGTTGTCACGTCCGACAACGAAATCGCGGCACGAATACGAGCGCTTCGTCAGTACGGATGGTCGACCAAATATCGAGTCGAGCGCGCCGGGGGTCGGAACAGCCGGCTGGACGAGCTTCAAGCTGCGTTTCTTCGCGTGAAGCTTCCCAGACTGGCTGAATGGACGGCCGCGCGTGTCGGCATCGCGCGAAACTATTGCGAAATGTTGCGGAGTACGGCGATCAAAACGCCGCAGCTCGCTGATGGCGAATATGTCGCCCACCTTTTCGTCGTACGTGTACCGAATCGCGATCGGCTGCGCGAAGCGCTCGCTGATGACGGCATCGCAACCGACGTTCACTACCCGAT
>Ga0209579_10002301_pt1 | contig 14781 bp, 11 predicted proteins | sample Coa_R1_2_FD_187152 | JGI IMG/M metagenome (GOLD analysis project Ga0209579, IMG submission 187152) | Surface soil microbial communities from Centralia Pennsylvania, which are recovering from an underground coalmine fire - Coalmine... | ecosystem: Environmental > Terrestrial > Soil >... | reverse complement strand
CTTCGGCATAGACGACCTGTTGCCGCAAGAGCTGTTCGCAAAGATCGTGAGTGATCAACGCGTAGTCGGCGGGTTCGCGGAGATAAGAAGTGACCCATTTGAACGCGTCGAGAAAGCCGAGGAAGTCGGAATAGTTGTAGCGACGGCGCACTTGGGCCTCGCTGGTGGGATTTCCGTGGCGCGCGGTGAGCGCGGAAACCGTGGCGGGCTGGATCGCGCCTTCCAGATGAAGGTGGAGTTCGGCTTTTGGGAGTTGGAGGAAAGAGTCCGGGAGCACGGGAAGAGTTTACCGTTTACTGTTTGCGGTTCACAGTCAGAGGAAGAGAGCTCAACGCAGAGGGGCAGAGTGCGCAGAGCGGAAGAAGAAGAGGAAAGCAACCGCAAAGAAAGAAAACAAATAACACAGAAGGCACTGAGTGCGGAACACGGAGATCACAGAGACGAAGATTAATGCGGCAGCTGAGGCTGACCGGCGTTTTTCCAGGCGGTGAGCCAGTAGGAGCCAACATCGGTCGCGGCGTCGGAAAGCTGACGGATCAGAACGGCTCCGGCCTGATTGTAGAAGTGATCGTAGTATTCGTCGGTGTAGGAGTTCAGACCGAGGCGAGCCTGCCGATCGGCGTTGAGAATGGGCTCGAGCCAGCTGTGGGATTTGAGGCAATCCTCGAACGCGTGGTCGGTAGGATCGGCGATAAATGTGGCGTCATTGGGGCGCATAAAAAAATAGGACGAGTAGCGGTCCACCAGCGCGGTGCCGAAGCGTTCGTTGACGCCGTTCTGGTCGCTGAGATGGCCGTCCAGGTTGTCGGTGGTGTTGAAGGGATCGTGCGCCGCCGCAACGTAGCTGGCGAGAATGGCCGCATAGAGCTTGGCATCTTCCCACTTGCCCTCATGCATGGCGTCGGTCAGCTTGGCGCTGTACACCCCGATCTGCCAGGGCAGCAAGCCGTTGGAGTCGAGCTTCGACTTGCCGAATTTGGCTACTGCCGCCTTGTAGTTACGCGGCAGCGCTGCAAACGGGTAGCGGCCGTACTTTTCCAGAAACAGAAACTGGTTGCGGCGCTCGGCGAGCGGGGGAAGCTTTTCGCCGGAGCCAAAGGGATCATTGACGTGTTGCAGCAGGATGGAGCGGTTGGCGTCAAAGAAGCCGCGGATGTCCTGGGGCAGCGTGTCAATGGCGCGGTTGACGACCAGCCGGTTGGCATTATTGCCCCAGGCCGCCAGCTGCGACGGCGCCAGCAACATTGCCAGCGTCAGAGAGAGACAGAGCCGTGCGCCGCGGGACATTTGCACCTGCGCTAACCGCCTTCGCTACTTGGCCGCTGCCAGCCCCAGCGTGCTGCGCTTGCGGCTATAGGTGAAGTAAATCACAAGTCCGATGGCCAGCCATACAAAGAAACGAATCCAGTTCATGATCGGCAAGCCGGCCATCAAGAGCAAGCAAGTCAGAATGGTCAGAACGGGAGCCAGCGGGCCCCCGGGTGCCCGGAAGGCGCGGCGGCGCTCCGGTTCGCGGTAGCGAAGAATCAACACACCAGCGGCAACCAGGGCGAACGCGAAAAGCGTGCCGATGTTGGCCAGGTCGCCCAGCGTGCCGATATCCAGCAGTCCCGCGGGAACGCCCACCACGAATCCCGCCACCCAGGTGGAAAAATCCGGCGTAAGGAATTTGTGATGCACGCGGCTGAAAATTTTGGGGAACAGGCCGTCGCGCGACATGGCAAACCACACCCGCGCCTGGCCAATCTGGAAAACCAGCAGGGAAGAGATCATGCCCATCAACGCGCCAATCAGTACGATCAGCCGCAGGCCGCGAATATTAAGCCGCTTGAGGGTGTTCACCACCGGCGCGGCGTCGTCGATCAGGGTGTCCCAACGGACCAGTCCGGTGAGCACCACCACCACACCGATGTACAGCAAGGTGCAAACCACCAGGGTGGCGATGATGCCGATGGGCAAATCGCGTTGCGGGTTCTTGCACTCCTCGGCGGCGGTAGAGACGGAATCGAAGCCGATATAGGTGAAAAACACGATGGAGCCGCCGGTCAGAATGCCGGGCCATCCGTTGGGCGAAAAGGGATGCCAATTGGAGGTGTGAATGAAACGCGAGGCGAAGGTGATGAACGCCAGGATGGCGATGATCTTGATCAGCACCATGATGTTGTTGGTTTCCGCCGACTCGCGAATGCCGCGTACCAGGATCACCGTGAGCAGCATGACGATGATGAAGGCCGGCCAGTTGAAGCCGAAGTGCCAACCGGGGCCGTAAATCATGTTTCCGGAAAGATCGCTGAGTCCACTGGGCAGATAGGCGGGGGAAATCCAGCGCGGATTGGGGTGTACGCCGAACCAGTCCAGCAGGTCCACCATGTGGGCCGAGAAGCCGACACTGACCGCCATGTTGCTGACGGCGTATTCAAGGATCAGGTCCCAGCCGATAATCCAGGCGATGATTTCGCCCATGGTCGCGTAGGTATAGGTGTAGGCGCTGCCGGCGATGGGGATCATCGCGGCCAGCTCGGCGTAGCAGACGGACGCGAAGCCGCAGGCGATGGCCACAAGGACAAAAGAAATGGCGATGGCCGGCCCGGCGCCCGGACGGCCGAACGACGCGGAATGGTGGATCAGATATTCCAGCAGCGGCGCGTTCAAGATCGAGGAGGTGGAGAATTTTTGCCCGGCGATGGCGGTGCCTACGATGGTGAAAATGCCGGAGCCGATGACCGCCCCAATGCCCAGCGAGGTCAGGCTGAGCCAGCCCAGAGATTTTTTCAGGCGGTATTCAGCGCCTTCACAATCGGAAATCAGCTGGTCAATGTTCTTGCGACGGAAGAGGGCAGAAGGCACTCAGGCTCTCCAATGAAGTGCGAGCCACACTTTATCGTGAGTGAGGACCAGGCGCAACCGAGAGGAATGCGCGACGCTAGACTTGCTGCAGTTGCGCGTAGCGTTCCACAAACTTCTTGGTGCCGCGACCTGGAAAAGTGACCGAGAGGCGGCGGTCGTCCTCGTCGCCTTCGACGCCGATGATGGTGCCGACGCCGTATTCCGGGTGGCGCACCTTCTGGCCGATCAGCGGATCGGTGCTGCTGCCGCGCCGCATGGAAGAACGGCCAAAGCTTGGTTCAGTACGGGCGCGCGGCGCTGCTGGCTGGCGTATCGCTGGAGCTGATCCGCGGCGCACGCGGCGCAAGAATTCGTCGGCGGAGTAAGAGTATTCCGGGTCGGGTTCGTAGCGGCGGGTCTGCCCGATTTCGGCCATGGAGCCGCGCACCGTGTCCACCAGTTCGCTGGGAATTTCCGCCAGAAAACGCGAGGGCATGGAAGCGCGCATCTGCTGTTCGTTTCCAAAGATGCGCCGATACACCGCGCGGGTCAGCGTAAGCGTTTTGCGCGCGCGGGTCATGCCGACATACACCAGCCGGCGCTCTTCTTCGATGCTCTTGGGATCGGCGTCGTTGATGGAGCGGCTGTGCGGGCAGATGCCTTCTTCCAGGCCGGTCAGAAACACGTGATCGAACTCCAGGCCCTTGGTGCTGTGCAGGGTGATGAGCGTAACGCCGGGCTTGCCTTCGAAAGAATCAGCGTCGGAGACCAGGGCGGCGGCATCGAGAAAATCAGTGAAAGACTCGCCCGCGTCCATGCTCTCGGCGACGGCGCGCGTCAGTTCTTCCAGGTTTTCCATGCGGGCAACGTCTTCGGGAGCGTTGCGGTCGCGCAGCATGGCCATATAGCCGGTCTCGTCCAGAACGTAGCGGATAAAGTCCGCGGGTTCTTTTTCTTTCAGAGCCGCCTGCAGGCGCGCGATCAGGTCCATGAAGGCGCGCAGCGGCGTAACGGCGCGGCCAGCAGCCGTTGCGGTGACGAAATCTTCCATGGCATTCCAGAACGACGTATTGTTCTTGCGGGCCAGGTCGCGCAGGGATTCCAGCGTGGTTTTGCCGATGCCGCGCGGCGGAACGTTGAGCACCCGCAGGAACGCAATGTCGTCGTCAGGATGCATGGCCAGCCGCACGTAGGCCAGCGCGTCCTGCACTTCGGCGCGTTTGTAAAAGCTGAAGCCGCCCACCAGCTTGTAGCGCACACCCCGGCGGCGAAACACTTCTTCAAAGGCGCGGGACTGAAAGTTGGTGCGGTATTCCACGGCGCAGGTCTGCGAAGAATCGTCGTCCAGCAGTTTCTGCAGCTCTTCGGCGACAAATTCCGCCTCGGCCTGGGCGTCGCGCGCTTCGAAATAGCGCAGATTTGGGCCGCCGGAAATTTCCGCGCGCAAAGTCTTGCCCAGCCGCTCGGAATTGTTTTTAACCACCGCCCCGGCGGCGTCGAGGATGCTTTGCGTCGAGCGGTAGTTGCGCTCCAGGCGAATGACTTTGGCGTCAGGGAAGTCGCGCGAAAAGCTAAGCAGGATCGAAACGTCGGCGCCGCGCCAGCGATAAATCGACTGGTCTTCATCGCCCACCACGCAAATGTTTTGCTGCGGGCCGACCAGCAGGCGCAATAAATCGTATTGAACGCGGTTGGTGTCCTGGTATTCGTCCACGTGCAGGTAGCGGAAGCGGCGCTGCCACTTTTCGCGTACCGCCGGAGCATCGCGCAGCAACCGCGCGGAACGCAGCAGCAGGTCGTCGAAGTCCAGCGCTTTGCTTTGCGCCAGCAGCTTTTCGTATTGCGCGTAAACGTCGGCGGCATGGCGCATGTCCGGCGTGAAAGCTTCGGACCGCAGCATTTCCGGTGACTTGGCGTGGTTTTTGGCAAAGCTGATCTTGCTGAGGATGGCGCGCGGCTGCAGTTCTTCGTCTTCCAGGTGGAGACTGTCCATCACCAGCTTGACGGCGGCCAGTTGGTCGGCGTCGTCAAAAATGGAAAAGTTAGAGGGAAGCCCGGCAGAAGCGGCTTCGCGGCGCAGCAGCCGGGCGCACAACGAATGAAAGGTGGAGAGCCAGGGGCGTTCGGGAGGAACGCCGGCGCGCAGCAGCAGGTCCGAGACGCGATGCTGCATCTCTTCCGCGGCCTTGTTGGTGAAGGTCACGGCAAGAATCGCCTCGGCAGGCACGCCTTTTGCAATGAGCTTTGCCATGCGGAACGTGATGGCGCGGGTCTTGCCCGTGCCCGCTCCCGCCAAAATCAATACCGGGCCTTCGGTGGTTTCCGCGGCCAGTCGCTGCTCAGGATTAAGGGAGTCGAGGAGATCTTGCATTGAGTGGTCAGAAGAAAAGTGACACTACGATGTTAACGGACGGAGAGAAGCGGCGCAAATTTATGAAAAATTCCTCAGGAAAAGAGCAATCGCACTTGGCGGAACACAGAGCGCGCCACCTTTAGTGCGCGCCGGGCCGGCTGAGGTCAATATCGAAATACATCAGCGCCTGATTTTTTTCCAGCGCGATCAGGTCGGGAATATAAAGCCGCGCGTTGGAGAGCAGATCGAACTGATTCTGCAAATCGAAATACAAAAGGCCTTCGACGGTAGAATGCGGGGCGACCACGCCCGCATGAAGGCCGGCGTCTTCAGCGAGTTTCTGATATTGGTCCCAGTTTTTGTCGCGCCCGCCGGAAGAACTTGGCAGCGGAATGGGCAAGCGCGATTTGGACGGTGACTTGACGCGGGGATGGAGCACCGCGTCGGCCAGTTGCTCTGAGGTGAGCGCGGGAAGTTCCTGGCGATTGCCTTCGTCAAAGGTAAGATTCAGCCGTATGCGCTCGAGTCCGACCTTGACGCTGTCGGCAGAGTCATTGCGCACCGTGACTTTGACCGCCAACACGCCTGCAGTGTAGGGGCTTTTCTTCGGGAACGCGGATTTGTAGCGTTCGGCTGAGAGCCACGGATCGGCGGCAATGGTCAGTCCCTCATGCGAATCGAGGGAAGAGGTAGTAAGCGGTTTGGTGACGGGTTGTTGCTGTGCCGCCAGGATCGTGGGCAAAGCAAAACTGGCGAAAAGAAGCGGGGCAACACGCTGGGTGGTTTTCATCAGGCTATAATAGACTTTTTGCATCTTGACGCCTTCGATTCCTGGGTTTTGTGCAGGGTTGCCCTGCGCCCAGCGGTCAGACCGGAGCCTTGCGGAGTGTATCTCCTTTATAGCCTGTTGATGGGGCTTGGCGCGATTTTGTTAACGCCGTACTGGCTGATTCAAGGCATTCGCCACGGAAAATATCTCTCGAATCTGAATGAGCGGCTGGGCTTCTCGTTTCCGGCGCTCGCCAAGCTGCCTGTCGAGCGGCCTGGCGCGATCTGGCTGCACGCGGTATCGGTGGGCGAGGTGCTGGCCGGGGTGACCCTGGCCAAGCGCCTGAAGGCGGAATTTCCCGAGCGGCCGCTGGTCGTTTCCACCACCACGATCACCGGACAGGCGCTGGCCAGAGAGCGCATGCCCTTCGCTGATGCGGTCATCTATTTTCCGTTGGATTGGACGTTCTGCGTGCGCCGCGCTCTAGCCGCGGTGCGTCCGGCGCTGGTGGTGGTGCTCGAGACGGAAATCTGGCCGAATTTCCTGCGAGTCGCATCGCAAGGCAACGTCCCCGTGCTGTTTGTCAGCGGGCGCATCTCTGACCGCTCCTTCGCGCGCTCGCAGTCCTGGCTGACATTGTTTGGATTTTATCTGCGGCCGCTGCTGAAAGATGCGCTGGGCCGCGCCTCCGGCTTCTGGATGCAAAGTGAAAAGGATGCCAGTCGCGTTAAAGCGCTCGGCGCGCCACCGGAAAAAGTTAACGTCGGCGGTAACCTGAAATACGATTTGGAGCTGCCCAGGAGCACGCCGCTGGCGGATTGGCTGGAAAGCGAAATCCGGCGTGGGGAGCGCCGCCCGGTGATTGTCGCGGGGAGCGTGGTTGCTACGGAAGAGCCGCTGGCGCTGATTGCCTTTGGCGTGGTGCAGGGCGAATTCCGTCGCGCGCTGCTGATCCTGGCGCCGCGCAAGCCGGAGCGATTCGAAGCGGCGGCGCAATTCATCGAAGACTCGCACCAGAAATTTATCCGGCGCTCCAGCCTGGGCGTGGCCTCGGCCGCGGGACGGCCTGGCGGAGCGGCGACTGAGGTGGCTGATGCGATTTCTGGCGACGTCAGTGTGCTGCTGCTCGACAGTATTGGCGAGCTGGCTTCGCTATACCGCCTGGCCGACGGCGTGTTTGTCGGTGGTTCGCTGGTGGAATCCGGCGGGCACAACATTCTGGAACCGGCGGCCTTCGGCAAAGTGCCGGTGTTTGGCGAGTCCATGGAAAATTTTGCGGAGATTGCGGAACGCTTTGTGACCGCCCAGGCGGCGCTGCAGGTGGCCAGCCCTGAGGACGCCGGCGTTTCGTGGATTGAGTTGCTACGCAACCCGGAGCGCAACGACAAAATGGGCCAGACCGCGCGGCGGTTGGTGGAGGAAAGCCGCGGAGCCACCGAACGCGCGGTCGCGGCGATTCGCGCGGCGCTCGGTGCAGCGGAATCCGCGGTCTAGATGGATTGGCCACTGCCAATTCGCATCCTGCTGTGGCCATTGTCGTGGGTGTACGGAATTGTGGTTCAGTACAAGGCGCTGCTGTATGAGAAAGGCGCGCTTCACCGGCAACGTTTGAAGGGCGCAGTGGTCAGCGTTGGCAATCTCACCGTGGGCGGCACGGGCAAAACACCAATGGTGTTGTGGCTGGCCGAGAAGTTTCTGACCCGCGGCAAGTCTGTGGCGATTTTGAGCCGCGGTTATCGCGGAGCCGGCGCCAGCAGCGACGAAGTCGAGTTGCTGCGGCGTCGCTTGGGAGATCGCGTGCGATTTGGCATCGGCGCGAACCGCTTCGCTAAGGGAAGCGAACTGGAACGCAAGTCGCCCGTGGATGTGTTTTTGCTCGACGATGGCTTTCAGCACCTGAAGCTGGCGCGGGATCTGGATGTCGTGATGCTCGATGGATCGAGAAAGTTGAAAACAGAATGGCTGTTGCCCGCCGGTCCTTTGCGCGAGCCGGTTCGGGCGTGCGCCCGGGCGGACTTGCTGGTGGTCACGCGAAAGTTTGAGCAGCCGACGATTGAAGCGCACGACTCGCATGAATACCAGATTTTCTATGCGCAGACGCGACTGTTGGGTTTCCGCAAATCGCAAGTGGCCGGAGATATTTCGTACCTTAGCGAAATCGGGCCGGGGCCGTTTTTTGCGTTTTGCGGCATTGGCAATCCGCAGGCGTTTCTCGACGACCTCAAACGCTGGCACGTTGCTGTTGCGGCCAGCCGCGAGTTTCGTGACCACCACAAATATGCGCAGGCGGATCTGGACGCCATCGAGAGCGCTGCGACCGCGCTGGGCGCGAAGGCGCTGGTCACCACCGAAAAAGACGAGCAGAACCTGCGCGGATCGTTTCACCGCTTGCCGCTGTATGTCGCGGTGATTGATTTTGTGCTGGGTTCGGAAAGCGAATTCGAGGCGACGATGGACCGCATTCTCCGCGAGCGCCGGGGTGGGGCCTGGTGAGGCTGCTGATTCGCGCGACCAATTGGGTGGGTGACGCGATTATGGCGCTGCCCGCACTGCGAGCGGTGCGCGCGCGCTTTCCCGAGGCGCACGTCGCGGTGCTGGCGCTACCGTATGTCGCGCAGATCTATCAGGGACAGGGCATCGCCGACGAATTGATCTCCTACGACCGAAAGGGAACGCACGCCGGAATGGGCGGAAGAGAAAAGCTGGCTGCGGAACTGAAAGCGAAGAAATTCAACGCCGCGCTGCTGCTGCAGAACGCCTTCGATGCGGCTTGGATCGCCTGGCGCGCCGGAATTCCCCAACGGATCGGCTACAACCGTGACGCCCGTGGCTTGCTGCTCACCAAAGCGATTGCCTTGCCAAAGCCGGGAGAAATTCCGGCGCACGAAAAGTTTTACTACCTCGAACTGCTCCGGCGCGCGGGCTGGCTGGATGCATTGCCAGACGTTCCGGTGATTTCGCTGCGCATTGCACCCAACGATGCACAGCGCGCCGAAGAAAAAGTGCGCGCCGGTGGCGTAAGCACCGGCGCAATGCGCGTCGCGGTAGGAGCGGGAGCTTCCTACGGCTCGGCAAAATGCTGGCCGCCGGAGCGTTTCGCGCAAGCGCTCAATCTGATGCAAAGGGAACGAAATGTAGAGGTGATTTTGTTCGGCACCCCTGGCGAAGCCGCGGTGTCGGCCGCGATACAAGCAGGCCTGGCCAAGCCCGCTCTCGATTTGACCGGCAAGACCGAAATCGCCGAACTACCCGCGCTCCTTTCGCGCTGCCATGCGTTTCTCGGCAACGATTCTGGCGCCATGCACGTGGCTGCCGCTGTCGGCCTTCCCGTAGTCGCTGTGTTCGGCCCGACCGATCCCTTCGGCACCGCGCCGGTCACGCCGCGCGCCACAATTGTTCAGGAGAGGCCGTATTGCAGCCCCTGTTTTCTGCGCCGCTGCCCCACCGACCACCGTTGCATGACGGCGATTGCGCCGCAGCGGGTGGGGGAAAGCCTGCTGTGCGTGCTGGCGGGGGTGTCTCCTGCTTGAAATGTCACCGGGCGGCGGCCGCACTTGAATCGCCAGAGGAATGTTGAAAAGATGAACGGCAAAATGAGCGCCACTGAAAAAACGAGGGCCGGCCGCGAGTCCGTGGATCTGGCCGCGCTGGCTGAGATTGTCGAGCGCTTCTCCGGCAAGAAAATCGTCCTCTTCGGCGATTTTGTGGCGGATGAATTTCAGTACGGCGAGATTTCCCGGGTTTCGCGCGAGGCGCCGGTGCTGATTCTGCGCCACCGTGAAACGCGCGTGGTGCCGGGAGGGGGAGCCAATGCCGCCAACAATTTTGCGGCGCTGGGCGCCAAGGTATTTCCGATTACCGTGGTGGGAGACGACTCCGCGGGAGCAGCGCTCACGCAATGCTTCCGTGACCTTGGTGTGAGCACCAGCGGGATTGTGCGCGCTAAAGACTGGACCACTCCGACCAAGGCGCGCTTTCTGGCCGGCTGGGCGCATACCGTCGCGCAGCAGGTGCTGCGTGTCGATCGCGAGCCGCAGTGCGCGCCGAGCGAGATGGTGCAGAGCAAAGTCGCGAAGAAGTTGCGTGAAGTCTTGAAAAGAGCCGAGGGGCTGGCGGTTTCGGATTATGGATTTGGCGTTGCGTCTCCGGCGGGAGTGCGCGATGCGCTGCGCGGACTTAAGCGCGGAATCCCCGTGGCGTTGGACGCGCGCTACCACATGAGCGCCTACGCAGGCACTGGAGTCAACGCGGCCACTCCCAACGAAGCGGAAGTTGAGGCACTGCATCACATCGCCATCGGACGCAATACCGCTGAACTCGAACGCAGCGGCTGGGCGACGCTCAAAAAAATGAAACTGCAATCTCTGCTGGTGACCCGGGGCAGCGACGGCATGGCGCTGTTTGAGTCCAGCGGCAAAACAATCTCGCACATACCGGTGCACGGCAGCGATCAGGCGGTGGATGTGACCGGAGCGGGCGACACCGTGCTGGCTGCCTACACGCTGGCGTTGGCCTGCGGCGCCAGGCCCTTTGAAGCGGCGCACATCGCTAATATCGCCGGCGGACTGGTAGTCATGAAACGCGGCACGGCGACGGTAACCCGCAGCGAACTGCTGTCGGCGATCCGCGGCGAAGCCTCGGGCGGAGCAGCGTGATGCGCTTGGCCCGGGGAAAAATCGTCGAACGAAAGGACTTGTCTCGAATTGGGGACGAGCTGCGCGCAAGTTCGAAAAAGATCGTTCTTGCGAATGGGTGTTTCGACATCCTGCACGTCGGCCACATCCGTTACCTGGCGGGAGCGAAGGCGGAAGGTGACGCTTTGGTCGTTGGCGTGAACGGGGACGCCAGCGTCTGCGGCTTGAAAGGGCCGGGGCGGCCGATTCTGGATGAACGGGCGCGGGCGCTGCTGGTTGCCGCATTACGAGCGGTGGATTACGTGGTGATTTTCGATGAGCCCAATGTGGAAAAGCTGCTCGTGGAGCTGCGGCCCGAGGTCCACGCGAAGGGCACCGACTACACCGCGGAAACCGTCCCGGAGCGTGCGGTGGCCGACGGCCTGGGCATTCGCGTAGCGATTGTGGGCGACTCGAAAGACCATTCGACGCGCGAGCTGCTACAGACTGTGCGCAAGGCGCCGCATGGCTGAAGGGAAATTCCTTGTGGTCCGTCTGGGTTCTTTGGGCGACATTGTCCACGCGTTCCCGGCCGTGAACGGCTTGCGCCAATCTTTCCCCAATTCCGAAATTGTCTGGCTGACGCATCCCAAGTGGAAAGCGCTGGTACGCGCCGGCGGCGTGGCGAACGACGTGTGGACCGTGGATACCCGGGAATGGTCGTCGCTGCGAAGCATCCTGGCGCGGATTCGCCGCCATCCATTCCAGACAGCTATCGATTACCAGGGGCTGTGGAAGTCGGCCGCGCTCCCGTTCCTCGCGGGCGTGCCGCGACGCATCGGTTTTTCTTCGCAGACCATTCGCGAGGCGGGAGTTCCGATGTTGTACACCGACCGTGTGCGGGTAAACGCCGCGGCCCATGTCAGCGATCAAAACGGCGAACTCACGGCCCGGGCCGGAGCGAAGCAGCCGGTCGGCCGCGTGGTGTTGCAAATACCGGCCGAAGAAGAAGCGTCGGTCAAGGACAGTTTGCACAAAGCGGGAATCCGGGAATATATCGTTTTGAGTCCGGGCGGAGGCTGGCGGTCGAAGTGCTGGCCCGCGGAGCGTTATGGACAGCTGGCGCTGCGCATTCAGGAGGAGTTCCAAATGCGCTGCGTGATTAACGCCGGACCGGGCGAAGAAGATCTGGTGAAGTCGGTTTTGGCGGCGGCCGGAACCTCGCGGCCGTTTCCATACAGTGGCAGCCTGGGGCAACTGATGGCTTTGCTGAAAAACGCGCGCGCAGTGGTTGCGGGCGACACTGGACCATTGCACCTGGCTGATGCGCTGGGCACGCCGGTGGTGGCGATTTTTGGTCCGACCGATCCCGCGCGCAACGGGCCGTACCAGAAATCCGGAGTGGTGCTGCGCTGGGAAGGCGCGGCGACTACCTACAAGCGGGGAAGCGAGCCGGATGAATCGCTGCTGCACATCAGCGTGGAAGAAGTGGTGAGCGCGCTGCGCGGTTTGCGGGAAGCGGCGTGAGCAGCGCCGCGGCAATTTTCGCGCGCTGGCGCGTGCGTCTGGGTTATGTGCTGGCGATATTTGTGCTGTGGTTTGCGAGGCCGACACCGCGCAGTGTGCTGCTGGGCGCGGCGATCGGACTGATTGGCTTGTGGATCCGCGCCTACGCGGCGGGCTATCTGCACAAACAGGAAGTGCTGACGGTGAGCGGGCCGTACGCCTACACCCGCAACCCACTGTATTTCGGGAGCGCTTTTCTGGCGCTGGGCGCGGCGGTAGCCACGCGGTCGTGGATTTCGGCGGGGATTTTGCTGGTGTACTTCGCGGTGGTGTACAGCGTGGTGATGCGGCGCGAAGAAGGCGAACTGCTGGGGCATCACGGCGAAGCGTTTCGCGCGTATGCCGCGGCGGTGCCGCTGTTTTTCCCGCGCCTGGCACCCGCGAATCTGCCGGGCGCCGGCACAGGTGCGTTTTCGTTTTTTCAGTACAAGAAAAATCACGAATACCAGGCTGCATTGGGATACCTATTGCTGCTGATCGCCCTGTTGGTCATTTGGCGATTGCGCGTCGCTTAAGTTGAGGCGCATTTGCGTTTGCGGACATGCGGTGAAGCAGGAAACCTGCAGGTTCTTCCCGTCGGTGGCAATGTGAATCGCGCCGTTCAGATCGGTTCGCAACACCGGCACGCCGGCCTGCTGGAGGCGTTCGAGAAGCGCCGCGCTGGGGTGCCCATAGGGATTTTCCTCCCCCGCGGAAATGATCGCGAGTGTGGGTTGAACGGCATCGAGAAACTCCGGGGTGGTGGAATTCTTGCTGCCGTGATGGCCGATTTTCAGAATATCCGCTCGCAGTGCCTCGGGCGCGGTTTCGGAGAGAATCGTGCGCTCTGACGATTTTTCAGCGTCGCCGGGCAGGAGAAAGCTGCGCTGGCCATACTGGACGCGGAACACCAGCGAGTCATCGTTCTTTGCGGACGGGGCGACTTCTTCCGGAACGATCTGTGGCCAGAGAAAGGCCAGTTGCGCGCCGTCCCAGTTGAAATGTTCGCCGCGCAGTTCGTGAACCACCTTGGTGCCCTTCGCAAGGGCAACTGCTTCCAGCTGTTTTTGTTGGCTGGAAGCGACCTCACGTCCGATCCACAGGGCGTTCACTTTGAAGTTCTCCAGAATGGCGAACAGGCCGCCCAGATGGTCCTGGTGCGCGTGAGTCAGCGCGACCACGTCAATACGTTGAAAACCGCGCGACCACAGATACGGCGAGACGGCGTCCTCGCCGGGATCGGAACCGTGGGCTTGGCCGCTGCCGAAGGGTTCGGTGAAAGGCCCTGCGGCATCCACGAGGATAGTGTGCCCGGCCGGAGAGACCAGAAAGAGGGAATCGCCTTGTCCGACGTCGAGAACGTTTAATTCGAGCCAGCCGCGGCGGAATGATGGGACAAAGGGATGCGTGGCGATCAGGGCTGCGGCGCTGATGGCAGAGAAGAAGGCCGCGCGTCTTAGCCACAAGGAGGCGGACGAGGAAAAGCGCAGGCTTACGGAAAGAAGCAGCGCGGCAACAAAGAATAAGAGGATGAGCCAGAGGGGTGGAGCAGGGATACGGTAGCTCCAGCCCTGGAAATGGGCGATCCAGGCCGTGGCATGAAGCAGCACGGTGGTGAGCCAGCGGAGAGGGAAGGCCAGAAGCAGGCCAAGGTTGGGGACGAGCCATCCGACGATCAGAGTCAGAAAACCGAGCGGCACAAGAATTCCGGTGAGCGGGACGGCGACGAGATTCGCAAAAGGGCCGGACAGAGTGACGCGATGAAAATCGCGCGCCAGCATCGGCAGCATGCCGACTTGCAGGATGAGGGTCAGGACCAGCATTTCGGCGACGCGAAAAAACAGGGAGAGCGCTCGCGCGGCGAAGCTGGTTACACGAGGGGCGATCGCGGAAGGCAAACGCGGTTCCAACCAGGAAGCCACGGAACGCAGATCAATGCGAAACTGAGCGATTTTTGGCGGGTGAGAAACGTCACGGGTGACGTCGCGCCAGCCGCGCACTCCGCGGGCATAAGGCTCAATGCTGCTATCCAGCCTGGGTACGGCGATCCCCGCGATGGAAAACATGGCGAGGAAGGAGAGCTGGAAGCTGGAGTCCGTGATCAGGGACGGCGAAGCGACGAGGAGAATCAGTGCGGCGATGGCTACGGAATTGAGGAGTTCGACGCGCCGGGAAAAAAGCAGTGCCAGCACGACGATCATGGTCATCAGCGCGGCGCGCAGCACCGGCGGGCGCTGCTCGACCACCGCGACGTAAGCAATGACACACAGAACTATCGCGAGGGAAGTCCACGCGCGCGACAACCGGAATTTGCGGGCTAGCCAAAAGAGAAACGCGGCAAACGCACCGACGTGCAGGCCAGCGACGACCAGCACGTGGAAGACGCCGGTTTTCTGAAAATTAACGGACTCGGCGCGGTCGAGAAAGCTGCGGTCGCCGAGGAGCATGGCGCGGAGGACGGCAGCTTCTTCGGGAGCGCCGGGAAGCAGGGTGGAGAGTTCCTGGCGGAGGTTGTGGCGGACGCGGGCGAGTCGGTTTCTTGCGAAGGGCGGGGCGGCGGCGACGATTTCTAGGAGTTCGGGAGCGCGCAGAGTTGCAGTCAGGTCAACGCCTTGCTGGCGGAGGTAGGAGCGGCGATCGAAGGCGCCGTCGTCGCGGAGGAATTGCGGGAGGCG
>Ga0209579_10002300_pt1 | contig 14782 bp, 14 predicted proteins | sample Coa_R1_2_FD_187152 | JGI IMG/M metagenome (GOLD analysis project Ga0209579, IMG submission 187152) | Surface soil microbial communities from Centralia Pennsylvania, which are recovering from an underground coalmine fire - Coalmine... | ecosystem: Environmental > Terrestrial > Soil >... | reverse complement strand
ACACGCTGAAGATCGATCGCTCGTTTGTGGCGGCAATGACCGACGACCCGAACACGATGACAATGGTGTCGACGATCATCCAGCTCGCCCATTCATTGAGCTTGAAAGTCGTGGCAGAGGGCGTCGAGACCGAGGAACAGGCGAAGATATTGCGCCTGCTTAAGTGTGACGAGATGCAAGGCTTCCTGGTCAGCCGGCCCCTACCCGAGCCGGACCTGCGCAACCTTCTCGAACGAGAGGTTCACGCTGTCTAGGTTTGAACGGTCTCCTTAGCTGACCAAACCAGCTAGCAATCGTGGAATCGTACGGCAGGAGCGCTTTTACGGTCGTCGTTGAAGCGGGCCGTAAAGCAGGCCCGCAGAGCGCGCCCGAGCCTAAGTGGCACACATAGCCGCTATTCAAGCAGCATTGGTGTGATTGTTCGTGCGCCTCGCTGCCCTTGATCTTGATAGTTATTGTTGAACAGTACATGGACTGACTCGGCCTTTGGCGTCAGTGCTTTAATGTCGGCCGCGAGCGTGCGCAGTTCTTCGTCGGCATAGTCGTAGTCGAATCGCTGCGACGATGTTTTGAGGCCCTTCTGGTTCCATGTGCTGCGGTTGCGACCGTGCAAGCGAATCACGGCAAGCGCCGGATTCGTCACCTCCCACACGGCCGGAATGCTATTGGGCATGCCCTGAGGTTCATCCACCACGACGTTGGTGAACCCATTCTCCCGCTCGAACGCCAGCGTCCGCGACGTGTGCTTCTCGCTGTTGAACCACGTCGCGTTCCTGAACTCAACGGCGACGTTGAAACCGGCGAGCATCGCGCGGCAGTGTTCAAGGTAGGCAAACGTCTCTGGGTGGAAGGCGACCCATGGAGCGAACTGCATGTGGATCGCGCCCAGCTTGCCGCCATCTCGCAATATCTCTAGCACGGCGCGGAACTGGCGCCATAGTTCCAGCGTAATCTCCTCGGGCAAGTCCTTTTCATAGACGTTCTTCTTACTGGCGCTCAGCGCCTTGGCGATGTCCCGTCCCATGCTCACTATGGGTGTCTGGTGACGCGTGAACAGACGGTACGTCTTGATGTTGAAGATGAAGCCGGGGGGTGTGCGCTCGACCCACCGCTGTGCGTTGTCGATGCTTGGGATGCCGTAGTACGAGGAATCGATTTCGACGATGGGAAACTGGGAGGCATAGAAACCCAAGCGCTCTTCGGGCGTCGTCGCCGTCGAAGGGTAGAACCGGCCCGACTCGATCAGCGTCTTATCGGTCCACGATGAGGTGCCGACCAGGATGTTGCTCATATCAGCTCGACTTTCGGTCTTCGTAGGTCGGTGACCGACTTGTTCTGCGGTTTCCGTCCGCTATCGGCCCACACATCAAATGATGCAAATTTGGACCCATGGAGTCACCGTTGTTTCGGGTGCCGTCAGAGGAGGAGCGACTTGCACTGGCTCTCTCGATCGCGCGCGGCATTCTCCGGCGTCGCGGGGAGGAACCTTCGGATTCGTCTGTGCAGCGCGAGGTGGCGGCGATGCTCCCGTACATCTGCATTATCCCGCGCGGGGAACGACCTGGCCAGCCTGCGGCCCATCGGCGAGAATCCGGGCCAGACGGGGTGCCCTCCGCTTGCGCGAAGCCCTGAATTCACCGGTCATCGTTGAGCTGACAACCGAACCGTTATCCATGAGAACACGAAATCCTTGGTTGAGCCTCTGGCTTACCGGCGCGAATACCATGCTCGGATCGGCACGATCGGTATGGCTTCGCGAAGCGCATCGTCAACGTGCATCCTTCATGCGGGCGACTCGACGGCAGGCGGCCGAGTTCTGGCTCGGGCCCACTGCTCCGAACACTAAGCATAGACGCCGACAACACTACCGCTCATGATGGCTCGGCTTGCCCAGTGAGCGAGGAACTGTACGCATTCCGCTACAAAAACCCGGTGACCGGTCGGTGGAGAAAGGCGCGCGCCACCCGGGCCACTCGGGAGGAGATCGCTCGCAGCGCCGAGGGAAATCGTCGGCGAAGCTGAGATTCGCACCTCTGTCGGACAGCACTTCGACCCCCTATCACTCTCATCCGTTGGCGGAGTTGAAGCGTTTGTCGGAGCCACCGCCCGTCCTGAATCCCCACTTGCGCTCTCCACCCGAAATCGATCGCTTCGAGCGGTTCCTGATGTTACCGTTCCGACGACGGTACCTGCGCTACTGCGTACGCAGCCGCCGTTTCGCCGCGATGGAGGGAGCGGCCGCGCTCCACCTGACACCACCGGGAACTGTCGGCGCTGAGGCTTTCTTCTTGACGACCAGCGACTCATCGCTTTTCCCGGTGGCTAGGGATGGTCCCCGAGCGAATCGCGTAGTGCTTAGATGACGCGCTGGTCGAATTGCGTCCGCTGATGGGCGGTGAACAACGCGTAGAGCGCCATCATTTTTTCCAATGCGAGCCGCGCCGAATCAGCGCGTTCGCTATCGTAGCTTGCAATCGTGCCTAGCACGGCCTTGGCCGGTACGCTGTTGCCATCGTCGAACCGGAACGCCGACATGCCCCGCGCGCAAGCGGCGCGAGCGCGAAGCCTTACTTCTTGCGAGCGTATGGGTTGGCCTTGTTGTCTACCTGTCTCGCATCGACGCGCCCGCTTTGCCCGGCGATGATCGTCTTTGCGAATTGCGACGACTTATCGTTGGCTCGGCGCAGCGAGTCCCTGAGTTCGGTGCGCCTGCTCTCGAAAGTACTGTCTTTACCGACGGCCATTTTCTGCTCCATTTGCGGCATGGTGATCGAACTCCGGTAATCCAACTTATCCCGCATTCGGTTGCTGGCCATCGGCGCCGCCGGCGACAACGTCAGCCGCCGGACGATCTATAGGGACGACGTTTGCTGGTTGCGGATTTTGCACGAGGACGACGGCGTTCCGAGTCCGGTCATTTATGTGACGAAGTACCGCGCGGGTCAGGTCGGCGAGCGTTCGATCGGTATGTCGGTCGCCGATGCGCGCGCGCTCGCTCGGCTTCTCGTCGAGGCCGCCGACTCATGCGTGTCGTCGACTATCCGGGTCGTCGCGTGACGCCCGAATGTCATCACGTCTGGCTCGTGACGTTCAACGGCGATGAGGTCGCCGTCCCGTTCCAGACGCCCATTTCGAGGGCACAGATCGCGAACCTGCTTATCGGTGCCGAAGCGCTGCTCCCGGCGGACTGGCTGTCCAACGACGAAGCGTTCCGGATCGCGCACCTCTTGCTGGCTTTGACGAACTACGGTTCGCGCGAGCAGCGCCTGCAAGGGTTGCGCGAATCCGGTGAAAGCGCTCATTTGGTGACGGACGAGGCGCGACTCGCTCTAGCGCTTGCTCGCGACCGCCGCAATGCGGCATCCGCCATTTGCGCCCTCTCAAGTCGTGGTTGCGCCGCCGCAACTGCTGCCCTGCCCAGCCGTACACCCGTAGCAGTGATCGGCGACCGAGACCGCGTTGCCGACGAGCGCGTTCACGTCCAGCTCCGACAGATGCATCTGCCGCTTGCCGCGCTGAGCAAGTGGCAGGCGTAGCATCAACGCGCCGCATAGTCGGAGCTTCAGCTCGAGCGTCTCCTCCTTGAACCAAGGTCCTCGTTACCAACTTGTATGCGGTACGGCGAAGCGCTCGGACCCGAAGGATCATGCCGCTCGTCTGGACCGCCGCCTTTTGGCGCAGCGTGCGAGCGTTGGTCGACAATGACATACTATCGGCTTAGTGTGGTACAACACCCGCATGGACTCCCGCCTCGGGCGGCATCTGATCCGCACGATTACCTTGCTAATCGCAGGGTTCGTAATGATCGGCCAGGCATCGGCGCATCCGGGGCATCGCGCCGAGAGTCGCAACGAAGTCGGCGTGATGCAGTCCGCGTCCGTCCTCGTTGGAGATGCGTCGGAGATGCAGTCCCCCGCGTGTCCTGGCCATGGCGGGGGAGACTGCTGCTGCGACGAAGTCTTCGCGCACGCACCGCCACAACAACAATCGGTTGCGCTTGTATCACCCCGCGGATGGCGGCTCGCGCCGCCACCGGCGATGCCGAATGTTCGGGTTCGCGCACCGCGAGCAGTCCTATCGGTCGCATTTCTTCCTCTTATCGGTTCTTGCGGTTCTCGCGGTCCACCCTCCACATAGCGCTCGTCCATTTGACGAAGCCCCAGCAGTTCCCGTCCTGGCCCAGGATCGGCAATCTGCCTTCCGTGGGTAACCGATGAGCTTCAAAGGCAAGCAACGACGGCGGTGCCCAAAGACGTGTAATTGGGACGCCGATCGGTAAGCGGCTTTGATTTGGGCGACGCGCCCAGCGGTTGGGCAGGTCCCATCGCGATTCTTGCGTTGGATCGGAGCAGCCTCGAAGTCATTGTTGGTTCTGTCGGAGACGGTTTCGTTTCTGGGTAGTCGACCGTCCTGAACCAATGGAGCCCCACCATGAAACGTCTTCACCGCCTCCTGATCGCTGTCACGGCGATCTGCGTCTGTTCGCTTCCCATGCGTACGTCCGCTCATGGCTTTGCCGGCGATCGATTCTTCCCCGCCACAATTCTCACCGATGATCCGTTCGTTGCGGACGAGATGTCGTTGCCGACGCTCACGTTCAACCCGAAAGCGAGCGACGATTCGAAGGAAACGGATGTCGGATTCGACCTAGCGAAGCGTCTCACGCCCAACCTTGGCTTAACCCTAAGCGAGCAATGGATCCAGATCCGAGCCCCGGATCAACCAACGGCCAAGGGTTTTGATGCGCTAGACGTCGGTGTGCAGTATCAACTCTTCGTCGATGGCCCCCACCAGGCGATGGGGCTGATCGGACTCGACACGACGTGGGCACATACCGGGGCGCGCTCGGTCGCCAATCCCGATTACACGACGCTGTCGCCGACGTTCGATTTTGGCAAGGGTTTCGGGGATCTGCCCGCGGCCCTAACCTGGTTGCGACCGCTCGCGATCACCGGCAATCTTAGCGTCGATTTCCCGACCAAGGCCCAAAGCGAAGGCTCCCCGAATCCGAACATGTTCAACGTTGGTCTGGCGTTCGAATACAGCCTGGAATATCTCCAGCACCATGTGAAGGACGTCGGACTACGCGCACCGTTCGATCGCATGATTCCACTGGTCGAGGTGGCGGTATCGACGCCCTTCAACCGGGGACAGAGCGGGCAATCAACGGGCACGGTTCAACCGGGGGTCATCTGGGCCGGACAGTATTTTCAAGTCGGCGCAGAGGCGATCATCCCGATCAACAGCCGAACCGGTCACGGCGTCGGCGCGGTCGTGCAACTGCACTTCTTCCTCGACGACCTCTTCCCCCATACGATCGGCAAGCCATTGTTCGGCGACTGACGGTGCGACCGGCGCAGCCGTCGCCACAAATGCGGTGAGTCAAATCGGACGATCGGTTTTCGAAAGCGATGGGTTCGCCAATGCAATGAATCCACGGCCTCTTCTGATCGGACCGATCGCTGCCGTCGCCTGCATCGCCAGTGCGTCGGCGGCGGCGCATGCGTTTGTCGACCACGCGATTCCGGCCGTCGGCAGTACCGTGCACGGGTCGCCGCACGCGGTTCGTTTGTGGTTCACCGAGGAGCTCGAACCCGCGTTTTCGCGCGTGCGCGTCCTCGACACGTCGGGCAAGGAGATCGACGCGGGTGCTTCGCACGTCGACGCCTCCGACGCGACCATCCTGACCGCGAGCCCCCCCACGCTTCGCCTAGCAGCTACAAGCTCGTCTGGCGCGTCGTCTCGGTCGATACGCACGTGACCGAAGGTGATTTCACTTTCGACGCGAAGCCATGATGCGACGTCGTACGTATCGGAGACTCGCGCGATGAACGCCCTGTTCATCGTTGCCCGCACCATCCATTATGCGGCGACGATGCTGCTCTTCGGCGAACTCGCGTTCGCATCGTTCGTCGCCGTGCCGACGCACGGAACGGCGCCAGGCAGCGGTGTCGAGGCGCGGGGGAAGCTGGATCGGCACCTGTGCGTATATACGGCATTCGCGCTGGCGGCGAGCGTGCTGACTGGTATCGGATGGCTCGTCGTTGAGGCGGTCAACATGTCGGGCGTTCCGATCGGGCCGCAATTCCCCGGCACGCTCGCGATCGTTCTGGGACAGACCGAATTCGGCCATGTCGTCATGGCCCGCGGCGTTCTCGCCACCGGCCTAGTTGTCGCCTTGGTGGCGATGTGGTACGCGAAGCACACGGACACGGCACGCATCGGTCGCGCGGTTGCCCTGCTGCTCGGGGCACTTTATCTGGCAGCGCTCGCAGGCGAAGGCCACGCCGCCGGCGAAACAGGTACCACGGGAGTCGCGCATCTCGTCGCCGACGCCTGCCATCTCCTTGCCGCGGGTGGCTGGCTCGGCGCGCTCCCCCCACTCGTCCTTTGCCTCGGTGCCTCGCCGTCCGATCGCGCGCTCGGGCGGCTCGCGCGGCGGTTCTCGGTCCTCGGCATCACGTGCGTCGGGTTGCTAATCGCAAGCGGCATCGTCAATACGCTGTTGCTCGTCGGCTCGTTCGCCGCGCTTTTCGGCACGCCGTATGGGCGATTGCTCGTCGCGAAGCTTGCTCTGTTCGCGCTCATGCTCGCCATTGCGGCGACCAACCGTTTGCGTTGGACGCCCGCGCTTGCGACCACGGATGTCGCGCACGCGTCCCGCGTGCTACGAAGAAACGCGATGGCAGAAATCGGTTTCGGCGTCGCAATCGTTGCGATTGTCGGTGTGCTCGGGACGATGGTGCCGGGCGCGCATCAATCGCCGGTATGGCCGTTGCCGTTCATGCTCGATTTTTCATGGGACGAGCTCACACTTGGCGCGAGACTCGCGTTCGTCGCAAGCCTGGCGATCGTTATCGCGTCGCTCGCGCTCATCGTCGTCGGCGTGCGCCGACAAGCGATACGAATCTGGGTCTCCGGATGTGTGGTGTTGCTGGGGTCGGCCACCGCCTCGGCGTCAATCCTCGCCGTGCCCGCCTTCCCGACGACATATGCGATGTCGCCCGTGCCGTACACGGCCGCCGCCGTTTTGCGCGGTGCCGCGTACTACGCGCAGTACTGCGCGAGTTGCCACGGTGTGCAGGCACGCGGCGATGGACCGCTCGCGACGTCACTTCCAATCAGGCCCCCGGATCTTTCCAAGCACGCGCTTCACCATCCGCCCGGAAACCTGTTCTGGTGGATCGCTCACGGCATTGCGAACACCCCAATGCCGGCGTTCTCGCCGAAGCGCTCCGATGCCGAGATCTGGGCGATCGTGCAATTCCTGATTGTGCGCGCAAGCGCCCAGGTCGCGATGTCGATTGGACCTGCCGTGTCGAGCGCTTCGATGAGCCGTGTGCCCGATTTCACCTACGAGGCGCCAGGACAGCCGCAGAGCGCGCTCGCCGACGGCAAGACGCCGGCGTTGATCGTGCTCTATTCGCTGCCGCGCTCGACGGCGCGGCTCCAAGAGCTCGCCCAATACGCTCGCTCGATGGAAGGAAAGCTCCGTGTCATCGCGATCGCGAAAGGGCCGCCGGCCACGAGGTCAGAACCTGGCCTGGTGCACGCTATTGTCGACCGTGACGTCGCGCGCGTGTACGCGATGTTCGCCTCCGATGCCGCGCACGTCGAGCTACTCGTCGACGGCGCGGGCGTCGTGCGCGCGCGCTGGGTTGGTGTCGACGCAAACGGTGCAAAGCGCGATGACGAGATCAGCGCGGCCGTGAAAGCGCTACCAAAGACCATGCCGATGGCGATGTCGATGCATCACGGGCATTAATCTCACAAAGATCAGACGGGACCGCGCACGGTCGCCGGGAAGGCGCGCGCGCCCGTTTCCAGCCGTCGCGGTGATGAAGGTCGCGCACAGCGTAAGGCTTGAACCGACCAGGATATTCCCGAGCGCGGACGAACCCCAGAAATCGAGCACTATCCCGATGAGAAACAGGATGCCCATGGAGCCGCGAACTTCATCGAGACACTCAGTCGTCCGGTCGCTCGCGGCAGATCCTCTTGCCCACGTTCGCGACCGCGGCTGTTGCAGCCGACCGCGTACTTCGGGCTGCGCTGTTTACGCAACTCTCGCTATAGCTCATCCCGGCCACAACCAACGAAATATTGCTGCAATAGAAGATTGCGATCCTGCCCGCGTGATGACGACCGGCGGGAGAGCAAGCCAATGGCGACAACGAATTTCGAGCGTCTCTGGCGGGTCGGGGTGGTGAGACAGTTGAAGTTTCACGGCCGGCTCGTCGTGGTGCGAACGGTGGCCGGGGTCGAGGATGAGCGCTCGTCGATGCCCTCGCGCGCCACGCCGGTGATTGCGGGCAACAAAGTATCGTCGCTTCACGACGACCCGCTGCTCGACGAGTGCCTCTGGTGACGTAGCGGCGGGGCAAGCATCGCCATGACCAATTTCCTGGTGCCAAGCGCGCGTGTCAGGGGGTGCGGGCGCGTGACAGGACCGCGCCTTTTGGTAAAGTTGGGATGCCGCCGAGGTCGCACGCCGCTCGAGGGAATAATGCCGGCTACTTCTCGCGTCACGCGGAATTTCGGGGGCCATAAAAGGCGGGCGGGCAGAAGCGGCCGCGGCAAAAATGGACAAATCCCATTTTCCGCGTCGGCACGCGAAGTGGCGCGAACCGCCGGAGCGCTGAACGTTGGCCAAGTGAGCCATGCTCGTGCGCGCCATGGGGTACGGGTTCCGGCGCCGCTGCTCGTCGTTTATCGGCCTAGCACGATAAGGCCCCGTATGCCGCCTCTCGAACGCAGGGCTGCGTGCCGATCGGAAATTCTGAGTGCGACCTCCGCACCCCGGAATGCTCGACGAGTGGTTCCTCGTAAGTGTCGATGAGGGAAAACGAGCGTTGACACTGATCATTTGGGATGGCTTGCCGCGCAACGCAGTCGACTCGTGCGCGAATACGTGGTGTTGTTCGACAGGGCGCATCGTTTTGGTACGGCTGCCAGGCAATGCGCCCGAACTCAAACCCGTCGGATACGTGTTTAGCTACACCGAGCAACGTGAATTCGCCAATCTTCGTTCGGAGACGATCGCTGAAGTGCGCCGCTACGCGACACGCACCCGCAGTCCGCGGGGGTCATGCACTACTTACGACAGCCGGAGCACTGGCCGTAGAGGATGACATCGTGACCCTCGACCTTGAACCCACGGGGCGCCATGCGCCGCATGTCGCCGGGACAGCCGGGAATGTCGTAAACGCGTCGGCACCGGTTGCAGCGGAAGTGGTGATGATGGCTGATCTGCGCCATTTCGAAGCGCGCGCTTTCCCCCGGCAAGTTGATCGCCAGCACCGTCCCTTCGGCTATCAACAGCTTGAGCGTCCGGTAGACGGTGGCCAAGCCCAGACCGGGCGCCATTTCATGCGCCGCTCGGTGAACTTCCGGCGGTGTCAAGGGCCGGTCCGTCCCGCGCAGCACGGATTCGATCGCTCCGCGCTGGCGGGTTGAGCGTTCCGCGCCACGAGCCGTTTCCCGGTTTGCAGGGTGACGCTTGGTTCGTTCCATGAAAAGCGACTGTTGCGCGATAACGAGAACGCGTTATCATACGCGCAGCTCCGCTGCAGGTAACGGCGAGCGCATCACGATGCATTGAGACGATGTCGGTGTTGCAGCGACGTATCCGCGCGACGGGTCCGCAGCGAATCGCGGCGGCCATCCTCCTGCTCGCGTTCGCCATCCTGGCGTCGATCGCGGCGAGCCACCTTCACGTCGGCGCGGATCAGGACGAGTTCTGTTCGCTCTGCGCGGCTTTCGGCTCAGGCAAGCTCGAACCGCCATCCCTGCCAGTTACGGTTCCGACACCGATCCCGCTGACGTACCTCGTTGCGGAGTTCGAGCGGCCGTCGCAGGTTTCACGCGCTACCCCCGTCGTCCTGCCGCCGGGCTGCGGCCCCCCACCCAGCATCGCCTAGTTCGCGATCGCCATCGGGCGATCGTGTGCCGTGACGTTTCGCAGATCGCAACTCATGCATGAGTTGCGTTGGACCCTCATGCGCATACAGGAACTGCGATGCCTATTCTTCACGCCTTACGGCCGCTGGCCGGGGTGCTGGTCGGCTGCCTGGCCGCGACCCCCGACTTTGCCGCGACGATTCATGCGACGGCGCAGGACGCCAGCGGCAAGACCGCCGCGGGCGTCTTGCTCACGCTGCGCGGCGCCGACAATCAGTCGCTCGCGCAGCAGACCACGGATGCCAACGGCACCGCCACTTTTCTCGACGTACCCGCCGGTCGCTACACGGTGCAAAGCGACCGCCCAGCCACGTCGCCACCCCAATCGATCGCGGTAAGTGCAAACGACACCGTCGCGATCGCCGTCGCGGCCAACGTCGCGCCCGCCGACATCAAGGTCGAGGTTTCCGCGGCTCGCCTACGGGAGGCGCGCATCGCGCTGTCGCCGAAAGTCGGGACGACCATCTACACGCTCGACCAGCAAATGGTTTCCGATTACGGCGCCGGGGAGGACACGCCCATGAACGAGGTCCTGCTGCGGCTTCCCGGGGTCGCGCAGGACTCGAAGGCCTCGGGATCAGTGCACGTGCGCGACGAGCATGCGAACGTGCAATACCGGATCAACGGAATCCAGCTTCCCGAAGGAATCAGCGGGTTTGGGCAGTCAGTGGACAGCCGGTTCGTCGATCGCATCGACTTCGTCACCGGCGCACTTCCGGCGCAATACGGATTGCGCACCGCGGGCATTGTCGATATCGACACCAAGGATGGTTCATTCATCAAGCCGGGCGGCACGATCAGCCTTTTCGGCGGCGGGCACGACACCGTCCAGCCGAGCGTCGAGGTCGTCGGCTCGAACGACGCGCTGAGCTATTACGCGACGGCCACGTACCTGCGCGATTCGCTGGGCATCGAAAACCCGTTGCCGACGCGAAGTGCCCTCCATGACTGGACCGAGCAGAGCCGTGGCTTCGGTTCCCTCTCTTATCTTGTCAACGACGACACGCGTGTCGGACTCATGGCGGGAACTTACGTCGGCCACTTCGAGATTCCGAACAACCCTGGCCAAACACCGGCGTTCTCGCTTGCCGGCGTGAGTGATGTCGGGATTGGCCTGAACCTGCGTCCGTCGGAACAGCTCGACCAGCGGCAGCGCGAAGAGAACCATTATCTGATCGCATCGCTGCAGCAGCATCATGGACCGCTCGATTACCAGGCGTCGCTGTTCTACCAGTATTCGACGCTGCACTACCTCCCCGATCCGGGCGGAGGTGACTTGATCTACACGGGCGTAGCGTCGGACGCGTTCAAGTCGAATTCGGCGCTGGGCTTGCAGGCCGATGCCTCGTACAAGGCGGCAGCCGATCACGTCGTGCGCTTCGGTACGGCTTATACGCATCAGCGCACCGAAAGCAAGAATTCGGTTGGCGTGTTTTTGACGGATGCCGAGGGTAACCAGACGAGCGACATACCGACGACCATCGTCGACGACTCGGACAAAGATGGCAACCTCACGAGTCTGTACGCTCAGGACGAATGGCGCGTCGGCCCGCGCCTCACTGTGAACTACGGCGTGCGCTTCGACCATGTGGCGGCCTTCACCAATGAGCATCAGCTGAGCCCGCGCGTCAACGCGTTGTGGAAGGTCACCGACGCAACGGCCGTTCATGCGGGCTACGCGCGCTATTTCACGCCGCCGCCGCAGGAGCTGGTCGCACAGACCAGCATCGACCGTTTCGTCGGCACGACGAATGCGCCCGAGGTGCTTTTCTCGGACACCGTCAAGGCGGAGCGCACGCATTACTTCGACGTCGGCGTGTCGCAGACGATCACACCGCGCTGGACCGCGGGCGTGGACGCCTACTACAAACGAATCACCGATATGCTCGATGAGGGCCAGTTCGGTCAGGCCTTGATTCTGACCCCATTCAACTACGCCGAAGGCCGCGCGCAAGGCGTCGAGTTCTCGACCACGTACTCGGGGCCGCAGTGGAGCGGGTATCTGAACCTTGCCATCAGCAAGGCCAAAGGCAAGAACATCGTTTCCGGGCAGTCTTTGTTCGCACCCGACGAACTGGCCTACATCGCCGACCACTTCATCTACGTCGATCACGACCAACGCTACTCCCTTTCCGGCGGTGTGACTTACCGCTTCGGCGCGAACCGCGTCAGCGCGGACTTGATCTTCGGCAGCGGATTACGGAACACACCGGACGGCACGCCGCCCAACTCCGGGAAACTGCCGAGCTACGCGACGATGAACATTGCATATGTCCGCATCTGGAAGGGAACCGCCGTCGGCGACTTCGAAAGCCGCGTCGGCGTGATCAACCTGTTCGACAAGACCTATCTGCTGCGCGACGGCTCGGGCGTAGGGGTAGGCGCGCCGCAGTACGGAGAAAGGCGCACCTGGTTCGCGGCGTTGACGCACTCGTTTTGAGCGCTTTCCGACGCCGCGTTTCGTGTCCGGCCCGATGGTAAAGATCAACGATGAAATCAAGGCTCCTTGACACCTTCGCCATCGTGGCGCTGCTCGTCCTTGCATTTTCAGCATCTGCTCGCGCCGCTGAGCAGGTCGCGACCGAGTCCGCCGTGTCGGGTGGCAATGTGGTACGTGCCACGCTGACGAACGGCCTGCGCGTGGTCATCGTGCGCGACGTGCTCGCGCCGGTCGTGGCGACGCAGGTCACCTACCTGGCCGGCGGGTACGAAACGCCGCGGGGCTATCCCGGAACCGCGCACGCGCTGGAGCACATGATGTTCCGCGGCAGCCGTGGCTTGACCGGTGCGCAGCTCAACGAATTGAGCGGCAAGATGGGTGGCGACGACAACGCCTTCACGACCAACGACGCGACGCAATACAGCTTTCTCGCACCTGCCACGTACCTCGATGCACTGCTCCATATCGAGGCGAGCCGCATGCGGGGCGCCGTGCTCAGCCAGAAAGACTGGAACCTGGAGCGTGGTGCGATCGAGCAGGAAGTATCGAGGGACATCTCGAACCCAGAGTTCCTGGCCTTCGAAGATGCCGAGCGAATCCTATATGCGGGTACTGGTTACGCAGAAGATCCGCTTGGCACGCGGCCATCCTTCGACCGGACCACGGCCAAGGCATTGCGCGCGTTCTACGACGACTGGTATCAGCCGAGCAACGCGATCCTAGTGATCGTCGGCGACGTCGACCTCGGTACTACGCTTGCCAAAGTGAAGGGCTTGTTCGACGGCATACCTTCGAAGCCGACGCCGGCCCGCATGCCGCTGGTCGCCAAACCGATCAAGTCGCAGACACTTACGCGTACGACGCCGCGTGGCGAAGGTTCGGTCCAATTGGCCTATCGCATGCCGGGCATGATGGCGAACGACTATGCCGCTGCCGAGGTGCTGATGGACGCCCTCGACAATTCTCGCAGCGAGTTGTCCGAATTGGCGGCGCAAGGCAAGGTGCTCGATGCCGCTGCGGAGCTGCAGTCGTTCAGTCGGGCGGGCATCGGCATGATCCGGGTCGGCTTCCCGAAAGGCGGGGACGGCACGAAAGCACGCGCGGATCTCGAGGGTGTCGTGAATTCGCTGCTTCGCAACGGCGTTCCGGCGGACCTGGTCGAGGCTGCGAAGCGATCCGAGCTCGCGCAGTTCGAGTTCAGGAAGAACAGTCCCGTGAGCCTCGCGAGCGAGTGGTCGGAAGCGCTCGCCTGGCAAGGCCTTGACTCTCCCGATCAGGCAGAGAAAGCGATCGAGAAGGTGAGCGTCGCCGACGTGAACCGCGTGGCGCACGAATACCTGCAGCCCGACGCCCCTGTAACGATCGTTCTGCTGCCCGATCCCAAGGGAACGCGTCCGCCGAACAGCTCGGGCTTCGGGGGCACCGAATCGTTCACCGGCAACGACAAACTCGACGTGCCGCTTCCTGAGTGGGCACGGAAGGCGCTCGGGAAGCTGGAGCTGCCGCACTGGACGCTGGAACCGACGCCGCTGAAGCTGGCGAACGGCGTCACGTTGATCGTTCAGCCCGAACACGTCAGCGGGACCGTCACCGTCGTTGGCCACATCGATCGCGATGCCGGCCTGCAGGAACCCAGGGGTCAGGAAGGCGTTGGTCGTTTGCTCGCCGCGCTCTTTGACTACGGGACCACGACACTCGATCGCACAGAATTCCACAAGGCACTCGACGCCATTGCGGCCACGGCGTCCGGGGGTGCCGATTTCGAGCTTGCCGTGCCGAGCGCCGACTTCGATCGTGGCATGCAGCTGTTGGCCGACGACGAGTTGCATCCGGCGCTGCCGGAACAGGCGTTCGCGGTTCAACGCCAAACGCTCGCGCGAGTGCTCGACGGCGAGCGCCAGACGCCGCGCTACAAGGTATTTCGCGCGTTGAGACGAGGTCTTCTTCCTGCAGGGGACCCGGATCTGCGTGAAGCAACGCCCGAGTCGGTGACGACGCTCTCGCTGGAGAACGTGAAGACGTTCTTCCAATCGACGTACCGACCCGACCTGACCACGATGGTGGTCGTCGGCGACGTGACGCCCGATCAAGCCAAGGCGACGGTCGAGAAGTATTTCGGTGCTTGGGAAGCGCATGGCCCGAAGCCCGATGTTGTGCCACCCAAGGTGCCGGTGAACCAACGCAGTTCTGCCTTCGTGCCAAACGGGTATGCCGCGCAGGATAGAGTCGTCATGGCGCAGATGCTGGACGTCGATCTTCACAATCCCGACCGTTACGCACTGCAACTGGGAAACGACGTGCTCGGTGGCAACGGTTTCGCGTCGCGGCTGATGCTGGAAATCCGCGTCAAGCACGGTTACGCCTACGGCGCCGGCACGGGGC
>Ga0209579_10002296_pt1 | contig 14800 bp, 16 predicted proteins | sample Coa_R1_2_FD_187152 | JGI IMG/M metagenome (GOLD analysis project Ga0209579, IMG submission 187152) | Surface soil microbial communities from Centralia Pennsylvania, which are recovering from an underground coalmine fire - Coalmine... | ecosystem: Environmental > Terrestrial > Soil >... | reverse complement strand
TAGTGTAGTCTACTATTTTGCTCCTTTAGCATCCGTCGCCCTTCTCACCGTCGGCGCAGACCAGCCCAAGGTTGCACCCACGGAAGGAGGACGATCCAATGAAGAAACGAGTAGGCTTCGCAATCGCCGTCGCGTTGCTCATCGCCACCGCCGCCCAGGCGACCACGCTCAACGTGTGCGTGCGCAAAAATGGCACCGTCTACACGGTACCCAACCCCCGCCGCACGCAGTGCCGCACAATCGAAACACCCGTCACTCTGAACGTCCCCGGCCCAGAAGGTCCGAAGGGCGACAAAGGTGATCAGGGCGAGCCTGGACCAGAGGGCAATCAAGGGGTGCCAGGTGTTGCCGGACCAGTCGGCGCCGAAGGCCCCATCGGCAGCGCTGGACCAGCAGGCCCACAGGGTCAAGCTGGCATCACGGGCGCTCAAGGTCCGCAAGGAGCGGATGGTCCTGTTGGACCAAGTGGCGCTGCTGTGTTCACTGTGTACGGTGCGACCGATTGCCCAGACGGCGCGGCACTTCTCTACATCGGCTCTGTTCTGGAAGAAGACTTGCAGCCTAACAACGGTGACGGCAAATTCGTGATGGACGGACAGTGCTGGCAAAATATACCCCCACCCGCCCCCGTTCCAGGAACCACCATGTACTTCAGACCCGTCGCCAACTGCGCCGTTTGCCGCTTGTAGCCCGCAGGCCCACACGATCGTCTCACAAACACGCCGCGCGCGTCTCACCTAGAGACCGCGCGGCTTCCCTCAACTCTTCGCCCCCCTGACCGATCGCACCGAGCAACCAAGCTGGTGCGCTCCAAAGGAGGACGATCCAATGAAGAAACAGGTAGGCTTCGCAATCGTGGTGGCGCTGCTCCTCACCACCATCGCCCAGGCGACCGAGCTCACGGTCTGTGTGAAAAAGACCGGCGCGATGTACCTCATCGGCCCCGAGTACCGGCGCCACGCCTGTCGCGTTCGAGGCGAAACGCAAATGACCCTGAACACCGTCGGTCCGCAAGGTCCCCAAGGCGACCCTGGCCCGCAAGGATTGAAAGGCGATCTCGGAGAGCAAGGTCCCGCAGGAGCCGACGGCACAACCATTCCCTGCCTCACACAAGTAGGAACGGAAGCGATTTTTGAAGGCTGCAACGTGAACATTCGGAATGGCTCCGGCTCCACCTTCACCCAGAACAGCCTCGGCAATCTTGTCGTTGGCTACAACGAAGAAACTGATCGGGTGAATGACCGCCGCGGCTCGCACAACCTTGTCGTTGGTCCTGGCCACAGCTACACCGCCGTTGCCGGATTTGTAGCGGGGTACCAAAACACCATCGGCAGCTGGTATCCTTCCGTGACTGGTGGGAAGCACAACACCGCCAATGAGCCGTGGTCCTCTGTGACCGGCGGCGAAAACAACACGGCCGCGGGGGCTACCACATCGGTCACTGGTGGCTATGGAAACACCGCCAGTGGAGAGTACGCATCGGTCACTGGTGGTTATGCAAACACCGCCAGCGGGCAGTTCTCATCTGTGAGCGGTGGAAGCAATCGAACGGCACCCGGCGCAAACAATTGGGCTGCCGGGAGTTTCATCGATACGCACTAGCGCCACAATTTTTACGAGAACGAACACACGGCCGCGCTGGACAACCAGCGCGGCGTTTTTTTGCCCTTGGTCGGCGCCACCGCCTGAAAATAAAAACGGCCGCGCGGAGTGATCCACGCGGCCGGTGTGCGGACTGCGGGGAGTTCCCCGCTCGACGTTGCCGCCCGGTGTGTTGCTTTGGTGCGACGTGTTTTCCGTCGCCCGGCCGCGGACGGAGTAGGCAACCGCCGCGGCGAGTACATTTCACACCCACACGGCCAAAACCGTCAACCTCGACCGCCCAGGAAGCCCCAGGAGCCACGAACGCACCCGCCCGAGGGCCAAGGTAGCCACGAACACTCAAGCACTTTCCCCCGATCCGCCTAGCGTGCTACGCCGCTGATCCATGAGCTTCTGGAATCGAAAAAACCCTTCATCGGGATCGCCAGGGACTCCGCGAATCGGCTACGGGCGACCCACTAGTCCTAGTCCCGCGCCCTCGCGCGTTAGGGAAGGACCTCATTCAAACAACGAGCAGGAGCTCACACGCGAGGACGTGGCGCTTATCAAGCGGCTGGCCGCGCCACCACCTGCCGCTGGCAACCACCCCACAGCGCTCAGTCTCGGCACCACACCCGACGGCCGCGCCGTCACCATCACCGACAGCGACCGCACGAAACACATCTACCTTATCGGCGGCACGGGATCCGGGAAATCCGTCACGCTCACCAATCTCGCAATTCAGGACATCGCCAACGGCGAAGGTTTCACCATCATCGACCCGCACGGCGACCTCGCCCAAGGCGTGCTCGCACACGCGCGGTTCGGTGATCTGCGGCGCGTGACGTACTTCGACCCAACGCAGGATGACGCCCCAGCGTTCAACCTGCTCGCCGCCAACTTCGACCCGAACAAACTCACGGCCGACCTGGTGGCCACCTTCAAAATGTTCTTCGGCGACTCGTGGGGTTTCCAAATGGAGGCGCTGCTTTCCAACGCGCTCTTGACGTTGCTCCTCGACCGCGAGCACGAGCCGCACACCTTCGCCGACCTCCGCACGCTTCTCATTTCCGACGAGTACCGCGCGCCGATCGTGGCGCGCATGCCCGAAGAAATGCGCTCGTTCTGGCAACACGAGTACAAGCAGATGCAAAAAGACGCGGCGCGCCCCATCCTCACCCGCCTCAGCCTGGCGCTCATGCCCGGCTCTGCGCTGCGCCGCGTTCTCACCAACCCGGTGAACGCCCTCGACGTGCGCGCCATCATGGACGAGAAAAAAATCTTGCTCGTGAACCTGAGCAAGGGCGCGCTCGGCGATCAGCCCGCGCGCCTGCTCGGGGGCCTCATCGTGACGGCTATCACTCAAGCGGCGCTGGCCCGCCAAGCGGTGCCCGAAGCCAAGCGCACGCCGCACACGCTCTACTGCGACGAGTTTCAGAACTTCGCTGACCTGCCCTCGACCGAGAGCATTTTGAGCGAGGCAAGGAAGTATCAACTGCGGCTGGTGCTCGCGCACCAAACGATGGCCCAGGTCGATGCCCGCTTGATGCAAAACATCCTCGGCAACGTCCGCACAGTGGTTGGGTTCAACGTCTCACCGAATGACGCCACCGTACTCGCCCGCCGCATGGGACGGACGCGCCACGTCTACCCCGATACTGGAGACACCTACGACTTGGCGCTGCAGCGGCGGCGTGGTGCGCAACTCTTCCAAGAAAAAATGCACACCTACGTTGACGGCAGCGCTTCGGTTCCCGTGTACGACTACGATGGTGATCCTCGTCAACATTGGGTTGACAAGGGGTTCCACCCGCCGCTCATCCGCTACGGCCGCAAAGGGTTCCCCAACACCTACCGCCCCGACCAAGCGCTTGCATGGCTGCACTCGGTGGCTGACACCGACCCGAACACCTATGACCCTGGACAGCCCACCGAGTTTAAGTGGCAAACCAAAACGTGGCCGGCCGCTCAGGATTTTCAGAACCTACCGACGTGCCACGCATTCGTCATGCGCAACGTCGCCTCGAGTACGTGCGAGCTGCGCGTGCCCTTTCCGCCACCAGCCCCGAACCCGAATAACCTCGCCACGCTGAGGAACGTGCGCCAGGGCATTCACGAGACGGAAGAATCAGGCCGCGCGGCCGGCCGGCGTGCGGATGAAATGGAGCGTGAAGCAGAGCGCCGCGCTGCCCCAGCGCGCGCCGAAGAAAACCGCCGGAGGCTTGCTAACCTCCTTCCTGAGCAACGTGCCCGGCTTAGTCCTGAACTACTGGCCGACATGGAAGCGATGAACGACCCCGCTTGGTGGGTGCGACACCACCCCAAGGAGGTGCCGACTGAAAACCAGCAACGCCAGAAGCCCCAGGAGCCACGATCGCCAATCGAGACGACCCAAGACCTGGACGACAAAAGTATGTTTTCCCCCGACGAAGACACTTCACTACCCGAGGCCGACCTGGACGCCATACTCCTCGATGTGCGCGGGTGCATTAAGACGCTCAACGGAATGTGCGCCTCACCACCGGCCACACCCACTGCACTTGCTGGCATCTTCACCGACGAGCAGCGCACCGAAATCGGTGAAAACATCGACAACTGCACTGAGGCCGTCCTCCAACTCATCGCCTACCGCATAAGCGACGGCGAGCCCGTCACCGACCTGCAGCCACACCTTGATGAACTCACCAAACTCTACGAGCAACTCGTCGGCCCGAGGGACCCAGCCACTTCCAAACTGCCACCCCCAGACGACGATCCCGACGACGAGTCCGACGACTTCCTGACCTAGACGACTTCCCCCCAAGTGTGGTGAGATACTCAACCCGGTCGGGTCGAGCGTGCGCCCCACTTCACGCGGACACCGCCGCTGGCAGCAACCGGCGACGCAAGCCGCTTTGTGGTTGCCCTATGGCCGCACCACAGCCACCGCGGAAGAGCACCGCGCCTGTGCGCTCCGTTTCCCATGCTTCGGACCGGACAGCGTGCACGGCTCGATCGGGTTTAAGTCTCGCGACGTGCCGGCGCCGATCGCCGGGTTGCTCACGTCGCCCCACTCACCAAACCTATGACCCAATCCCCCACCACCGCCGAGCTCGCCGAGGCGATCGCCGAGGCTGAGGCCTCTGCCGACGACAGCGCCGAAGCCCGCGCGTGGCTCCTCGTGCTCGCCCAGGTCCTCGCCCAGGCCAACGACTAAGCGCTCTCGCCCTTCCCCGCGGCCGGACGCGACCCCAACATTTCGTTGGGACCGATCGCCCAGCCGCGCCAGGAGGGCGAGCATGCCCACCACCTACGACAGTGACGACCAGCAGCTCTCTCTGTCCCTCACACCACAGCGCCGTGAGCCATTGATTGCCGAGGCCGACCCCGCGCCACCGCGTCGGCCGGATTCCCATTCCCGTCATCGGTTGCCGGCGGAACTCACTGACGCCGAGCTGCTGACTGCCTTACTCGGTCCTGCGTCGAGCCCGAGCTGCCAGTCAATCACGACCACGCACGACGGCTTTCGCGAGATCGCCGCCTTGCCCCCCACCGAGCTGCTTGAGCACGGCTTCACCACCGGCGCAGTCAACCGGATGAGTGCCGTCTTCGAGATCGCCAAGCGCTACGGTGAAAAAGAATTCAAGATCGGCGAACCGCTCCGCGGCTCCGGAGACATCTACGCCCATTTCCGTGAGCGTCTCGCGACCGAGCCCTACGAACTCTTCTATGCGGTGCTCCTCGACAACAAGCACCGCAAGCTCCGCGACGTCATGCTCAGCAAGGGTTCACTCACCGCCTCGATCGTGCATCCCCGCGACGTCTTCGTGCAGGTTGTGCGCCACAGCGCCGCCGCGGTCGTGTTCGTGCACAATCACCCGTCCGGAGACGCGACCCCATCCAAGGAAGACATCGAAATCACGCAGCGCCTCCGCGCAGCCGGCGAACTCATGGGCGTCCGCGTCCTCGATCACGTCGTCATCGGCAAGGGTCGATACGTGTCCTTCGTCGACGACGGGTATTGGTAACATCTTTCCTGATTTCAGAGCCGCCAGGCGAACACTTGGCGGCTCTTTTCGATCCCAAGCGGAGGCTGAGATTTGGAAATCACATAGAATACATATTCTATGTGATTTCCCTCAAAAACCCCTGAAAATCAGGGGTTTCCCGTCAAGCGCCCGCACCCCCCTTGACAAATTCCACATATAATGTATACTGATAGTAGGTTTTATGTTATTTAACCTACCTTTATGAAGCGACACGTTCGCCGTGAAGATCGGAGGTTCCGCCGGGAAATGACCCGCCAGCTCCGTCCCCTCTTCCCCATCGCCGCCCTACTCGCGGCCCTTACCCTCCGAGGGTACCTCGGCTTTTAAGCCGAGGACCCATAACCGGAACCACGTATGCGCATTCCAGACCTCTACCTCGTCGACGGCGGAAATGCCTATTGGCTAGAGCCGTCCTCCGACCACTTCGGCGATCCCGACGTGGAGCTTGCCGGCTGTCCCGTCAACGCTGACCACACCATCTCCTTCACCGAGGCATACAGCGTCGACAAACGCGCCGCTGAGGACCGCCAGCGGGTCGACCGCATCGAAAGCGCACTGCGCGCGATCGCCGACAACGGACCAGACGCATGACGCGCCGCGTGCAACCAGGCCGCCGCGGCCGTCCTGCCGGCGGCGGTGGCCAGGCTAAGGTCTTAACCGCGGCGGAAATCACCCGCGTGGACAAGTGCCTCACCGGTATGCGCAACGAGCACCGCAACCGGGCGCTGTTCTTTCTGCAGCTCGCCACCGGTGTGCGCGTCGGCGAGCTCGCCGCGCTCAACGTCGGCGACGTCCTGCACGGGACCACGATCCGTCGGGAGTTCAACCTCGGAACGGCCGACACCAAATACTGCAAGCCGCGGATGATCTACCTCGATCACCCGAAAGCACGCGACGCCGTGCTCACGTACCTGCGAGAGCGGCGGGAGGACCTCGCTTTCAAATCGAGTGAGCCGCTCTTCGTCGGCCAGAAACCGAACGCCACCGGGAGTACCCGCGTGAGCGCCAACTCGCTCGCTCACCTCTTCCTCACGATCTACCAGGCCGCCGGCATCGTCGGCGCCTCATCGCACTCAGGCCGGCGATGGTTCATGACCGAACTCGCCCGCGGTGGTGTGCACCCGCGCATCATCCAGCAGCGCGCCGGGCACACTTCGCTTGCTACCACACAGCGCTACATCGAGATCACGCCCGACCAGGAACGCCGCGCGCTGCGCGTCCTCAAGTTCTGAGTGCGTCCCCTGCTCTAGCAGTGGCACTATCCCCCGCTGTATTACGGATGCATGTCGGAAGACCCGGGCCAGTACGGAACGCCGCCACCGATGCCGCCTTGCAAAAACTGCGGCGCCACAAACACCGCCCGCCTTCGGTGCCTGCCGGCCGCGCCAGTGAGAGACTGCGCTACGCCTTCGTGGTCCCCTCACGCGCACTACCGTTGCCCGGACTGCTGGTCTGAGTGGCTTGAACCGCTCCCCGAACCCGAACGCCGCGCCCTCGGTATCACATGAGGAACACTTCGCGGCGCGCCTACCCTCGACGAGTTCGCACCAATTGCGATATGTGTTTCAAGGGATGCGGAGGTGACGATGGGTGTGAAAGCGCTAGCCGATCTTGCAAGCCAATCCGGGAATTTGAATGTTCACGAAGAGACGGCCCCGCCTGCTCGCATCGATGAGTACCTAGCCAGCGCTTCTGTGAGCCCATTGTTCCTGCAGGGCGACGCCCTGCAGCTTCTCCGTGAAACACCGGACGAGTCCCTCGATTGTGCGATGACATCGCCTCCTTATTGGGGGCAACGAGAGTACGCGGCCGAGGGCATCGGGTTAGAAGCTGAACCGAGTTCATATGTGCGTGCTCTCGCGAATATCTTCCGAGAGCTTCACCGTGCTCTCAAGCCAACGGGTTCCTTCTGGCTCAACCTCGGAGATACCTACACCAACAAGTCGATGGCCGGCATCCCCTGGCGCGTCGCTCTCACACTCACCGACGAGCAGGGATGGATTCTCCGCAACAACGTCATTTGGAACAAGGTCAAAGGCGCACCAGATAACGCAGCGGACAAGCTGAGAAACATCCACGAGCACCTCTTCCATTTTGTGAAATCTGCGCGCGGCTACTACTACGACGTCGACGCAATCCGCTCGAACCCCAAAACATCGAAAGTTGTAAACGGTGCTGTTGTCTCCGCAACGGGCGTGAGTGGTGTTCGGTACAAGCGACAGATCGAGCTTTCGACGTCCCTCAGCCCACAGCAAAAAACTGAGGCCATGAAAGCGCTCACCACCATCCTCGACCAGGTTACGGGAGGAAAACTCGCCGACTTCCGAATGATCATCCTCGGACAACAACGAAGCACGCACTCAGACTCCGAAAAGGTATCCGGTCGCGCCCGAGAGTTGAACGACAAGGGTTTTTATTTTCTGAAATATCATCCGAACGGGAGCAAGCCCGCCGACGTGTGGGACATCATCCCGGAAGATACACAGAACCGCGGCTCTCACTTCGCACCGTATCCCCAAGACCTTTGTCGCATTCCGATACTCGCCACGTGTCCCCGCGGCGGTGTCGTTCTCGATCCATTCTGCGGCACCGGCACCACCAGCCTTGTCGCTCTCAAGCTCGGTAGGAAATCCATCGGGATGGACGTTTCAGCAGAGTACCTCGACCTTGCTACTCGCCGGTGTTCACTCTTGCTATGAGCAAAGTTTTAGAACTCTTCGGCATTCCCACGAACGCCAGCGTTAACTGGCGCGACCTCACGCGCCAACAGCACTGCCCGTATCTCGACCGAACCTGCATCAAGGTCCGGAAAAGTGAGCCTGACATCGCCATTGGAAGTTGCACCGTCCGCTACGGTGCAGAGCACAAGAGCGTCATCATCTGCCCGTACCGACTCCTCGATCGAAAGCAGATATTTACAGACTGCATCCACTTGCTGACGCTTCACCAACCGGGGAACGAGTTCCATATCGTCTCTGAGTTTTCCGTTCCTGGCGGCAGCATCGATTATTTTTTGGTCTCGGCAAAAAAAGGCAAGGTCGAAGACTTTGTCGGGATCGAGCTCCAAACCCTCGATACCACCGGCACTGTGTGGCCAGAGCGCCAACGATTTTTGAAAGAGCACGGCCTGACCGTTGACCCAAGGGATGCCGACTCACCGAAAACTTTCGGCATGAACTGGAAAATGACCGCGAAGACCATCCTCGTGCAGCTTCACCACAAGATCGAAACGTTTGAAGGCATAGGCAAGCATCTCGTGCTAGCCGTACAAAACCACCTGCTCGACTACATGCGGCGCGAGTTCGCCTTCAGTCACCTCACTGCGGCTCGCTTGGGTGACCCCATGCACATCCACTCCTACTCACTCACTCCATCGGCAGGAAGCAGCCCGCGCCTGACCCTCGAACTAGTCGACCGCGTGAGCACCGACACAAAAGGAATTGCGAGCTGCCTCGGCCTGCAAGTGAGCCCGAAGGTTGAGCTCGACGTCATCATCCGCATGCTCGAATCCAAAATATCGGCAGACACTCTTTTCTCTATCGCGTCCCCGACGCCGGTCGGCCTCAAGGAAGACACACGGTGAAAGACGACTCCGATCCACAGGTCAGGATCACCGTGGCAAAGAACGTTAAACACCTGCCCGAACTCAAAACGGGGCAGCTCAGCTGGTGGTGTGCACCACCCGATGCGCGGCCCGGTGACATCGTCGTCGTTTACAAAGTGCAGCACGGTATCCAATGGGTTCTCAAGGTACAAAAGCTCGTTGAAGAAGAGCCGCCCTGGTGTCGGCTGTTTGGGATGCGCAAAGCTGAAGTCGAAGCGCTCTGCGTTGGCGCGAAACCGATCACCTTCCAGCAATTGAAGCGCAATCGTGTCTTGTCGAAGACGACCCCGGTGCGCCGTAGCTTTCAGGGCGGTATTTTTTCTCTTACCGAACCTGAATTGCAGGAAGTTTTGCGGCTTCTCCGTTGAGCCTCAGCCCTCGCGCCATTTTGACAGCACACTGGTACACTGGTACAACGGCGCGCATGGTGGTGGTGTGGTTGTGGCGCTGGTCTACTGTCTAGCCAATCAAAAAGGCGGCGTCGGAAAATCCGCATCGGCGGCGGCACTCGCCGCCGCGTGCACCGAGCGCGGCGAGCGCACGCTCATTATCGACTGCGACCCTCACGCCGGCGTTACCAGGTCGCTCGGCGTTGATCCCGACACGCTCACCCGCACGACCTACGACGTTCTTCTCGGCCGCGCCACGCTCGCCGATGCCGTCGTCAAAACCAAGCTCGACTGCATGGAGCTCGTCCCGGCCAACGAGGACCTCGCCGCCGTCGAGGCTGATCTCATCGGCGAAATCGGATGGGACCGCACGCTCAAAGAAGCGATCGCGCCGGTGGCCGACACCTACGCCCGCATTTTTATCGACTGTCCCCCATCGCTCGGCGTGCTCACCGTCAACGCCCTGGTCGCCGCCTCGACCTGCCTCGTTCCCCTTCAGTGTGAGTTCCTCGCAATGCGCGGGCTGCAGCAGCTGCAAAAGATCATCGAGAAGGTTCGCCAGAAGGCCAACCCGGCGCTCACCGTGCGCATCATCCGCACCATGTACGACCCGCGGACGCTGCACAGCCGGGAAGTCTCCGAGGAAATCGCCCAACACTTCGGCGATCAGGTCTTTTCGCAGCTCATCAAGCGCACCGTGAAATTCGCAGACGCTACCGTTGCCGGCGAGCCCATCACCACGTTCGCCAGAACCTCGGAAGCGAGCGAGGCTTACCGTTCAATCGCAAAGGAGCTTTGACCAATGTCTAGAAAATCTCTCCGTGGGCTCGGTGCTAGTTTGTACGCGCCATCCACCGGAACCAGCAACGACCAGCACGCCAGTACGCCAGCACACCAGCGAGATGGCACCAACGGAGCGCAGGCAAAAGCCACCTTCTACCTGTCCCCCCAAACACTCGACGCCCTTGACCGTGCGTGGCTCACCTATCGTGGCCGTGACCGGCGCGTGAGCAAATCATCCCTTGTTGAGCAAGCGCTCCGGGACTTCCTGGCGAAGGCTGCGGCGGTTTAAGACCGTGGTACAATAATCGGTGGTGGTGTGGTGGTGAGGCTCAGCAGTTCCCTATCTGAAGGCGCCGGAGGCGCCCACCTTTTCACAAGGAGACGGCCCGCGAGCTCGCCGACCCCCCGGCTTCAGCTCGCCAGGTGCACACACACCCCCGGCTTCAGCTCGCCGACCCCCCGGCTTCAGCTCGCCGACCCCCCGGCTTCAGCTCGCCGACCCCCCGGCTTCAGCTCGCCATATTTTCTCCCTAACACTCGTAACCACACGGCTTTTATGACCACTTCTGGAATTCCCTTACTACGTTCTCTGACCAACGTTTTCTTACAACGTTCTCTGACGAGCGGCCTTCCGGCCGGAGCCCGGAGAACGCTTTAAAAAAATGCCGATCGAAGAACAACAACTAAGCGAGCAGGGGACACAGGAAACAACTCGGTACGTCTACGCCGAGGCCAACCTTGCAACGATCGGCTACTACGACGCCGGCTATAAACGCCGCAAACCCACCGAGGCCAAGCCGTCGAAGGTGGTACAGCTTCCCGACGGCCGCCGTTTCGAAATTGTCCCGACACTCAAATACGGTTTTCCGAACACCGAAGACCTCGATATACAACGCGCCTTTGAAAGCGTTCTCTTCGAGCAGCTTGAGCGCCGCGAGACGGTCGACGGCAACGGTACTACCCAACGCCGGCCACACCTCAAGCTGCCGCTCACCGTTTCTGTCGGGGAAGTGCTCCGTCGCAGCGGCCGGCAAGATAGTGGCCGCGATCGTAAGGCCGTCCGTGATTGGGTGCGTCGCCACACGGCCACCACAATCGAAGGTGCCCTTAAGCTCGGCAAGCCCGGTGAACCTGCCGGCTCGTTCTCAACCCACCTCTTCAACGAAAGCTACGTCCCTGGCGACACCACCAAGAGAGGGGACAAGGCCGACACCATCATGCTCTGGCCGGCTGGTTGGTACCTCTCCAATCTTGCATACAACTTCACGTACCTTGTTGACGCCGCGTTCCATGAAGCGATCGGCCGTTTCCCGATCGCCAAGAACCTCTACCCGGTCTTGCTCGCGGGGTTCCTCGCCGCCGATCCGCACCCCTTCAAGAAAATGTACGGCGACACCGTGCAGCTCTTTGGTATGCCGTCGCAACGCAAACACTCTGATCGTGAGCGCCAGCTTGCGCCGAGCTTCGAGCGCCTACAAAAACTCGGGTTTCTCACCCGCACCAAGTGGGATCACCGCAACAGCGACAGTCTCATTATTTACTGGCCAGGTGAGAAGGCGCGCGCCGACATGGCCGCGAAGAAAGCGCGCCAGCAACAAGCGATCGACATCGACCAGCAAGCCACCCGCCCGGCCCCCTTACCCGCCCCAATTTCAGGTACCGACGACGACCCCGCCGAGGCACAAGCGGCCGTCGCCATCATGTTCGCCCGCGACCTCGAAGAGGCGAGTGGCGACCACCACAGCGCCGACAACTGGCGCTACCTGGCCACCAAGTGCGTGGCCCAACGCCGCCCCCATCTCGTGCACCAAGCCATCAGCGAACTCAAAGCCGCCGGCACCCCCGAGCGCCCCGTCGACAACAAAGGCGCCTTCCTCAACAGCCGTCTGCGCGACCTCATGAAACAGTTCGAGCTGTTCACTCTGCCACCACGCAAGCAGGGGACACCACCACCAACCGCGGCGACCCCAGCTCGCGCACCGGGGGACCTCAGCACCCGGCCACCGACCACTCAGCCGCCCATCGATGAGAACACCCGCCGGCAGCTTCTCAGAGCGCAAGCCGCTCAGCTCATCGCCCAGGAGCAGGGGACACCCCCCAGCTCGCCCACCGAAGAGAAAAGCGAAGACCCCGCCCCTCTTGCTGGCGCGCGTCCTCCGGGGCTGGCTCCGGGCTCCATTCCGTCCACCTGAGGGCACCACACCCCCGCGAACTCACCTAGCGAAAAGCCTTTACAGGCTGTTCGCTAGACGACTTCGCTAGGTATGTGGTATTATGCCCTCATGTTGCCTACACTTCCGCCCGGAGCCAGCCCCGGAGGACTGCCGTCCTCGACGGCCCTGTTCTCGATCGCTCCGCTCTCTCACCCCTGGCCGCTCCGTCCATCCCCGCGTGGCCGCGGCGATGACCTCCGGGTCTGCACTACGTTTCGACCTCGACGCCGGCAGTCCTCCGGAACCGTCGGACGCGCGCCAAGAGTTGTGACCCCGCATCACATCACCCCTGGCGTGACCCTTCGGGCCGCCCCTCAAGGGGCTTCACGCGATAGCCGTCGGCGGGCATCAATCCGCAAAGCTGACCCCTTAGCTTTGCGTGCCCGCCGAAACGGACGACAGGACGACCGCCCCCCCGATCGATCGGCTCCGCTCACGGCCCTCATGGGGCCTGCTCGCTGCGCTCTGAAACCGAACCGTTGACCCTATGCCGGAACGCTACACACCACCCGAGGAACGCATGAGCCACGTGTTCACGTTCGACACTGACGCCGAAGCCCGCGCCTTCATCGAGGGCGTCCAGTACCTCAACGACGCCGGTATCGTGGAACGGCTGCAGCTCGATCCCCGCGACGACGGGAAATGGATCGTGACCGTTCACCGGACCGACGACCCGCCACTTTCATAACGCCTATGAATACGACCACAAAAAAACCGACCAAGACACCCAAGACGGCAACCGAACGAGGCCCCTACGGCTCACAGTGGCGCCGCAAGCAGACGCCCATGCGCTTCACCGATCGCGATGGCGACATGCTCGAAGCCGTGGCCGTCAATCGGGTCCTCGACCGTGACCTGATGCTTTGGCTGTTTCCACCGGAGAAAGCCGCCGCGCCCGAGCACGTGAACACGAAGAACCCGGAACGCATCGGCACGAACCTCGACCGCCGGCTGACCCTGCTATTTCGGAACGGCTACCTCGACCGTGTCCGCACCGTCTACGGCGGCCCGTTCCTCTACGCTCTCAGCGATCGCGGCGCCGCCTTGCTCCGCGGCGACGACAACCGGGCGCCGCGGCTCCTCGAAACTCTGAAAGGGGATGACTGGCAGGAAAAAAATAGGACCCTCTCGACGCTGTTTCTGATGCACACGCTGGCGATCGCCCGCGTGCGGACCGCGATCACGGCCGCCGGCCGAGTGTCGGGCTGGCACCTGTCACGGTTCGACGCATTCAACAGCGAGCTCACGGTCAAGATCACGGCCGGGCAGAAGACCACCACGCTCAGGCCCGACGCGCTCGTGTGCCTCGTCGACCCCAACCGGCCGAGCGGCAAGAACACCCTTCACTTCTTCCTCGAAGCTGACCGCTCCTCGATGCACCACGACAAAATGGCGCGGAAGTTTCGGAGCTACGAGAGCATGCGGCGCGACAACCTGCACCGCCATCACTACAACATGGACCCGTTCCGCGTGCTGATCGTCACGAAGTCCCGCGCGAGGACCACAGCGCTCATCGATCTCATTGCCGGTGATCGGGTGCGTTTCCACGAGCCCGACGCCATGCGCCGAATTTTCTACGTGGCCACCGAGACCGACTTCCTCGACCACCCGGAGAACATCTTCGCCGACATCTGGACGCCGACGCATCGACCGACCGAGCGTGCGGCGATCGTGCCGCAGCCGTTGGCGCGCCAATGATCCTTGCAAGCGTGTCTCGTGGTGCTTAGGTTCGCCGTCGAAAGGAAGCCTGCACATGGACGTAGTGTTCAAAGACCAAGACGGCAACCAAACTCGCCAAACCACCAAGCTCACCGACTGGTTCCAACCATTTGACCCGGCAAACCCGCCCCGAGCGATCGCCGAGATTAGCGGTCGCCTGCACCTCTACGAAGGTCACGGCCGCTACGACGTGCTTTATCTCTACGAAGGCCAAAATACCGAAGGGCAACACGTCTACCGCACGCAGCCCCTTGCTTGATCGGTGTCCCGCTTCGCGGGACGACAATTCACCCTACTTTTCTTCGGGCTCGGGAAAACGACCGCCTCGCGCCAGTAAGTTGACAAATAGTATTATTTAGTGTAGTCTACTATTTTGCTCCTTTAGCATCCGTCGCCCTTCTCACCGTCGGCGCAGACCAGCCCAAGGTTGCACCCACGGAAGGAGGACGATCCAATGAAGAAACGAGTAGGCTTCGCAATCGC
>Ga0209579_10002294_pt1 | contig 14812 bp, 15 predicted proteins | sample Coa_R1_2_FD_187152 | JGI IMG/M metagenome (GOLD analysis project Ga0209579, IMG submission 187152) | Surface soil microbial communities from Centralia Pennsylvania, which are recovering from an underground coalmine fire - Coalmine... | ecosystem: Environmental > Terrestrial > Soil >... | reverse complement strand
CCCAAGCCATGTCACAGCGAAACCGACCGGACTTGTCGACGAGATTAGGCACACACGAGGGCGGCGAGACCGGGTATCCATCGGTTAGAACGATGTGCAACCCTACCTTCAGAGAGGACATCTGCCGTGCTCGATCGACAGCGTCAGCCGACGCAGGAGCACTAACCATGAGGCTGGCGGACGTCAGGATCCCGTTTCTGTGAGCCGCCTCTACCGCCTCGTTAACTTCGAGCGCCAGACCAAAGTCGTCAGCGGTGACAATCAAACCTTTCAGTGTGCCGCTCCTCGCCGCTCTCGCAGAAAGTGAAAAAACTCGATCCCTTCGCGCAGACGGCGCATCATCATTTGTGGACTCCGTACCATTTCGCCAACAATGGATGCGATCTTTGCTGATCGAAAATAGAACCGGCCATAAAACTCCTCGACCGAGTTGAAAATTTCCGTATGGCTCAAATGCGCATAATGCAACGGCGCAATTTGCACGCCTTCGTCATTCACGAGTTCCGCGCTAGAACCGTCAAGCCAACCGTTTTTCACCGCCTGATCAAAAAGAACCGTTCCCGGGTAGGGCGCTGCGAGAGAAACCTGTATGGTGTGCGGATTGATTTCAGTGGCAAAACGTATCGTTTCTTCGATTGTCTCCTTCGTCTCCCCGGGCAATCCCATGATGAACGTTCCATGGATGGTAATGCCGAGATCGCGGCAATCTTTTGTGAACTTGCGAGCGACTTCGATCCGCATCCCTTTTTTGATGTTATGAAGGATTTTCTGATTGCCCGATTCATAACCAACGAGCAGAAGACGCAAACCGTTATCGCGCAAGACCTTGAGCGTTTGCCGCGGAACATTGGCCTTCGCATTGCAGGACCACACGACACCAAGCTTGCGAAGCTCCTTGGCTATGGCCTCGGCCCGCGTAAGATCGTCAGTGAAAGTGTCATCGTCGAAAAAGAACTCTTTCACTTGTGGAAACGCCTTTTGCGCCCAGGTTATCTCCTCGATGACATGTCCAACTGAGCGCGTACGGTAGCGATGGCCTCCCACGGTTTGTGGCCACAAACAGAACGTACATCGTGATTTGCATCCGCGCCCGGTGTAGATCGATAAATAGGGGTGCTGCAGGTAACCGATAAAATAGTTGCTGATATTGAGATCGCGTTTGTAGACCGGCGTAACAAAGGGTAAGAGATCCATATTTTCTAGGATCGCACGCTCGTCATTGTGCACGACGAGTCCGGAAGCATTTCGATAAGACAGACCGGCGATCTCGCTCCAGGGTCGGCCTTCCGCCACCTCCTTGACAGTAAAATCGAACTCGTTGCGCGCGACGAAATCGATCAACGGCGATGCGCTCAGGCTTCCGCCAGGATCGATGGCGACCTTGGCGCCGACGAGTCCGATCTTCAGGCGCGGGTTCACCGCTTTCAACGCCTTGATTGTCTCGACGTCGGAGGCAAATGATGGCACCGAAGTGTGGAGGACTGCCAGGTCGAAGTCCCGGGCGGATTCCGCCACTTGTTGGCGCTTTAATCGATGAGGCGGCGCATCAATGAGTTTGCTGCCCTCGACAAGAGCCGCTGGCTGAGCGAGCCACGTCGGATACCAAAATGAGCGGATCTCGCGTCGAGCCTGGTATCGCGATCCCGCTCCGCCATCGAATCCTTCAAACGAAGGCGCTTGAAGGAACAGGGTTCGCATTGGGCTTTACCTCTCCAGTACAGGCGAGCGTATTCTCAGTGGGTACAATATAACGGCGTCCGCGCCATTCAACAGCTCGACCAAAAAAACTGGCAAAATAGACAGTACACGAGAGAATGTCGCGGCAGGGGCCGACCCAATAAGGTCTGGTTCGCAGTTCGAGGGCGCGATCAAGTTGCATCTGAAGGCTGAAGCGGCAGGCAAGCGCAGCAATTACGATAATACTAGCCGGAGTGATGCCACCCAACATCGTGCCGAGTAAGGCCAAAGGAAAGGCATGGGTAACCGCCAACCCGATGAAGCCAAACGCATCGACGAAGCGGATCGTTCGTGCCCAGCGCAATTCGTGATGGAATAGGTCGCGCGCGGTCCGATGCGTGCAAGCATGCTCGACTATCAATGCCGGGATCGCGATCGTAAGGCCTGCGCGCCGCACCAACTCGCCAATTGCATAATCATCGGCCAGTTGGTTAACGACCGAATTAAAGCCGCCGATCATCGCAAGCGTAGCCGTCCTGAGCGCTATCGTGGAGCCAAAACATGGTTTGGCGAGACCAAGCTTGAGCCCGACCAACACGCTCGGCAAAAAATGATAATCGATTGCTGCACTGGCAAGACGAGCCCATAGGCCAGGCGCCGCAGCGCCGCGGTAGAGACAGGTCACAAGTCCTACGCCAGGTTCGTCCAGGCCGCCTACAATGTTTTTCAGATAGTCAGGATCAACAATGATGTCGCTGTCTGCCAATACTACGACCTCATGCCGAATCCTGGCTGAGAGATTAATCAAATTCGATATCTTGCGATTGGTGCCATGATTGCGCGGATTGACCACCAGCTCGATATCGCATTCGGGGAATGCGGCGATGAGGCTCTCAACGACATCAATCGCGGAATCTCGCCGGTCGTCCACGCCGAAGATTATTTGCACCGGCCCCGGATAGTCTTGAACACAAAATCCGGCCAAATTCGTAAAAAGGCCGGGTTCGGCGCCATGGAGTGGCTTGAGGATCGTAACGGATGGAAAGCTCCGCGCAGGCGCAATACCTGAGCGAAAGAACCCACGAGCCAACAGCCCTGCCGCGAGCGCATATACGCAACCGCAGATCGCAGCGGCATAGCAAAGGACAGACGCTAGCCCTCTAGCCTCGACGAAAAGGAACTCCACGTCGCCCCACCCCACGCCGGATCCATATCGGGCCCAACGACTTCGCCCACAAAGGCAAAGAAGCCTTGCACGCGAAGGAAAGCCAGGTCAATACGCGACCACAAGAGACTTATCATCTTCAAGTTACCCTTTATTCACGAAGGTCGAGATTTCCGATGGTGCGGCAATAAGCGTCAATGATCCAACGTCCCATGCAGCAATTTTTTTATTTTTGTTTCCACAGCAGTCGTCGGCCTTCCAACGCCTGCCACGCTGCCAGCGAAGGTACACCGAGAACCAAATCCGGAATTCTTTTGACAAGCGCCAAACCGAGTGCGACCTCGGCGGGCACCCCGAACGCGACGCAGACAGCGATTACGGTACCGTCCTGCACACCGAGCCCACCAGGCAAGGGAATGGCGGCAGCGCGGCTTGCTTGTCCAAGGCTTTCGATGGCCACTGCAGCACCATAGGTCACCGGGTACCCCATAAAGGCAAGCGCGGTCCACACTTCGATGGCGTTGACGAAGAATATCGCCAAGTGAACAAGCAACGAAACTGAAAGGCCTCGATGGTTTCGCCATATCATTTGCAGGTTGCCACCCAGACCGGTGACGTGACTGAAGACGGCCCATCGGCGACGTTCGCCGAATGCAACCAGTCTCCTCATGAGGGACTCGGAGGCGCCGACATTCAACGCGAGAAAAAAGCCGGCGACCGCCGGCACGCCGATCGCCAGTGTCATTGAGATCGACGCAATGAGATGGTTGCTGCCGGCACGATTGGCAAGAACGGCGACTCCCACCAACACAAAAGTCATCAAACACACAACCTGGACAAATATGTCGATGAGAACGCTGGCAATGGCCAGGCTGCCGCCAAGGTGTGCCCACCGGTTAACGAGTCTCGCTCCGATGATGTCACCGCCGACGAGCGCAACCGGAACCAGGAAATTAATCGATTCACGAATAAATCGCACGCCAACAAAGGGCAGCGGCGCACAAGCTACGACCGGCATGAGGAGAAGCCACCATGCGATGCCGGCCGCAGCGAGGGCTGCGGCTCTGATAAGTATGACGAGCACCGCTCCCCATCCCGCGCTGGCCACAGCCTGAGTGACAGAGGCAAATCCGTAATACGCCGTTAGTCCGGTTAGAAGCGCCAAACCGAATATTGCAGCGAGCGAGCCGAGAAGTTTCATAACGCGTCGATTGATGCAATTTCGCCAGGCGGACGCACCCAGTTAGACGGCATGCCTTTATCTTCCGTTTTCGGTCAATCTTGTGGGGAAGCTCGAGACGTGTGAATACTCATGCCCGCTTAAGGAGTCATTTGGAGGAATTGCTGTTAAATAGCATTCCAGTGCGCGTGGCCAGACGGGACTTAGGTGTCCATGTCAATTGTGTGAGTCTCTGTGAACCGAATGCGTTTTGCAGTCTCGATGGTTCTCGCGGTGACGCCGGGCTTTGCCGCGGCTGCTGATTTAACGTCCGCAGCGTCAGCGCCGCCTACTGCGCCAGCTGTCTATGCGCCACCTCAACCGGAATGGACGGTTACAGTAGGAGTTGAGCCCCGAATTATTCCGGCTTGGCCGGGTGCCTCCGACAGCAGATTTGGCCTCTCCGTATTCCCGCTCTTCAGCATCCGCAAAGCCGGCACGGCTCCCGAGTTCTTCGGAGCCCGCGATAGTTTCGGCTTCAGTATCGTTGATGCAGGTCAGTTTCAGCTTGGCCCGGTCGGCAAACTGATATGGCAACGCAAAGCGTCGTCTTATACGGCGCTGAACGGACTCGGAGACGTCAATTACGCGATCCAAGCTGGCGGCTTCGCACAGATTTGGCCGGTGCCTTGGCTGCGGCTGCGCACCGAGGTGCGACAAGGTTTTGGCGGAGAAACGGGCATCACCGGCGATGTCTTCCTGGATGCCGTCGTTCCGATTGGGCAATTTAGACTGTCCGGTGGACCGCGGATCACGCTGCAATCAACCGCTGCTGTGAGTCCTTATTTCGGAATAACTCTGGCACAATCTCTTGGCTCGACCGTTTCGGGCCTGCCCGCCCTGCCCGTCTACAACGCGACCGGCGGTCTGTATTCCTACGGTGCCGGTGGCCAAATCGAGTACTTCTTCAATCCGCAATGGGCCGCCCACATGCTGGTGGAATACGAACGGCTCACCGGCTCCGCAGCCGACTCGCCACTGGTGACACAACGTGGCTCGCCGAACCAATTCACCTTTGGCGCGGGCGCTACGTATTCCTTTAATATGAAACAGTTTTGGTGAGCCGCATTGGATATAAATCGTCGTGCAGCTAGACCACTCGTAACTACACGAAGGCCGACGGTCCGTGCGACCGAAACGGGCCATAATCATGCATCAAACGCCATGCGTCGCATCAGCGTTTGCGCCTCGTCGGCAAGCTTCGCGGTCAACACCTTTGCAGGCAGTTGACAGCCCAGGGACGCGGCCTGCCCAGCCCACATCGATGAGAAATCCCTTGAGCCTTATGCCTGCGCCTTGGCGTGCAATGGCGCAAGCCCGCCGGCTGCGAGTGGAAACTCCGGCGCGACATTGTTGATAGGTCCAAGCTCACGCATTACGCGATTGACGAAGCCGCGAGCCAGCCGTCCAGTCATTACGTTTTTCGTTGCGGCGTTCCTTATGAGCTTGGTTTTGGAGGCCCCGGTGTTGTCGCTCACGATTAGGGGCGACGCGGGTTTAAGTCCGACGTTCTGACGAGGCGGTCAGGATCGCGGGCGTCATGTTTTACACTCGCGATGAGTTCGATGCGCGTGCGATGGACCAAAAACATCTTCAAGAGATTGGTCGGAAGCTCGCTACGTCCGTTGGCCGAAGCGCGATCTGCCAGTGCCTCGCGGCTGACGCGATAGATAATGCGCATCTCACCGTCGGTCATCGGGAACGACACAACGTCTCCGTTCCAGTCAAAAGCCTCTGCAGCGCGCCAAAGCGGCATTCCGTGCCTCTCTGCCTAACCAGTAGATGAGATTGCTACTCATTTGAATTCAAAAGGGACCAAAAAGAAAGCCCCGCAACTTGGCCGGGGGCTCAATCGTGCTGCTTCAGCCGCCGCAGTTTAAGGCTCGCCGCCGCAGCCAATAACGCCATTCTGAGCCGCATCTCGAACGAGGCCTTGGGCATCTTTTAGTCCCGCCGGGAAATGGCTTCGTTCGGCATGAGTACAACATAAAGTAGAATAAATAAAAACTACGCAATCTGTGATAGTCGCATTGGCATCCTGATAGCGCGCGCGAGACGCAAACGAGCCGCCGCAAAGATTTGAGGTCGCGCGGCCGTCTCAAACAACGCACCTTGAGCGGTCTCTGTGGCCTCTATTTTTGCTGGCTGCCTCGTAATCGCACCCCCGGCCCTCTCCCGCCATCGGCGTCGATGAATTCGACCCCTACGGCTTCAAGGGTGCGTCGCACGGCCTGATCGTTGACGCGGGTTAGTTGGGTCGCGCTGAGGGTGAGCTCGGCGCGTCGGATGGTGGTGACGCTCAACGACGATTCCCTGGCGAGGTCCTCCGCACTCCATCGGATGAGCGCCCGCGCGGCGCGAATTTGGGCGCTGGTGAGCGGTTTGGGGGTCTTGACATCGGCACTAGGTGACATATTTCAGCCCATATGGAATGATTAATACAGTCTATGGCAGTCACGAAGCAAAGGTCATTTTGTATGGGAGGGAAAGCGATGAAAACAGCCATGTGGAAAAATAGCGCTCAGGCGCGCCGGGGCTTCATCGGCGGCTCGGACGCCCGGATCATCATGGGTACCGATGAGGCGGCGTTACTGCGGCTATGGCGGGAGAAGCGGGGCGAGGTCGAACCGGAGGATCTGTCGGGCAATCTCATTGTCCAGCTTGGGGTCGTGACCGAGGACCTCAATCGGCGCTGTTACGAGCTCAATACCGGGGAGACGATCACCGATATTCAACGGAGAGTTCAGCATTCGGCGGTGCGCTGGCTTGGGGCGACGCTGGATGGCCGGGTCGGCTCGAGCGGGGCGGTGTTCGAGTCCAAGTTCATGCTGCCGTGGTAGTTCTCCGAGGAAGCGGCGGTGACCAAATACATGCCGCAGCTGCAGCACAACATGTGGGTGGTGGCGGCACGGACCGCGGTGCTCTCGATCATCACCGGCGGCGGCAAGTGGGTGGAGATCAAGACCACGGCCGATCCGCTCTACCAGCATCTGATTGTGACCGCGGAACGCAAGTTCTGGCGCTGTGTCGAGAGCGGCGAGACCCCTACCCTGTTCGGCATCGAGCCGCCGAAGCCGCGCATCGAGGCGGTTCGGGTTGTCGACATGAGTGCGTCCAACGCCTGGGCGGAGTTCGCCGGGGTCTTTGCCCGGACCCGGTCGGCGCACATGGAGCACGAGCAAGCCAAGGCCGAGCTGAAAGGGCTGATGCCGGAGGATGCCAGGGAGGCGATTGGCCACGGCCTTCGCGCCAAGCGCTCGAAGTCGGGTGCGGTGAGCTTTGACCTCCTGGAGAGCGAGGCCAATCATGCAGCGGTCTAGCCCCTCGATCGCCAGTCTCGCGGCGGCCCTCGCCAAGGCTCAATCCGAACTTACCAATCCGGAGAAGTCGCTGACCGCGACCATTCGTACCGAAGGACGCGGCGGCAGCGAACAGACCTTCCGCTATGCGCCACTCTCAAGCGGTCTCGATATTGTGCGCAAGACCCTGGGCCTGCACGAGATCGCCACCGTCCAGACGACCGCAATCGATCAGGCGGCCGGCACCGTCAATCTGACGACGGTCCTGGCGCACGCCTCGGGCGAATGGATTGCGTCGGACTGGCCGGTCTGCGCCGTCAGCGAGACGGCTTCCCCGCATCGGATGGGAGCGGCCCTGACCTACGCCCGACGTTATGCGCTGTTCACGCTGGTTGGCATCGCCGGCGAAGACGATCTCGATGCGCCGGATCTTGCAGCACCGACCGGGCGGTCTCCTGGTCCTGAGAAGCCGACGACGGGTGGCAGTGCCGGAACAGGTGGCAGCAATGGAACGGGTGGCGGTATCGGTGACAGTCATGAACGACCGAAAGGGCGCCTGCATAGTCCGGCCCAGTCAGTTCCTCTTCGCCGCAACAGTGCGCAGCCTTCAAGGTCGTCAGAGCCCATGCTGGGCGTGGAGGCATCCGGGCAACTGCGCCATCAACTGCTCGCCGAGCTCGAAGCTCTGACCGGTGGCGATGATGCGGCACTCTGGGCGCACCGGTCGCTTCCTGCCAAGAACCGCCTAACCGCAGCCGACGCTTTGCGCATCGAGGAGGCATTCGGGGCCAAACTGACAACCTTTGCGCCGACACCCGAAGCGGCTGCGGCTCAATCGGCCTCTGCGGCGGCGGCGCTGCTCGATCTCCCGTTCGCCGCGCCGGGCAATACCGGGAGTAAGACCGGGAGACGGCGTCGGTCCCGACCCAGCGGCATCGAAAAGAGCGCATTGGCGCTACCGGAACCGCGCCGCATCCGCGACCGCGAGCATGTGCGGTTTGTCGCTCACCAGCCCTGTCTGATCTGCGGTCGGCAGCCAAGCGATGCTCACCATCTGCGCTTCGCGCAAAGCCGCGCGCTCGGCCGCAAGGTCAGCGACGAGTTCACCGTCCCGCTCTGCCGCGGCCACCATCGTGATGTCCATCGCCACGGCAACGAGGCCGCGTGGTGGGGCAAGGCCGGGATTGATCCTACGCTCGCAGCCCGAGCGCTCTGGCTCGAAACGCATCCGCTGCCGTCAGGATCGACAATGGTGTCCGGTCCTGAACCACAAGTCGCGCCGGCAAAGGATCCAAACCAAACGAGGAGAATGCAAGTCCGCCGCACCGCCGAAGCGACGGCAAAGACAAAGCTTGCCGAAGGTCCAGTTCGTGATGGCCTCGCTTAGGCACGCCACGCGCACATGAGTAGCGGCGTGATGCCGAATACCGATTTCCCAATCAGAGGAGACTGTCCATGCCAAAACCCCTCTACACCAGCGCCGCCGACCAGCTCGAGGGATTCCGTCGCGCAGCGAAATTATCGATAGCACGCCATCGCGAGGAGACCGGCGTGACGCTTTCCCCAGCCAGAGCCGAACTGGAACGGCGTTGCGATCAGTGGTGGGCGCGGCATATTGCCAAAATGCGCGAGCAAGAGGCTTTATACAACGCCGCAAGCGATGGACTGTCACCAGATCGCCCGATTGCTTCGGAGCCTTTTTCCGATGTGGCCAAAAGCAAATAGTGCTCTGCTATCAGCAGAGTAGTCAAAATTTGAAGACACTCGTTAGCGCGTTCGCAGCATCGCCTAGCTCGGTCGCAGGTCCGGACACAGGTTTCCCTTCGTGCCGTCCACTCGGCGCGGGGGTGGTGAACCCGTCCAAGCCGGGCGTGCAGCTGTAAAGAAATCCGCGCACGGTCGGAGCGCAATCGCCAGAAAGGATCCACACCAGTCGTAATTCAAGTCACGCGTTCAATAAGCCGCGCTTCAACAACTCGTCAATGACGCGCGTAGCCAATGCCTCGGCACTTTGTTCACCGGCGGCGAGCCGAATATCTGGATTCTCAGGAGTCTCATAGGTCTGATCGATGCCCGTGAAGTTTTTAATTTCACCGGCAAGCGCCCGTTTGTAGAGACCTTTGGGATCACGGGCGATGCATTGTTCAATCGGAGTATCGATGAAAATCTCGATAAATTCTCCGTCGCCAAGCATTTCCCGCACCATACGACGCTCAGCCTTGAATGGTGAGATGAACGAGCAAAGGACCAATAACCCTGCATCGGTCATGAGTTTTGCCACCTCGCCGACGCGTCGAATATTCTCGACGCGATCAGCCTCCGTAAAGCCGAGGTCCTTGTTTAGACCGTGCCGCAGATTGTCACCGTCGAGCATCATTGTGTGGACACCACGCGCATGCAGCTGCGAGTCAACCAAATTGGCGATGGTCGACTTGCCGGCACCGGAAAGACCTGTGAACCAAAGAACGACGGGCTTTTGATGCATCAGGTCTGCCCGCGCCAGTTTGTTAACCGCAAGAGCCTGATTATGGACGCTGGTCGCCCGCCGCAACGCGAAGGAAATGAGGCCGGCAGCTACCGTGGCGTTAGAATAGCGGTCGATGAGAATAAATGAGCCAGTCTCGCGGTTGTCGGCATAGGCATCAAAAGCAATTGGACTAAGGCTGGCGAGACTACAGAATCCGATCTCGTTGAGCGAAAGCGTCTTCGTTGCATGCTTGGCAAGGGTGCCGACGTCGAGGCGATGCTTCAGCTCGGTGACTGTCGCTGGCACTGTGCGCGTACCGCTCTTGAGAAGATAGGACCGGCCTGGCAAGAGCTTATCGTCGCTCATCCAGATCAAGTAGGCGGCAAACTGGTCCGCTACGTTCGGGCCGCCAGTCGGAGCAGCCAGAACGTCGCCGCGAGCGACATCGATCTCATCGGCGAACGTCAGCGTGACTGCATCGCCTGCAACAGCTTTTTCAAGGTCCCGATCGGCCGATATGATTCGTTTGACGACAGTGTGCCGTCCAGAACCGGCCACAACGATTTCATCGCCGACGCTGACAGTGCCGCTGGAGATTGTTCCGGAAAAGCCGCGAAAGTCGAGATGCGGGCGATTGACCCACTGCACCGCCATGCGGAAATGGCGTGAGGCGCGGTCGTCACCGACGTCGACCGTCTCAAGCCATGTCAACAGGTCGGATCCACCGTACCATGGGGTTCGGCTGCTCACCGAGCAGATATTATCGCCATGCCGGGCTGAAATCGGAAATGCTGCGACGGAGACAAACTCGAGCTGGTCGGAGAATTTCTGGAAGTCGGACACGATCTTGCGATAAATATCCCCATCGTAAGCGACAAGGTCCATTTTGTTGACCGCAAGGGCGATATGCCGGATACCCAAGAGCGAAACAATCGTGGCGTGACGGAAGGTCTGCGTCAAAAGTCCTTTTCGTGCATCGACCAGGATGACGGCAACATCAGCGTTCGACGCGCCGGTTGCCATGTTGCGGGTGTATTGCTCGTGGCCAGGCGTATCGGCAACGACGAACGAGCGCCTTGCTGTTGAAAAGTAGCGATAGGCAACATCGATGGTGATGCCCTGCTCGCGCTCGGCCTCAAGTCCGTCAACCAAAAGCGCGAAGTCGATATTCGCGCCGTCAGTACCATAGATCCTGGAATCACGCTCCAAGGCGGCGAGCTGATCGTCAAAGATGAGTTTCTGCTCGAAAAGGAGCCTTCCGATCAGCGTCGACTTGCCGTCGTCGACCGAACCGCAGGTCAAAAAACGCAGCCGCGGGCGCGTCTCGGCATCGGCCCCCCGGCTGGCACCTTCGCCAGAGCGATCGAGCACATCGACGACCTTCGTCATCAGAAGTAACCCTCGCGCTTTTTTTTCTCCATCGAGCCTGACTCGTCATGATCGATTAGCCGGCCCTGCCGCTCGGAACGCCTTGAGGTGCGCATTTCAGCAATGATTGCATCCAGCGTCGCGGCGTTCGAGCGGATTGCGCCGCTCAACGGATAGCATCCGAGCGTGCGAAACCGTACCCGCTCAAGTCGCGGCTGCTCGTCGGGCAACAGCGGCAGCCGCTCGTCGTCGACCATGATCAGCGTGCCGTCGCGCTCGACGACAGGCCGCTCCTTGGCGAAATAGAGTGGCACGACTGGAATCTCTTCCGCAGCAATGTAGTCCCAGACGTCAAGTTCGGTCCAGTTGGACAGCGGAAACACGCGCATCGATTCGCCGGGGTTGATCCGCGTGTTGAATAAGCTCCACAATTCTGGCCGCTGATGGCGCGGATCCCAGGCGTGGGCCGCCGTTCGGTGTGAGAAGATGCGCTCCTTGGCTCGGCTTTTTTCTTCGTCGCGACGCGCTCCGCCGAATGCAGCATCAAATTTATATTTCTCGATGGCTTGGCGGAGCGCCTCGGTTTTCATGACTTGAGTGTGCACCGCTGATCCTGAAGCGATCGGAGAGATGCCACGCGAGAGTCCTTCTTCGTTGATATGGACGATCAGTTCCAGGCCCAGGCGAGCGGCCGTGGCGTCACGGAACGCGATCATTTCCCGGAATTTCCAGGTGGTGTCGACATGGAGCAGCGGAAACGGCGGCTTTGACGGGTAGAAAGCTTTCAGCGCGATGTGCAACATCACGCTGGAGTCCTTGCCGATTGAATAGAGCATCACCGGATTTTCAAATTCGGCCACAACCTCACGCATGATGAAAATGGCCTCGGCTTCGAGGCGGCGCAAATCGAGACGATTGCTATGCATGATCCTTAATCAGCGCTCACCTGGTCGTGCTCGTTGGCTAGCATGCGGCAGGTACTGTTGGCGACCCGAACTCGCTGGTTTGGCGAATAATCTACGCCTGTGCAGCAGATTCGGGTTCCGCCAAATATAGTCTCTGATTGCATTATGCAACCGACACGCACTTTAATGCATTTTTTGGCCGTGGAACCTCGATTATACCGAAACGCCCCAAAAATGCGGCCCTTTTGACTAGGCGACTTCCGGTTTCGCGGCCAACCGCTCGAGGATGAGCGGACGTCGACCGGCTCTCAGTTCGGCGATTTTTCGACCAGCCAGAATGTACGGATTTTCCAACATCAAGCGCAAGCGATCAGCCAATCGGTCTGGCGTCAGCACGAATGGAAAATTGAAACTATCGTGGAACATGAAGTGCCGCGATCGCGGTGACGGCCTCGTACACTCGAAGGCAAAACGCGAAGCGAGCTGTTCAGGCGCCCAGCGAAAGCCTTCGCGCTCCAATGCCGGACGATAGCCACGGCATAGCCCATCGTCCTCGTTCGATGGCACCGGAAATCTGTCTTGGTGTTTGGCAAGAAACCGCATCAATTTGATTGAGCGCAAGCCGCAGCCGTTTCCAACATTCAGCCCGTCGTCGTACCACCACGGCGCGCCGACATAGTCGTACTGCAAAAATTCATCGCTCCACATTTCCGGATCGACGATCCAGCCGTCCCACTGACAGAACAGTAAGTGTGGCGTATCGATCCGGAACGGCAGATCGAGCCACTCGAAACGCACGACGTCTTTCAGGCTTCGCCATTTCGGGACTTCGACGCATCGCACACCGTCGACTGCGATGGGCGTATCGGAAAAAATCACGGCGTCGCCAAACGATGCCACGTCCACGCAATCCTGGACGGCGAGCCTGGCGAGTTCGGGACAGGTGCCGTCCATCATGACCAGCGTCACATCGGGAAGTTCGAGCCTCGGTTTCATCGGCCTTGCCTAATCGGCGGAAATGCGAGCGCTTCGCGGGAACTCGGCGCACAGGCAGAGCGGGGTTTGGTTGTAGGCCGTTAACCTAAACGTTTCCTAAATGCCGGGCGCTTGGTCTCGCGCCGCGGGGGCTTTCGTAGCTTGTCACATGCGGCGAATGCCCGGCGGCCCTACCGTTTTTTCCTTGTTCGCCCTGATCTTACTCAGCGAGGGGTGATCTCACCACCCAACGCTGGATGTTGCGACTCCCCTTTCTGTCGATTTCGAAGCCTGCTGCGTCGAATGTAATTCCGAGCCATGCGGCAAGCGTCCAATCGTTTGCTCTCAAGCCACAACAGCAAGCGGCTTTTCATCCCTATCAGTTTCGCTTCACTCACACCCGAGGATGACCACAACTGACCGCAGTTTTTGTCCTGCACCGTTCGACTTCCAACGGAAATGAGGCTTGTGGACTTTGCAACACCAGCTCTTATAGATTTCTCCTAAATCGTCTACGTTGCGTTCCCAAAAAGACACAGCTAGGAGGCGCGGATGCGTGAACTATTTGCTCTGATTCTCTTAGCAGCTTCGACCACCGCTTTTGCACAGGATAACGTGTCGATTGATTGCGCTGCATTCCAAAAGCAACCCAATGGATCTTATCGTGTCATCTCTCCTACGACAGTAAAAATTGGCAACTCCACGATGCAGTTGTCCAACACGACATTTGGGCCGCACACGCTCAATATTGGCGGTGCAGATTTATATGAGGCCATCAGTCATAAATGCCCCGGAACAAATACCTGAGTTTGTAGGGGCCCCATCTGAAGTGAAATCTCCCCACCCCGCCAGTCGCCACCCCAAGGTGATCAGGCCGATGATGATAGTTTCCGTCCCTCGTTCAACGTTTTGGAGCTGCACAGCAATCCGGGGCGGCGGTGGTCGCAAATATGTGAGGGTCGCCGCACAGCGGCAGGCGGCGCCAGTGTGCTCAGCTCCTCGAATAACTTTGCCGCCGGCAACGGAATGAACGGCAGCTTTGCCGGCACTGTCGGTCTGCACCAGCGAGCGGTCTCAAGAGCCGCGTCACTCCGCTTCTGGCTGGTAAATGATGATCTTGCTGCCTTCGGTGTCAAAACCGACGTTGACGAAGACCAGCTTTTTCAAGCGATTGTGGACCTGGTCGCGTTTTTCGGGATCGACCACCAGGACCATGAAGCCGCCACCGCCGGCGCCGAGCAGTTTGCCGCCAATGGCGCCGGCTTCGCGCGCGGCGTCGTAGATTTCGTCGATCTGCGGGTTTGAAACGCTGTCGGCAAGCTCGCGCTTGAGCTGCCAGGACTGATGCATGAGTTCGCCCATCTCCCGCAGCGGAGTTTTCGGATTGAGCAGAATATCGGCCGCACTATCGACCATGCTTTTCATCATCCGCAGCTGGTTCTTGCGGTTGTCCATGTTTTTGATCTGATCGAGGGCAAAATCGGTGGCGTAACGCGAGAACCCGGTGAAGAACAGCATCATGGACTGCGTCAGCTCGGTAATTCGCGCCGAAGGCAGCACGAAGGGATTCACGCTGAAATTGCCGTCGGGATGAAAATCGATCCGATTGAAGCCGCCATACGCGGCCCACACCTGGTCCTGACAGCCGACATCTTCCTTCAACACCTCCTGTTCGATGCGGATCGCTTCGCGCCCCAGATCGCGCTTGGAGATCATCCGCGCCTGAAGCGCATTGAG
>Ga0209579_10002289_pt1 | contig 14825 bp, 10 predicted proteins | sample Coa_R1_2_FD_187152 | JGI IMG/M metagenome (GOLD analysis project Ga0209579, IMG submission 187152) | Surface soil microbial communities from Centralia Pennsylvania, which are recovering from an underground coalmine fire - Coalmine... | ecosystem: Environmental > Terrestrial > Soil >... | reverse complement strand
TGGTGGAGGCCGATGCGGTGACAAGTCTCTCGATGCGAGCTGAAGCGGCGCGTGCGCCTTCGTTGAGGGCGGTACGTTGATCGGCCGGGAGTTTTGACGCGTCGAAGTCTTGTCCGGGAACGAACCCAATCCGAGCCAGGTCGCGAATCATCGGAGCGTCGGCCGCATGGGGCGGGTTGGCTTTCATGGCTGCTGCGAACGCGGCGAAGAAAACACCAGGCTCCATCGCCTTAACGCGATCCGGGGGCGTGCCGCCGGCCGCGGTTCCGAAAGCCGCTGCTGAGCCAAGCGTCTGAACTCCGTTGGGATACTCGCTGAGCGGCATGATGCGCATGCCGCGCTGGAACGCCCGGACTTTCTCGTAATCGGAGGGACTGTTGGTCTGGGTGCGGCCGAGTAGCCAAACAATATTGGTCGCCGAATTCAAGGGAGTGACGTGTTCGGGAAGTTTTCCGGTCCAGTTGGGTCCCACGATCGCGAACCATGCCTCTGCGGTTCCAGTCGTACGTTTCCCGGGGTCTGCGAAGGTTTCGGTCCACGCGTCCATGAATTGCAAGAGATAAAATCGGCCGCCAGAATCTGGAATATGAATGAGGATGGGCTCGCGCGACAAGTCAAGCCAGGCAGTCGAGTAGAGTGTGTCGGCATTGGGACGGATTACCTGGCGGGAATCGGGGCGCGGGAACTGAGGGACGTGGGTGAAGCGGTTCACGGGCATCCCTCCACGCGTGGCTTCGATCAGGACGAGCGGGTATGCGTAGAGGTAAGCGCGCTGCGCGATGTCGGTCACCTCGGCGGGAGTCACCTGCGCGTTGAGCAAAGTTGTGGCGAAGAGTGCAGTCACAGCGAGGGCCCGCAGGGTCAGTTTTCGGCGTATGGGCTGTTGCATGTAAGCGACGTCACCGCGGGCGCTGTTCGTTCGCCATTGAAATCACATTTTATCGGAACAAGACAGCGCGCGGGAGACAGTTGTCGTCCCCGCACCGGGGAGTGTGGTACGTTCCGTCTATGATTCGCTCGATTTTAATTCTTGTTCTTTGTTTGCCGGCGTTCTCGCAGGCGCCGTATGACACGATTGTGAGCGGCGGGCGGATCGTCGATGGGACGGGTAACGCCTGGTTCCATGGCGATCTGGCGATTCGCAACGGGAGAATCGCACGAATCACGCCGGCGGGGATGTTGCGCAGCGCGACGGCTGGTGAGCGCATCGACGCGACGGGGCTGATTGTTTCGCCGGGGTTCATCGATATTCAGAGCCAGTCGCGCGGGGCGTTTCTGAATCAGGACGGGCGGGTGATCAGCAAAGTGACGCAGGGCGTCACGACAGAGATCATGGGCGAGGGCTCGACGAACGCGCCGTCGAACGAAAAAACGGCCAGCGCGGAGCGCGACACGGGACGTTCGGCGAACGATCCATTCGCCGGGCCGCATGGCTTCGACGCCTGGCTACGCGCGATGCAGAAACATGGAGGGTCGGCGAACTTCGGATCTTTCGTAGGCGCGGCCACCGTCCGGATGTACGTGAAAGGCATGGCGCAGGGCGATCCTACGCCGGGCGAAGTAGAAACCATGCAAACGCTGGTGCGGCAGGCCATGGAAGATGGCGCGTTCGGGATCGCGTCGGCGCTGATTTATCCGCCGGGGAATTACGCGACCACCGCGGAATTGGGCGCGATGGCGAAGGCGATGTCGCCGTATGGAGGCGTATACATAACGCACATGCGGTCGGAGGCGGATCATTTTCTGGAGGCGATCGACGAGGCGCTGGAGATCGGGCGCACGGGCGGTGTTCCCGTGGAGATTTATCATCTGAAGGCCAGCGGCACGCGGAATTGGCCGAAAGTGCGCCAGGCTATCGAAAAAATAAATCAGGCGCGGGCCGCGGGGATGGATATCGGGGCGGACATGTATCCCTACACTGCCGGAGGCACGGGTTTGACCGCCGTGCTGCCGCCCTGGACGGCGGCGGACGGCAAGCTATTCGACAACCTTGCAGATCCCAGCGTTCGCGCCCGGATTCGGGCGGAGATCCAAAGCGACAAAACCGAGTGGGAGAACATGGGGCAACTGGCCGGGCCGGAAGGCATCCTGATCGTCGGGATCGACAAGGAGCAGAACAAGAAATATGTAGGGAAACGCCTATCCGAAATCGCGACGATGATGAACAAGGACTGGATGGATGCGGCGATGGACCTGATCCTTTCCGAGCGCCGGCGCGTGGAAACGATCTACTTCATGATGAGCGAGGACAACGTCAAGCTCCAGTTGCAGCAGCCGTGGATCAAGATCGGGACGGACGCGAGCGGGCTCGATCCGGACCGTGCCAAGGATCTGGCACACCCGCGGTCGTATGGTACTTTTCCCCGCATTCTGGGGAAGTACGTGCGCGACGAAAGTGTCCTGCCGATTGAAGACGCGGTTCGCAAGATGACGTCGGCGGTGGCGCGCCGGCTATCGATTCAGGATCGCGGATTGTTACAGGAAGGTATGTTTGCGGACATCGCGGTTTTCGATCCGCGCACGATCATCGATCGCGCGACCTACGAGCAGCCGCATCAACTTTCGAACGGTGTGCGGTACGTGTTCGTGAATGGAATCGCCGTGGTGCGGAACGGGAAACACACGGGAGCATTACCTGGCCAGATCGTTCGCGGTCCAGGTTATGTGCAAGCCCAATAAAAGCAGCTCCCGCTAATAGGTTAGCACGACACGGGATAACCTCTTGTAACATACGTCGCGTCGCGGGAATTGGGTTTTACGAGCGATTCGCTAGCCTAAAGATTATCCGAAAGATCTCTATTTAAACTCTTAAAACATAGGGCAATCGTTACCAAGGGCGCACGTCGATCCGTCGAATCGAATATAGACTGATAGATGAGTCCCGGGAATCCCTTGCCCGTCCCCATTCCTCTGACGCGATGGGCGGCCACTCGATACATGACCCTTTTGAATTCCGCTGCCAGGATTAGTGTTTTCTCATACGTGTTTGCGAGTTTTCTCGCGCCGGCCCTGCGTGGGCAACAGGCGTTCACGTGGGAACAGATCCGGCAGCGGTTCGAGCAGAGCAATCCGACGCTGCGAGCCGCCCAAATGAATGTCGACGAAGCCCGCGCCAGTGAGATCACGGCCTATCTGCGGCCGAATCCGGATTTCACGGCGACCGTGGACCAGCTCGACCCGATCACGCCCAATCCCTATCGTCCATTAACCAACACGCTGCCGTTGGTATCGGGCAGCTATCTGCATGAGCGGGCCAACAAAAGAGAGCTGAGGCGGGACAGCGCGCGGCAGGCGACGGGAATTGCCGAAGTTAACGTAATCGACACGGAGCGGACGCTATTGTTCACGCTGCGGAACGCGTTCGTGCAGGCTTTGCAGGCGAAGGCGGTTTTGCAGTTGGCGAATGAAAATCTTTCGTATTACGACAACCTGCTCCGGCTGAACCGGGACCGTTACAGCGCCGGCGACATCGCGCAGATCGATGTCGAGCGGCTGGAGCTGCAACGGGTGCAGTATCTGACCGACGTCACCAACGCGACGGTCAGCGTGCGGACTGCGAAGATTCAACTCCTGCAACTGCTGAACGACCGGACGCCGGTGGAGCAGTTCGACATCGCCGGTCCGTTCGATTTTAGCGACCGGATGCAGCCCCTTGAAGAGCTGCGCAACATCGCACTCGACGCCCGGCCGGATTTGAAGGCGGCGCTGCGAACCGTTGAGAAAGCGCAGACCGATCACAAGCTGGCGATCGCCAACGGGTCCGTCGATCCGACGTTCGGAATGGATGTCGGGCGCAACCCGCCGATCTCGGCGTATTTCGGATTTAACGTAACGATCCCGCTGCGGATTTTCGATCGCAATCAAGGCGAGAAGGCGCGGACCCAAATCGATATTCAGCGCAGCGAGCGATTGCGGGAGGCGACGCAGGCGCAGGTGTTCAGCGACGTCGACTCGGCTTACGCGACGCTGATGGGCACACTGAATCTGCTGCGGCCGTATAAGGCAACGTATCTGGCGCAGGCAGAGCGAATCCGCGAGACGGTGTCGTTCATGTATGAACGCGGAGCGGCGTCGCTGCTGGATTTCTTGAATGCCCAGAACGACTATCGAACGACGCAACTGAATTACCGGAACCTGCTGGGTTCGTTTTTGACCGCCGCGAACCAACTGAATCTTGCGGTCGGGCGCGAGGTGGTCCAATGAGCCGTCCAATGAGCGGTCCAATGAAGCGGTTTAGCGTTGTCCTCTGTGCGGCCATAGTGCTGCTGGCGGGTTGTGAGAAGAAAGATCCGCCCGATCCGAAGGCCGAGGCTCCGCCGGCGGCTCCGATCGAAAAAGAGACCGACTCGAGCATGGTGAAGGTGGAACATCCCGAACAGTTTCCACTGGCCACGGCGGTTAAACGCGCTGCGTCGAGCGAATTGAGCGTGACCGGCGTGGTGCAGCCGGATGTGGCGCGGACTGTTCCTGTGGTTTCGCTGGCCTCGGGGCGCGTGGTCGAGATCAACGCGCGGTTGGGCGACGAAGTAAAAAAAGGCCAGCTCCTGATGAAGGTGCAGAGCGCGGATATTTCGTCCGCGTTTTCGGATTACCGCAAGGCGGTGGTGGTCGAACAGTTGGCGCGAACGCAACTCGAACGGGCGAAGCTTTTGCACGAGAAGGGCGCGATTGCCAAAAAAGACGTGGAAACCGCGCAGAGCGCCGAGGACAGCGCCCTGGTCGACGTCGACAACACCAAGGAGCGGCTGAAGGTGCTGGGATCGGACATGAATCACCCGAGCGGCGTGGTGGATCTGGTGGCGCCGATTTCGGGAGTGATCGTCGAACAGAATGTCACGGCGGCGGCGGGCGTGAAGACGCTGGATAATTCGCCGAATCTGTTTACCATTGCCGATCTGTCTTCGGTGTGGATCATTTGCGATGTTTATGAAAACGACCTGGCGAATGTGCACGTCGGCGAGTACGCGGATGTGCGGCTGAATGCGTATCCCGGGCGGGTGTTCAAGGCGCGGATCAGCAATATCTCGCCGGTGCTGGATCCGACCATCCGCGCGGCGAAGGTTCGGCTGGAGCTGGCGAATCCGGGGCTGATGCGTGTCGGGATGTTCGTGACGGCGACGTTCCACGGGCAGACTCCGGAGACGCGCGCGGTGGTCCCGGCGTCGGCGATTCTGCATCTGCACGATCGGGACTGGGTGTATATGCCAGCCGAGAACGGGCGCTTCCGGCGGGTGGAAATTACGGCGGGGAAGATGCTGGCGGGCAATCTGCAGGAAATCGTCAGCGGAGTACAGCCGGGCGGACAGGTCGTATCGAACGCGCTGGTTCTGCAGAACGCGGCGGAACAGTAAATGATTCATAAGCTGGTCGCATTCTCGCTAAACAACCGCTTCCTGGTGATGGCGCTGGCGCTGCTGTTGTTCATCTGGGGTGTAATTTCATTCCGCTCGCTGCCGGTGGAAGCATACCCGGACGTGGCCAACAACTACGTGAACGTCATCACACAGTGGCCGGGGCGCGCCGCCGAGGAAATCGAGCAGCAGGTAACGATTCCGATCGAAATCGCCATGAACGGAATTCCGCACATGGTCACGATCCGGTCGTGGTCCCTGTTCGGATTGTCCAGCGTCACAATGACGTTCGACGACGAGTCGGAGAACGATTGGAATCGCCAGAAGGTGCTGGAACGGCTTTCGCAAGTCAGCCTGCCGCAAAATTTGCAGCCGCAGATGGGAACGGACTGGAGTCCGGTGGGGCAGATTTACTTCTTCACGCTGAAGAGCACGAATCCGCAGTATGACGTGATGGAGCTGAAATCGCTCGAGGATTGGGTGATTGAGAAGCAGTTCAAGTCCGTACCGAACGTGGTGGATGTCGCGAGCTTCGGCGGGCCCACGCGCGAGTATCAGGTGCGGATCGATCCGAACAAGTTGATCGCGCACGGGCTGAGCATCGCGCAGGTGGAACAGCAGCTCGGCAACAACAATGTGAACGCGGGCGGCAGCTTCATCGAAGAAGGACTGCAACAGATCAACGTTCGCGAACTGGGACTGGTCAACACGGTGCGCGATATCGAAAGCACCGTGATCGCGACAAAGAATGGCACGCCGATTCGGGTGAAGGACATCGCGACCGTGGCGCAGGGGCCGAAGATCCGGCTGGGCCAGTTTGCCCGAGCGATTCATCGCGCGGACGGAAAAATCATCGACAGCGACGATGTAGTTTCCGGAATCGTACTGCTGCGGAAGGGCGCGGATTCGGATTCGACGCTGGAAGGAATCCACGCGAAAGTGGAGGAGCTGAACGAGCATCTGTTGCCGAAGGGCGTCACCATCGTTCCATTCCTGGATCGAAGCGAGCTGGTGCATTTCACGACGCACACGGTGATGCACAACCTGACCGAGGGAATCATTCTGGTCGCGGTGATCCTGTTCCTGTTTCTGGGAAATATCCGCGCCGCGCTGATTGTGACGCTGACCATCCCGTTCGCGCTGCTGTTCGCTTCCATTTGCCTGGACCTGCGCAAGATTCCGGCCAATCTGCTGTCGCTGGGCGCGCTGGATTTCGGAATGATCGTCGAGGGCGCGATCGTAATGGTCGAGAACATCGTCCGGATGCTTTCGCATTCCGATGGCAAGGATTCCAGGCTTTCCATTCGAGCCAAAATCGGTGAAGCGGCGCATGAAGTGCAGCGGCCGGTGTTTTACGCCATCACGATTATCATGACGGCGTATATTCCGATTTTCACGCTGCAACGCGTGGAGGGACGCCTGTTTAAACCGATGGCGTGGACCGTGGTATTCGCGCTGGCGGGCGGGCTGCTGTTTTCGATGGTGCTGGCCCCGGTGTTGGCGAGCTTCGTTTTTCCGAAGGGCGCGCGCGAATGGCACAATCCCCTGATGTCGCTGATGACGCGGGCCTACGGCCGGGCGCTCGATTGGGCGATCCGGTTCCGCTGGGCGACGCTGGCCGCGGCATTGGCCGCCGTGGTGGGGACGTTCGCATTGAGCCGGATTATCGGATCCGAATTTTTGCCGCATTTGGACGAAGGCGCGGTTTGGGTTCGCGGAACGCTGGCTCCGAGCACCGGGCCGACGGAAGGCGTGCGGCTGGCCAATCAGGCTCGTGTGATTCTGGCGGCGTTTCCGGAAGTGAAGATGACCACCAGCCAGGTGGGCCGTCCGGATAACGGAACCGACACGACCGGATTCTTCAATACCGAATATTTCGTCGATCTGAAACCGAAAGAACAGTGGCGGCCGGTTTTTCACGAGGACAAGGAAGAGCTGATTGCCGCGATGGGCCGTGAGCTGGATAAGCTTCCGGGCGTGACGTGGAATTTTTCGCAGCCCATCGCGGACAACATGGAGGAAGCGGTCAGCGGCGTGAAGGGCGAGCTGGCGATCAAGGTATTCGGCGACGATCTCAAGACGCTGGAGGCAAAAGGTGACGAGATCGTCGGGGTAATGAAAACCATTGACGGCATCCGCGACCTGGGGCTATTCCGCGTGATCGGGCAGCCGAACATGAACCTGGTGGTGAATCGCGAAAAGGCCGCGCGTTATCAGATCAACGTTTCGGATGTGCAGGACGCGGTACAGACGGCGGCGGGAGGGAACGCCATCACGCAGGTGCTGCAAGGCGAGCAGCGGTACGACCTGGTGATGCGCTACCTGCCGAAGTATCGCGATACGGCGGAAGCAATTGAAAATATCCGTCTGCTCGCGCCCTCGGGCGAACGCGTTTCGCTGGCGCAGTTATGCGATGTGAAGTTCGAGGACGGGGCGTCGGAGATTTATCGGGAGCGGAACTCGCGCTATGTCGCGATCAAGTATGGCGTCCGCGGGCGGGATCTGGGAAGCGCGGTGGGCGAAGCGATCAAGACAGTGACGGAGCGCGTGAAATTGCCGCCGGGCTATCACATCGACTGGGCGGGCGAGTATGAGAGCCAGCAACGGGCGCAACGGCGGCTGATGATCATCATCCCGCTTACGCTGCTGGTAATTTTCCTGATTCTGTACACTATGTTCGCCTCCATGAAATGGGCGGCGCTGATCCTGTTCAATGTCGCGATGGCGCCGATTGGCGGGATCCTGGCGCTGTATCTGAGCGGGACGAATTTCAGCGTTTCCTCCGGCGTAGGCTTTCTGGCGCTGTTTGGCGTTTCGGTGCAGACGGGCGTGATCCTGGTGGAATACATCAATCAGTTGCGGGCGCGAGGGCGTTCGGTGGACGATGCGGCGCGGGAAGGCAGCGTTCTCAGGTTTCGTCCGATTTTCATGACGATGCTGGTGGCGTCGCTGGGGCTGGTGCCGGCGGCGACGTCGCACGGGATTGGATCGGACTCCCAGCGCCCGTTCGCGATTGTGATCGTGGGCGGGCTGATGACCGCCCTGGTGATCAGCATTTTCCTGCTGCCGGCGCTCTATGTCTGGGTCGCTAGCGACGGGGACAAGCTTCCGGAACTTGAACCCGCCGCCGACCACGCATGACCGGAACCTCGCGTAACAGGATATGATAGAAAAGACGTAAAGAAAGAGAGAGGCAGGTCCCTGTTTGGCGGAAATCCAAGTTCAAGCTAGCGAAACCCTTGAGAGTGCTCTGCGGCGCTTCAAGCGCAAGGTGCTCCAGGAAGACATCATCAAAGAGATCAAACGGCATTCGTATTATCTGAAGCCGGGCGAAAAGAAGCGCGTCAAAGCAGCACTGGCACGCAAGCGCAATCGCAAGAAGCGCAGCCGCGAAAACTTCGGCGAACAGGCTCGCGAGCAAGGCCGCTGAGCGTTTTCCCTAAGTTGACAGCGTTCTCAATTTGAATTGCGGTCGCGGTCGTCCACGATGCCCGTGATGCGGCCGAAGAAGTAACCTACGACAATCGCCAAGACGACGCACAGCGCCTGAGGGAGGGGGTCCATACTCCCCCTATCGGCAGTACTATCGTTCCCCTGTAATGCCATTCCGGCACTGTGTTTTCTTGCAAAAAGGAATATACTTAACAGCCTGCCCCAAGGAGGGGCGGAAACTATGTCTTTTCTCGCCTGGATCGTGCTCGGATTGATTGCGGGTTTCATCGGAAGCAAGATTGTCAACAAGCGAGGCGAGGGCCTCATTATGGACATCCTTCTCGGGGTTGTCGGGGCCGTCGTCGGCGGGTGGCTGGCGGGATTCCTAGGGCTCGGCGGCGTATCGGGCGTGAATCTCTATAGCCTGGTGGTGGCCGTCGTCGGCGCCATCGTGGTGCTGCTGGTGTATCACGCCATTCGTAAGGCGGCGTGATCCACGCTACACTAAATCCCATCGCGCCGTAAGCACCAGGCACATCGACGTGCCGCCTCGCCCCGTGAGCGCCTAAATTAAGGAGGCTGTATGCGTTGGATTCTTGTTGTCATTTGGGCCGGACTCATTTCGGTGAGCTGTAGCGGCCCGGCATCGAAACAGGCGGCTCAGACCAAGTCAGCTCCGAAGAAGCTGGGGATTCGTCCGGACGGCGACACGACGCTGCACATCGACATGAGCAAGGTCCCGGACGATCTGAAGAAGGTCTACGGGTTCATCGACGAACACATCGATGAGCATGTCGAAAACCTGCTGAACTGGATCCACCAGCCGAGCATTTCGAATAGCGGCGAGGGAATCCCGGAGACGGCCGAGATGGTCAAGGGATACTTTGATCGCCTGGGCTGCCAGCAGACGCGCGTTTACGACGTCGGGGTCGGCGAATGGGGCGCGCCGGGGAATCCGGTGGTGTACGCGAAGTGCGACGAAGGGGCCCCGAAGACCGTAATCATTTACTGGATGTACGACACCATGCCGATTACGCAGGCGGACGCATGGGTCGCGCCGCCGTTCGAAGCCCGGCTGGTGGAGCAGGGTCCATTTAAGAAGGTCCTGATCGGCCGCGGCGCGACCAACTCCAAGGGCCCGGAGATGACGCAGTGGAACGCCCTGATGTCGCTGAAGGCGGTGATGGGCAAGCTTCCGGTGAACCTGATCTGCATCGCGGAGGGCGACGAGGAGCGCATGTCCATCGGGCTGCGCAAATTCGTGCGCGATCATCCGGATCTGATCAAAGGCGCGAACGCGATGGTGATGTTCGGCGGCCAGGCTCCCAGCGGAGGCGGCGGCATCATGGGAGGGTCCGAGGGGCTGATGTATATCGAGCTGACCACCAGCGGGAAGAGTTGGGGACGTGGGCCGGTGCAATCCGATATTCACGGGATCAACAAGCGCGCGGTGGACAGCCCGGCGTGGCGGCATATCGTGATGCTGGCTTCGCTGGTTTCGAAGGACGGCAACACGCCGCTGATTCAGGGCTTCAACGATAATATCGCGCCGATGACGGAAGCGGAGCTCAACGGAATCAAGACCGCGGCCGCCAAGGTCGACATGAAAGTAGCGGCGGAGAATATCGGGGTGGCGCGATTTATTTCGGACGATCCGCTGACCATGATGAAGATGTCGCGCTACGGGACGGCATTCAATATCGACGGAATCTGGGGCGGGAACATGTACGCCGGCGGGTCGGGCGCGATTTTACCGAACAAGATCACTTCCAAGCACAGCATCCGGTACCTGCCGAACATGCACAGCGCCGATATTTTGAAAAAGATCCGCGCGCAGCTCGATCGGAACGGGTATAAGGACGTCGAGATTCACATGGTTGGCGATCAGCCGTGGTCGAAGATGTCCTACGACACAGACATCGCGCATTCAATTACGCAGATGTATGACCAGTTCCAGATTCCCTACATGCCGCCGTCGCAGACCGAGACGATCCTGGGAGGCGCATGGCCAGGGTATCTGTTCACCAATTCGCAGCAAGGCGACCCGGGGATCACGCCGATCGGAGTTCCGATTGCGGGCGGGGGCGCGGGGCTCGGGGGAATGGCGCATGCGGCGAACGAATACTACGTGATCGAAGGCGCGGGCAAGATTTACGGAATGGCGGGCGCGGAGAAGGCGTTCGCGACGATTCTGTATAACTATGCCAAGGCTTCGGGAGCGCCGGCGAAGACGTCCACCGCGGGGAACTAGAGCCGGCCGCAGATGAACGCCGATGCACGCGGATTAAAAGAAGCGACGCGATAGAATCGGGTTGAAACCCTTGTGAAGATATCCGTTCGCACAGCCGTGGCCGCCGATATCCCGGTCTTGGAATCGCTGATCGATTTGTCGGTTCGCGGGTTGCAGGCAGAAGACTACACCGCGGCCCAGATCGATGAGGCGTTGCGGTCGGTCTACGGGGTCGATACGCAATTGATTGCGGATGGAACGTATTTCGCGGCGGAAGCCGCTATGGGCGATGGATCGACCGTTGTCGGGTGCGGGGGCTGGAGCAAGCGAAAAACTCTCTACGGCGGAGACCGGTTCGCGGGCAGGGAGGACTTGCTGCTGGATCCGGCCAAGGGAGAAGCCGCGAAAATCCGGGCGTTTTTCGTGCATCCGCAATGGGCGCGGCGTGGGATCGGCGGCATGATCTTGGAAGCCTGCGAAAATGCGGCCATCGCCGCGGGGTTCACTCGCCTGGAAATGGGCGCGACGTTGACGGGTGTTCCGTTTTACCGGATCAAAGGCTATGCTGAGTTGGAACATATCGAGGTGCCGATGCCTGGGGGTACGGCTCTTCCGATCGTGCGCATGGCGAAGACGGTAATGAAAGTTTGATGTTTCGTTATTATCGACACCCGCTTCCTGTTGCTAATGTCGTAAGTCGCATGATTCAAGATGAAGCGGCGTGAACTGATCAAGACGCTGGCGGGCTCGGCCGCGTGGACGCGATTGGGCGCCCAAACTCCACCCGCGCCGGACGGTGAAGTGAAACGCGTGGTGGTGATGTTCAAGTGTCACCTGGACGTGGGCTTCACGGACACGCAGGCCGGTGTCATGCGGAAATATTTCGATGTTTACTATCCGGCGGCGATCGAACGGGCGGCGGCGATGCGCCGGGCCGGGGGCGATCGATACGTCTGGACCACCGGGTCGTGGATGCTTTACGAATACCTGGAGCAGGCAAAGAGCGCGGAGCGTAAGACGATGGAGCGCGCGATTGCGGGCGGCGACATCGCATGGCACGCGCTTCCGTTTAGCTGGCAGTCCGAGGTCCTCGATCGGTCGCTGATGTCCGGCGCGATCGGATTCTCGAAGTCTCTCGACAAGCGCTTTGGAAGGAAAACGTCGGGCGCGAAGATGACCGACGTTCCAGGTCACACGTTAGGCCTGGTCGCGGCGCTTTCGGAGAATGGCGTTAAGTTTCTGCACATCGGAGTGAACTCGGCCAGCACGCCGCCTGAAGTCCCGTCGCTGTTTGTGTGGAAAAACGCCGAAGGCGTTTCCATTGTGGTCATGTACCAGCACAAGGGCTACGGCGGGGTGGTTCGAGTGCCTGGGTCGGATCTGGCGATCGCGATCGCGATGGGTGACGATAACACCGGGCCGCACTCGATGGACGAGATCCGGCAGATTTACGCCGACCTTCGGCGTCAGTTTCCGTCCGCGACCATTACTGCGTCGGATCTGACGGGCATCGCAAATGCTGTCGACGGGTTTCGCACGAGATTGCCGGTGGTGACGCAGGAGATCGGGGACACGTGGATCCATGGCGTCGCCAGCGACCCGGTGAAAGTCGCGCGATACCGCGAAATCGCACGGCTGCGGGGCCAATGGCTTCGACAGGGGCGGCTCAAAGTTGGAGACGCGACCGATCTGGCGTTTCTGCGCCGATTCGCACTGGTGGGCGAGCATACGTGGGGCACGGATACCAAGACGTATCTGGATCACGATCACTACAAACCCCAGGATCTGCGCGCCGCGCTGGATCAAACGGGCTATAAGAAAATGACCACGAGTTGGGCGGAGAAGCGCGACAACATCGACGTTGCCGTCGAGACTCTGCCCGCGTCTATGCGCGGTGAAGCCAAGCGGAGCCTCGCGGCGCTGAAGCCTGTGGAACCGCGTCCTGGCAGCCTTCAGCCGTTCGACGCGCGTAACGATTTTGAATCTGCTCACATTACGTTGGCCCTCGATTCTCGCACGGGTGCGATCCGCCGGCTGCGTTTCAAATCGACAGGCCGCGAATGGGCTTCCGCGAACCGGACTCTGGCTCTGTTCAGCTATCAGACTTTTTCGAAAGCCGACTACGACCGATTTCTCGAAAGCTACGTCACCAGCAAGGCCGACTGGGCGCCGCAGGATTTCGGCAAGCCGAATATCGAACACTTTGGCGCGCAGAGCCGGGTGTGGGAGCCGAAGCTGCTGCAATGCTGGGCGGGGACCGATGCTCGCGGCGATCGTGTTCTGGCGCAGCTTGGAATCGACGATCCGGGTCCGGTTCAATCCGGGCTGGCGGCGTGGCCTGCGAGGATGTACCTGGAACTGATCATGCCCCGGGCCGAGCCTGCGCTCGAGATCAATTTTTACTGCTTCGATAAGATTGCGAATCGATTGCCGGAAGCCATGTGGCTGACGTTTCGCCCGGATGCGGCGGAGCTGGGCGGATGGACGCTCGATAAGAGCGACTGCGCGATTAACCCGCTGGAGGTTGTTCGCGGCGGCAATCGTCATATGCATTCGCTCGGGCGCGGACTGAGTTATCGCGACAAGGGTGGCGGCCTGGCGATCGATACGATGGATGCACCGGTCATCGCGCTCGGAGAAAAGTCGCCGATCTATTTCTCGTACGACCAACCGGACGTTTCGCGGGGCATCCATTTCAGTCTTTACAACAACACGTGGGGAACGAATTACATCCAATGGTTTGGGGAAGATGTGCGCTTTCGCTTCCGCGTAAGGCCCTTGTAAAGGCTGTCCGCAGGTGAGATGATCGCTATCCTATGCTACGTCGCAATCTTTTGAAACAGATGGGCGCCGCCGGGTTGCTCGGCATCGCTCTGCCGCGCGAAGAAAAGGCCCAGGAGGCCGCCGCGCGCGCCACTCGCGCGATGCCGATTCCGAAGATCAAAGACATCAGCGTGATTGAGTGCCAGCCTGCGGGCGTGCGCCTCACCGTGGTCAAGATCACGACCGATCAGGATGGTCTTTACGGCTATGGCTGCGCCACGTTCACGCAGCGCGCCGATCTGGTGAAACCCGCAGTCGAAAAATATCTGAAACCGTTCCTGCTTGGCAAGACGACGGATCGCATAGAGGATATCTGGCAGTCCTGCTACGACAGTTCGTATTGGAAAAACGGTCCGGTGCTGAACAACGCGATCAGCGGAGTGGACCAGGCGCTGTGGGACATCAAGGGGCGGCAGGCCGGCATGCCCGTTTATCAGCTCGCGGGCGGGAAGTGCAGGGAAGCTGCCGATACTTACGGGCACGCCTCGGGCGAGGATTTTCCGCAGGTCATCGAATCCGCGAAGCAGTACATCGCGCAAGGATTCCGGCATGTGCGTGTGCAGGTTTCGGTTCCCGGCATGGAAGGCTACGGCAGCGCGGGAGCGGGCGCGGCCAACATGAAGGCGCTCCATAACAAGCCCGTTTTCGAACCGGCGTATTATGTTCGCCGGGCATTGAAGCTGTTCGAGATTTGCCGGAAAGAACTGGGCGACGAGATTGAGCTGCTACACGATGTCCACGAGCGTGTTTCGCCGAACCAGGCCGTCCAGTTCCTTAAAGACACGGAAAAATTCAAGATGTTTTTCATGGAAGATCCGCTGTCTCCGGAAGACATCGCCTACTTCCGCCAGATCCGGCAGAACTGCGCTACTCCGATCGCGATGGGCGAGCTGTTTAATAGTCCACATGAGTGGCAGCCGCTGATTGCCGAACGGCTGATCGATTACATCCGCGTGCACGTGAGCCAGGCCGGCGGTTTCACGCCCGCG
>Ga0209579_10002284_pt1 | contig 14845 bp, 12 predicted proteins | sample Coa_R1_2_FD_187152 | JGI IMG/M metagenome (GOLD analysis project Ga0209579, IMG submission 187152) | Surface soil microbial communities from Centralia Pennsylvania, which are recovering from an underground coalmine fire - Coalmine... | ecosystem: Environmental > Terrestrial > Soil >... | reverse complement strand
GCCGCCGCCGCACCGCACTCGACGGCTCCTCTCGACGCCGCCCAAATCCTCAGCTCCATCGGCGAAGTCGCTTACGACTGGCGCATCGACACCGACATGCTGCTCTGGAGCGGTAATGCCGCCGAAGTATTGCTGATCCGCGACATCGCTGCGGTTTCAACCGGCCGCGCTTATGCGCAGCTTCTGGAGGCCGAGAACGCGCACGTCCGCTTCGACATCGTCATGCGATCGGACAAGCGCGACGACGGCCGCGGCGTCCCCTATCAGATTCAATATTGCATCCTTCCCGATCCCGCCAGCGAAACCAAGCTGTGGGTCGAAGATACCGGCCGATGGTTCGCTGGCCGCGACGGCCGACCAGCGCGGGCGCACGGCGTGCTGCGCGTCATCAACGAGCGCTATGAGCAGGAACGCCAGCTCACTTACCTCGCTCGCCACGATGGCCTCACCGGCGAATTGAACCGCCATTGCCTGAGCGAAGTGCTGGAAGATACGATAGAGGAAGCATTGCGCTTCCGGTCGTCGTGCGGTTTTCTTCTGGTCGGGATCGACAACCTGGCGCGCATCAACGAGTCGTACGGCTTCGATGTTGCCGATCAGGTGATTGGCGCAGTGGCCAAGCGCCTGCGCAGCAGGATGCGCGGCAAAGATACGCTCGGCCGCTTTTCCGGCAATAAATTCGGTATCGTCCTGTGCGAATGTACCCCCGATGACATGGCGATCGCCGCCGAGCGGATGCTCGCCGGGGTCCGCGACGAGATGGTGCCGACCAGTGCTGGCCCGATCTCGGTCACCGCCACCATCGGCGGGGTCACGGCGCCACGTCATGCTCGCAGTGTCGCTGAAGTGATCGCCCGCGCCCAGGAAAGCCTCGACACCGCCAAGATCCGGCGCCGTGGCTCGTTCCAAGCCTATCGACCCAATATCGAGCGCGAGGCCATTCGCCGCGACAACATACGTGCGACCGACGAGATCGTCGCCGCGCTCAACGATCGGCGCATTTTTCTCGCCTATGAAACCGTCGCCGCGGCGATGAGCCGGCAGCCCGCTTTTTACGAGTGCCTGATGCGCATTCGGCGTATCGACGGCAGCCTGATCACGGCAAACGACATTGTCCCGGTCGCCGAACGTCTCGGTCTGGTGCGTCTTCTCGACTACCGCGTGCTCGAACTCGTCGTTGACGAAATGATCGCCGCCCCCGCGCTGCAAGCAAGCTTCAATGTTTCGCCGGCCTCAACCACCGATCCCGACTGGTGGGCGGGCCTTGGCACGCTGCTGCGCACGCATCCCGGCGTGGCAGAGCGTCTCATCGTCGAGATCACGGAAAGCGCGGCGATCCAGGACATCGATGAGACCCGCGGTTTCGTCGCGCGGGTCAAGGACCTCGGTTGCCGAATTGCGATCGACGATTTCGGCGCCGGCTACACGTCGTTTCGCAACCTCCGCAAGCTCGGCGTCGACATCGTCAAGATCGACGGCGCCTTCGTGCGGCACATCACGCGCTCCGACGACGATCGCGCCTTCGTGCGCACGCTGATCGACCTTGCCAAGCGACTTGATTTAAGGACTGTCGCCGAATGGGTACAGGACGAAACGGCGGCGAAGACGCTAGAGGCTTGGGGCTGCGATTATCTACAAGGCGCGCTGGTCGGGCTGGCTGCAACCGACCGGCCTTGGCTGGCGAGCCTCGCCAAAGCCATCTAACGGCTGCATCGCGATTTATTCGCCATCCTTTTCGGTCAGCCGATCGACCTTCCGCTTCATCTCGTCGAGCTGACGTTTGAGATCGTCGATATCGCCGGATTTCGGCGGCGTTTTTTCGCCCTCTGAGTGAGGCTCGTCGCCTCCGCTCTCGCGTCGTGCAAAAGGCGCGAACATGGCGAACGCGCGCTCGAACATTTCCATGTTCCGTCGCACCTGCTCCTCGAGCGAGGTGAAGGCGCCGACCCCGAAGGCTTGCGCCATCTGCTGGCGAAACTTCTCCTGCTCCCGCGTCAGCGACTCGATGGAGACTTCGAGATAGCGCGGCACCAACATCTGCATGCTGTCGCCGTAGAACCGGATCAGTTGGCGCAGGAAGGCAATCGGCAGAAGATTCTGGCCCTCTTTGTTCTCCTGCTCGAAAATGATCTGGGTGAGCACCGAACGGGTAATATCCTCGCCGGTTTTGGCGTCATAGACGACAAAATCCTCGCCATTCTTGACCATGGCGGCAAGGTCTTCGAGCGTGACGTAGGTGCTCGTTCCGGTGTTGTAGAGCCGCCGATTGGCGTATTTCTTGATCGTGACCGGCTCTACGGTCTTGGTCGTCGCATTGGTCGTCGCATCGGTCATCGGGCAAACCACGCAATTTTGCCGTCAAAATAGGCGGTTTCGCCAGGCGCGGCTACTCTTTTGTGTCCCCGGCGCAGCAATGTGACTGGCGATCGGGCATGCCAGCGATGCCCTGCCTTATGCCTTGTCGACGGCAGGTAGCGTCCTTATGACATAGGGCAAAGAGCCCGCGGCCAGCCCCCGCGAACGAACAGCCCCATAGCTCGGAAGGAATTCCCCATGAAAGACGATGTCGTCATTGTCAGCGCGACGCGCACGCCAGTCGGCGCGTTCAACGGCGTGTTTGCATCATTGGCCGCCCACGAACTGGGAAAGACGGCGATCAAGGCGGCGCTCGACCGCGCCGGCGTCGAGCCGGCCCGCGTTTCCGAAGTCATTATGGGCCAGATCCTGACCGCCGGGCAGGGCCAGAATCCGGCCCGTCAGGCCTCGATCGCGGCCGGTGTCCCCGTTGAAACTCCGGCCTGGGGCGTCAACCAGCTCTGTGGCTCGGGCCTGCGGTCGGTGGCGCTTGGTTACCAAGGCATCGTCAACGGCGACAGCGACATCGTGGTCGCCGGGGGCCAGGAATCCATGAGCGTCGCGCCGCACTGCGCACACCTGCGCGGCGGGGTGAAGATGGGCAATTTCGAGATGATCGATACGATGATCAAGGACGGTTTATGGGACGCGTTTAACGGCTACCACATGGGCAACACCGCGGAGAACGTGGCGCGGCAGTGGCAGATCACACGGCAGCAGCAGGATGAATTCGCGGTCAAATCGCAGAACAAGGCGGAGGCGGCGCAAAAGGCCGGCAAGTTCAAGGACGAGATCACGCCGGTGACGATCAAGAGCCGAAAGGGCGACGTGATCGTCGACGCCGATGAATATCCCAAGCACGGCACGACCCTTGAAGCGCTCGGCAAGTTGCGGGCCGCTTTCGACAAGGAAGGCACCGTCACGGCCGGCAATGCCTCGGGCATCAATGACGGCGCCGCTGCGGTGGTTTTGATGAAAGCAAGCGAGGCGGCCAAGCTCGGCAAGACGCCGCTGGCGCGCATCGTGTCGTGGGCGCAGGCCGGGGTCGATCCGAAGATCATGGGCACCGGGCCGATCCCGGCGTCGCGGGCAGCGCTGAAGAAGGCCGGCTGGACTGTCGGCGACCTCGATCTCGTCGAGGCCAACGAAGCTTTCGCCGCCCAGGCTTGCGCCGTGAACAAGGATCTCGGCTGGGATACCGGCAAGGTTAACGTCAATGGCGGCGCCATCGCCATCGGCCATCCGATCGGCGCGTCCGGCACCCGCGTGCTGGTGACGCTGCTCTACGAAATGCAGAAGCGCAACGCGAAGAAGGGCCTTGCTACGCTGTGCATTGGCGGCGGTATGGGCATCGCGATGTGCCTGGAAAGATAGACGACGGAGGACAGATGTCAGATGTCGGAACGCTGACGCCGATAACCGTCCTCTGATATCCGTCATCCGATCTAAAGAACGTAGAAGAAATTGGGAGGAAATCATGGCCCGCGTTGCGCTGGTCACTGGTGGTACGCGCGGCATTGGCGCCGCCATCTGCAAGGCGCTCAAAGCCGCCGGCTACACGGTTGCCGCCAATTACGGCGGCAACGACGAGGCGGCGCAGAAATTCAAAACGGAAACCGGCATCAACGTCTACAAGTGGGACGTCTCGTCGTTCGACGCTTGCGCCAGCGGCGTCAAACAGGTCGAGGCCGAGCTCGGCCCGATCGACGTGCTTGTCAACAACGCCGGCATCACCCGCGACGCCCAGCTGCATCGCATGAAGCCGGAGCAATGGACGGCGGTCATCAACACCAACCTTGGCTCGCTGTTCAATATGTGCCGCCAGGTGATCGAAGGCATGCGCGAGCGAAAATTCGGCCGCATTATCAATATTTCCTCGATCAATGGTCAGAAAGGGCAGTTCGGTCAGGTGAATTATTCCGCCTCCAAGGCCGGTGAAATCGGCTTCACCAAGGCGCTGGCGCAGGAGGGCGCGCGTGTGGGCGTGACGGTCAACGCCATCTGCCCCGGCTACATCGCAACCGACATGGTCAAAGCGATGCCGCAGGAGGTGCTGCAAAAGAACGTGCTGCCGCAGATACCGATCGGGCGGCTCGGCGAGCCGGAAGAGGTCGCGCGCTGCGTGGTGTTTCTCGCCTCCGACGAGGCCGGGCTGATTACCGGTTCGACACTGAGCGCGAACGGCGGGCAGTACTTCGCTTAGCTAAAATCGACCTATATAATCCGAAGCGTTGCACAGCTTCGGAACAGTATGGCGTTATCACCCCAGCCGCTCATCGAACGGCGGCGCGAGCAGGTGTTTCCCGATCTCGATCCATTGGAGATCGAGCGCATGCGCCGGTTTGGCGAGTGCCGCACCTTCGCGCCGGGCGAGAAACTCTTTAGCGCCGGTGAAATCGGCCCCGGCCTCGTCGTCATTATCGCCGGCAACGTCGACATAACCCAGAGCGATCAAGCGGGTCGCCGTACGCTGATCGTCTCGCACGGCCCCGGCCAATTCATTGGCGAACTCGCCCAAATGGCCGGGCGGCCTTCGCTTGCGGACGCCACCGCGCAAGCACCCGTCGACGCGTTGATCATTCCGCCCGACCAGCTTCGCGCGCTGCTGATCGCCGAAGCCGAGCTCGGCGAGCGGATCATGCGCGCGCTGATCCTTCGCCGCGTCGGTCTCTTAGAGTTGGGCGGCGGCGGCCCAGTCATCGTTGGCCGAACGCAAAATAGCGACGTGCTTCGCCTGCAAGGATTTCTGCGCCGCAACGGTCACCCGTTCCAATTGCTCAATCCGGAAACAGACACAGAGGCAAAAGCCCTCGTTGAACGCTTTCATGTCGATCCCGGACAACTGCCCATCGTGCTTTGTCCGGGCGGACAGTTGCTGCGCAATCCCAGCGAGGACGAGCTGGCGCGCTGCATCGGACTGGTGCGGGCGATCGATCCGGATCGCCGCTACGACGTTGCCGTGGTCGGCGCCGGGCCGGCCGGACTTGCCACCGCGGTTTATGCAGCGTCGGAGGGCCTTTCCGTGCTCGTGCTCGATTGCCGCGCTTTCGGCGGTCAGGCGGGCGCGTCGGCGCGGATTGAAAATTACCTCGGCTTTCCGACTGGAATCACCGGCATCGCGTTGATGGCGCGCGCCTACAATCAGGCGCAAAAATTCGGCGCCGAAATGGCGATCCCGGATGAAGTCAGCGCCCTCTCGGCGCAAAGCGACTCCGCCGGTGACTTCGTTCTACGCTTGCACAATGGCGAGGAGGTCAAAGCGCGCTCCGTGGTCATCGCCAGCGGCGCGCGCTATCGGCGGCTCAATGTCGAGAATCTCGACGCCTTCGAGGGCACCAGCGTGCATTATTGGGCGACGCCGCTCGAAGCAAGGCTATGCGCCAATCAGGAAGTCGCGCTGGTCGGCGCCGGCAATTCGGCCGGACAGGCTGCGGTTTTTCTGGCGGGCCAAGGCGCCAAAGTCCGCATGTTGGTCCGGCGGGCGGACCTGTCCGCGACAATGTCGCACTATCTGGTCGACCGTATTCAGGGCCTCGCAAATATCGACGTCGTCACGGACGCCGCCGTCAGCGGACTCGAAGGCCGCGACGGAATGCTGGAAGCAATACGCTGGCGCATCGGCGCGACCGGGCAAGAAGTAAGGCGGCCGATCCAACACCTCTTTTTGTTCATCGGCGCCGAGCCGAATACAGATTGGCTCGGAGGCTCGGGCATCACTCTCGATGCCAAGGGATTTGTACTGACCGGCGAAGATGCCGGCGGCGACCGGCATGCATTGGAGACGACGCGGCGCGGCGTGTTTGCGATCGGCGACGTCCGCGCGAAATCCGTCAAACGCGTCGCCGCGGCTGTCGGCGAGGGCGCCCAGGTCGTGGCAGCGCTGCACTCCTACTTGGGCACGACAACAGGTCACGCCGCTATGGCGACCATCCCGGCGGCGCGAGCTCAAAGCTCTTGAACTCGAAACCCGGCGCGACGGTACAGCCGCACAGCGTCCAGTCGCCAAGGGTTTGCGCCGCCTGCCAAGCGTGAGCCGGCACGACGGCCTGCGGCCGTTCGCCGGCGGCAAGATCGCAGCCGAGCTTGAGATGCTCGACGCGACCCGCGTCATGGGCGATTTCGAGCGCAAGCGGTGCGCCGGCATACCAATGCCACACCTCGGCGGCGGCGATGCGATGCCAGTGCGAGCGTTCGCCGCGCTTGAGCAGAAAATAGATCGAGGTCGATGCCGTGTCGCGAAACGTCTCGCGGAAATGGCCGCCTTCCGGATGCGGCTTGAGATCAAGGAGGCGAATCACGGTATCCGCGGTCAGATTCTTCCCGCCGAGAGCCGTGGTCAAAAGCGGTTCTTGCGTTCGCGGATTTCCGCGAACACTTTCCAAGCTGGATTCCCCGCGAGATTGACGGATTTCGCCACTTCGGGGGCGTCGGCGCGCAAGAATGGGTTGGCCGCCTTTTCCGCGCCGATCGTCGCCGGAACGGTCGGCTTGCCCGCAGCGAGAAGTTTCGCCACTTCGTCGGCGCGCGCGGCCAGCGCCTTATTGTTCGGCTCGATGGTCTTGGCGAAGCGGATATTGGCGTCGGTATATTCGTGGCCGCAATAAAACCGCGTGTCGTCCGGCAACGCGCGCAATTTAAGGAGCGAATCCCACATCATCTGCGGCGTGCCCTCGATGACGCGGCCGCAGCCGATCGAGAACAACGTGTCGCCGACAAAGGCGAGCTTGTCCGCCGGGAAGAAATACGAAATGTGGCCCGCGGTGTGGCCCGGCGTTTCGATGACGCGCGCTTCGAGCGCGCCCACCTTCACCTTGTCGCCCTCGCCCACGGTTTCGTCGACATGCGCAATGCGTTGCGCCTCGCCGCGCGGCGCGACCACACGGCATTTGTGCTGCGCTTTGAGTTCGCCGATGCCTGCGGTGTGATCGGCATGATGATGGGTGGCCAGAATATCGGTGAGCCACCATCCGGTCTTTTTCAGCGCCGCCTCGACCGGGGCGGCCTCCGGCGCGTCGATCGATGCCGTAGCGCCGCTTTGCGGATCGTGGATCAGGACGCCGAAATTATCCTTCAAGCAGGGGAACAGATAGGTTTCGGCCGGCATGTTCTTCCATGATTACGGGCCGCGAACGCTTTGTCCGGGCCTCGGAGCACACCTACGGTAGCTCAAAGTAGGCGCTTCGAACCATTAACCGCAAGGTCATGCCGTGAGATCCGTGCTCCCGGCGCCGCCGCGGAATAGCGCAAAGCATGCTATTTTGTCGCCATGGATGTTATCGACCTGCGTAATTTCTACGCTCAGCAACTTGGCGTCGTAGCCCGGCGCTTCGTCAGCCGCGGCATCCGCGAGCGCTGGAAGGACACTCGTGCGCTACGCGTCCTGGGGGTCGGCTATGCCACGCCCTATCTGGGCCTGTTCCGCGAGGAGGCCGAGCGCTGTCTCGCCATGATGCCGGCAACCCAAGGCGTCACGCGCTGGCCGTCGACGCGGGCCGCCTTGGCCGCCCTCGTGGAAGAGGACGAGTTGCCACTGACCGATTCCGCCGTCGATCGCGTGCTGTTGGTCCATGCGCTGGAAATGTCGGCCGACCCGGTCGAGCTGTTGCGCGAGACGTGGCGGGTACTGGCCGCCGGAGGAAGGCTCCTTGCGGTGGTGCCGAATCGGCGCGGGTTGTGGGCACGGATGGACACGACGCCGTTCGGTCAAGGCCGTCCCTATTCGCGCAGCCAGATCACGCAGCTTCTTCGCGACGCCTGGTTTACGCCGACGGGCTGGGACGAAGCGCTTTACGTGCCGCCCATTCCCCGCGGCTGGTTTCTGCGCTCGGCCGTCGCCTGGGAACGCACCGGCGCCACGCTGTCGGCACCGTTCGCAGGCGTGCACATCGTCGAAGCGACCAAGCAAGTCTATCGCGCCATTCCGGCCCGGCGCGAAAAGCGCCGGCTTGTTCCGGCGCTTCAGCCGGTGCTGGCGCCAACGCCCGGCGCCGCGGCGATGCGGTGATCGGCGCAAGCCCCGACCTCAAGCGGGAAACGGTCCCCAAGCCCGCTGCACGACTCATCCGGTTGGGCCATTCATTCCGGCCACGGCTCGGCAGTCATGGACGCCGCATCGGCGCCGACATAATCGAGAAGGCTTGCTTGCCGGTCGCGTTCGAGCGCCGCAATAAGGGTGCTTTTGATGTCGGCGACAAGGCTCAAGCCGCAAAAAACCAAGCCAGAATAGACTTGAACGAGGCTCGCGCCGGCGCGGATTTTGCCGAGCGCGCTGGCGCCGGAATCGATGCCGCCTGCGCCGACCAGCGGGAAAACACCTTCGACCCGCACATAGGTCTCCGCCAGCATGCGGTCGGCAAGCGGCAGAAGCGGCCTGCCCGACAAGCCGCCCGCCTGTTTCGCCGTCTCGCCATCGCGCAAGCTTTTTGGCCGCGTCACGGTGGTATTGCCGACGATCATGCCGTCGACCCGACGGGAACGGGCGATGCCGACGACATCGTCGAGATCGGGCAACGACAGATCGGGCGCGATCTTGAGCAGCACCGGCGTCGGCCCGGCAGTCGGCGCCGCGCGCTCGCGGGCGGCGATCACGCGCGCCAAAAGGTCGTCGAGCACGGCAGCCTGCTGCATGTCGCGCAGACCCGGCGTGTTGGGCGAGGAAATATTGATGGTGACGTAGCTCGCAACTGGGGCGAAACGCTCGATCAGCCGCACGTAATCGGCAACGCGGTCGGGCGCATCCTTGTTGGCGCCGATATTGATGCCGACTACTCCGCCGGCATTGGCGCGCGCGGCGAGACGCTTGAGGACGGCATCGGCGCCTTGCGAGTTAAAGCCGAGCCGGTTGATTACGCCTTGATCGGCATCGAGCCGGAACAAGCGCGGGCGCGGATTGCCAGCTTGCGGCAGCGGCGTGATAGTACCGACTTCGACGAAGCCAAAGCCGACCCGCAGCAACGCGTCCGGCACCTCGGCATTCTTGTCGAAGCCGGCGGCGATCCCGATCGGGTTTGGAAAATTCAGCCCAAACACTCGCATCGCCAGCCGCTTGTCGTCGTGGGAAGCGGCCGGCAGCGGCGCGAATTTCAACATCCTGATCGCCAAGCGATGCGCGTCTTCCGGTTCGAGCGCATGCAAAAGCGGCCGCGCCAGACGGTCGAACAGACCGATCACGGTTCCAGCTCCGGCAGCATCCGCCGTCCGTTGACTTCATCAGGCAGCGGCCGTGCCCAGCGCACCGCTTGAAGGGACAACGCGGCGTAAAGATGCGGAAACAGATCGCCGCCGCGCGATCGTTCCCATTTCAGCGCAGTGCCGAGGACATCGCCATCAACCGCGAGCAGCATCAAATCGGTCTGTCCGGCAAAATGCTTTGCCGCGGTTTCGGCCGCCTGCGCCGCGGTCGAAAAGTGAATGAAGCCATCGTGCGCATCGGCCTCCGATCCGCGATAAAGACCGGCGCGCTTCGCTATATTCCACGCGGCCCGGTCACAGATTTTATAAATTGTCGTCAGTTCGATCACCCAATCGCGCTCTACACGAGCGCGCGACCCTACCGGCACTTGAGCATTCAGGCAATAATTCCTATCATCGTGCCCCTTCGCAGAGGTCTGGATGCTTACTCACGCGCAGGTCTGGTCGGCCATCGATCGCCTTGCCGCGCGCGCCGGACTATCCGCCTCCGGCCTCGCCCGACGGGCGGGGCTCGATCCGACGACCTTCAATAAATCGAAGCGAATTACGCCGACCGGCCGCGCGCGCTGGCCGTCGACCGAATCGATCGCCAAGGCTTTGGCCGCCACCGGCACACCTTTCGACACGTTCGTCACCTTGATCGAACCCGGCGCGGGAACTGCAACGCGCGCCGTGCCGCTCCTCGGCTTCGCCGAGGCCGGCGCCGGCGGTTATTTCGACGACGGCGGCTTCCCGGCGGGCGAGGGCTGGGACGAGATCGCTTTTCCAGCCGTTACCGACGAGCATGCCTACGCGCTCGAAGTCTCCGGCCAATCGATGGAGCCGGCTTACCGCGATGGCGACGTCATCCTGGTGGCGCCGTCGGCGCCGATCCGCCGCGGCGACCGCGTCGTGGTGCGCACAAGGAGCGGCGAAGTGATGGCGAAGGAACTCAAACGCAGGACGGCGAAATCGATCGAGCTGAAATCGCTCAACGCGCAGCATGCCGACCGCACGCTCGCCGCCGCCGACGTCCTCTGGATCGCTCGGATTTTATGGGCGAGCCAGTAATTACGCCGAGCGCGCCAGCGCGCCATCGATCATGTCGACGGTATTCTTGATGCCGTAAGCTGCGACGAAGGAGCCGAAGCGCGGCCCTCGCTCCTGGCCGAGCAGCACCTGGTAGAGCATGTTGAACCAGTCCAGCGAAACGCCGGGCTTGCCGTCCTTGGCTTTCCTCTTCTCGTCAAGAAACGGCTCTCGCCGTCCGACCTCGTAGACGACGTCTTGGATCGCCTGGGCGTCCGCATCCGACGGCAATTGCGATAAGGTATCGCGCAAGTCGGACAGCGCGGCGCGCTCGGCGGCGCTTGGCTCCCGGAATTTCTTCTTGGGCGCGACAAAGTCGCGATAGTAGTTGATCGCGTAGCCGACCAGAGCGGCGAGCCGCGGATGGCTCTGCGGTGTGATTCCCGGACGGTAGCGACCGATAAAGCCCCACAGCGTGTCGGCGTTCTCCGCGTTCGATGCGGTGACGAGCGACAGCAGCATGGCGAACGGCACCGGATTATCGGGTGCGGGCGGTGAGCCGCCATGAATGTGCCAGACTGGGTTGCCCAGCCGCTCCTTGGTGGCCTGCCGCGGATAAGCGTCCAAAAATTGCAGATAATCGTCGACATGCCGCGGAATGACGTCGAAATAAAGCCGCTTCGCGGCTTTCGGTTCGCGATACATGAACAGCGACAGGCTTTCCGGGCTGGCGTAGCGCAGCCACTCCTCGATGGTCAGCCCGTTGCCCTTCGACTTTGAAATCTTTTGGCCGTTCTCGTCGAGAAAAAGCTCGTAGTTGAAGCCTTCCGGCGGCGTACCACCGATAACGCGGCAAATTTCGCCCGACAGCCTGACCGAGTCGATCAAATCCTTGCCGGCCATTTCGTAGTCGACGCCGAGCGCGACCCAGCGCATCGCCCAATCCGGCTTCCATTGCAGCTTGCAGCGTCCGCCGGTGACGAGCGTGGTGACGCGCTCGCCGGTATTTTCATAAGTGACGGTCCCGGTCTTGGCGTCATGCGCAATCACCGGCACCTGCAGGACGATCCCGGTCTTTGGATCGATCGGCAGGAACGGCGAATAGGTCTGTGCGCGCTCTTCGCGCAGCGACGGCAGCATGACTTCCATGACCGCCTCGAAATGCGCTAGCAACAGCAATAGCGCGGCGTCGAAGCGCCCCGACGTGTAGCAGGCCGTCGAAGACATGAACTCGTAATCGAAGCCGAATTGGTCGAGAAACGCGCGCAGCCGCGCGTTGTTGTGTTCGGCGAAGCTGTTATGCGTGCCAAACGGGTCCGGCACCTGGGTCAGCGGCTTGCCGAGATGCCGCGCGACCATCTCCTTATTTGGAACATTGTCGGGGACCTTGCGCAGTCCGTCCATGTCGTCGGAAAACGCGATCAGCCGGGTCTTGATCTTGTCGTCGGTCAGTACACGAAATGCATGGCGCACCATGGTGGTGCGCGCGACTTCGCCGAAGGTGCCGATATGCGGCAGCCCCGACGGACCGTAGCCGGTCTCGAAAATCACTTCGTCCTTCGGCTTGCGCTTGAGCCGCGCGACGATCTTGCGCGCCTCATCGAATGGCCAAGCGTGCGAGAGTTCGGCGATCTCGCGAAGCGCGGGGACAGGAGCTTCCGCCGATGACATCAAAAGGTTCTTTGCCGTGTCCGATCTTGACGCGGATATAGCGTCAAACGCCGGCACTTCAAAACGGGCTGATCGGAAAATAGCGCAGCCACAGGTCGGTGTAGCTGCCCTTCTCCCATTGCCGGAATAGCGCCCAGTTCAGGGCCTGCCGCAACAGATCGTTGCCGCGCTTGACGGCGATGCCAACCCCTTCGCCGAAAAAGCGACTTTCCAGATAAGGTCCGCCGCGGAAGGCGCAGCAGCCGGCCGAGTCGGTGCCGTTGAGCCAGAACGCCAGCGAAATGCCGTCGCCGAATAGCAGGTCGACGTCCTTGTTGCGCAGCGCCGTGCGCGCCGCTTCGTCGCCGACGTAGGACCTCACATCGGCCCCGGTAAACATTTCCTTGAGGAAGGCTTCGTGCGCGGTACCGGCGACGACCGCTATCTTCTTGCCCTCGACCAGCTCCGGCCGAACGTCGCTGATCGGACTGTCGACGCGCGCCACGAAGCGGGCGGGCGTGCGGTAGTACGGATCGGTGAAATCGGCGCGTTGGCGCGCTTCCGCAGTCGGAGCGATTGACGCAATCACGGCGTCGCCTTGATTGGCGTTGAGCGCGTTGAGCAGTAAGTCGAAGCGCCGCGCCTGGATGGTGCAAGTCGTCTGGATTTCGTCGCACAGGAGCCGCGCCAGATCGACGTTGAACCCGGCGGGATTACCGTCGGCGCCGGCATAGTCGAACGGCGGATAATCGAGATCGGTGAGGAACCGAATCGATTGAATGCGCGACAGATCGGGCCGCTCGGGCCGCCGCCGCGGATCCCAGAAGCCGGGTACCGCCGCGCCGCGCGGCAGCGCCACGCCGTCTTGAGCCCAGGCCACGTCCCCCCCGGCAGAGCCGGCAAGGAGAGAGCACAGCAGCGCTGCGAGCAAAAGTTGAAACCCGCGCCGCGTGAGAATGCGAGGTATTGCCATTCCAGATAGTATGAGCCACGATCTTGGCGCTGGCATGTCTTGTTGCATCGCTTGCTGCTTCACTTGCTGCATCGCTTGGCCCGCTTAGCGGGGGGACAAGGAAAAGTCGAGGCAGGCGGCGTTGGACGTTGTGCTGAGGGGCCGACGGTGGCGGGAAGTAGCGTTAAGGGGGCGGCAGTTCGCCGCGCCAAGGCGGCAATTTGGCCCGCGGATGGGGGCGAGGCGCTGCGGTCCATCCTTCCGCAAGTCCGGCAGCCCAGCTTGCTTCATGGCGTGTCGAGAGCGCATTCGAGCGCGTGTCCAGAAATCGACTGTGTTCGTCATCTCCTGCCCGGGTGCATCATCGCCGCAGCGGAACATCGCGCTGCGTCGATCGGCGTCGGCGCGGAGCGGGTGCTGATTTGCGCCGACGCAATGACCGAGGAAGCTTACCTCACGGCATTGGCGACATCTCTCGGCACGTCCTATGAGCGACTTGAGGGCATTTCGCGCAGCGACTGCCCGCTGGATGACGATCGGCTGGTCGAGGCGGCGGCGGCCGGATTGTTGCCGATCCGCGCGGGTCGGGGCCTCGTTTGGATCGTCGCTCCGCGGGGCGCCACGGCGCGACGACTTGCCGATCCCCACCAGGGACCTCCGGAACGGCTGCGGGCATTCCGCCTGACCTCGGCGGATCGGCTCCGCCATTTCGTCGTGCGGCACACCCAGCGCGCGCTCGGCCAACGCGCCGCCGAAAGTCTGCATTTGACCCGGCCGTTGCTGTCGAATGCGCCGCGAGCACCCGGCAGGCGCGTCATGACGGCGGTCGCACTTGTGATCTTCACATTGACCTTTTTCGTTCTCGCTCCCCTCGCCGTGATCGAGGGACTGAGCGCTTTGTGCTGCGTGCTGTTCCTGGCGGCGGCGATCTTAAGGCTGCTGAGCGCATGCTTTACCGACCAGACCGCGCAGCATCCCGTAACTATCGACGACGCCAAATTGCCGGTCTACACGATCATCTGCGCACTTTACCGTGAGGCCCCGGTCGTCGCAGACCTCGTCGCCGCTATCCGCGCACTCGATTACCCGCAAGAAAAGCTCGACGTGAAATTCGTCCTTGAAGCCGGCGATCAGGAGACGCGCGCCGCACTCGACCGGCTCGGTCTCGGTCCGCCATTCGAAATCATCATTGCGCCGCCGATCGGGCCGTGCACCAAACCAAAAGCGCTTAACGTCGCACTGCCGTTCGCGCGGGGCGCCTTTACGGTCGTCTATGACGCCGAGGACAGGCCGGAACCGGATCAGCTTCGCCGCGCGCTCGGCGCATTTCAGCACGGCGGCAGGCACCTGGCTTGCGTGCAAGCGACCCTCACCATCGACAACACCGCCGACAACTGGCTCGCCCGCATGTTCACGGCCGACTATGCGGGCCAATTCGACGTTTTCCTTCGCGGCCTCGCAGCTTTATGTCTGCCGTTTCCGCTCGGCGGCTCATCGAATCATTTTCGCACTGTGGCGCTACGCAAGGCCGGCGCCTGGGATCCTTACAATGTCACCGAAGATGCCGATCTCGGCATTCGTCTCTATCGGCTCGGCTATCGATCGACGGCCATCTCGTCGGCGACCTATGAGGAAGCGCCGGCGCGATTTGTACCTTGGCTGAAGCAGCGCACCCGCTGGTACAAGGGC
>Ga0209579_10002282_pt1 | contig 14866 bp, 8 predicted proteins | sample Coa_R1_2_FD_187152 | JGI IMG/M metagenome (GOLD analysis project Ga0209579, IMG submission 187152) | Surface soil microbial communities from Centralia Pennsylvania, which are recovering from an underground coalmine fire - Coalmine... | ecosystem: Environmental > Terrestrial > Soil > Unclassified... | reverse complement strand
TCGACGGATCGAACTCGCGCAGCCGCAGCGCCGACTTGCGCCCGTACAGCGGATCGTACGCAAGCGGATGGCCAAGCGCCGCCAGATGCACGCGAATCTGATGCGTGCGCCCGGTCTTCGGTTCCGCGCGCAACAGCGAGTAGCCGCGAAATCGTTCCAGTGTTTCGAACTGCGTTTCGCACGCTTTGCCTTCGGTGCTGCCCTCACCAAGCGCCACGCCCTTTTTCTGGCCAAGCTTCGGCGCCGGGCCGCGCGCTTTTGCGTGCTGCTTTCGCAGCAGCGAATAAAACGGCTTGCGCGCGCGCACGGAGGTTTTTTGCGGCTGATCGTCCTCCTCAGCATCGGGTCGGCGGGACGCCGGCGGTACAGATTTTTCGCCACGGATGTATTTGATCGGGCGCAGCGAAACCGTTTTGTCCCACGACACCGCGCCGGCGACGACGGCCAAATATTCCTTGTGAATTTTCCGCGCCGAAAAATCGCGAATGAGCGCGTCGCGCGCAACAGCGTTCTTCGCGATGAGCAAACAGCCGCTTGTTTCCATATCAAGGCGATGGACGAAATAAAATCCCGGCTCGCTATCCTTTCGTGGTGCAGGCGTCTCGCCTGCACGTGGCGAGCCGCTATCCTGTACCGCCGGCGTCCCGCCGGCACGCGAGCGTGAAGTGCTCGCGCCGCCGTTACCCGCTCCCTCCGGGAGAGGGCCGAGACGCAGCGACGCGGAGTCCGGGGTGAGGGCACGCACGCGCACTGGTGGATACGCGCGCTTCATCACATCTTCCAGCGTGTCGCGCCGCGTGAAGCCGCCTTGTCCGCGATGCACCGGAATCTCCGCGGGCTTGCTGATCACCAGCACGTCGTCGTCTTCGTAAAGCCGCGTCAAATGCCGCCCGTGCGGCGTCGTCAATCGCGGCGCGGCGGCCTGCGCGATCGAATTATTTTCGGCATCCGCGTCCGGGTTCGGAAAATCAAACCGATCGCCAGATTGAATTCGCTCCGCGCCGGAGGCGACACGCCCGTTGAGTTTCACCAGCCGCTGGCGAAAGAGCGTCTTCGCCGCGCGGCGATTAAGCTGTGGCAGCAGCGCGCAAAGCGCGCGATCCGCGCGGAAGCCGGCGTGGGCCGAAGTGGCGAGTGCGGAAGCGTGAGCCAGAGATTTCACTCCATTAAGTTGCGTCGAAAATTATCGCGATGTGCTCCAAAAATTCGCGATGCATTCATTCTGCACTTTGCTACGGTTCGAAGTCCTGCGCTCGGTCGAGCGGGCGCAGCAGGGTCTTTAAGAATTCAGCGGGTTTGGCGGGATCGGGGATTTCATCCGGTTCGAATTTGAGTTCGCCGAGGTCGAGCTTTTCCCCATCGTTGATCGTGAAGACACCGATTTGTTTGTATTTTCCAGTCTGCTGCGTTTGCGTTTGATTTTCAGAATCGCTTTCGTCGAACGTGTAATAGTTGAGCGCCGCGAAAATTTTGTACGAGCCGGCGGGAAGGGATTCCACCTCGAATGATCCCGGCACCCGCGGCTTGAATCCTTCCGGCGGCGTGCCAACGATCAGCGGCATCATCGCCGGCGGCTGCGAGAGGGTGGAGATCGAATCGCTTAAAGTTGTTTCGGCGATGGCGCGGTCGCTCCTGATTTTCAACGTGATGGTGACATTGGTCTGCTCCGTAGAAATGATGTGTTCTCCGGCAAGGTCAATGTGGGCGTTGATTTTTGCGGTGCCAGGCATGAACACGGCTTTGACGGCGGGAAGCGTTGCGATGTCGGCGCGCGCGCCGATTGAGTTCACTTCGAACGGTCCGGCGAGCGGTTCGGCGGAGACTTTTTGCAAGTAGCCCGCCGCGGTGTCGCGCACGCCGAGCGAGAGGAGGTACTGGCCCGGGACGATGTCGAGGAATTCGGCACGGCCGTCGGCATCCACATCGCTATCGGCCAGATTGGTGGTAGTGCGATCGTCGAGTTCGCTGAGCGATTCCAGCGGCATTAGCGACACGTGGCGGCCGGCGAAATCCTTGCCGCAATCGACGGCGAGGCCGCCATCCGGCTGCATCTCGAGCAGCACGGATTCAGTTTTGTACTTTTGCGGATCGCGCGGCAATTTAAGCAGCCCGGCGCGTTTCAAGCCCATGCTCGCGGCGTTGGCGATGAATTCATGTTCGCCCGGGAGCACCACATCGAAGGCGAACGCGCCGTCCGGCCCGGCGACGACATTGCGCGAATCGTCCATTGTCACAATGATTTCTCTTTTGGCGGTGCGCGGCGGAAGTGTCACGCGGCCGGTGACGCGGTAGCCGCTGTGAAGCGCAAGTGTGAGTTCGCGCTCGTCGTTCGCCACGACCTCGGCTTCAGCATTTTTTTCAGGCAAAAAATAACCCGGCGCCTGCACCAACAATTCGCGCTTGCCCGCGGCCAAGCCGGTCATACGGACAAAGCCTTTCGAATTCGTGACGCCTTTCAGCGGCTGCGCGGGCTGAAGTTCGAGATCCGTCGAAACAGTGCTGGCAAGCGGCGTGATGACCGCGCCCGAGACAGGCTTGTTTGCCTCGTCGGTCACGGTGACCCGCAGCGCGCCATATTCCTGCTTTTCCAACCGATAGTCCTGATGCGGCTGGAACGGCTCCTGAACGACCAGCGGCTTGTAGCCTGCATGGCGGATGATCAAGTATTCGCGCGGCGCATGCTCGCGCGAGCGGATGGTGGTTTGGGCAAAGGTGAAGTTTCCCTCTTCGTCGCTGGCGGTCGAGGAGTCGCCGGCGGAGCTGACCAAGTGAATTTCCGCGCTAACCAGCGGCCCGCCGGCGGCCGCTAACGCACGGCCGGTGATGTTTTGTGGCACAGTCACTGGCGCCACCTTGCGTTTGAAAACGGCATCAGGGGCTTCGGTGCGGGCATCGGATTTAACTTCGACGCCGAAGACATATCCCGGCAGCGCATTGCCGTCCTCGTCGTTTCCGAAGATCAGCACGTATTTTCCGGGGCGAAGATCGCCGATGCGGTAAACGCCCACGCCGTCAGTCACGCCGGGGTGCGTCTGGTACATGCCGTCAGGAAACCCGCGAAAGACGATGGGCGCATTGGCTGCTCCGCCAGCGTTGCCGTAAAGTGCAAAATCATGTTCGCAGACTGCGGCGACGGACATTCCTTTAATGCCCTTCGTCCCTTTTTCGTCTTCGAAAAGGATGTGGCCTTTAATGGAGCCACCTTTTTCCGGTGCTTTAGCTTCGACAGGAGCCGTTTCGCCCGCTTTGATTTCGACGGTGGAATCGGCGAGCGTCACACCGAGGTCCGGCCCTTCGGTTTGGCCGACGATCACCAGCCGGTATTTTCCGGGCGAAAGGTCGTCGAGTTCCACGACGCCGTGTTCGTCGGATTCCTTTTGTTCCTGGCGGTAGGGAACTTCCATTTGCAGCGCGGCCCGCGACTTTTCGTCATGGAATGGCGTGAGCGAGATTGAGACGTTGAATTTGGAAAGCGGCTGGCCCAATTTGCCTTTGAGCGCCGCTTTCAATTTTCCGGGCGTGCGGGCTTTCAATGCGATTTGCCCGGTGTCTTTCGCTTCGCCTTCATGCAAACGAAACGGTGCACTCAGCGCGGGAAGATGGCCGTCAGCTTTTTTCACGCAGATGGCGTAGACGCCGTCGGAGACGTTTTCGAGGCGCCATTTGCCGTCCTGATCGGTGACGGCCTCTTTGCCTTCGAGCGGTGATTGATCGACGTTCAGCAGTTGAAGTTCGAGCAGAGCGGGATTGAGCGAACCTGGGTTGACCAAGCTAACTTGCGCATCCTTAAGCGGCTTGCCGTCCGCGCCCAAGACAATTCCGCTTGCGGTGGCGCCGCGTTTGACGGCGACGAGGGCGATGTTTTCGCCGGCGCGCGCGTCCACCGTGGTCTCGGAGTTGTCATCGACGAAGCCGGGAATTTTCACTTGCAAGCGGATTTGTCCGGTGGATTCGAGTTTGAGCGAGGCCACACCGTCGGCGTTGGTTCTAAATGCAATTGGTTTCGGTTCCGCTTCGGCGGCTGCATTCGCGGGTGCTTGAGCGACGCCAGCGCTGTCGCTTGTGGCGAGCGTGACTTCGCCGGCCGTATCCGCGAGCGGCTTGCCTTCGTAATCCACGAGGTGAATTTGCAGCGTGGCTTTCAAAAGCCGCGCGAGAATTTTCACGGCACTGGCGCGCACATCGGGGTCGTCTTCCTTGGCGGCGCGTTCCACCGAAGCGCGCGCGGCATCGCCCATTTTTTCCAAGCGCGCTGCCGCGTCGCGCCTCTGATCGAAGTCGTCGGAGCGCAACTGCTCGATCAGTTGCTCGGGAGTTTTCTCTTGTGGTGCGGGCGGCCCGCCTGCAACTTCCGCAACAGCGCGCGGTGCGAAGGCAACACACGCCAGCGCCACCACAGCAAGCGCAGTGAAGGATGTGGCTTTCATGGCCGATTACTGTAGCGGGTTTTGAACGCGGTTCAAATTATTTGAATTGTGCAAGCTCAATTTCCGGCATCAAACGGCGCCGTCAGCCCCACGGCTTCTTCGACAATAAATTTCGGACGCCGCTTGGCTTCGTCGTAAATGCGCCCGATGTAAGCGCCGAGCACGCCCATGCTCATCATCTGCAAACCGCCCATCATGAGAATCAAAATCATGATCGAGGGAATGCCGCTCTGGAATTGCCAGCCGGTCAGTTTCATCACGACGATGATGACGATGCACACGACCGCGAACGCGGAGATGCAAAAGCCGACCATGACCATCAGGCTCAGCAAATAATCGGAAAACGCGACGATGCCGTTGAAACCGATGCGCAGGCTGCCGGTGATGCGGTTGTATTTTCCCTCGCCCGCGTCGCGCGCTTCGCGGTCGAATGGAAGCAAATGCGTTTTGAATCCGACCACGGCGACCAGCCCGCGCAGGAAGCCGTGGCTTTCGTTGAGTTTCACGAGCTCGTTGACCACGCGCCGGTCGAGCAAACGGAAGTCGCCAGTGTTGCGCGGAATCTTGACATTCGCGATTTTGTTGATGAACCAGTACCCGCTGTACGCGATCAGTTTCTTGAACGGATGTTCGCCGGTGCGCGAACGCCGCTGCGGGATCACGACCTTGAAACCGTCGCGCCAGCATTTCACCATCTCCGGAATCAACTGCGGCGGGTCCTGCATGTCGCAGTCAATCACCACGACGACCTGCCCGCGCGAATACGCGAGGCCGGCCATCGTCGCCGCCGGCTGGCCGAAGCGCCGCGAAAGCGCCAGCATTTTGATGCGCGGATCTTTGGCGTTGGCTTCGCGGATGATCTCGAACGTGCGGTCGGCGCAGGGATCGGCCGCGAAGATGATTTCGAAATCCTCGCTGACCTGCTTGAGCACGCCGGTCATGGTCGTCAGGAATTTGGGCAAGACCTGTTCTTCGTTGTAAACGGGCACGACCACCGAAATGAAGGGCAAGCCTTCGCGATTTTCCATGACGCATTCCGAGGCGTAAAAAGCCGGCGCACGACTTCTAATTAGAGAGAAGGAGTGTACCGGTGCAGCGCTGCAAATTCAAGTTGCTCGATTGCGCCGCCAATATACTGTAGGGACTCACATTTTCTGTCGGAGCGGTGATGTCGATATTCTTCATTGAGTGGGGCTATGTGCTGGCGGCGCTGTGCGCGCTGGCTCTGGCCGGATGGTTCCTGCTTCAACCGTTTCGCGTGGGGCGCAGTTTCATTGGGCTGGCGGCGCCGGGCGCGGGGATTTGCGCGCTCTCGCTATGTATGGCCATTGGATATTTCGCCGATTTTTCGCTGAAAAAAAACATCGCGCTGTCGTTTGGCGGCTGCGCGGCATTTTCGCTCTGGTTTATCGTTCGGGACGCGATTAGCGGAAAACGGGCGGCGTGGCGAACGTGGCTGGCGCCCGCGCTGGCGGTCCTAATCGTGAGCGCGGTGTCCGTTCTCGTGATGGAGGAGGCCACTCTGCGCGCGCAGGGGCCGGCGCTTCAATTCATGAACGGCACCGACGCGCTCGGTTACGCGCATGTATCCGACTGGCTGCAAGCGCACCGCTCGTCGCAGCCGCCGGCGCTGGACGCGAAACGGCCTTTCGAAAGCTGGATTTGGACCGGGCTGATGTCCGACAGCCGCTTTGGTGTGGACTGCATTCTGGCAACGCTCTCGCGAGCGCGAAAGCTATCCGGAATGTTTACGTTCGATTTTGCATGCGCGGTGCTTTTCAGCGCGGGGCTGCTGGCCTTCGCGGCGGGGTTTGCGCGCAGCCGAAACGGGCTGCTTCTGGCGTTCGCCGGCGCGGCGTTGTGCTGCTGGTTCGATCAATCGCGGGCGGGATTTTTTGGAAAACTTGCGGCATATCCGAGCCTCGCCTTTCTGGCCGCACTGCTGCTCGAAGGCGACAAACGCCACCCTTACCGGCCGTTTGCGCTGGCCGTCCTGACGCTGGGCGCGTGCCTGCTGCACACGGGACTGTCGGCGGCGATGTTTCTTTTCATCGCGTGCAGCGGGTTGTTCGCGCAATTCTTGTTTGAAGCTGCGCGCTGTCTGGCCACGCGCAAACGAGGAGAGCGCGATTGTGCCGGCCTCTCAAGCGCGGTGCATGAACTGTTCGAACTCGTCTTTGTGCTTGGGCTCTGCGCCGTCTCCTGGTTTTTTCTAACAAAAGGAGTGCTGGGCGTGCCGAGCCGTTTCGAGGGCGTGCCGTGGTGGGACGCGATCTGCGGCAGCTTCGATATTTGTTACCTAAAGATGCCGCTTTCGAATCCGCTGATCGATGCCTGGTTCGCCGCGGCGCTTGGAGTTCAATTGGCGCTGGCCGGTTTTGCGTTGCGCAAGGGATTGTTCAAGGCAGCGGGCCTCTTGGGCGGCAGCGTGCTTTTTGTGATTGCGGCGCTGCTTTTAGATCAGCGTTACGCCGTGTTTCAATCCGCGGGCACGTTTTATCCGTTTGCTTTGGGCGGCGCGGTGTGGCTGTATGAACAATCGAACGCTTCGCAACCCCGCTGGCATCGCCGCACGATTGCGGCGCTGGCGCTGCTTCTGATCGCGGCGCGCATTCCGCGCGTGATCGATTCGGCCCGGACATGGTTGGGTCCCGGCGTGCCAGCGGTGTCGCGCTATTCGAAAAACACGCTCGACGCGATCCAGCGGATTGTCGCGGGCAAGAGTGTCGAACTGCAGTTGCAGGACGTGTACCGCGCCGAAGCGATCATGGTCGAGCTGGGCGGGCGCGGCGTTCAGATGCAATACGATGCGGTCACGTGGCGGACATTATTTGGCTACCGTGGCTGGCCCCAGCCACCCTCGGAGAAGCCGAGCGAATTTATCCTGACTCTGCCCGATGCGCCGCCGCCGGCGGGAATGAAACTGGTCTTCGAAAATCAGCAATACAAGCTGTTCGCGTTCGGCGCAGGCGCATTGAATGCGGAACCTGACGACGTGCTGGATGGCCTCGCCGGCTCGCACGGCTTGCACACCATCGAAGGGCCGTACCCGCAATGGGGCCTGCCGAAAGTGCGCTGGGGGATCGGCACGGAAACGCAGTTGCGGATTACCGACGAGCGCGGCGGGGCGATGAAGCTTCTGATTCGCGGAAGAGGGCGTTACGATGGGCAATCCATCAGCGTGGAAATTGACGGAGCAGCCATCGCAAAATGCGCGTTGCCGGATGCGCGGGAATTCGCCGATTTTGCGCTGCCGCTTCAATTGGCGCCAGGGCCGCATTTTCTAACGCTGCGCTATGCGCGGCACGAAAACAATCCGGACAAGCCGTGCGCGGTGCTCTTTTCCAGTTTGAGAGTTGTGCGAGCGGAATGAGCTCTCAGCAGCCGCTCAATTCAATTTGTCAGCCTTCACTGCATCGACTACAATTTTCCCATGAGCATTTCCGTGGAAGCCGGTCCAACTCAAAAAAATAATCGAGCCGTTTACGCATGGTATTTTCTCATCGTTCTGCTTACCGTCGCCTTTTGTGTGCTTCAACTGCACCATTCCTACTACCACGGCCGCATGGCCACGCTTCCCGATTTTGACGACATCAGTTACATCAACGACGGCGCCGCGCGTTATCGCACTGCGCAGCACGAGGGCATTGCCGGTTTGGTAAAGAGCTATTTCGTCCATCCGCCGCATTCGCCTGTCTTTACCACCACGTCCCTGATTGCGTTTTGGATTTTTGGAATCAAGAATCTCGCGGCTTACACCACCACAGTGATCTGGGTGCTGGCGCTGCTGTTGTTTGCGGACGCGCTGTTGCGCAACTTGCCTTTGTGGCAGCGCGCGGGCGGAGTGGCGCTGGCGCTTTCAATTCCATTCGCCGGGCGCATGGCTACGGAGTACCGGCCCGATATCGCCTGTTCGCTGTTCATTGCCGCCGGCGCGGCGAGTGCAATGCGGCGCGGGCAGCTTTTGCAGTCGCGCTGGCGGCGCGCGCTGCCGGGCGTGCTCTTCGCCGCGGCCATGTTGCTCAAGCCGTCTGTCTTTCTGCTGACCGGATTTCTGTTCTGCTCGACGCTGGCGCTGGCGCCGCTGGCGCAGTTTTTGGAGGAATCGGGCGATTCAGGCTGGATCAGACCGCGCCTCTATTGGCGGGGCCGCAAGCGGCTGGCGCGGTTGATTGTCTCGCAATGGCCTGCGGTTGCGGCGTTCTTCCTGATTTCGCTGCCGCACTTCTCGGTGACGGTCGTATCGCTCTTGCGCTATTTCAAGCAGGGGATGGTGACCGATCGCGACATCTGGAGCTTGAAGACGGACCTGCTGAATCATCTGCGCTATTATCTCGACGGCGACGGCGGAAGCGCGATGCTGGGCTGGCATCTGTATGCGCTGGTTGCACTGATCGGCGCGGCGCTGGTGCTGCGATGGAAGCGGCTTGTCGAGGCGCCGCGTTATCATTTGGTTCCGATGGTGCTGCTGGCGGGATTCTGTTATCTCACCGGTACGCTCAACGAAATCAAGACGATCTTCTTCGGTGGGAATTTCGACCTGCTGTTGTTTGCCGCGGGATTGATTGCGCTCGGGGACATTGCGTCGTACCTGGCTCGCACAGGCGCGCCGGTGCGAGTGTTTTTGCCGGCGGCGTGCGTGCTCTTTGGCGCACTGGGCGCGCGCTTTCCGCCCAATTACGTGGAGCGCGGCAGTTTGGTCGCCAGTTCGCGCGAAAAGTCCTGCAATCTGCTTTACCAGGAATTGCGCAAGCTGACCGAAGCGCCTAACGCGCCGGTGAAAAAAATCTGGTTTTCCTCGATCAGCATCCTGAATGCCGTCGCGCCGTTTCTCTATTATTACAAGGACGACCTGACGCCCCCGGAAGTGCTGCACACCGATTTCCATCACATCGACTGGCAGATTCAGGATTGCATCAACACGGCGGACGCCGTGATTGCCACGGAACCGGGAAATGGCGAGGCGTATTTTCATTTTCCAAACGGCGCATTTCAGGGCGTGATTCTTCAGCAGCTTTACGACGATCCGCGCTACGAGGAGGTGGCGCGCGTGCCGACGTACACCGGCAAAGGCTATGTGATTTTTCGAAGGACGAGCAAGAAGAACTTTCTTGGCTTCAATGCGCTCGAAGGCCTCGCCGCGCGCGAGGGTCCGTACCCGCAGTGGGGCATGCCGGTCGTGCGCTGGGGACTTTATCCGTCCACTCGCCTTGTGCCCGACGACGGCTCGAGCGGCCGCATGGAATTGGATTGCGAAGCGCAGGTTCACAAACCCGGCCAGACCGTCGCCGTCAAAGCCGCGGGCAAGGAAGTATTCCGCTATGCGTTCAAGAATGTGTTTTCATTCGAGGTGTTCAAATGCGAGTTCGATTTGCCCGCGGGCGAATCTGTGTCGCTCGAGTACGCATTCGGCGACACCACGTCGAACATTCCGCGCGCGGTGCTGTTTAAGATGCTCAGGCTTACCAAAAAAAAGCTCCAATCCCCAGGTCTTGAGGAGCAGCCGAAACCAAAGGGCGTGGAGTAGGACGGGTCTCCGAGCCCGTCCCGCATTCGAAGCACATTATTGGACGGGCTCGGAGGCCCGTCCTACTGAAGTACGCTCTTAGCAGCCCCGTGAAAGATTTGCTCACTTCTTCAATTCTTCCGCAGCTTTAATCGCCGGAAAGTGCACGGAGAATGTCGAACCCACTCCGATTTCGCTTTTCACTTCGATGCGGCCGTGATGCTGCTCGATGATTTTTTGCGAAATCGAAAGGCCCAAACCGGTGCCCATCTCTTTTTGCGTGTAGAACGGGTCGAAGATTTTGCGCATGACTTCGGCGCTCATGCCGCAGCCGGTGTCGTTGACGTGGACCACGACTTCGCGCACGACGACGGTTTTGTCGAGACTGCGCGTTTTCGGATCGACGACCTGGCTGACCAGCGGCTGGAAACCGATCGTGACGCTGCCGCCGGGCTTGCAGGCTTGAATCGCGTTGATCACGATGTTCCGAAAAACCTGGCGGAGTTTGGCGCGGTTGCCCATCGCGTTGGGCAAATCTTCGCCGGGTTCCAGAATATCGAGCGAAACTTTGGCTGCCTTCGCGTCAACCTGCATGTCGCGCACCAGTTCTTCCATGACTTTCAGCAGCGAGAGCGGCAGCAGCGTCAACTGGCGCTGCCGCGAGAAATCGAGCATGTCCTGAACGATGTGGTTCATGCGCTCGACTTCTTCGAGAATGATCTTCGTGTATTCCTTGCTGGTTTCGTTCTGCTCCTGCTCCATGACAAGCTGCGCGAAACCGCGAATCGAATTGAGCGGGTTGCGGATTTCGTGCGCCACACCGGCGGCCATGTTGCTGAGCGCTTCGAGGTAATGCGCGCGCCGCAGTTGCTCTTCGAGTTTTCGCAGCGCGCCGAGATTGCGGAAACTCGCCACCACGCCGGTGACCGCGCCGCCATGGTCGGTCAGCAGCGACGTCGAGAGGCCGAGCGTAACGATGCCGGCCGAAGTTTTGTGCTTGAGCTCGTGGCGGTCTTCGGGCTTGCCGTTTGCGACGGTGTTTTGAATGGCCTGTTCGAACTCGGACATTTCCGGAAATTCGCCGATGTTGCGGCCCATCATCTGCGATTCGTTTTTTTCGAGAATGTCGAGTGCCGCGCGATTCATGTGCAATACGCGGCCCTTCAGATCGACCACGAGTATTCCGGAACCCAAAACGCGCAAGACCGACGTGTTGAACTCGGCCAAGTTCAGCAGTTCGGTGTAAAGGCGCGTGCTTTCGATACATGCAGCCAATTGCAGCGACATGGCGGTGCAGAGGCGCAAATCGGATTCGCTGAACGGGCGCTCGGTGTTGGCGGTGTCGAGGTAAATCAGGCCGCAAACCTTGTCTTTGACTTTGAGCGGCGCGCCCATGATCGAGCAGACATCCATGCGCATCAGCGATTCGGATTCGGCGAGCCGTTCGTCGGCCTTGGTGTTCGTCGAAAGAAAGCTCTCCTTCTTTTGCAGCAGCAGTTGCAGCATTGTGCGCGAAATGGAGATGTTCTTGTCGGCGGCGACGCCGTCGCGCACGCGCGTGGCTTGCAGGCCCGGAATGCCTTCGGCCGTCATCAGCAGAATCAAGCCGCGCTCGGCGGGGAACGCATTGAAAAAATGGCTGAGAGCGCGTTCGAGCAGCGCGGGCTGGTGGAGAATTCCGGCGATGTCGGCCATGAATTCATAAAGCTGCGTGAATTGCTTTTGGACATCGTCAGCGGTTTCGCCGCCGCGCATTTCGAGGAAAGTCGAATCGCCTAAATTGAGGCTTAGGCCGACGCTGGGCGTTTTGACGTCTTGCGAAAAGACAATCTGCGGCGTGGGCTGATCGGCGCGCGGCAATTGAACCAGCAGCACGCTGTCGCCGACACCGATGCGGTCGCCGCTTTGCAATTCTTTTTCAACAATGCGCTCGTCGTTGTGAAACGTGCCGTTGGTGCTTTTGAGATCGCGCAGGAGTAGCTTGCCGTCTTGCTTGACGAGTTCGGAATGAAAGCGGCTGGCGGCTTCGTCTTCGAGATGAATCTCACAGGCTTTTTCGCGGCCGATGCGCATGGAATCCTGCGCGATCGGAATGCGAATGCCGCGGCAAGGCCCCGAAATGACGACGAGTTCTCCGAATGGGCGGGGCGTCACAGCGGGCCTCCAATGCACACGTGCGGCACGTCACGTCGCGCAGCATACTACACCGCGCGGAAGGAGTGGCAAGATGGGCTGAATGATTAAGCAAATGTTATTTGTGCGCGTGTGCAGGGGAAACCCAAAGGTCCAAAGTCCAAGGTCCAAGGTCGAACAGACGTTGGACTTTAGACCTTAGACCTTGGACCTTGGACCTTGGACCCGCAGTTACTTTCGCCCTTGCAACGCGCGCGCGAAAGTGCTATCGGTGAGATTGAAAGCGTGACACGGAGAAATTGCCATGAACCTCAACATCGCGCGCGCGGATTTGTGGGCCGCGCCCATTGAAGACGAAGCGGGCGGGCTGGCCCGCAAGCTGGAAGTGCTGAAAGAATCGGGCGCGAATTTTGAATTCGTGTTTGCGCGCCGCTCGCCGGAAGCGCCGGGGAAGGGCGTGGTTTTTTTGACGCCGATTAAAGGATCGAAGCAGAAACTCGTTGCAAAAACGAACGGTTTTCAGCCGCTGGGGCGCATTGGCGTGGTGCGCGTGGAAGGTCCAAATACGCGCGGCATTTCGGCGAAAATCACGACGTCGCTGGCCGGAAAAAACCTGAGCCTGCGCGGTTTTTCGGCGTCGTCGGTGGGCAAACGATTCGTAATGTACATGGCGTTCGACAGCCAGGCTGACGCGACTCAGGCGGTAAGGACGTTGAAGCGAAAACTGTGAATCGGTTCCACGGTTTCATCGTTTCACCGTTTCATTTTCTCAGGTTGGCGCAAATGCGGAACAAGCGAGTTATCTCGTTGGGAATTGCCATTTTCTCGATTTCGGTTGCATTTTCCGCTGATGCGCTCGCGACCGAATCCAAAGGCGATGAGAAAGCGCCTGAAGGTTATCAGCTTAAATCGATGCAAGGCTGGCGCGTGCTGATTAAAGAGGAGCTATTAAAGCAGGATCCAAACGGCACGGCGAAGGCCCTGGAATTGACGGAGGCTCAGTTGAAAGAAATCGTGCGTACAGTTCCAGAGGCGGCGGTGGCGGAGTTGCGCAAAATTACGCTGTGGTTTTCACCGGAGTACGAAGGCATTCCCCCGCGTGCTGAATATCATCCCGACCGAAGTTGGCTGCGCGCGAATCGGCGCAATCCGGATATGGCGAAGGGTGTTGAGATCACGAATGTGCGCATTTTCGAGGCGGAATGCCAGCGCATGCCGTGTTTTATTCTGCATGAACTGGCGCACGGCTATCACGACCGCGTGCTGGGCTTCGAACAGCCCGAAATCATCGCGGCATACAAGCACGCGCGGGAAAACAAGCTTTACGAAAAAGTCGCGCGCTTCAATGGGCCGAAGCGGCCGAACACGACGGAGCGGGCGTATGCGATGACGAATCACAAGGAATATTTCGCTGAGCAAACGGAAGCGTTTTTCGGGCGAAACGACTTCTTTCCGTTCACGCGTGACGAACTTGAAAAGCACGATCCGGAGATGTTCAAATTGCTTGAGCGCCTTTGGAATTTACCCGCGAAAAAAGAAAAATGAAAATCTCGCGCATCCTCGCATACCGCGTTGAGCTGCCCCTGCACGAGGGCAGCTACAAATGGTCGGGCGGAAAATCGGTTACGGTTTTTGACAGCACGATTGTGCGCGTCGAGACCGACACCGGCCTGGCTGGGCACGGTGAAGTCTGCCCGCTCGGGCCGTTTTATCTGCCGGCTTACGCTGAGGGCGTGCGCGCCGGTTTGCGCGAGTTGGGGCCGCATCTGATTGGCGACGATCCGCGCGAATTGATGAAGCTCAATCGCAAAATGGACGCGGCGCTCAAAGGGCATCCGTATGTGAAAAGCGGGATCGACATCGCGTGCTGGGATTTGTTCGGTCAGTTTGCGAAGCTGCCGGTGTGCGAATTGATGGGCGGGCGGTACGGCGAGGATTTTCATCTGTATCGCGCGATTTCGCAGGAGGAACCGGAGGCGATGGCGGCGCGCGTGGCGGGCTATCGCGCGGAAGGCTATCGGCGCTTTCAGCTCAAAGTAGGCGGCGATCCCGACGTGGACATCGCGCGCATCAAGGCGGTCGCGGCGAAATTGCGCGCGGGCGACCGGCTTGTGGCGGATGCGAACACGGGCTGGGTGCAGCACGAGGCCGTGCGCGTGGCGCGCGCGGTGCGCGACGTGGATGTGTACATCGAGCAGCCGTGTTTGACGTACGAGGAATGTCTGGCGGTGCGGAGCAAGTGCGAGCATCCGTTTGTGCTCGACGAAAACATCGACGGCCTCGACGTGCTGCTGCGCGCGAAGGCGGATTTGGCAATGGACGTGGTGAATCTAAAGATCAGCAAATTTGGCGGGCTGACCAAGATTCGGCAGGCGCGCGACCTGTGCGTGAGCATGGGCATCGCGATGACGCTCGAAGATTCGTGGGGCGGCGACATCGCGACGGCGGCGATCGCGCATCTGGCGCACAGCACGCCGCCGGAGTTTTTGTTTACGAGCACGGATTTCAACAGCTATGTGACCGTCAGCACGGCGGACGGCGCGCCACAGCGCGTGAATGGGCGGCTGGCGGCGTCGCGAGAGTTTGGATTGGGCGTTCGGCCGAAGATGGATGTATTGGGGAAGCCGGTGGTGGTGGTGGAGTGAGGGCTACTTGTCTTTGGCCTTGGGCGCTCGCGACACTTGATCGACTTTATAGCCTTTTTTTTCCACATGAAGGTGCGGTCGTCGTCGTTGGCGAACGCGGCGGTGAAGACGAAAGCATAGAGAAACGCGAGGCGGGCGTAATAGTGGTGGCGCAT